>Ga0315282_10013032_pt1 | contig 12609 bp, 8 predicted proteins | sample YL17G07_20_MG_FD_203693 | JGI IMG/M metagenome (GOLD analysis project Ga0315282, IMG submission 203693) | Sediment microbial communities from Yellowstone Lake, YNP, Wyoming, USA - YL17G07_20 | ecosystem: Environmental > Aquatic > Freshwater > Lake > Sediment | place: USA: Wyoming | collected... | reverse complement strand
CTTGGCGCCCGGCGTGCCGGCCGGGACGGTGGCGCGGTAGTCCGTGCCGAACTTGAGCGCCCGGCTGGGCGCGAAACTCATGGTTTCGACCCCGACCCTGGCCGGCCCTTCACCCCTGCTCCACGCCTCGGAGTAGGATTCGTAGGGTCTTCCGGTCGGCTGGGCTAACCCTTCGTTGGCCCACTGAAAGGTGCCTGTGACCGCCTTGCCGGTGGCGTCTTCGACCAGCTGGAAGGCCGCTTCGGTCTTCGGGCGATTCATCGGCTGGTTGAAGGCCACCTGGATGACCGGTTGGGTGCTGACATACATACCGTGCGAGATTGGCAAGGTGGCCACCACTCCCGGCATGACGGTGGTGAACTCCCAGGTGTAATCCTCGGCCAACACGCCGCCGGTGGTGTCGGTCAGGTTGGCGGCCGACAGGCGAGCCTTGTAGGTGGTCGCTGGCTCAAAGCCGGGAGCTGCCGTGAATCGGTAGATCGACGTGTTGAGCCACTCGCCCTTGCCGGTCACCGGGGGGAGGAACGTCAGCGGCTGCGGCAATTTGGACTGGTCCTCGATCGCGGTCAGCGGCACCACCGGCCGGTTGAACAGGACCGTGACCACCGCGTCGGCCGCCACCCCTTCGGTACCGGCCGCCGGCTGCACGGCACTGACCTCCAGGTAACCCACCGTCTGAAAGTGTAGCTCAAACGTGTCCTTCAGGGCCAGGCCGGCCTGGCTCTTGGCGCCTTGTTTGATCGTGAGCGTGTACTGGGTGGCTCGCTCAAAGGCGGGTTGGGGTATGAACCTCATGACAGTAGGCAGCAGCCATTCGATATTCCCGGTGACGGCCGGCTCGATGCTGAAGGCAGCGTGCACCGAGTTGGCGTCCATGGGCTGGTCGAAGGTGACTTGCAGCGCGGCATCGATGGGCTGCTCCTCGCCGGGGGCCGGCACAGTCTGGATCACCTGAGGCGGCAGCGGCTGTTGAGCCGGCGAGCCGGCCGCCTGGGCACGGCCGGGCGCCGCCAGCTGCGGAGCCGCCTGCCACGCTGGCAGCAGGGTGCTGGCGACCAGCAGCAGGGAAACGATGACGGACAGGTGCGGTTTGTTATGCTTCATCATATGCCCTCTCCTAAACAATGGTAGCACTATTCCACCACCTCTATACTGACGCTGTTCCCCTCAATCTCGTTCCCTTGCTCATCCGTGGCCCGCGCCGAAAACACGTGGCGGCCGGGCGTCATCACCCAGAAGGCCTGGTAGGGCGGGCGGGTCAGCGTTTGCAGCGGCTGGCCGTCGACCAGCAACACCACCTGGCGCACCCTCACCCCATCCGCCAGCCGCACGGCGACGGCTACCCGCTGCATCGCCTTGGGAATCTGCGGCGACAGCAGGAAACGGCTCCCCTGGTCGGGGCTGGTCATGGTCAGGGAGTAGGGAGTAGGAAGTAGGGAGTAGGGGTCGGGGTGCCGCGACTGATCGGCTGGGCGCTGATCGTCGGGGGCGCGCTCCCCGGCCGGGCACAGAGGAGAATAGGCACCCGGCGGTTGAGGGATGGCCTGGCGGCGCACCCAATCCTGCGCTTCGGCGGGATAGAGGGTGAACAGCCGCTCCGTCGCGTACTGCGCCGGGCAATCCGGTCCGGCCAGCAGGTCGTTCCGCCGGTCGATCCTGACCCACCAGTGCCAGTCGTCGGTGCGAGTCGGCTGAGTGCCGTCGATGAAGATCTCGTCGACGGTGCGCGGGCAGGGCGCCAGCTGGCGGGTGGCCCCATCGGGCACCGGGGTGTGCTTGACCGGGCTCACCGGCGCGGCGGCGCCCTCGGACGGCGGCTGGGCAGGGCCGGACGGCAGCAGGCCGCTGTCGGCGCAGACGACCACGTGCCTCATCCCGGGCGGCTCCTGAAACCAGCGCACGGGCCGGCCCTTCAGCAATTCTTCCATGATGTCGTGCCAGATGGGAGCAGCGCCCATCACACCCGTCACGTGGAGCATGGGTTCGTTGTCGGCATTGCCGGCCCACACACCCACCACCAGGTCGGGGGTGTATCCCACTGTCCAGTTGTCGCGCCAGTCGCTAGTGGTGCCGGTCTTGGCAGCTGCCGGCCGGGTGAGATGCAGCGGGCTCCCCTCGCCGAAACCCGAAAGCCGCGCCATGTTGTCGCTCAGGATATCGGTAATCAGGTAAGCCACACGTTCGTCCACGGCCCGCACCGCCGGGGCGTCGGCCTCCGTTTTCAACAGCCGTCCGTGGCTGTCCTCGACCCGGCGGATGATGGCCGGCTGCACGCGATACCCCTGGTTGGCAAAGGCGGCATAGGCGGCCGTCAGCTCCAGCAAGCGCACCTCACCGCCGCCGAGCGTCAGCGCCAGGCCGAAGCGGTCGGCATCGTCGAAGGTGGTAATGCCCAGGGCCCGGGCCTGGGCCGTCATAGGCCCCAACCCCACATAATCCAACACCTTGACCGCGATCAGGTTGAGGCTGCTCGCCAATGCCTGGCGCAGCAGCACCGGCCCGCGCCATTGGAGGTCGTAGTTCTGGGGCACGTACGGGTCACCCTCCTTGGTGACGAAGGCGGTGCGGGTATCCACCATCATCGTGGCGGCCGTCAGAGGGTTGGGGCGCCCCGGATCCAGAGCGACGGCATAGGTGATGGGTTTGATCGACGAGCCGGGCTGGCGAGTGGCCACCGTGGCGTTCACCGCCCCATCGATGCGGGCGTCGAAGTAATCCGGGCTGCCGACCATCGCCAACACCTCGCCCGTGCCGGGATCCATGACGACCACCGCCGCGTTGTGCACGTTGCGGGGCGGCTGGCCGTCACTCCCCTCGGCCAGCTGCTCCAGCCGGTAGCGCATGATGCGCTGCGCTGTGTTTTGCATATCCAGGTCCAGGGTGGTGTAGACTTGCAGCCCCTGGGTGTACAGCGCTTCCAGGCCAAATTCCTGCTCCAGCTGGCCCCGTACGTACATGACCCAGTGCGGAGCCTCGATGGGGAAGGGCGTCGAGGCGTAGCCCAGCTTCTCCCGGGCGGCCATGTCGGCCTCGGCCTGTGAAATGGATCCGTTCCTCACCATCAAGCTCAGCACCACACCCTGGCGAGCCTGGGCGGCCTGCGGGTCCTGGAGTGGATTGTAGCGCGCCGGCGACTGGGGCAGGCCGGCCAGCAGCGCGCATTCGGCCAGGTCCAGCTCGCCAACATTCTTGGCAAGATAGGTGCGGGCAGCGGCGTCGATGCCATAGGCCAGGTTACCGTAGTACGACTCATTCAGATACAGGGTCAGGATTTCGTCTTTGCTATAGGCGCGTGCCAGCCGCCAAGCGAGAATCGCCTCGCGCAATTTGCGCTCCAGGCTGATTTGGGCGCGTTCCTCGGGCAGCAGGAGCAGGTTGCGGGCCACCTGTTGGGTGATCGTGCTGCCACCCGACAGCACCTCACCCCCCCACAGGTTGATCCACACCGCGCGGGCAATGGCCCACAGGTCGACGCCGGGATTTTGATAGAAGCTGGCATCCTCGGTGGCGATGGTGGCCTTCACGCAGGCAGCCGGCACGTCGGCCAGGGCGACAGGGGTGTGGGAACCGCGGTGGGGATCCAGAATCTCGTACAGCAGCCGCCCATTGCGGTCGAAGATGCGGGTAGAGGGAGCGGCAGCATGCTCATACAGGCGGTCCGGCGAGGGCAGGTCGACCAGCAGCCACCGCACCAGGCCGACCGCAGCAAGACCTGTCAAGATGATGAGCGTTATGCCAATGCGTAGCCACCAATTCCAGCGCATGCGCGGCACCTGGCTGGCCACGGTCTATCTCCTTACTGCCACACGAACTGGCGAGTCACCGAGGGCGGGCTGAGGGTCTGCCAGGCCGGCGCCCCCTCTGACGCCACGCTCACCCGCCACGTCAGCAGGTGTGGATCGGCGGTCGGCCAGAGATCCGCTGGCAGTCGCCACGAAGTCGTCTGCGTCGTGTGAATGATGGGCGTGTCTCGCCCTGGCACCTTCAATTCCACCAGGTATACCTGGTTGCTATGCAGGATACTCACGCTCGTCCAGGCCAGCAAGATCACCGCGTCCTTCCCCTCGAACTGCTGGCCTTCGGTTGGAAACAGCAGGTCCGGGGCCGCGTAGGGCGGGCCGGGTGTAGACGTGGGGGTGGGCGTGGGTGTAGGCGTGGGCGAGGGGGTCGGCGGGGCCAGCGGCACGATCAGATTCTGTCCAGGATGAATCAGGTCATCGCTGCTCAGGTGGTTGGCGGTCAGAATGGCATCGATGCTGGTCTCGTACTCAACCGCGATGGAGCTGACGGTATCCCCGCCCTTCACGGTATAGACGATCTGGGGCGGCGCGAGGGACTCTTCCGGCGGCTGGCCGCCCACCCCTGTGCCGGGGATGACCAATTCCTGACCCACGTGCAGCAAGCGCGCCGATTTGTCGTCCAGCCCGTTGGCCTCCATGATGGACTGCATGTCGGTGCCATAGCGTATCGCAATCGCCAGCACCGTGTCGCCCCGCTTCACCACGTAGATGATCGGCGTGGCGGAAGGCAGCGGTGAGACCGGGATGGAGGTCGGAGAGACGGTCGCCGCCGGCCCGGCAGCCATTGCGACTGCCGGGGCCGCCGGCGCGGTTGGAAGCGGAGAGATGGCCGCAGGCCGGGGCTGGCTCTGCCACCAGTTATAGCCAATGCCGAACATCGCGGCCGCCACCGCCACCGCACCCACCCAGAACCAGGATACTCCGTGAAGCATGCCCTGCACCGACGCCCCATCCAGCGGCGTGTTGCACATCAGGCAGGTTTTGGCCTGGCGGGCCACCGGCGAACCGCAGCCAGGGCAAATGCGCTGTTTGCGCCGCTCGACAGTGGGCAGCCCGCAGACGGGACACGAGTCTGCCCCGGCTGGCAGGCTGGCTCCACAATTGACGCACTCCCAGTGCTCGGTCATGGTGCCGCCATTATAGCAGACGGAAAAGGCTTCGCCAAATGCCCCGGCCGGCCAGGCCCACGACAATGGTCGCCCAGGCCGCCAGGCTCACCAGGCCGCCTGCCAGGCGGGACGACGTGCTCCCCATTCGCAGGATCACGTCGTGTTCCCCCGCCGGCACGTCGAGGCTGACGAGACCATAGGGCGGCTCGGCTCGGTGCCTCACGGGCTGCCCATCCACGCTCACCTGCCAGCCCGGGTAGTCGTACGTATAGAACTGGAGCACGGCCGGCTCCTGCGCCACCACCCGCACCTCGTTCGAGGCACCCCCGTGCCGCACGGTTTCCACCGTCCCCGTGCCGCGCAGGATGGCCGCCACCTGAAGGGGTTGATCGGCCATGTATTGAGCTTCGAGCGGGCTGGTGGTGGGCTGTTGCGTGGTATCCGCCAGCATGGCCACGCGGTCGGCCGGCGAGAACCGATCCCAACGAACGACCGCCTGTGGGGTCTGGCGCCAGGGTTCCACCGGCGTGTATTGGGGCAGCGTATAGCCGAAGGCGGCCAGCGCCACCACCAGGGACAACAGACAGACCTCAACCGGCAGGATGACCGGTGATTCCTCCGCCGGGCCGCCGGCCGGCTGCGCCAACCGCCGGGCCAGGCCGGTGCCGAGGGGGTACAGTGCCCCGGCCAGGACCGACAGGGTGAGCGCGGTCAGCCCCAGCAGCCGCCACGGAAACTGCACCAGGCTGACGAGTGAAGACGCCAGCCAGAGAGCATCGGCGGCAGGGGTCATCAACCCGACGATGGCCACGGTCACGAGCGCAAAGAAAAGGGTCAGGTGGGGCACTGATCGGGCCAGCTCGCCTCTCTCTCTCGATCCAGGCAGGAAACAATGAGCCAGTGCCAGCACCGCGGCGCCCAGCGCCAGCACCACGGGCACCGCGCCCAGCTGGAAGGACATGTCGTCCGCCAGGCCGGGCCCGGAGTAGCCATACCCCCATGCCGGCGAAAACAGCTGGGATAGATAGACGAAATGCTGGCGGAAGTCATAACTGTTGGCGGTCCACTGGCTCACCTTCAGGTAGCGCATCTCTGCCACCATGGGCACCAGGTAAACGGCCGCCGCCGCCAGGCCGAGCAGTGCCGCTCCCGCCGCGTATGCGCCGGCCCGCAGCACGAATCGCCTGCCCCGGCGCCGCCATACGCTCGCCAGCCAGTAGAGAACACAGACGGCCAGGAATGGGGTGAACGTGAAGAAAGACGTGTGATGGACCAGCGCCAGAAGGCCGTATGCCAGCCCGGCCCACGCCGCGTTGCGGAAGCGCGGCGCCGCGATCAGCTCGGTGAAGGCCCACAACACCAGCGGGAACAGCGCCAGGGCCACGAATTCGGAGTAGGCACTGCGCACGAAGATCTCTACCAGGTGGAAGGGGACGAACATGTACACCACCGCCCCCAGCACCCCCGCCTCGTGCCCCAACCAGCGGCGCACGAACCCATACATGGCCAGCCCGGCCCCGACGGTGGCCAGGGCGTACATGGCTTTGACGGCATCCACGAAGCTCAGCCCCAACAGGTGCAGCCCCTCGGCGGCGTAGAACGCGAGCGGCGAGTAGATGTTGAACAATGGATACCCATAGCCGAACGCAAAGTCGGGTGACCAGCGCGGCCACAGGTAGCCGTCGCGCAGCGTCTGGTCAAACTCCACCAGGAAGAAGACGCTGTGCGGCGCGTCGTGGGCACCGAAGAAATAGGCCGGCGTCAGCAGGGGTGCCCAGGCAAACAGCGAGAGGCCCAGAATGAACAGGATGGGCAGCCAGCGTCGGGCTGTGGCAGGCTTCATATGGCCGCCATTGTAACACACCTCCGGGCCGGCTACAACTGGCCCAGCACCGGCGCTTCAGGCCGGTGCTGGATCAACCCGTGTTATGACTATGAGAGCGGAGCCGGCACTGCCCTGCTCTCCCGCTCGACCTGGCGGATGGGGATCAGCAGGAACGCCGCGATCAGGACCAGGCAGACTCCTATCACGAGTGTCGTGACCATCCCGAGATTCTGAATGCCATAGCCCGTACCAGCAAATCCAACGATGCCGCCGATCCAGACCGAGGCGGTGAACAGGGACATGCCCCTTCCCAGCGATTCCCGGGGAACCAGATCGGTGACCAACGCAGATCCAAGGCCCATGTTCACGGCCCCGAGGACAGTCCCCAGAAGTGCGGTGATCCAGAAATGCCACAACGACACCGAGGCCGCCAGAACCAAGAGGCCCGCCATGCCTCCCCCATAGCATAGAGCCAGGAAACGCTTGCGACCCGCTCGATCTGACAGCCATCCCATCAGCGGTGGAAGCGGCAGGCTGACCGCCCCACCGATCGCGGCGGTGCTCGCAATCGCGGCCGCCGCAAAACCCAGCTGGTTCATGGCCAGTGACCGGCCCAGGGCGCTCACAAAGACGGCAACCGAAGCGCCCAGGCTGGCCACGAACAGGTAATAGAAGCTCTTCCCCAGTCCCGCCGGCCCCTTCCCGCCGTGCGCCGCCTCATCCTGATGCGACCCCCGCTTGTCCTCCAGGAACAACCCTGCCAGCGGATAGACGACGCAGCCAAGGGCCAGAACCGAGAACATGGTCGGGTATCCCCACCGGTCGGCGATGAGGCCGGTCGTGCTGCCCCCGATCAATCCACCCAGGCCGTTGGTGAGGGCAAGGATGCCGAAGACCCTCCCTCGCTTGGCCTCCTCTGCGCTCAACCCGGCCAGGATGCTGATGAGGGTCAACCCCATGCCGCCCAGGAACCATGCCGTGGCGGTCAGCACGGTCAATATCCAAACGTTCGCCGCGCTCCCCATCAACCAGATCAACGGGATGCTCACCACACCGGCCACGACGAGCAGCACCTTCCTGCGCTGAAACCGATCAGACAGCCAGCCGGCGGCAACGGTGCCGAGGGCCAGGGCAAGATAAGAAAAGGCCAGGTAGTAGCCCGCCACGGCGGGCGCTGCGCCCAGCCGGGTGGCATAGACCGGCAAGAGCGGCAGTATTCCATTCCCCTCGGTCCAGAGAATAAGGCTGCACAGGCAGAGCGCCAGAAGCTGCCTCTTGCTCATCGCCACCTCCGCTTGGGCCAGGGCCACTCACGAAACCTTCACAGGCCCCGGCACAGTTGTGTCCAACTCACGACAGGCGGTGAAGCACACCAGGAAGCATCGGGTAGAGGTCGAGGACGTGGAATGGCCAGGAGAAGGTGGGATGGAAGCCTATCGCATACTATTCTACAGCTTTGTCACTCTGATATCAAGGAGCACCACCAGCGAAGCTTCAGGTTTTCTTGCGCGAAACTTTAGGTAGCGTTGGCGGTTGTATGGTACACTCGTCAATAGGGGCATCTCAGCATACACTTCTCTCTCCCTTAGCACCCGGCTGAGCCAGCGTATCCGCACCATCGCCGTCACACTGCTCTCACATTGCAGCCAGGCTCAGCCGGGTGCCTGTTTGTGTTGAAAGGGCGCTGATGTTCTACACGAGCAACCAGGATGGATACCGGCAGGTCGTCGCTGGCGTACGGCTGAAAACGTTAGTCTATGGCGACAAGACGCTCTTGACCGAGGCCCGGCTGGATAAGGGCAGCTGCTTGCCCAGACACGCCCACCCGCACGAGCAGACGGGCTATCTGGTTTCCGGCCGATGCCGATTCTCCATCGGAGAGGACACTTTCGAGGTCGAGCGGGGCGACAGCTGGTGCATTCCCGGCAACGTCAAGCACGGGGTCGAGGCTCTGGCGGATTCTGTCGCCGTCGAGGTTTTCTCGCCCGTGCGAGAGGATTATTTGCCGGGCAGATCTGACCGGCGTTAGATGTGAACCGCCAGGTTCGCCTGTGCGACCTCGGTCAATCGCCGCAGCCAGCGCATTCCCTCGCCGCTGAACGCCGAAAGCATGGGCGGCGCCCGGCAGCGTCAGGATCACGAAGTTACCCGGAACCAGCGTTCGCCACGAAAGATGAAAATGGCGCCCGCGGCCATCCACGAATGGGTCACGAATGGCCTGGTGGTCCAAACCCTGCCCCCAATCACAAATACACCCAGGTTGCTACACTCGCCTGTTTATGGTACACTCCACGCTATGGTCAGCAAGCGAAATGTGGTTACCCCAGCTGCTTTGAGCCACGCCGCAGCCCCAGGCACCGCGGTGCTCCTGCCGCCGTTGGAAAACGGCGACCGGCTGAGTCGCGACGAATTTGAAGAGCGCTATTGCGCCATGCCGGAGCTCAAGAAGGCCGAGCTGATTGAGGGAGTCGTGTATATGCCATCCCCGGTGCGCTTCGCTCAGCACAGCCAGCCCCATGCTCGCATCGTCGGATGGCTAGCAGCCTACTGCGCCGCCACCCCCGGCGTCGAGCTGGGCGATAACGCCACCGTCCGGCTGGACTCAGACAACGAAGTGCAGCCGGATGCCTTGCTGCGCTTACCTGCTCATGCAGGAGGCCGATCACGCATCAGTGCTGACGACTACGTTGAAGGGGCACCCGAGTTGATCGTGGAGGTTGCTACCAGCAGTGCCGCCTATGATCTGCACGATAAGTTCCACGTGTACCGCCGTAACCAGGTGCAGGAGTACCTGGTCTGGCAGGTCTACGATCGGCGGCTGGATTGGTTCGCGTTGAATGAGGGCCGGTACGTGCCCCTGGTGCCTCAAGGTGCAACGCTCGAGAGCCGTGTCTTTCCTGGTCTGCGCCTGGCAGTCGACGCGATGCTAAACGGTGATCTGGCTGCGGTAATGGCCGAATTGCAGTCGGGAGTTCAGACTCCCGAACACGCCGCGTTCGTGCAGCGGCTACGAGGTTGATGGCTCACATTTCGAGGGGAGCATACCACTATGTCGCCTATCCAGGTGTTGATCGCCGAAGACCAAACCATCCTGCGTGATACCTACGTGCACGCCCTGAGCGAAATGGCCAACATCAACGTGGTCGGCGCGGTTGCCGATGGCGAGGCCGCGGTGCAGGCCGCGCAGCGGCTCAAGCCCGACGTGGTGATGTTGGATATCCAGATGCCGAAGCTGAACGGCATCCAGGCCGCCGAACAGATCCGGGCGGCCCTCCCCGGGGTCGGGCTGGTGCTCTTCTCGCACTACAGCCAGCGCCAATACGCCGAGACGTTCCTGCGCAGCGGCACGGCGGGCAAAGCCTATCTGCTGAAAACCACCCTGAGCGAGCCGGAAGAGCTGGCGCGCGCCATCCAGGTGGTCGCCGAAGGCGGCGCGATCCTGGCGCCGGAGATTCAGGATGAATTGATCCGGCTGGCTTCTGCCTCGCCCCACTCGCAGTTCAGCAGCCTGACCGGCCGCGAGATGGAGGTGCTGAGCCTGATGGCCGAGGGGTACACCAACATCAGCATCGCCCGCAAGCTGTCGATCAGCGAACGGACGGTGGAGAGTCACGTCAACAACATCTTCGGCAAGCTGGGCCTGACCTCTGAGGCAACCCACAACCCGCGCGTGATGGCGGTGCTCCTGTTCCTCCAGGCCGAACACTAGCGGTCAGCCATCAGCATTCAGCGATCAGCATTCAGCATTCAGCCATCAGCATTCAGCATTCAGCGATCAGTGGTCAACAGCGCACTGGCCCTGGCTGATCGCCGATGGCTGAAGGCTGATCGCTGTCCGCTGAATGCTGACCGCTGACTGTCGACCGCTAGTTTCCCAGTTCGCGCGGGGAACGCGTCAGATGTTGGGTAAACGACTGCAAATGGGTGGGCGCCGGGCTGGGCTGGTCGATGGGCAGGGTGGCCCGCACGCTCGTGCCGCGCCCGGCCGCCGTGTCGAACGAGAGGCGCCCTCCCCAGGCGCGCACCCGCTCGTTCATCGACAGCAGCCCCAGCCGGCCGTTTTGCCCCATCAACACCTCCGGCGCATCTTTCATGCCCTGGCCGGTATCCTGGACGGTAACGCTGACCCAGCTCTCGCTCCAGCGCAGGTGGATGAAGACCTGCTCGGCGTGGGCATGCGCCACAGCATTGTCCAGCGCCTGGCGGGTGATGTGATACAGGTCGCGCTCTAGCCTGAGGTTGGCGATACGGTCGTTGCCGAAGCCCTGGGCAGTCAACGCGATCAGCCGGGGCGCTGAAGGCGGCAGCGGCTGTTTGGCCAGTAGATCAATGTACGCCCGCAGCGCCGAGATCATCCCCAGGTCCGTCAGCACCGAAGGGTGCAGCCCCTGGGTGATCTCGCGCAGCCGGCGGTTGACATCCTGGGTCTCCTTCTCGAGCGTCTCCAGCCAGATGGCCGCCTGATCCGGGGTGCTGGCGATCTGTCTGCGGCAGTTGTGCAGGGTCAAGGCCATCGTAGTCAGGCGGCCCAGGATATCGTCGTGCAGCTCAGCCGCCAGGCTGCGACGCTCCGCCTCCTGCAAGTCGATGGTCTGCCGGTAGGCCAGCTGCAAGTGATTCAGGGTTTCCTCCAGCTCGGCGGTCAGGCGCGTGTTCTTGACTACTTGCGCCAGCTGGCCGGCCTCCCAGTTCAGCAGGCCAGCCGTGTCGCGGTCGAGGGCCCGGCCTGGCAGCCTGGCCAGCCCCAATATGCCCACCAGTTCACCGCGCCAGCGCATAGCACTCACCAGATGAACGCCCAGTGCCAACCACCCCTGGCGCAGGGCGCTCTCTGGCAGCGCGGAGACCGCCTGGGTGCCCTTCAGGTGGGCCGGCTCGACGTCCAGCGGCAGCACACTCATGTCGTTGGGTGCCAGCTCGCCGTTGTAGTGAGACAGGACCAACACGCTGTCCTCGGCCTGATACACCCACATGGACACGTGCCTGACGTTCAGCGAGTGGCGCAGGGTGTGGATCACGACGCCGTAGAACTGATCGACCTGGCGCATGTTCTGGGCGGCCTGGCCGTATTGCTCCACGACGCGTTGGTAGGTCAACCGTTCCGGTCGCAGCACCTGTTCCAGCACGTGTTGCAGCCGGGTCTGCAACAGCGTGAATCCCAGAAGTGCGGCCAGCGTGAAGACAAGGATAATCAATCCGTCGGCTTGCGGCCAGACCAGCAAGGGCACGAAGGTGATCAGAGTCGCGGAGAACAGCGCCAAGAGCACCAGCGCGGTACCGGGCACGTAGGATCTGCAGCGGTTCAGGGTTGAAAGACTAAGGCTGTGTTTCATGGTCGGGCCAGGTCGTCCGGTGGTTGGCCATCCGCAACCCGCACTCAAGGTCTGGCAAAGCCGGCTATGATCGCGCTACACACCCTGCATTTTACCATAACTTGTGGCCAACTTCAAGTGGGGATGTGAGTGACTTTGACAAATCGTCGCAAGCGTCCGATAATTTCCACCAACATGGTGCACAAGAGAGCGTGCAATCTTTGTCCCCTTGCCGGCAAGAGCGCTGTCAACGGATTATCGGAACGGATTGAGCGGATTGCGCGCCCGGCCTCAGTGGGTTCGGCCATTCTGTGGCGCCGGACGGCACGTAAATCCGTTCAATCCGATCTCGAAATCCGCTGACAGCTTGCACCAACGAACAACTGCAAAGATCGAGGAGCTTCCGGCTCAGATTTTCAGATGGATGACCACGATTTCGAGATTGATGGCACACGCCCGGACGAGGCAGAGGCGATATTGGCCATTGCGCGCAGCGTGGGTGTCTTTGACGCCGAGGAGGTGGCCACGGTCGACGAGCTGCTGGGTGAGTACATCGATCAAGG
>Ga0315282_10013030_pt1 | contig 12610 bp, 11 predicted proteins | sample YL17G07_20_MG_FD_203693 | JGI IMG/M metagenome (GOLD analysis project Ga0315282, IMG submission 203693) | Sediment microbial communities from Yellowstone Lake, YNP, Wyoming, USA - YL17G07_20 | ecosystem: Environmental > Aquatic > Freshwater > Lake > Sediment | place: USA: Wyoming | collected... | reverse complement strand
ATATATTGACAAGGATCAAAGGAACCTGGTATCTTATTAAGAAGTTCAATCTGGTGAACATATGAAAAAAGTCACTTACTCGGCGCCTTCGGTCAAGAAGGCCTTTAAGATTCTTCATGCGATTTCAGACGCTTCAAACGGCCTGGGAATAAGCGATCTCTCAAAACAGCTCAAGATCGGCAAGAGCACCGTCCATGGAATCACATCTGCTTTAGAAGAAATGGGAATTTTGGTTAGAGATCCAATCCATAAAAAATATAATATAGGATATACACTTTTAGAACTGAGGAAAAAAGCCTATGCAAAGATGGAGTTAAGAGATGTGGCCAGAATCCCTATGGAGAGATTGATGGAGAAAATAGGAGAGACAGTTTTTTTAGGAATACTAAATGGAGACCACGTCACTATTTTGGATATGGTTGAATCTCATAATGAGATGAAAATCACCTCGCCCCCTGGGACAAGGCTTCCACTCATTGCCGGGGCGACGGGGAAGGTCTTTCTTTCTCAATTTGAAGAAAAGAAGGCAAAAGAGATTATCCAAAAAATCGGATTGGTTAGGTTCACCTCAAAGTCGATCATTGATCAAAAAAAGTTTTTCAAAGAGATAAAAGAAACGAAGAAGAAAGGCTATGCGATTGATGATGAGGAATATATGCTCGGGGTAAGGGCTATTGCCGTACCCCTTCAGACTGCCATATCTCCTTTAGCTGCGATTTGGGTAGTAGGATTTACATCGAGTTTTGATGATCAGAAAATGGAAAAGATCATTTTCGAGATTCGGAAGACCGCACAAGAAATTAGCCATTCCCTGAACCCCGTAGTTGCATTATAAAAAGGAGTGAATTTTTTCGGGGTGAAGGATCATGTCAGGTGAGATGGGAGAAATATCATACCCTCTGGGCGATCATGATCTTCGGTTGGGTGACTGCGAACTTATTAAGAGGAGGTCCACAACTTATCTCCTCCCCCATGAGAGATTGTGTCGTAATGGGGACAGGGGACAGAGAGCCAGCTTCGGGAGCTTTAGTAAAACTCCCTCAGCCGCCCCTCTGTCCCCTGTCCAATTTGCAGTCCGCCGAGGACGAGGCCTTTATTTCCTGCCTACTATTTATTAGAAATCGCACCTGAAAACCCCGTCCTGTGGACGGGGATGAAAGATGCGTCTGCTGAAAGCAGAAAAAAGCAAACCAGATGCTGAAACAAGTTCAGCATGACATAAGGGTTCGGTTCTTGTCTTGTTGTCATCCCGAACCAGGTCCTGAACTTGTTTCAGGATCTACGATTTCGGGATCTCGGTTTTGGGTTTAGGAATTTAGGTTTTAAAGCCCCGCCCTGTGGGCGGGGCTCTTTACTTGATTGCGGGATATTGAGACAGGAAATGAGTGAGGCCATCGAAGAAGAGAAGTTGGCGGCCTCTGAAAGTAAACCCCGTTAGAAAGTATTCGATTTTCCAGCGGGGAGGCTCATTCACCCCGTTAGAGAAAGTCACTAACAGGGCAAGCGGGGCTTTCTAACGGGGTAAAACTTATATACCCAGGTAGGCTTCCCTTACATAATCGTTATTGAGAAGGTCCTTCCCCAATCCTTCGAGAAGAATACGGCCATTTTCAAGTACATAAGCGCGGTTACAAATATTCAGGGTCTGCTTTACATTCTGCTCAACTAAAAAAACGGTCACCCCTTCCTGATTGATTTTTTGAACAATTTTGAAGATTTCCTGCACCAGGATAGGGGCCAAGCCCAAAGAAGGTTCATCGAACATGAGCAGTTTGGGGATTGACATAAGCCCGCGGCCAACAGCACACATCTGTTGTTCCCCTCCACTTAAGGTATGGGCATACTGCCTTCGTCTTTCCTCAAGGACCGGGAAAAGGCTGTAGACCCACTGGAGGGTTTCTTTCCTTTTGGCCTTGGCATTTGGGGTAAGTGAACCCATAATCAGGTTTTCTTCTACCGTCATTTCCGGGAAGAGACGCCTGCCTTCTGGAACCTGAACAATTCCGCATTCGACGGTCTTATAATCCGGAATCTGGTTCAAATGGGATCCGTTAAATTCGATGGAGCCCTTTGATGGCCTCAGGAGTCCGGAGATGGTTTTGAGGGTGGTTGATTTTCCTGCTCCATTCGCCCCAACCAGAACAGCGATCTCTTTTTCTTTCACCTCGAAAGAGATATCCCAGAGGACCTGAACATCCCCGTAGGAAACATCAATATGACTAACCTTGAGCATATTCCTCTCCCAAGTAGGCCTTGATCACCTCGGGATTCCGGGAAATCTGCTCCGGTGTTCCTTCGGTAATGGGCTGGCCGTGATTGATAGCCAAGATCCGATTGGAGATGGTCATAATCACTTTCATGATATGTTCAACAATAATGACAGTAACACCACGACTGTTGATCTCCTTAATCAACGCGATGGCCTGATCCAATTCCTTAGGATTCAGTCCTGCAGCAGTTTCATCGAGAAGAATCAACTCCGGTTGGGTGGCCAGGGCGCGGGTGATCTCCAAGCGCTTGCGAAGCCCAATGGGCAGACCCTTAGCCCTTTGGTCACGATAAGCCTCAAGGCCGCAGAACTTGATAGCCTCCATAGCCTGTTTCTGGGCCTCCTTAATGGTATTGAACCGACAAAAGGCGGAAGCGACAACATTGTCCAAGACCGTCATGCGAGCGAGGGGCTTAACCACCTGGAAGGTCCGGGCAATACCCAGATGACAAATCGTGTGGGTCTTTAGCCCTTTAATAGATTTCCCCTTAAAAAAGATATCCCCGGAGGTGAGAGGGTAATAATTGTTAATGAGATTGAAGACCGTGGTCTTCCCGGATCCATTGGGGCCAATTAGCCCAAAGATCTCCCCCTTTTCAACCTGAAAACTGACTCCATTGACAGCTCCCAAACCACCAAAATACTTGACCAAATTTTGTGCTTCGAAGATACTCATGAAATCTCCTTCAATGTTTTTCTAATAAAAATCTTCTTAATCTTTGGCCAGTCTCCCACCAGGCCATTCGACATAAAAAGGATTGTTAAAACGACTAAGAGTCCAAAGGCCATGGCGTGACCTTGACTAACCCACTTGGGAGCCAACCCAAATATGGCCGATCGAAAGAGTTCCTGGATCCCCACCATGACTAAACCCCCAAGGGCGGGACCCCATAAGGTGGCTACCCCGCCAATAATCCCTACCAGGATGGATTGGATAGAAATATTGTGAAGAGAGAAGACCACAGAGGGGTCGATGAAACCCATATAGTTCATGTAAAATGCACCCGCTGTTCCCGTAAAAAAGGAACTGATCATTAGAGAAACATTCTTGTACAAGGTTGTGTTGATCCCGAGAGACTCTGCCGCGTCCTGGTCTTCACGAATTGAGACAAAATAATAACCCCATTTAGAATTCATGACCAGATAGATTACCCCGATGCATCCAGCAGCTATGCAAAGGATTATATAATAGTAAGGGAGTTTGCTGACGAAGGTCTGCATGATCAGAATTCCTACCATCCCTTCAGTGAAATCTACCCAATTATTTGCAATTAGTCTGAGGATCTCACCTGTGGCCAGGGTGGCCAGGGCGAAATAAGGCCCCCTCAAACGGAAACAAAGATACCCGATCACTAATCCCATGATCACAGCAGAGAATCCTCCAAAGGCCATACCCCACCATGGGGAGAGTGCGAGCTTGGTGTTCAGGATACCGGCAGTATACGCCCCTATTCCGAAAAAAGCGGCATGCCCGAAGGAGACCTGGCCGGTATATCCAGCTAAAAGATTCCATGAAGAACCAATGATGACCCATATGAGCACCAGGATCATGAGATGTTGATAGTAACTCTGCGTTACAACCAAAGGGAGAACAGCTGCTATGAGGAGGATGATAATAGCCGTTAAGCCCTTTTTTGATTTTTTCATCTCCAATCCCTCTCTATATCTTGGTAAGCCGTTTCAGTCCCCCGGGGAGAAAGACCAATACCAGTAGGAAGATAACCATCCCCACCGCATCCTTGTACCCCATAGAAATATAGGTGGCTCCCAGGGATTCGGCAATCCCCAGGGTAAGACCTCCCAAGATGGCTCCTACCGTGCTTCCCAGTCCACCAAGGATGGTAATGACGAACGCCTTCAATGTGAAAGGTCCTCCAAGATCTGGAAAGAGATAATATACCGGGAGGAGTAATGCTCCGGCAGCAGCAACCAGAGCGGATCCAAGAGCAAAGGTATAAAAAGTGATTCTCCGTTGGGGGATTCCCATCAGGACAGCAGCTTCCTTGTCCTGGGCGGTAGCCCGAATAGAGCGGCCGATATCTGTCTTCATAAGGAAAAGAAAGAGACCCGCGGTGAGCCCGATAGCAATAAAGAAGGCGATAACAAGGGGATAGTTGAAGGAGATTTCTCCGAAATGAAAGGCCTTGCTCGAATAACTCGTTTGAACTGACTGGTAATTAGAAGTAAAGATGAAGCGTGCAATTTCAGTGAGACAAAGCCCTATTCCAACGGTCATGAGGACCTGGTTTTCCGGGAGTATGGACTCCCTCCCGATTAATGGGTTCAAAAGATACCTTCCGATAAAGAGGGCTATCAAAAAAACGATTGGCATCGTGACCAGAAGGGACAGATAAGGATCCATGCTGAAGTATTTGAAACAGACGAAGGTAATGTACATACCAATCATCATGGTCTGCCCGTGTGCCAGGTTGATGATCCCCATCACACCCATAATCAGTGTCATGCCGAGTCCGATGAGGGCATAAAGCCCGCCAATCAGAATCCCTGCCACAATGGTCTGCAAAAAGACTAACATGGTTTTTTCCTTAAATTAGGTTTGGAAAAAAAGGACAGATGGAAAAACTCACCTGTCCTTTTTGGGTGTTAGCGTTCCTTCCACGGCTTGTGAGGATACACATACTTAGCTGTGGCATACTCCTTTGGCCAGACGCACTCAAGTTTTCCATTGATCCACTGGACTAAGTAAGTCGGAAGTTTATTTTGGTTGGTCTTTTTGTCGTAAGAGACGAATTTAACCTTTCCAAAAACGGTCATCATATCTGTGGCTGCTAAGGCCTGGCGAATATCCTCAGGTGAAAAAGACTTAGCCCTTTTTAACACATCAGCGATCACATACAAGGCGGCATAAGCCTCAGCCCCATGGTACTCCGTATTTTTACCATAGAGCTTTTTATAGTTGTTATAATAATTCATGGCTCCAGGATAAGGGAGTGTCTGCACCCAGAGGTTTGCAGAAAAAACACCTTCTGCTGCTTTGCCAGCATTTTGAAGAAATTCAGGAAGTGTGAAACCGGCAGCCCCTCCAATAAAAAGTTTGGGATTAAGATCAAGCTCCATAGACTGCCGCGTGAGCAACGAAGCATCCATGATGTAAGAAATCATGTAGATGAGATCGGGTTTGGTATTTTTTACCTTAATTAAAAGAGGCTTAAAATCTATGGCTCCATGTTCATATCCCTCTTTCAGCAGGACCTGGATCCCTAATCCCTTACAGGATTTTTCAAATTCTTTTGAGCCACTGGTTCCAAAGAGGGTATTTTCAAAAAGAATAACAGCCGTCTTTGACTTGGCCACCTCCGTAAGAAAGCTTTCCGCGGCCTTTGAATACTCACTGACTGCAGGATTTAGTCGAAAGATATAGTTCCAGCCTTGTTCGGTAATCTTATCCGCAGCTCCGGTATTGATAAGAAAGGGCATCTTTTTTTGCTGGGCGACTCCGGCAATCGCATAGGTCTCTGAACTTCCATACCCACCTCCTAACATCACCACTTTATCTTTGGAGATGAGCTTTTCTGTTGCGGCCCGGGCTACGTCAGGGTTCCCTGTGTCGTCTTCAATCAACAGCTTGATTTCAGCTCCCTTAACCCCACCCGCCTTGTTGATATCGCTGAGGGCCATCAAAAAGGAATTCCTCTCAATTTCCCCAAAAGTTGCTTTCTCCCCTGTGAGCGGAAGGACGATCCCCACCTTGATGGGTTCCGCAGCCAACGATAAAGGGATAGAAAAAAGTATTACAGAAATACCAGTAAACACCAACCCTAAACACATAAATAACCTTTTCATTTCTGCCTCCTTTTTGTGGGTCTTAAGATTTTGTTAAGAAGTTTCTAAATATATACCTGCCAAATAAGGTAAGTCATTTTTTGGATGTCAGAATTTTTTTAGGAGTTAACCATAATAAATTTAGATTCTTATGTCAAGAGAAATCTTGCACAAGAAATCTTGCACGATGTAAATGTCTTCCTTTTTTTCTATAATTATCAATAGGATATTGGCATGAAGATAGGTATCAACATCTTCGAATGCGGCGAAGGAGGATGTTTGGATTCGTGCTTTAAAAAAAAAATTTACAAATTTCATATAATATTGTAAAAATGGACAAAGTTTGATCTCTCTTGGGATTGGGAAAGATGAAATATCCCCAGATGAAATCTCAACTCTGTTCGATTCGAAAGGCTTAAATAGAGAGGATGGATATGGAAGAAGAGAAAAAATACTGGAACCCCATTATTGAGACGCTTCCCCGTGAGAGGCTCATGGAGATTGAACTGAAACGGTTCAGAGAGACTCTCCGATGGGCTAAGGAAGGCTCTCCCTTTTACAAACGAAAACTCCAAGGGATTGAACCTGAGGACATGCGGACTCTCGAAGATGTCGCAAAGGTTCCCATGACAGAGAAAGATGAGCTTAGGGAAGCTCAGGAAGGGAAGGAACCTTATCTTTATGGCGACCTTCTGGCAGTTCCTCCTGAGAGATTATCAATATTCCATCAGACCTCCGGGACGACGGGAAAGCCTGTCTTCATTCCGGACACCTATGAGAGCTGGCAATTATGTGTAGAGATTTGGTGTTCCATCCTTTACGCAGCAGGATTTCGTTCGACTGACCGGGTGTTTTTACCTTTTGTATATAATGTTTATATCGCCTTCTGGCAGGGTCACTATGCCGCTGAAAAGTTGGGATGCGAAGTTGTTCCTGGAGGAGGACTGGAAACAAAGGCCCGCATCCAGAAGATGAAGGATGTTCGGGCGACGGCATTGATGAACACACCCACGTATGGCCTCCACATGATAGAGGTGGCGAAGGAAATGGGAATCGATCCCAAACGAGACCTCCCTATCAAAAAGATGATCTGCGCTGGTGAACCCATGCCAGAGTCGACCCGGTTTCGTCTCGAAGAGGAGTGGGGGGCTGATGTTTATGATCATATCGGTGGGACAGAGCCTGGCGGGTGGGCAGGGATGTGTTCCCAAAAGAAAGGGATGCATGTGATCGAGCCCTATTTCTTATTTGAAATGGTTGACCTTGAGACGATGTCAAGGCCAATCCCTTCAGGGGTGAAAGGGGTTGCGGTCATTACTCCATTATGCCGGAGATGCATCCCTCTCATTCGATTTAATTTGAAAGATATCATGATGAAGAGGGAGGACCCCTGTCCTTGTGGGAGAACTTCCATCCGTGTTGATCAGGTTGGCGGCATAGTCGATGATCTCAGGAAGATTCGAGGGGTCTTTTTTAGCCCAAGCATTGTAGAAGAGGCGATCCGGGGGGAATTTCCAGAAGTGGTGGAATTTGAAACCATATTGACTGAGGAAGAGGTAATGCCTGTTCTCACACTCAGAGTTGAGTTTGATCCTTCGGTCAGTGAAGGTCAAATGAAGGAGCTCAGATCTCGTATAAGGGAGAAACTTAAGATAAGGTCAAACTTGACCTTTGAGATTGAAACCGTTAAAGCCGGAGGCTTGCCCCGTTACACCTTGAAATCTGCAAGGTTTAAGGATCTTACTAAGAAATAAAAGTCTACGCTCAACGGGTTGTGGTAAAGCAGAAATTGCATAGAAAATAAGTTTCAAATCCCCCCATCCCCCCCTTTTCTAAAGGGGGGTGCGGGGGGATTATCAATTTTCATGGTTCGCGGGTGACGAGCCCGTCATGAAGGATTGCATAGAAAATAAACCCCCAACGGTCCGCTTGGGAAGCGGACCCTACAGGTAATGTATTAAACACGTAGGGCCCGGTCACCGAACGGGCCGGGGGTTTTATTTTTTTAAAATTTTTATGAGTGGGATGAAGGGGAGGATCCAAATGGAATACGATCTGAAGGCAATGGATTTAGAGATCAAGACGATTGAAGAGAGAACAAAAAAATTGAAGGAATTAGGCTATGGGTTTGAAGCGGTTGAGAGAAATGCAGAGGCGATTCTGGCATTCGTTTATCTCCTCAGAAAAAATGTTTCTGACCTCATCGAATGAGTCAATGACGTAACCAATCCCTTCTCAAAAAGATGCTGAAATAAACCTGCCCTGAAGAGATGCCGAAACAAGTTCGGCATGACACTTTTAGGCTTAGGCATGACACTTTTAGGGTTCGGCATGACACTTTTAGAGTTCAGCATGACAAAAAATGTTGACTACGGTTTTGTCATCCCGAACCATGTCCTGAAGCAAGTAATGTCATCCTGAATTTATTTCAGGATCAGGATCTAATGATTCGGGATCTCGATTTTGGTTTTGTGCATTTTCTTGAAGGGCCTTCAAAACCTTTTCTGGGGTGACCGGAAGGCTCTTAAATCTCACTCCAATGGCGTCATAGATCGCATTGATGATGGCAGGCGCAGGGGCCAACTGAGTCCCTTCACCTGATTCTTTGGCGCCGAAGGGGCCTTCAGGATCGTTTGTCTCGACCTCTACAGAAGTAATGGAAGGGGCTTCCATGGCAGTCGGGATGCCATAATCCAAGAACGAAGGATTTAGAACCTGTCCCTTCTCTGTAATGACTTCTTCGTATAGCGCTTGGCCCATTCCTCCGACAACGGACCCTTCCAACTGTCCTTCGACTAACATGGGATTGATGGCCTTTCCGCAGTCATGGCTTGCCACCATCCTTAAAACTTTCACCTTTCCTGTTTTTGTGTCTACTTCTACCTCAGCGGCCTGGGTCATAAAAGAATAGGCAGGAGAAAAATTTCCGTCTTCTTTAAGAAGGGTTGTCGGCTCTTTAGCCGGAGGCTGGTAAGAACCTCTGCCAATGATGGGCATGGGGCGGTCCGAATATTGATAGAATTTAATTGCTTCTTGTATGGACATTCCTCTTTCAGGATTCCCTTTGACATGGATTCGACGGTTCTTTGCTTCCAGTTCCTCGATTCTTATTTCCATCTTTTCAGCCGCCGCTTCAAAGAGTTTTTCTTTGGCTGCTTGAGCGGCTATTTTAGCCGCATTGCCTGCGCGCAGTGTGACGCCGCTGCCAAATGTCCCGGGATCGAGAGGAGTAATTTCTGTATCTGCCGCAGTGATTCGAATGTCCTCAAGAGGAACGCCCAGTTCCTCTGCGACGATCTGAGAGATGACCGTCTCAGCGCCTTGCCCGATATCTGCAGCGCCCGTTAAAAGAGTAATGGAACCATCTCGTTCGATCTTCACAATGGCACCTGAAGAGATGTGGCTCATGTTGCTTACCCCGCTTGGAAAACTGGCGCCGGCAAGGCCGACTCCTCTGCCGAACGGCAGTTTTCCTCTCTTCTCTTTCCAGCCGATCCCTTTTGCTGCCTTCTTCAAAGTATCGCTGAACCCACAGGTCTGGACTAAAAGTTTGGCAGGATGGGGCTCTCCAGCCTGAAAGGCATTCTTCAATCGGAGATCCAGCGGATCGATCCCCATCTTTTCCGCGATGCTGTCAAGTTGAGCCTCCACAGCGAAACGGACTTGAGGAATTCCATGTCCCCTCATAGCACCCCCAACAGGCTTATTGGTATAAACATGATAGCCTTCGAAGAGGAGATGCTCGAGACGATAGGGAAGCATGATGAAATAACAAGCCAGGGTAATCATCAGAGGGGCTGTGCTATTATAAGCGCCTCCATCGGCAATCACCTTGAACTGTTGAGCCAAAATGGTTCCATCCTTCTTCATCCCTGTCTTGAGATGAATCCGCATCGGGTGTCGCTGTCTGGTAGAAATAAATACTTCTTCACGCTCATAAACAAACTTGACGGGTCTCTTCGTCTTCATGGCGAAGAAGGCCGCACAAAAATCCTTGGCGTAGAGGTCGATCTTCTGACCAAATCCTCCTCCCACCTTTGGCTTGATCACGCGGACTTTACTTTCAGGAATGTCGAGAGTAGTCGCCAGATTTCTTCTGAGAAAGAAAGGAATCTGGGTAGAGGCCCAGAGGGTGACTTTTCCGGAAGGATCCACTATCGCTAAGGCAGCCTGAGGTTCAAGAGGGCAATGATTGACAGCCTGAGTCTCAAAGGACTCTTCAAAAAGAAAGTCCGATTCACGAAAGGCTCTCTCCACATTTCCAAATTCCTTATGGATGGAAGCGCTCACATTGTTGGGAACTTCATCGTGAATGATGGGAGCTCCGGGTTTCATCGCTTCGATGGGGTCAAAGATGGCAGGGAGTTCTTTATAATCCACCCGGATCTTTGAGATGGCCTCCTCTGCCGCATCCAGGGAGGCGGCGACCACAGCCGCCACCTCATCCCCGATATAGCGCACTTTGTCAATGGCGAGGGCATATTCATCCTTCGCCATGGGAACAATGCCATACTTTTTCTTTGGAATATCTTTTCCGCTGATGGCGCCCTTGACTCCGGCCACTTTCTCTGCTTCGGAAAGATCGACATGAAGAATCTTTGCATGGGCAAGAGGGCTTCTTAATATCTTTCCATAAAGCATCCCTGGTAGGGCAAGGTCGTCTGTAAAGCGCGCTCGGCCAGTCGCTTTCTCCCATGCGTCGAGCATGGGTTCTCTCTTTCCAACGACATCCAGTCTTTCCATAAAAGTCTCCTCCTCAAGAAAAGGGTTCAAGGGTTCAAGGATTCGAGGGGTCAAGGAAAGGTCTTTCCGATTGTTTTAAAAATTCCATTGGTTTCGATTTAATTAGTCTGTCACTTGAACCCTGGAACCCTTGGCCCCTCGAACCCTACTGATTTTCACTTACTGATAAAATCGCCTCCACAATCTTTACATAGCCGGTGCAACGGCAGAGGTTTCCAGAAATGGCCCTTTTTACCTCTCCTTCTGATGGATGAGGATTTTCATCGAGAAAGGCCTTGGCCGTCAGGATCATCCCGGGTGTGCAGAATCCGCATTGAATGGCCCCTTTTTCGACAAAGGCCTTCTGAAGAGGGTGAAGTTCTTCATCCTGGGTGAGACCCTCAATGGTGACGATCTTCTTTCCCTGGACATCGACGGCTAAAGTCAGACAGGAAAGATAAGGCTTCCCCTCGATCAAGACGGTGCATGCCCCGCAGGTCCCCAAATCACAACCTCGTTTTGTTCCTGTCAAGCCCAGATCCTCTCTCAAAACCTCAAGAAGGGTTTTGTGAATTTCTGTGAGAACTTCAAACTCTTCTCCATTGACATGAAGTCTAAGGATACGTTTCATAAAGAACCCCTTTCATTAAGTCAGCCCTAAAGGGTTGAGTTACAAAACAGACCAAAACTGTAACTCAGGGCTTTAGCCCTGATCAGAATCAGCCCTAAAGGGTTGAGTTACTCCGAACTTACTACTCCGAACTACGAACTAATACAAACGCAAAAATCATTTAACATGTAGCGCAAGGCTTTAGCCGTTCGGCTGAGCTCACGACGAAGCCTTGCTTAAAGCAACCCTGAAGGGTTGCCCTACAAAAGATATAATGCGTTTGTATTAATTTTTTCCAATGCTTGTTTTAACAGAATTCCTGCTATCTTTCTTTTATGGGCTGGAGAGTAAATGGAGGTTCGCATTGGGGAGATCTCCCGAACGACCTGATCAGTAACTTTTTCGATCGTTTGATTGTCAAGAGATGCATTCTTAAGCATCTTTTCTGCTTCCAAAGTCTCTACTGGTCCAGAACCCACTCCACTAAAGATAATCCTTGCCTTTTTGACCCGTTCGACGGCGTCCAAGCCCTGTCCTTTAAGATGGGGAAGAACGCGCCGCTCAGGGCCAACCCTGAGCCCCTCGGCCTGAGCGGCTCGACTGAGCTCGCCGAAGTCTCGGGCCGAAGGCAAATCCCGGCCTTCAGACCGGGGAGTCGAAGGGTTGATTCGTTCATTCCCACCTTTTTCAATATGGAAAGCTAAAGAGACAATGGGGAATTCGATGGACTCCCTCCGCCTCCATTTGAGATAGAGGGCCTTTCCGGAGAAAGGGGGAACGAGAATCTCCTTCAGGATTTCCCCTTTCCTTAGTGAAAGAGGTTTTTTCCCATCCTGGGCATAAAGTTTACTGAGAGGAAAAACCCGTTCTCCATTAGGGCCTACCACCCTGACCTGAGCATCGAGGGCGATGAGCACAGGAGCCATATCGCCACAATAAGTGGAATGGCATTCTCCTGATTTTCGCCCGCCTCCCGCACGGGCAGGAACAACATGGCAGATTTTTCCGCCCACCTTGTAACAAGGGGATTTCACGCCTCTCCAAAAGGCGGATTGATTATAGAACCGACACCGATTCCCCTGGCAGAGATTTCCACCTAAGGTCCCCATTACCTGATGGGCATAAGCCCCGACTTCTCTGGCAGCTTGGGAAAGGATGGGGACTCCCTCTTGAATCGCTTGAGAAGAGGCGATATCGTGAAGGGTGGTCAAAGCTCCAATCCTCAA
>Ga0315282_10013029_pt1 | contig 12611 bp, 9 predicted proteins | sample YL17G07_20_MG_FD_203693 | JGI IMG/M metagenome (GOLD analysis project Ga0315282, IMG submission 203693) | Sediment microbial communities from Yellowstone Lake, YNP, Wyoming, USA - YL17G07_20 | ecosystem: Environmental > Aquatic > Freshwater > Lake > Sediment | place: USA: Wyoming | collected... | reverse complement strand
TGCACCTTCCGAAACAACTTCGCCATGGGCCGCGGCGGCGGCGTGAGTAACGACCTGGGCACCGCGCCGGTGTTTCTCAACTGCGTCTTCGAAGAGAACGAAACGCCGCAGAAAGGCGGCGGAATGTACAACGACTTCGGATGTTCTCCCATCCTGATCAACTGCCTTTTCCGCCTCAACAAGGCCGAGACCGCCGCGGCCATGGGCAACGACGGCCAGTCGTCGCCGATTCTTCTGCGTTGCACGTTCACGGCGAACCAGGCACAGAGCGCGGGCCCGAGCTTGTATCAGGGAACCGGTCCCGCGAACAACCCGGTGGTGCTCGAATCCGTGGTGTGGGGCAACCGCTGCGAGTGGGAATCCGCCGGCTTCTACAACTGGCACGACAATACGCCTGTCGTCAAAGACTCGGTCATAGAAGGCGGCTATCCGGGAGCGCAAGGCGACGACCCACGCTTGAACGGGAACGGCGTGGCGGCCGTCAATGCCGGGTACAGACCCGGTGACGCGCGCTTCGCCGAGGGCATGCTGGCCGCGCTTCTGGACCGTTTGCGGCCCTATCAATCCAGCGGCCTGGAGGACAGGCCTCCGGAGCCCGGCCGGAGAGTGCAGGCCCCGGTCCCTTCCTCCGAGAGGATCGTCTACGTGGATGCCTCGCGTCCCGCGGGCGGCGATGGCCGTTCGTGGGCGGCAGCCTATTCCTCACTGGAAGCCGCGCTGGCGGACGCGGGCCGCGACGGGGCCGAGGTGCGGGTCGCGGCGGGGGTCTACAGGCCGGCCGGCAACGATCGTTCCGCATCCTTCCGGCTTTACCCTGGGGTGAGGGTCTACGGTGGTTTCACAGGCGTCGAGAGCAGCCGTAACGCGCGCGACTGGCGGAAGAACCGCACCACCCTTTCCGGCGATATGGGGGTGGCGGAAAGGCTGGAGGACAACGCGTACCACGTCGTCACGGGCGCCGACGGCGCGCTTCTCGACGGCTTCATTATCACCAGCGGCTATGCCGACGGCGTGGGCTACGACGGCAAGGGCGGCGGTTTGATCAACTATCGCCGCGCTCCGCAGCGCCGTCCCAACCTTCCCGACATCACCGGTTACTCCCCGGAGATTCGCAACTGTGTCTTCACGGGCAACTTCGCGCGCGACGGGGGCGCGGTCTACAACTACGACCGCGCCAAGCCGAGGTTCATCGCGTGTGTCTTCACCAAGAACCGCGCCGATAACGGCGGGGCGGTGCTGGACCGTGTCGGAGTCGAGGCCCTTTATGAGCAGTGCGAGTTCCTGGGCAACTGGGCCCGGTGGCGCGGCGGGGCGGCGTATTTCGATTACGGCTCGCGGCCCAAGATCAACGGAAGCGCCTTTGTCGAGAACTCGACGGACGGGCATGGCGGGGCCATCTACAGCGCCAGCCGCGCATCTCAACTGGAGAATACCGCCGTGAACCTGACCGGCTGCCGGCTGGAGAAGAATGCCGCGCGGGGCGACGGTGGAGCCGCGGCCTTCGACGACAGCACGGCGGCCAGCGTCGCCGGGTCGCAGTTTTCCGCCAACATGTCCGGCCGGAACGGCGGAGCCATGGCTGTGACCAACCGGTCCGTGATCGAGAACCGCAACAATCGCTTCCAGGACAATTCGGCGTGCGGCGAAGGCGGAGATGTCTTTCAGGAGCGTAACCCTGGGCGATAAGCGGTGACGAAGCGCGCAAACCCCTCTTCGAGTGCGGCGGGCATCTCCGCGCAAGATTTTGCCGGCCGCAACGGCGATGGCTGCTTCGTGTCTTGGTGGTGAATCAGGGCCCTGCTCCGCGGGCGATGCCGCCGCGCACGGCCCGGACGCGGAGCTTCTCGGTCTTCTCCTTGTAGCTGCCGATCCCGAAGTTGAAATCAATCGTCCAGGTCCTGGTGCTGTGGTTCGCCAGCGTGGTGGACGACCAGTATTCCGATGGCGTGGCACCCGGAAAGTAGGTGGTGTCGATCGAGGGCCTAGTTTTGTGCTCGTCGTTCAGGGACTGCAACTCCTTGATGTTCGGCAGCCGCCAGTCGTCGCGCCCTCCCAGCGACAACGCTTCGGCGTACTTCAGCGCCTCCTCCCAGGTCATGAGTTCTGGGGCCTCTGCCTTCTGCCAGATCAGACCGGCATGGTTGTCGGTGACTGTACCGTTCCCATTTTCGGTGTAGCTGCTAAAGAGGCCGTCCGCCTTGACAAAACTTCGCACGCAGCGTGCGTGAAATGGCCGGCTGCCGCCCGCGCTGCTCGTTTCATTCTTCGGATGAGGGCCGATACCGCCACCGGCGTTCACCACCCAGACGCGTGACGGGTCGTCGGCGCGCGGGTCGGCCGACCACCAGTACTCGGCATCGGATCTGCTGAAAACGTTATCCAGCGCCGGTTTGCCGTCGTTGTGGTTGGTGATGCTGAACAGTTCGTGGGCGAACGGGAGCCGCCAGTCATTGTGCCCGCCGAGTGCAAGGCCCTTGCAGTACGCCCCGGCCCTCTCAAATGTCATCTCTCCGGCATCCGCCTGCTGCCACAACAGCCCTGTCACTTGATCTGTGACGGTTCCGTCGCCATTGTTCTTGAACGAAGGCGGATTGATCGTGTAGTCGCAGTCTGCGCCGAACGTTTCGGTAAAGTGCCGCGTCTGCCCGGTGTCGGGGAGTTTAGCCATCGTCCAGGGAGGCTGGCTCGCGGGGTACGATACGCCAATGGTATAGGAAAAGGCTACCGCTCCGTTCTTGCGATCCGGCGTCTCGTCCTGCGGCAGATACGAGCGAACGTAGTCCACCTTCAGGCTTGCCGGAGACACCGTGACGCGAAGATGGCCGGAGTTCGGCAAGATATCACCCGAGGTATACGCATCGCGGTTGTAAACCTCGTAGCCTTGGTCGGCTGGGTTGGGCACCTCCTGGTAAACCACGCCGTCGCGCTGCTGGCGGGCAAAAAGATGATCGTGTCCCTGGAAGAAGATGGTGACGCCGTGCTTGACCATCAACTGATGAACGGGCAGTTCCCACCCGGGACGCTTCTTGTCGAATTCCCATTCGCCTGCCCTGTTTCTGCCGCCCCATTCGTACAGGTCTGCCATTTCGATGCCGCCACGGCCCGTGCCAAGAACATGGTGGGCAAAAACGAACTTATATTTGGCTCTGCTTTGCTCGAGAGTCTTCTTGAGCCACTGGTATTGGGCATCCCCCATAGTGATTCCCCACCAGTCGCGATTTCTGTTACCGCCTTGGCCACCGCCGCCTTGGCGGTCACCTTGTTTGCGGCCGCCTTGACCCGGACTGGCACCCTCGCGACCGCCCCCCTTGCGACCGGCTTGGTCGGCACCGCCTGGGCCGCCGCGACCGCCTTGGCCGCCACCGAGACCGGCGTCGATTTGAACAGGGGAATGCCAGTAGGGGTCGATAGTGACAAACAGGGCGTCGCCCCACGTCCAGGCGTAGTAGTCATGAAGCAGGCCCACGAATTCCACCGGCTCCCTGTCCCCTGTGTAGAAGCTGTCGGGAGCTGGCTGCGGGTAGTACAAATTGCGGGCTTTGCCGGCCAGGACAGGCGGGCTGTTCGGCGTGCCATCCAACAGATATGCGGCTGCCTGTTCGTGATTGCCGTTAACCAGGAAAAGCGGCGCGGAACTCCCAACCAGTCCCAGAAAGCGCCGCTGGTCGATATAGATCTGCGCGACCGCTTCTGCGTTCAGACGGCCGCGGTTGTAAAGCGGATCGATGCTGAAGTCATCGCCCAGCGCAATGTAGAAATCAAGCCCGTCTTTCCGGACGTTCTGCATGGTGCGGACATACAGATCGAGCTGATACATGCGGTTCAGGCGCTCTGGATGAGAATCGCCCTGAACACCGAAGGCAAAGGTGCTGCCGGGCGCCCTCTGTGTGTGGAAGCTGCACTCGGTTCCCGCGCCGTACGCGGCTTCCCCCGGCTGGCGGTAGCGCATCCGGTAGTAATAGCGCGTGTTGGCCTTCAAGTAATCCAGCAGCACCTCGAACGGCTTTCCCGCTTGAGATTTTGTGACTCCGGTTTTCCCTGTATAGGTTCCCGGCTTCACACCGTACTCAAAGAAGGCTTCCAGGTCCTTGGAGGCCAACACACTCACCGTGATGGAGTGGTCGGTAGGACGGCCGAGGATCTGGGTCATCGCCGCGTCGGCCTTGCCGGTGGACTTCTCCACTTGCCCCGGAGGCCACAGCGCCGCCGAGAAACCCGCCGAGAGGCCCAGTAAGATCACTACCGCAACACATTCGTTGACCAGTCGTGATTTCATTATCAGTGTCCTTCCCGGAGGACGTCTTTCACGGTGCCGCTTTCAGGCGGATTTCAACCTCCAGACCGGATGGCTGGCGATTCCGGCAGGTCACAGCGCCCTTGCAGGATTCGATGCAGGTCTTGACGATCGCCAGGCCCAGGCCTGCACCGCCGGTATCGCGGCTGCGTGAAGCCTCCGGCCGGTAAAAAGGCACAAACACCTGCTCCAGAGCATCCTCGGCCAGGCCAGGGCCGCAGTCGGAAACTGTGATGACGGCCGCCCCGTTCTCGGCCCGCAATGAAACAGTGATTGACCCTGCTTGCCCGGCATAGCGGACAGCGTTGCGAACCAGGTTGGAAAGCGCGCGAAAGAGATAGTCGGGGTCGGCGAGCGCCTCCAGGTGTTCGTCGACCGCGGTCTCGATCCGGACCGCTGGGGCCGCTTCGCGCTCGAGCACCCGCTCCACGATGGCGCCGACGTTCACGGGGACCAATTCGGCCACCGCCGGCTGCATCCCCGCCTTCGAGAAGGAGAGCAGTTCGTTGACCAGCACGGACATGTATTGCACTTCTTCGTTCAGGTCCGCGACGCAGCCCCGCTGTTTCTCCTCGGCTCGTTGATCGAGGATTCCGAGAGCGAGCTGGATGCGGGCGATGGGGGAGCACAGTTCATGGGCAATGTCCCCCAGGAACCGCTTCTGCCCGGTCACGAAACCCGAGAGGCGTGAGGCCATGCGGTTGATAGCGCCCCCGAGCTGACCGATCTCGTCGCGCCTCCTGGTGGCGATCTGGATGTCGAACTGCCCCTCGGCGATCTGCTCGGTGGCCCGCGTCATCTGGGAAATGGATTGGGTCATCCCCCGGATCAACGGCAGCCAGCATGCCACGGAGACCAGGATCACCGCGAAAATTGCGATCAGCCAGGGCCTGAAGTCGAAAAACAGGCGGTTGCCGAGCAAGGCGGGCGACATCAGGAGCAGGGTGCCGCGCACGGTTTCATCGTCCGACGCGCTGCGAATCGGGATGCGCACGCCGACCCAATAGCGCCTGGGCTCGCTGGTCGTTTCCAGGAACACGCCTTGCCCTTGGCGCGGCGCCGGCCGGTCCGCGGCGCCGGGGGGTTTTTGGCCGGCGGGCGGCCGCGGCGGCGGCGGCCTGTCCCCATCGCCTGGTTCCCTTTGCTCGCCGAGTCGTGGAGGTGGCGGAGCAGCGCGCGGCCGCAGCCTGCGAAACACCTCCCACGGCACCTGGATGGCCGGACCCGCCAGCCTCGTTCCCTCCTCGTCGAACAGGTAGAATGCGACGCCGTGTGCCTGTCCATATCTTGCCAGCAGTCGATCGCGCGAGTTGGTTTCCGTTTCCTCCAGTTCGAGCGCAAGTTCGCGCGCCACCGCCAGAATACGGTCCTGCGCCGGCGCCAGCAGGAAGGAGTGCGGGTCGGATCGAAACTGCACGCGAGCGAAGACCAGGAACACCACGGCCAGCAGCAGCAGGTTCAGAAACGCGGTGAACAATATCTTTCCGGAGAGCGACAGCCGCGCCTTCATGACCGTACCTCCGCTACCGGTTTCGCCATCATGTAGCCGGCGGACCGCACGGTCTGGATAAAGCGAGGCGACTTCGGGTCGTCGCCCAGCTTGCGCCGCAGCGACGAGATGTGCACGTCGATGGAACGGTCGAACGCCTCGAAGTCGCGTTCGGCAACCTCGATCAGCAACTGTTCGCGCGATTTGACGCTCCCGCAGTCGCGCGCCAGCGAAACAAGGAGGTCAAACTCGACGGGAGTCAGGGGCAACGGCTTGCCGCCCTGGGAGGCGATGCGCGTCCGCGGATCCACGCGGAGTTCGCCGACCGTAATCGGCGACTGCAGCGCTTCCTGCGCCTGCGCTGCGGTCACCATCGACCGGCGAACCACGGCCCGGAGACGCGCCAGCAGCTCCCGCGTGGAAAAAGTCTTGGGCAGGTAGTCGTCGGCTCCGAGTTCAAGACCGGCGATGCGGTCGGGCGGCTCGCCCCGCGCGGTCAGCATCAGCACGGGCACCTTGGACTTGGCGCGAAGGCGTTTGAGCACTTCGAATCCGTCGATGCCGGGCAGCATCACGTCGAGCAGGACCGCATCATACTTGCCTTCCGCCGCCTTCCGCAGGCCCTCGGGGCCCGAGTGGGCCAGCGAAACGTCGTACCCGAGCGGTTCCAGGTAGTCCTTTACCAGGCGGCAGAGCTTCACATCGTCGTCCACGAGAAGCAGCCGCGTGCCGCCACCGGCCTGAGTTCGCTCGGTGAGCATGGTCTTGGTTCTGACGATAACCCGATGGGACGCGCCTGCCGGCCGCTTTTTACACATCCTTTACAATTCCCGAGCCGGAGGACGATTACCGGCGGGCCGTGCGGGCACCTCTGTCACGAAGCCTGCCCTATCGTGGGCGACAAATCCAAATCCAGCGCCGCCAGCAGCGCCCGGTTCAGCTCTTCTTCCGCTGCCTCTCCGAGGCGACCGATGTAGTCGGTCAGCATCGATCTGGGAAGGCTGACCAGCTCATCGCAGTGGACGCTCGATTCCTGCCGCAGGCCCTCTTCCAGACCGATCCGTACCTGGGTGCTCAATCCGTCGTGCCGCGAATAGACCGGCGCGCAAACCAGCGTCGAGAATCTGGACTCAATCAAAGCCTGGCGACTGACGACGACAAACGCGCGCCGGCGCTTCGGGTCGCCGCGGCCCGGCTTTTTCACGAGGTAAACATCGCCCCGCCTCACGGCAGCCTCTGGTATTCGAGCACGTCTTCCGCTTCACGATTCAGCCGGTCCGCATTGCGGTCGATGATCCGCACGTCTGCGGCATCGCGGAGCGCCTTCTCCAGCCGGGCAAGGTAGGCGTGGGCAGCCCGTTCGATAAACGCCGACCGGTTTTGGTCGTGCCGGTCGATACTGGCAAGCAGATCGCGCGGCAGTGTGACAGATGTCTTGACTCTCACAAGATAAATATACCACCAAACCTGGCGCCAGACAGGATCTGATTTGCGCCAGATTCAAAGGTCGCTGTCGCCCGCAGCCTGCCCGCCCGTCGCTGCCGGCTGGCGCCGCGACTTCCCGGGCATACGGGGGCGGCTATTTCAAGGCGCGCTTCGCGGGCTCCAAGGCTTGCATTTGCCTGTTCGCTGTACAATACTGCGTTGTCCGCAATTGGGCCTTGAGCGCGGGCCCCAAGACAATCATCGAGGTACAACCATGAAGCAATCGATTTGTGTCGTCGCGGTGTTGGTCGTGGGGTTGTCCATGGCCGCCATGGCGCAGGAGGCCAACCCGGCCAGGGAGCAGGGCCGCAAGGCCGCCGCTGCGCAGGCTGCTGCCGCGCAAGCGGCGCAAGAACAGCGGGCGCGGCCGGCCGAGCAGGCGGCGCCGGCGCAAGCCGCCGAGCGCGGCGCCGCGGCCGCCGCCGGAGGCGCCCTGCGTTGGGATATGACCGAGGTGCCGCCGGTGCAGACCCCGCATCAAATCACTGTGGACGGCAAGACGCTGCGCTACACGGCCACCGCCGGCCGGCTGCCCATCAAGGATGCCGCCGGCAAGATCGAAGCGGAAATGTTCTTCGTGGCCTACACGCTGGACGGCGCGGAAGCCGGCCGCCGTCCCGTGACCTTCGCCTTCAACGGCGGCCCCGGCTCGGCCTCGTTCTGGCTGCACATGGGGGCGCTGGGCCCGCGGAAAGTCGTGATGCAGGCCGAGGGCTGGATGCCGGCCGCACCTTACCGCCTGGTGGACAATGTCTCGACCCCGCTGGACAAGACCGACTTGGTGCTGGTGGATGCTATCGGCACCGGCTTCAGCCGCCCCGCCGACCTGGAAACGGGACGCAAGTTCTGGGGTCTGCAGGGCGACATCGAAGCCTTCGGCGAATTCATCCGCTTGTACATCACGCGCAACGAGCGCTGGTCGTCACCGCTCTACCTGCTGGGTGAGAGCTACGGCACCACGCGGGCGGCCGGCGTGGCCGGCTACCTGGCCGACAAGGGCATCAACTTCAACGGCATCACCCTGCTTTCGATGGTGCTGAACTTCGAAAGCCTGTCCTTCGCGGCCAACAACGACGTCCCTTACCCGCTCATCGTGCCCACCTACACCATGATTGCCGCGTTTCACCACAAGCTCCCGCCCGAGCTGGCGAAGGACGTGAGCCGCACGCGGCAGGAAGTGAGCCAGTGGGCCATGACCGACTACTGGCAGGCGTTGAACAAGGGCGAGGCCATGACCGCGCAGGAGCGCTCCGCGGTGCTGGACAAGCTGGCGCGCTACACGGGCGTGCCGAAGCAGATCGTTGACCTGGCCAACCTGCGCATCGACGTTCGCACCTTCACCGCCTGGCTGCTGGCCGATCAAAAACTGCGGGTGGGGCGTTTGGATGGGCGTTATTCCAGCCCGGCTCCCAGCGGATTCATGGAATCGAACCCGTTTGACCCCACGTCGGCTGCCACCCAAGCCCCTTTCACCGCGGTCCTCAACGACTACGTGGCGCGCGAGCTGAAGTACAAGACCGACCTGCCGTACTACACTTCGGCGCGCGATCTGGGCGCCGGTTTCAGTTGGAACTGGGAAGCGGCGCCAAGCGGCGGCGGCCGGCGCGGCGAGGGGTCCTCAATGGGCTATGCCGACACGGCCACTGCCCTGCGTTCTGCCATGGTGAAAGACCCCTACCTGAAGGTGCTGGTCATGCAGGGCTACTACGACTTGGCCACGCCCTTCCTGGCCGCCAAGTACACCATGGATCATATGAATCTGACCCCGCAGCTTCGCGAGAACGTCTCCTACGCCACGTACGAAGCCGGCCACATGGTGTACGTGCAGCAGAAGTCGCTGGAGAAGATGCACAAGGACGTCACGGCTTTCATTGACGCGACCGCGCCCAAGGGCCAGTAATCACCAGCCGTGATTTCACCGCAGAGGCGCAGCGCGACCCCGCGGTCGAGGAGTCACTTCTTTTTTCGGAACAGCCCTCCCAGCCCTTCCAGCAACGTGCCCGCCGGGCTCGACGGCTGCCCGAGCTGCTGACCCAAGATCTTGCCTACATCGGGCACGAATGTGGGGTGCTCCAGCGTTCCGCCGACGCGGAAGGGCACCGTGTTGGCGCTGCCGGTGGCCCTCTGGAGCAGGCCGCCGACCGGGGTGGCGGCGCGTGTCAGGACAACCGAGCCGCGGCCATCAAGGGCGCCGGCCGGGTTGAAGCCGCCTTGCCCGCTGATCTCCATCCCGGGAATAACCAGGGAAGCGCTGGGCACCCGCGTGTATGAGGGATCGGCGTCGAAGGCGACGCGCATGCTTTCAATCGCAGTGTCCCGGCCGCCGGTGTCGACGCCCATCACGCGCACCGCGGCGGCCAACTGCCCGGCAACGTTGTAGCCGGAGAGGCGGGCGTTGCGGATCTCCACCGTGCCGCTTTTTTTCAGCGCCGCGGCCGGACCGAAAGCGCGCACCGCCGCCGTGAGCGTCCCCGCGGTGAGCGAACTGCCGGCGGGCAGCCTGACTCCGAACAGGGGAAACAGTTTCGCGATATCGGCCAGAGGAGCGTCGCGGAGATCGGCCCGGAGCTCGGTGTCCGGCCGGGAGCCGAACCCCACCTGTCCGGACAACTGCGCCGCCGCGTTTCCGCACGCCAGCTCGAGCCGGCGGATCAGCAGGCGCGACGCATCTTCCGGCATGGTGACCTCGAACCGGCCCGAGACAGGCGCGAGCGCCGTGCCGCCGTTCACGGCCAGGCGCAATTTCTCGGCCTTGTACGTTCCCTTGGCCTCGGCCTTGGCTCCGTCGCTTTTGAAATCGGCTTCACCGTTGAATACTCCGGCCAGGCCAGGCTGCCCGGTAAACGGGGCCAGCGCTTCCAGCGCGACATTCCGAAAAACAGCGTGTCCTTCCGCCGGCGACGCGGCCAGGTTCTGCTTTGCCAGCGGGCCGCCCCGGCCGCTGGCGCGAACCTCGCCGGAGGCAGGGCCGGGGGGATGGACGCTCGCCGTCCAGTCAAACGCCCGATCGGGCGCGAATTTGGTCACCGTCACTGAGATGCGGTCGAGCGTGACGCGGGGAAGGTTCTTCTGAAAATCGTCCACGGTAATGGTGCCGTCCTTCAGCCGGATCTCCTCGATTTCGAGCGGCGGCACGGAAGCGCCCGGCGAAGCGCCCGCCGCCGGCGCCGGCGGGCCGGCCTGCGCCGCGGCGGGCCTGGCGCCCAGCGACGCGAAGTTCCACTGGCCCTGCGCGTTCTTCACCAGGTGGATGACAGGCTGCTCCAGTACGATGGACGGCACTTCGATGCGGCCGTGCAGCAGCGGGATCAGGCGCACGCCCATTTGAAAGCTCTTTGCGGTGGAGAAGACCGCGTCCTTGAAGCCCAGCGCCTCGGCAATCTCCGCGTCTCGCACCTGCAGGGATGGCGGGAACAGGCTCAACCCGAGATGGCCGAACTTCACGTTTCGCCCCAGCGCGGCCGCCAGGCGGGAAGACAGGATGCCGTGCTGCCGCTGGGCATCGAACGAGTGGAGAATCACGCCGGCAGCAATAACCAGCACCGCCACAATGACCGCCAGCGCGATGGCAACTTTGCGCACCCCACACCTCCTTCTGGCCTACGCTTTGAGCGTAACAACAAGTGGGCGCATTGACAATGAGCGGCTGTTGTACCGCGGGCGTTTCGCCGGGCCGATGGGGAGAGCCCTGAGTTTCGCCGTCTCCGGCACAAAGGCGGTCGAACAGGCCCCATGTAGGGGCGCTGCTTGCTGCGCCCCCGGGTCAGTGACGGGGCTCAGCCGGGGCGCAGCAAGCAGCGCCGCTGCGAATCGGCGTCCGGCCCAATCCCCTGGTTCGAAGTGCGCGACGTCTCGCGCCTCGTGTTACGCTCTTGCCATGCGGGTCAGCAGTGCGAAGACGCTCAAGGAGTACAGGCGGCTTCTTGAGAATTCGGTTCCCGCTTTCTATTTGAAGGGGAGAAGGGCTATAGCGCTGGACCGATTGGTGACCCAGGGACTACTGGAACACCTGCGCGGGAGAACCAGGAAGATCGACTCGCTGGCAGATGTGGATCAATGAACCGCTCACCTTAGTGTGGCGTTGTCATGCTGAGCAGCACTGCCAGGTACGCGCGCGTTTTTTGCAGCAGCCTGGCATCCGCCTTCTCGATGAACGCGGCACGCCGGGTCCGCCAGTCCAGGCTCTTCACGTGGTCGGCGAGCAGTACGGCATCCCTGCCGGCGACGATCTCCGGGATTTCGAACGGGTAGTTCTTGCGCACTGAAGTGAACGGACAGACGACGGCGAGTCCGCTCGCCTGGTTGTAGGAAGCAGCGGTCAGCACCAGGGCCGGCCGGCGCCTGGCGCGTTCGCGGCCTGCCCGCGGGTCGAAATCGAGCCACGCAATGTCGCCGGCATCGGGCACGTAAGCCTTTTTCACCATTCCTCAAGAACCTCGCGTCCCACCGGGCGGCCCCAGCCGGTCTCTCCATGACGGTTTTCGGGGGTGATCCGGGCGACCAGAGCCTCCAACGTCAGTTCCGGTTCCGACTTCTTGATGGTCACGTGGCCGCCGGCCGCAACGTTGACTGTAAGCGCCTCGCCTTCCGAGAGCCGGGCCTCTTTGACAAGCCCCTTCGGCAGCCTTACAGCCAGGCTGTTGCCCCAGCGAACGAGTCGGGTGTGAGCGTTCATATGCGGAGTATATCCGTATGTAGATACGAGAATCAAGGATCATGCCGGGCGGTGATGCGGGCCATCAGGCTGCACCAGTTTCAGGAGTGGTGAGGCGGCTGGGACTCGAACCCAGGACCCTCGGCTTAAAAGGCCGATGCTCTACCAAACTGAGCTACCGCCCCGCAGACTGTCAGCTATTGTAACAGAGGAGCGCGGGCGCGGCCACGCGCAAGGCGGACTGATCAAGAAAGGCCATCCCCGGCAACAGCCCGCTTGCCTGTGTTGGGAAAGGGGCAGGGTAGGGTTGAGGTGGCCCGGTCAGGGGGACGGCGCATGGCGCGACGCCTCAGCGCGGTACACACCACCCAGCACAACTCGTCTCCGCAAAACGGCTTCTGCAGCACATCGCAGACGCCGGCGTCAAGCATTTCCACCCACAGCCTGTCGTCCGCATGCTTGATCAGGAAGATTACGTCGGCCTCGCCCGGAAGCTCCCGCAGGGTTCCGAGCGCAGTTCGCCAATTCACCTCGTCGGCATCGCAGACAATCACGTGGGCCGGGGATTCGAACTGGTGCAGCGCCACCTCCAGGAGGCTGCTGACGCCCGTCACCTCGATGCCGGCAGCTTTCAACGGCGCGGAGACGTTCCGCAACTCGGAGGGCTCCCGAACCACTGCGACAACCGC
>Ga0315282_10013028_pt1 | contig 12612 bp, 2 predicted proteins | sample YL17G07_20_MG_FD_203693 | JGI IMG/M metagenome (GOLD analysis project Ga0315282, IMG submission 203693) | Sediment microbial communities from Yellowstone Lake, YNP, Wyoming, USA - YL17G07_20 | ecosystem: Environmental > Aquatic > Freshwater > Lake > Sediment | place: USA: Wyoming | collected... | reverse complement strand
ACGTCCGGCGGCAGGTCGAGTTCGCGAACGCGGGCCTCGACGCCGATCGACGGGTCGGCGCGGCGAAGGTCCTCCAGCACATCCGCCAGGGCCTTCAGGGCATCGGCCGTGCGCGGATGGTCGGGGGCCTGGCTGAGGAACCAGCGGTACACTCCGGCCCGGGCCAGGGGGGCGGCTTCGAGGCCCGCCAGCCGCCCGAGCAACCGCCACGCCTCCTCGCTCGCGCCCAGGTTGGGGATGTCCCGCCGCAGCGCCGCCAGTGTCTTGTCGCGGTCATAAGGCAGGTGCTCGACCAGGGGCTGCCCGAGCATGCATCCGTGGGCCGCATAGCCGTCCGCCGTGGCCTGGCCGTGGGCGCGCTTGCCGCTTTTGGCCGTGTAGTCAACCCACAGCCACGCCTTGTCGTCGACGCGCACCACGTCGTCGTCGAAACCCCAGTGGCCGGTCAGCGCCGCGGCGACCTCGCCGGTGGGCGGCCCGCCGCCCGCCTCATACCGGGCCCGCACCTCTTGCTCCGACAAGGCCCGCTCGTAGATCCGCACCTCGTCGATCGCGCCCGGGAAGTGACTGCGCTCGTCCTGCCGGCACCCAATGAACAGCGGCGCCGTGCCCGGCACCCGCTTCTTGTCGATGGCGCGCGAGCCGACCTCGCGGCCGTCCAGGTAGACCTTCAGGTCGCGGCCGTCGTACGTCATGGCCGCGTGATGCCAGCAGCCGAGTTTCACCAGGCCCTGGTCGCTCTGCGCCTCGTAGGCGTCGGCCTTGGTCCCGCCGATGTTCAGGAAGGCGCTGGCGCCGGACCGGAAGACCAGCAGGCCGTAGTGCGACTCGTACTCGTCGTTCATGTTCTTGCTGACGATCCACCTGCGCCCCATGCCGGTCCACGGATATTGTTTCATACAAATCCATGCTTCGACGGTAATTTCGGGCGTGTCGATCTCCAGCGAGGGCTCGGCTTCATAGTATCCGGTGCGGCCGTCGCACTCCATCGCCGTGCCCACTTTTCCCGGGACCGGCCTCGTGGCGCCGTGATACCTGTCGGCCCAGGGGGCCCACGCCTCGGCCGGCCCGCTGGCGGGGCCGGGGGGCGCCTGGTCGTCGACGATGACGCGCTCGCGGCCGCCGGCCACCAGGGCCGTCCGGTCCCAGAGCGCGCGGCCGCCCTGCTGGGCGAAGGCGAACCCGGCGATGGGCTCGGCCGCCAGCGGCGTCCACGCCAGCGGCAGCCGAAGTTCGTGCCACGCGCCCGCCGGCGGCAGCGGGCCCATGGCGCGGCCGTGCACGGTCTTCTCGCCCCAGATCGCGTGGAACCGCCAGGTGCGCCCGTCGTGGAGACCCACCGAAATAGCCTTCGGCGGCGACAGCGGGTCCAGGTACACCCATTGCGATATGTAAGGACCCTCCGGCGGCGGACGCACGTGCAGAAGCGCCGGCTTCTTGAAGTCCGTGACCCAGCGATTGGCCACGTCATACCGCTGCAGGTCGGGCAAACCGTCCCTGTGGGCCTTCGATCCGCTATGGACGGGCGAGTCGACCCACTCCCACGTGCCGCCGGTATGGTATGCCTCGGGAAGCGCGTCGTCCAGGAGCACCTCCTCCTGGCCGTCGTAGACGATGGCGGTGCGGTCCCAGACGAGCCGCGGCTCGCCCTGCTGGTTAAAGGAGATGCCCACGATCGGGGTGTCGTTGATGGCGAGGACCGACAGGGGCACCCGGATCTCATGCCACTTGCCCTGCGGAAACTGGTCGATGGCCTGGAACGCAGGCCGCGGCGTCGTCCAGTACGGCTTGATCCAGTAGACCCGATGGTTCCAACCGGCGGGGGCCGGCAGGAGGCCGTCGTCCAGTTCAAGCACGATCGAGCGCGGATACCGGCCCGGCTCAACGTAGACCCACTGCGACAGGTACGCCTTCGACTCCGCCTCGTAGCGGCAGCAGACGGGGGCGGGCACGCCGGCTTTCCGGGCGGCCTCCAGAAGCGCCGGGCCAGGGTCCGCGTGCCGGCGGGTCCGCAGGTTCCGGTCGAGCGTCAGCAGGCGCTGGACCGTGATGCTCTTCGGATGGCGGCGGATGAAGTCGGCGTAAAGGTCCAGCACGCCCTCGACCGACTCGCCGTAGATCGCCGACCACTCGAGGAAGTAGTCGAACGATTCCGGCAGTTCCGGGAGTTCGTCGACCAAGGTGAGCATCGTGTCGGCCGCCGTCCGCGTGAGGGGATACAGGTAGATGGCCTGGTGGCCCGCCGGCACGACGTACCGCAGGCCGAGGCCCTCGCCCCAGGTCAGCAGGCGTGCGGACCCGCCGCTCGCGGGTTCCTCGTCCCAGACGGCGACCGAGAGGCCCATCTTGCGCGGATCGCTCCACGGGTGGGTCAACTCGGCCCATGGGATGCCGACCTCGTAGGTCAGCAGGCCGGCGGCCGGATCGTGCCGCACGGCCCCCCGGAGGCCCTTCGGGAGCGGCATGTCCCCCAGGTCCTGCCACGTCGCCCGGCCGCGCGGGTTCAGGCCCACCGCGAAGCGGTGCGACTCGCGGTTGGTCGACAGGGCGATCTCGAGCCAGTCGCCGCCGGCGGTGTCGTCGGCCCCGACGCACGGCAGAAAATCGCGGTCGCGATAGCGGACGGCCAGGTACAGGTTCGCCGCATCGTGCGCCAGGTAGAGCCGCCCCTGGCGCTCGGGCGGGCCGGCGAGGGGCACCCCCGCGGCATCGTCCCAGTCCTCCAGGCCGCCGTCGACGACGATGGGCCGCGACGGCATAGGCACAATGTATCGACGATGTTCGATTGTATCGCTCGGCTGCCCGGTCACCAGGGCGTGAAGCCCGCGCGGGTCCGTAAGGTAGACTGCCTTGTCGGCCCACACGGCCAGGGTCGCCGCGGGCCGGTTGGCGTCGTCGCCGCCGCCGTCCCAGCCCCCGCGGACCCCCATCGGCAGCACGCCTGGCAGGGCCTGGGACTGGAGGTGTGCGCCCGTGGCCCGGTCGAACAGGTCGGCTGCCACCACGGCGGGGCCGCCGCCCCTGTCCGGCCGGATCGACAGCACCCACAGGCGGTCCCTGGCCGGGGCGAGATCGAGGATCGCCCGGAACTGGTCTGTTTCGCTGACGGCGGGAATCTCATACTTGACCGTTTTCTTCGTCACCAGGTCGATTCCCGTGACCGCCCGACCGTCCCGCGTGTAGACGGCGCCCTGCCGGATCATCCCCTCGCGCTCCAGGCGCAACTCGTACGACGGGTCCCCCCGGCGCAGAATCCACTGCCGGAAGGCCGGGAAAGGATTGCGCCGGGTGACCTGGAGCCATTCCCCGGTGACCTTCAACTCCGCCCGGTCGCGATCGGCCAAGTCCTTGAGGTCCGTCGGCCGGCGGACGGCCGCTCCGCCGGCCAGCGAGAACTCGTAGAGCGTCCGCCACTCGGTCAGGCAGAAGCCGAACCCGTCGCCCCAGGCGATTCTCATCGGCCGCTCGGCCTCGTCGGGTAGAACGGGCCGGACGGCCGTCGTCTCGCCGTCCGACGTGCGGATCACCGCCTCGACGAGCCGGGGATTTCCCGGTTCCCATGCCTCGCCGAATACGTGCAAGTTGCGGCCGTCGCTGCCAATCGCGCCCAGGCGGAAGTACCGCCAGGCGGAGTCGGCGGCCCGGCTCCAGAGCAGCCGCCCGGTGGCCAGGTCGACCAAGGCCAGTTCCACTTGCGGCGGCGGATCCGACCCCTGGCGGGCAAGGACCAGGTACGGCGGGAAGACCTTCTTGGCGCCGATGCGCCACGGCGCCTCGCACTGCCATTTCAGGGCGCCCGTGGCGGCGTCGAGCGCGAGGACGCGCCGGTCGCAGGTCAGGATCATGCACCCCTCGGACCAGAGGACGCCCTCGGCGTCCGACACCGCGAACCGCTGCCACACGGGCCCGGCCGGCACCTTGGTTCGAATGCCTTCGACTAAACCGTGAGACGCCAGGAAGAACATCTCGGGCACCTTGGCCTCGGGCGGCGGGAGCCAGATCTCCGCCTCCGGCCGCGCCAGCATCCAGGCCCGCTTAAGGGGCACGGCCAGGGCGGGCGCATCGGCTGCCGGGGCCGACACCGGGCTGGGCCGCTCGAACCCGGCCGACGCCTCCGAGAGCGCCAGGACGCGGCCGCCCCGAATCGCCATCGCCTGCGGCGGATCGCCGGCGTCCCATCGCCGCTCCTCGAGAATCGCGCCCGTCCGGGCATCGAGGCGAACCAGGGCGCCCCCTGCGGCGACGTACACCATCCCTCCCGCCAGCGCCGCCCGGCCGCGAATGCCCTCGGCGAATCGCTTGTCCCACAGGACACGGCCGGAGGCAGCGTCAACCGCCAGCAGGCGGTCATCGCCTCGCAGAACGAGCGCGCCGCCCGCCACGCCGACCGATTCGTCGGCGGGCAGCAGGGGCACGTCCCAGACCGTTCTGCCGGTTTGGCCGTCGAGGGCAAAGACGCCCTGGTAATCGCGCGGCATGCAGACGACGTGGCCCCCCACAAGCACCGGGGCCGAGCCCGCCCGACGCAGGATCGCCGGCAGGTTCGATCCCACGCAGACACGAGGATAGGTGCTGACCCACTCCACCATCCCGTCGCGGACATCGCACCGGGCCACGAAGCCCAGGTTGGTTGCGGCGTAAACCGCGCCGCGATGGACCGTCACGGCGTTGCCGTAGCGGACCATCTCCATCGGGCGGTCCTGGCGGTGCGGCCTTCCGTCGATGCTCATCAGGCCGGGGCTCTGCGAGCCCAGCGCCCGCTGCCACAGAAGCGTGCCGCGCTCCCCGTCCAGGCACGTAAGGTGCACGGGCGTGAAGGGCCCGACCTTGTCCTGGATGGTGAGGATGTAGAGGCGCCCGTCGGCGGCGACCGGGTCGCTGGCGGGCCATATCTCGTCCCAGGCGGAATCGTCATCGGTGGACCATAGGATTTCGCCGGTGTCGGCATCGAATGCCGCCAGGCCGCGTAAGCCCAGGCCCGTCGGCTCGACGCCCCAGCGAGCGTAGATGCGCCGGTCGGTCATCGCGGGCTGAAAGAGGCCCGGCACGGCAGCGAGATTGGCCCGCTCGCCGCGTCCGCCATCGCGCTGCTGCCTGCGCGGCTGGCCGCCCTGAACCTCGTTACGCGTCCGCCACCACAGAGGCCGCGATACGTCTTCGCCGAAACAGGCCATCAGGTTCGGGCCGGCCACCAAGGTGTGCCGCCCGTCGGCCTGGACCGACCCGAGCGGCGAAGGAAACGACCGCAACGCCCCTTCGAGTGAGCGCTGGAAAGGCGTCAGGTTCCACGGCAGGACCGGCGGCACGCGCAAGGTCTGAAGGGTGAGACCTGCAAGGGTCGCGGCAGGTTCCGGCTCGGCCCGGCGGCCCGCCAGAAGGCGCCTACAGATTTCGAAGGCCGGCAGGCGCTCGCCCGCCCAGGGGAACAGCGCGCCCTGCGGCACATCGGCAAAGGCCCCTGCGATGACCTCCGGGTCCGAGGTTTCACTGCCGATCGCCAGCCATAGGCCCACCTGGGCCTTGGCGCGCATCTGGCCGTCCTGGCAGTGCGCCAGCACGTCCTCGAACAGGCGGGAGGCCGCCCCGAGTTGTCCGCGCCGCAGGCAATCCTCGCCCGCCGCCACGAGCACCTCGTGGACCGACGCCGCCCACGGGAACCGCCGAAACAGCGCGACGATAGCAGCGGGGTCGCCGGCGCGGCGGGCCCGCCCGACCAGGTCCTCGGCCTGGCGCTGCTGGGCCTGGCGCAGGGGCGCCAGGACTTCGGGCTTCTGCGATGAAAGCAGCCGGTCGGCGAGCACCCAGATGGCGGCGGGGCGTCCGCCTTCCCCCGGCATGAGCCCCTGGGCCTCGGCGCTCTCATCGAGAAGCGCCTGGATGTTGGCGGTGTCGGTGCCGCTGGCCCGCGAGACGATGGTCGCCCACTTCATCTCGAGGCCCAGGTCGCGCGGAAAGTCCGGCCGCGCGTCGCGCGTCCTGACCAGGTCCTTGATGCGGCCCTCGCCGCGCTCCCCCATCTCCTGGAAAAAGGGAATCGCGAGGTCGGGCCGGCCCGAGGCCAGGTAGGCTTCCGCCGCCGACGTCAGCCAGCGGTCGCTGCGGCCGCCGGTTTCTTCGAGCCGATGGAGCGCCTGCACCGCCTCCCAGTAACACTGGCCTTCGAGGCAGAGAGTGAACCGCAGCCACCACGCTCGCTCGACGGCGCGGTGGTCGGCCGCCAGATACCCCATCTCCTGAAGCGCGATGACCCGGCTCAAGGCGTATTCGGCAAAGGCCCTGCCCTCGTCGCCCTGGCGCCGGTGGCTATCGGACAGCATGGTCTCGACGACACGATCAAGCGCCGCGGTCACCAGGCCGACCTGCCCGGGGAACTCTTCGATAAGTTGCCTGAGGCACGCCCTTGCCCGGCTGTCGGGCCTGAGATTCGCGAGGTCCTGAGCCACCTGGGTATAGGCAGCGAGGCTGTTCGGATCATCGGCGGGATACCGCTCCACCAGCGCGCGCACCAGGCCCATGATCCGCGCGGCCAACTCGCGATCGTGGCGTAGCGGATCGGAGGCCAGCGGCTGGAGTTCCTGCGTCCAGCGCTGCCGGGTGGCGCCGTAGGTGGTCAGCCACGACTGGCGCCACTCGATCGACAGGGCCGGCGGGGCGGCGGTATCGGCGCGTGCGGCCGGCTCCAAACCCCGCAAAGGTGCAACCAGGATCGGGATGGAGGCCAGAAGGCCGGCCGCCATCGCCGCCGGCGCCAGATGCCTCATCCAGCCGTCCTCCGCCAAAGAGGCCTGCTCGAACAGCCCGAAATGCCCTGGGCCGGGGGGGTCCAGGCAGCCGACATCATTGTGCGCGGCGGGAAGTCCCGCCCGCCGCGAGTGCACGCTCTGGAGCGCGGTGCGCAGGACCGCCCACCGCGCAAGGATCACCTGCGGCCGCTTAGTTCAAACCGGCCCGAAAGCCTGCGGTGTCCGGGAAAGTGCGGCGGGCATCCGAGGCCCAGGCGCACCTGCCTGCTTCACATCCGTCACCGGACCGGGTAGGATTGGCCCTGGCCGTCGGCAAGGTCTTCAACGAAAAAAGTGGATAGTGTAGCATCCTTACCGCGGTCGAAGAGCCTGTCCGAAAAACCGCGGGTCAGGCATATATGCAACCAAAGCCCGCCGTTGGGCTTTGGTTGGCATGTCGCTTCAGCCCCGGGAAGGAGAACCGCAACAACTTTACTGAGGCAAACGCAAAAGCGCGTTTGCCTCAATAAATATGCCTGACCCTCGGTTTTTCGGACAGCCTCTACGCCGGTAATGCTGCTACAGTCTCAAAAAGTGCCGGAGAAACAGCACAATGACTGCCGGCGATACGATGGACTTTTGTGCCCTTCCCCCTTACCGGCCGCGGACCTGAAGTTCGACTTTTCGGAAGCGACGATTGCGCCGCTCGTACGAACCGCGGCCGACGAACTCTCGCGGCTGTGACGCGACCAACGCTGGCGGTTCAGCATCAGCGCGGCGGTTCGCCGGCCTTCTCGGGCACGAGGTACTGAGGGGCATCGGTCAGCATGACGACACAGCCGTCCTTGCCGGCGACGAGCGGCGGCCGCGCATCGCCCGTGTGGCCTATGACCCGGAAGCGGCCGGGGCCGCCGGGAATGGTGACGGCGTGCGGTTCCTTGGCCGCGGTCCAGGCCGCCAGCCGGGCATCGCCGCCATTCGAGAAGACGAGCACATAGTCATCGGGGCCGCCGGCGGCCAGGCGCTTGCCGAAACGGAGGCCCGCCAGGACCGTCGTCAGCGTCTTGGCCGCCAGGTACGCCGGCTTGGGGTCGTACACCGGGTCGCGGCCGGCGCTGAACGGATGCTTGACCGTGCCGAAGTGATGCTCGGGCTCTTTCGGGTCGGCCCCGTCGTCGTGCCAATCGTACCAGATCGAGAGGGGCACCTCGCTGGCGAGGTTCGTGAGCCACTGTCGGGGCAGATACTTGCCCTGCTTCTCTTCATCAAAATTCTTCCATGCGGAGGAGTAGCCCCACTCGCCCGAAAGGATGGGGATGCGCTTGCCCTTGGGGGCATACTTGTCGATCGACTTCCGCAGGCGCTGATAGTCGGCGGCCACCGTCTCGGGCAGGTCCTGGCGATACGGGTGGACCGAGACCGCCGACCAGTATTCCAGGAGGCCCGCCTTGAAGCACTCCTCGAGAAACGCCGGGTCCATGCCGCTTACGGCCGGGCCGATGTACGATTCGGCGGGGGCCGCGCGGCGGATGGCCTTGCCGACTTCCAGCGCCAGCAGGACGTAGTCTTTGACGTTCGGCTTCGGCTTCCAGAAAAAGATGTTCGGTTCGTTATACATCTCCCACAGGATTCCCTTGCCCTTGAATCGCTCGACCGCGGCGGCGGCCCACGCGGCAAAGGCCTTGCGGCCCTCATCGGAACACGGCGAGACGCCGTTGTCATACAGCCGGTTGGAGTAGTCGAGGATGAAGAGGGCCTTGATGCCGTGCGGCGCCAGCGCCGCCGTCAGCCGGTCGTAGGCGCTGAAATCGTACTTGCCCTTTTCTCGCTCGGTGCCGTCCCAGCCGAAATCCATGCGGACCCAGCGGAAGCCCGCGTCGGCCAGCATCTTCATCTCGCCCGGCCTGGGGTCGCAGAAATGGATGTTGACGCCCGTGCCGCCGGGCAGAACCGGGGCGGCAGGCAGCGCCTCGGCTTGAGCCATCGTGCACGAACACACCGAGAGCGAAAGGGCCGCCACGGCAACTGCCATCGCGAGAGCCTTCATCGGTCCACCTCCCCTACAGCACGTGCATTGCCAGCGCGCGACCCTCATTAAGACCAAGGCAAGATTCTTCGCTCGCTGCGCTCGCTCAAGATGACAACGCCAAGCATCTCCTCTTACCCAGCCGCCTCAGCCATGCTCGCTCTCACGCCTGGGCCATCTCGATGGCCGCCGGCCGCTGCTGGATGCGGCGTATGCGCGACAGGTCGAACTTCTGCCGCCGGTCGAAGCGGTAGATGCCGTTCTGCTCCTGGTACACATCAGTGAGTTGCGTATAGCAATAACCGAACATGAGCGGGTTGCCGAGCAGGGCGGCACACAGTTGCTCGAAGCGGTCGTAGAACTCGGCCAGCGTGTTCGGACGCCGGCCGTAACCCCACGAGGTGTCGCCGGGCTTCACTTCGGGGTTCCACCAGATGCCGCCGAACTCGCTCACGAAGAAGGGCTGGCCGAGGTACGGCGTGTTCGAGGGCCAATCGGGAACCGGCGGCGGGTAAGGCTTGCCCTCGGCCAGGCCCGCGTGGTTGGCCCGGAACTTCTTCGGGTCCTGCTCGTAATCGTGGCAGTCATAAACATCGGTCTGGGGGACGCGGTGCGAGTAGCCCGACGTGTCGAGCACCGGCCGCGTACCGTCCGCCGCCTTGGACGCGAGGAAGAGGCCGCGCGTCACGTCGTCGAGCGCCCGCGGGCGGTCGGTGATCCGCTGCGAGGTCTCATTCAGCGGGCACCAACCGATGATCGCGGGATGCGAGTAATCGCGGTCCAGCACTTCGAGCCACTGCGTGATGTACGTCGCCGGCGGCTGCTGGTGGTCGTAGTCGGGGCCGAAGCCCGCGCAGCCCCAGTCGGCGAACTCGCCCCACACCAGGTACCCCAGCCGGTCGGCGTGGTAGAGAAACCGTTCCTCGAACACCTTCTGGTGCAGCCGGGCGCCGTTGAACCCGGCAGCCATCGCCAGTTCGATGTCGCGGGCCAGCGCCCCGTCGCTCGGCGCGGTCAGGATGCCGTCCGGGTAGAACCCCTGGTCCAGGACGAGTCGCTGGAAAACCGTGCGGCCGTTGATCTTGACGGCCTTGCCGTCGATGGCCACGGACCGCAGGCCGGCGTAACCGGCGGCCCGGTCGACGACGCGGCCCTCGCCGTCGACGAGTTCAACCTCGAGGTCGTAGAGGTGCGGATCGCCCGGCGCCCACAGCCGGCGGCGACCGGCGGAAATCGCGAGGTCGACGCGCGGCGAGAAATCGCCGACCGCCGTCGAGGCGCGGACCACCTCGCCCGCGGCATCCCTGAGCGTCGCCCGAAGCGCGAGGCCGGCGCGCCAGCCGCGGACCGGCTGCTCCAGGCGGATGAGCGAGTTCCCCACGTCGGGGGTCAGCCGCGGCCGCCCGAGGTGCGTCTCGGGCACAGGCTCCATCCACACGGTCTGCCAGATGCCGGTCGTACGGGTGTACACACATCCATGCCTGGCGTACCGCGGCGACTGCTTGCCGCGAGGCTGGGGCAGGCGGCAGTCGTCGCGGGCACGGACGACGATGACTGCCTTCTGGCCGGGCGCGGCCGCGCCGGCCAGGTCGCACGTGAAGGGCGTGAAGCCGCCGCGGTGCCGGCCGACTTCCTTGCCGTTCACCCACACGGTCGCATCGTAATCGACCGCCTGGAAATGGAGGAGGACGCGCCGCCCGGCCCAGGCCTTCGGTATGGTCACCTCGCGGCGGTACCACACCGCGTTCATAAAGTCCTCGTGGCCGACGCCCGACAGCGGCGACTCGGGGCAGAAGGGCACGAGGATGCGGCCGGAAAGCCGCCGCTCGACCAGCCCGCGCTCCAGGCCGCTGTCGCCGGCATCGATCTCGAACTGCCACGTGCCGTTCAGGCACAGCCACTCGGGCCGCACGAACTGCGGCCGCGGATACTCCGGACGCGGGACCTTCGGCAGCCGGGACGCCTTACGCTTGGCCACGCCGCGCACTCCTTTCTTCGACAAGAGCGGTCGGGAACGCGGCAGACAATGTAACACGCGGCGGCGATTTCGCAATCGTGTCTTGGCGGGAAGGCACGCCCTGCCGGTGCGATGACGTTTGGCAGGGGCGCGGCACGCCGTGCCCCTCCCGAGCCGGCCACGCAGGGCGTCAGGTCAGTCGCGCCCGCCAACGAGGAGGAAGAGGTCGCCCGGGCGGCCGGGGACTTTCAGCACGTGCTCTTTCTCAAAGGCCCCTTCGAGGATGACCTTCCTGGCCGCCAGGTCGAAGAGCCGGAAGGGGCGCTTGCCCGCGGGGAAGTTCAGGAGCGAGATGGCAACTTGGGACTTCGCAGCATCCGCCTTCGCGCCGCCGGCGTCGCGGAGGTACGCCAGCAGGATGCCGCCGTCTTCGCTCCACGAGTAGTTCGCCGCATAGCCCGGCGGCAGGCCGAGCGGCATCTCGGCCCCCAGCGCATCGGGCAGGCGGCCGCCCGCCGATGCGAACGCCGGATCGGCGTACGGCTGCGCCGTGTCGAGAACAAACAGGGCGTTCGGCGGCGCGGGATCGTCTTTGAGAATGAACGCGTACTCCAGCGGCATCTTCGCCAGCGCCGCCTCGTAGCGGCTGAGGACGCCCAGGTCCGTGCCGATCCGAAGGACGAGGCGCGGCTGCCGGAACGGCTTCGACCAATCGACCGTCCGGCGGACCTGCTCGAAGACCATCCGCTCGTCCTCGACGACGCGCTCCTCCCAACTCAACTGGATGGGGTTGCGGTACGCGAGGCCCGTGTAGAACTCCTGGCGCACGCGTGCCCGGTAACGCGCCGTGTCGCGCGGCCCGTTCATGAATCCCCAGAAGAGGCCCTCGCCCAGGAAGACGTGCCCTGTGGCGGCGAGTTTGAACTGGACGGCGACGTGCTCCGGCGGCTGGCCGTCGATCATGTAGGTCCGCATGCCGCCCAGGAGCGGCTTCCAGCCCTGCTTGCGGTAGTAGTTGGGGTCGCTCGGGTACGGCTTGGGGTTGAGGTGCGGCTCGCACAGGAAGAGGTGCTGGGGGTCATGGGCCTGCAAGAAGTCGCAGACCGCATTGACGAACGTCTTGCCGCAATCGACATCGCCTTCGCCGGCGGCAGTGTAACTCGATATCGCGCTGTCGTCGCGGAAGACCGCGGCGAACTGGCCCAGGTACGCCGTGAACATCTCGTAGAACTTCGAGTCCGGGCGGCCGTAGTCGTCGCGCTTGTACCCTGCATCGAGATACTGGGCGTATGGCTTGCTCTGCTTGCCGAGCGGGTAGTGGCTGAGCGCAAGGTGCAGGTGGAGGCCGTAGCGGTCGGCGGCCGCCACGGCGATCGCCAACTGCTCCGCGCCGTGGGGGGCGAGGCGCCCGGCGGCGTCAAGGCGCTCCCAGTACCACCATCCCTGGCACAGATGTACGAGCGTCCATCCGCACCGCGCGAGGTGCGCGTAGTCGGAGTCGAGTTCGGCGTCAGTCAGCGATTCCCAGAAGTGGAACCCGTAGTTGGGTCCCCCGTGGTTGAAGTACTGCCCCTCGTGCTTGTCGCCCTTGACGGCGTTCCACTGGGCCTGGCCCTGGACCAGCGACTCGTCGGGCCTGCCGACGTGCTTGAACATCGGCGCCCCGCGGTACGAGCCCGTGACGGGGCCGATGGGCTTGCCGGCGCGGGTGAGCAGGCGCCGCTCGGGGTCGTATCCGAGGAACTGCCCGTCGGTGACCCGCACGAGCAGGTTCGAGGTCGCGTCTTGCTTGCCCTTCTTCCAGATGGCGCGGAGCCTCGCCTTGTGCTCGCCCGGCGGCAGGTCTTTCAACGTGCCCTTCCAGACGCCGTCCTTCGTCTCCGCAAGGTCAATCGTCGTGCCGCCGA
>Ga0315282_10013027_pt1 | contig 12613 bp, 12 predicted proteins | sample YL17G07_20_MG_FD_203693 | JGI IMG/M metagenome (GOLD analysis project Ga0315282, IMG submission 203693) | Sediment microbial communities from Yellowstone Lake, YNP, Wyoming, USA - YL17G07_20 | ecosystem: Environmental > Aquatic > Freshwater > Lake > Sediment | place: USA: Wyoming | collected... | reverse complement strand
GCGCGACCGCCTGACGGTCGCGCGCGAGCTCCTCACCGAGAGCGGCAGCATCTTCGTGCAGATCGGCGACGAGAACGTGCACCTCGTGCGCTGCGTGATGGATGAGGTGTTCGGGAGCGAGAACTTCTGCTCAATGATTAGCTTCGCAAAGACCGGGGGGCTCGCCGGCTTTCCGCTCACATCCCACCACGATCACATCCTGTGGTATGCGCGAGCTAAGGAGTCCATGAAGTACCGGGCCGTGTACGCCTCAAAGGGGAACGAAGACGCCGGGACCAGCGGATATGACTGGATTGAGGAACCTACCGGCGAGCGGCGGAGGCTGTCGGCGTCGGAGGCGCAGACTCCGTCTGCAATCCCCCCTTCGTACCGAGTATTCGCCTTGGGTCCTCTCTACTCGGAGGGGGAGACAACGACTGGCGGCAGCGCCATCGAGGCCTTCGGGCGAGTCTTCCAGTGTCCCCGTGGGCGTCACTGGAAGACCACTCGCGATGGTCTCGCTCAGCTCCTCACGGCGAACCGGCTCTGGGCGCCGGGCAGCGATCTCCGCTACGTACGCTACGCTGGTGACTTCCCCGCGCGGCCCTATTCGACCGTGTGGGATGACACGAGCGTGGGCGGGTATCGAGAAGCGCGAGCGTATGTGGTCCAGACGGCCACCAAAGTCATTGCCCGATGTGTGCAGATGTGCACTGATGCCGGCGATCTCGTGCTGGACCCGACGTGCGGTGGCGGGACAACTGCCCTCGTCGCGGAGGAGTTCGGCCGTCGCTGGATCACCATCGACACGAGCCGCGTTGCCCTTGCGCTCGCTCGCACCCGCCTCATGGGCGCTCGCTTCCCGTACTACCTGCTCGCGGACTCGCGCGAGGGCGCGAAGAAGGAGGCCGAGCTGACCGGCGTTCCGCCGGCGACCTCGGCCTACTCGCACGACGTCCGCAAGGGCTTCGTCTACAAGCGCGTGCCGCACATCACTCTGAAGTCGATCGCCAACAACCCCGACATCCGCGAGGGCATGTCGCGCGAGGAGATCGACGCCGCCATCCGCCGCCACGCCGAGACCGAGCTGCTCTACGACCAGCCCTACGAGGATCCCTCGCGCATCCGCGTGACCGGACCGTTCACGGTCGAGAGCCTCTCGCCGCACCGCGTGCTGGCGGGTGGCTATGGAGGCGACGGGGGCGGCGGGGACGGGCCGGCCGGCGAAGCCACGCCGGCCCGCGACGCCGCCGACTTCGTCGCCATCATCCTCGACAACCTGCGCAAGGCCGGCGTGCAGAACACCTTCAAGAACGAGCGCCTCGTCTTCGAGCGCATCGAGCCCTACGCCGGCACCTACGTCCAGGCCGTCGGCGAGTACACCGACGCCGCCGGCAAGACGATCCGCGCGGCCATCTCCATTGGCCCCGAGTACGGCACCGTCGACGCCGAGTGGGTCAAGGAGGCCGCCAAGGAGGCGCGCAAGGGCGAGGGCTTCCCAATGCTCATCGTCTGTGGCTTCGCTTTCGATCCCTACGTGGGCGAAGAGGCCAAGCAGTGGGGCAGCCTCACGATCCTCATCACGCGCATGAACCCCGACCTCGCCATGGACACCGCCGACCAGAAGCTCTTAAAGAGCACCGGCGCCGGCAACCTCTTCATGGTCTTCGGCGAGCCCGACCTTGAGCTGCGCAGCCTCGCGGACGGCAAGCTGCAGGTGGAGATCCGCGGCCTCGACGTCTACGACCCGACCACGGGCGAAATCCGCAGCTCCTCCACCGACGACATCGCCTGCTGGTTCATCGACACCGACTACAACGAGGAGAGCTTCTTCGTCCGCCACGCCTACTTCACCGGCGCCGACGAGCCCTACAAGAAGCTCCAGCGGGCGCTGAAGGCCGAGATCGACGAGGAGGCTTGGGCGAGCCTGTACTCGACCGTCAGCCGTCCCTTCGACCCACCCTCAACCGGCAAGATCGCGGTGAAGGTGATCAACCACTATGGCGACGAGGTGCTGAAGGTGTACAACGTACTGCGCTCTCCGGTTGCGGTCGCGGATGCGGATGACGCTGACATGTAGCACGAACGGGACGGGGTCGGGATTGACGCCGCGTGGGGCCCGCCTGTATGCGCCACTGACCGGATGACTTGGGAGGTAACGCAAATGACGGATGGAGACACTCTGGAAAGGGCGTGCGAAGAAGCACAACGGCGCATCGAAACGTCGATCAAGTCGGTCGCGAAGCTGACGAGTGGGCTCAAGGCCGGGCACAAGGCAGCTCGGGTCGGTGATTTGAATGCCCTGCATAAGGCGCTTGGGGAGCTCGAGACGTATCTTCAGGTCGTGCATGCAGAGACGATGAGCGCTGCCAACTCCTGGACACTCTCAGAGGCCGACGAAGCCGGCCTTTTCGCTGATGGTGGCTATCTGCGGGAGTTCATGAAGGCTGCCCAGCGCGAAGGCCTTCAGGCGAGTGAGGAAGACGGGATTATCGCCTGCTATCCAAGCTTGGTGAAAGTTGACTCCGCGAGGCGGTGTGTGCTCATCGACCGCAAGCCGTACCGCAACGTGCGCCCATCCAGTCTCGTGGCGCACCTCAAGGCGGTCCAGGCTCGCCCGCCGAAGTTCAAGGCTGCTCAGTTCCTGGAGTCGCTGTACATCGCTTGGGATTATGCACGCCACCTGCGCGCTGTCGGGCGTCCACCCGCGATTGACGTCCGAGTCGCCCACATCTATGCGGCGCTCACCATCGCTCCCGGTAGCTCCAAGGAATACTCGAAGCCCGAGTTTGGTCGCGATCTCTACCTCTTGGAGCAGAGTGGAGAGCGCTTGACCAGGAAGGGTGCGCGGGTGCATTTCGGGCGCAGTACGGGTACCAAGACGGCCGGGGGCGCGATCACCGTGGTCGGAGAAGACGGGCGTCGCGTGGACTACTCGTCAATCAGCTTCGAGGTCTGACGCCATGTCCCCCGAGATAGGTGCGAAGGAGTACAGCGCTTTCGTCGCAGAGGCCTATCTGTCCGGCTTCATCGCGGATGGTGGGGCGGCGGTCAAGTTCGCGGTTTGGCCGGATCGTGACGTGCTGGAGGAATTGCGGACGGACCTCCGAGCGCGGTGCGATGCATCGGGGTTTGCCTTCGTGAACGTCGACTCGGCTCAGGCGAAGATCAGCATGATCCAGCAGGTGTTCTTTTCGGTGGCCGGGCAGATTGACTGGATCGCTCAGGCCCGCAAGATCGACTCGTCCATTGCCGGCGAACTCTACTACCTTCCCGACGACGGGCCACTGACTGAGACTGCCATCGCCGAGAGGAATAAGGTCGACCAGAACATCGTGGGGCGAGACATGCGCGCCAGTCTGACGAAGCGCGTCATCAAGAACTACTCCTTGGCGAAAGACTTCCGCGTCGCCATGGCTCACCTCTGTCTGGCCGAGATGGAAGAAGGTGCCCTGGGGCAGCAGAAACGCGCTTCCATTTTGGACTGGCTGCGCGGCGAATTGAAGTTCATCAGCGCTCTGAGAGAGATGCAGATCTACCAGCGCATCGGGCGTCACAATGCCAGAGTCATGTTGACATCTACAGCTCGGTGGCTACGTTTTGCAGGTAAGGCTGGCCTCCTCGTCTTCCTTGACCTGAGCGGCATGGCCCCGTCCCGACGCGGGGACGTGGCCGAAGGCGAGCTGTACTACACCCGGGCCGCGCTCTGGGACGCCTACGAGGTGCTGCGTCAGTTCATCGACGCAACCGATGAGATGGAAGGCCTGATGATTGTCGTGGCAGCTCCTGACACCATGCTTGATGAATTCAGCAGCCGCAGTCTGCTTCAGTACAGGGCCCTCAACAACCGCATCCGGGATGACGTTCGCGATCGCTCCCATGCGAATCCGTACGCGCCCTTGGTGCGGCTCGCGCCGTCGAATGGGGGTGAGGCATGAATGATCAGGTTTCCGCGCGCCGCGCCATCGAGGCACTGCGAGCGGGCGTTCCGAATCGCGATGCCGTGAGAGCGCTCGGCTGCTCCTGCCAAGAAGTGCTGGCGATCTTCGACGAGCGGCTGGATCAGCTCCGCATGAGCGTTTCGCAGAACCGCCAGACGCGCGGCATGCTCGTGGCTGCGGAGTTCGGTGGCGGTAAGTCGCATGTTCTTGAGTACCTTAGTCACCGCGCTCGTGCGCATAACTTCGCAGTCAGCAAAGTCGTGATCTCCAAGGAGACTCAGCTCTTCGATCCGCTCAAGATCTTTCGTGCGGCTGTGGATAACCTTGTTCTGGAGAATGTGGTTGGCGACGCCCTGCGCGAGATCGCTGTCGATCCCGATCGCTTGAGCCCTAAAAGACCGTCGTACACACAATTTGAGCTGTGGCTGCGCGACTCAGGCTTGAATTCCAGGTTTGAGGCGACGGTTTGGCTTTACAACGAGGCAGGCGCTGGCAGCGAGGTGCAGGACGCGCTCGTGAGCTTCTGGGAGGGCGGATCGATAGGAGTCACTTACTTGCGCCAGAAATTGCGGGAGGTCGGCAGACCAAAGTTGTTCCCTCTTGAGAAGACTGCGGCTAAGGAGTTGGCGAGACAGCGCTTCGTCTTCATGGCCAGGCTGCTTCGCGCTGCTGGTTACGACGGTTGGGTCATTCTTCTCGACGAGCTGGAACTGATGGGTCGATACACGGTTCTGCAACGAGGTCGCGCCTATGCGGAGCTCGCCCGACTGCTCGGTCTTACCGACGTCCCGATCCTTGGGCTCTTGACGGTGGGCGCAATCACGCCGGACTACCCCTCCGCCATTCTTGAGGAGAAGGATGACAGAAACCAGATTGGATTCAGGTTCAGGGCGAGAGGCGACTTGGAGAGCCTTCTCACAGCCGCGCTTGCTGAGTCCGCGATGGACGAAATCGAGCAGAAACTGCTTCGGGTTCGCGAACCGGCCAAGGATGATCTTGCTAAAGTGCTCGATACGTTAGCCCGGGTCTACGCAACGGCCTATGGCTTCGAACCGGCGCAACCTTCCATCGACGAGTACTACGCGCCAGACAAGTCGATGCGCCAGTACGTCCGTTCATGGGTAACCACTTGGGATCTTAACAGGATCGCCCCAAGCTACCAGCCGGATATCGAGGTGGAGCCCGTCAGCGATGACTACCGCGAGGACGAGCTGTTGGAGAAGCCGGTGGAAGACAGTCATGAAGAGGAATGCGGATGGGGAGGAGCGCCGTGAGCATTCCCTTCCGTGTGCCTGACAGCGAGGGTTCGCTTACGGCGGGCTTCATCCGCATCATCCGCGACCCCAAGGGCGGGTTTGACGGCGCGCTTTTCGTCATGAACGTCAAGGGAGAACCTCTCGAGTTCGTGTTCTCCCGAGTGAACACGCCTCGTACTGTGCTTTGGCGGCCGCAAGATCTGAGACGCCGGGCTACACATGAATTAGCCGCGGCGTTGTTCAACGCAGCGACCTCGCGCCCGACGGTGGTTCTTGCTAGGGCCGATGAAGTTGGTCCGGGCTTCTTCACGAGCGAGCTCGAAACCGAAGTTGCGACCTGCAGAGTGGCGCAGCAAATGGCCGCGGTGAGTACCGGTCCAGATGAGCAAGGTGAGGACGTAGATGCGGCTCAGGTGCACCTCCTTTGGTCGATGGGGCAGCCCGACGAGGGATATCCTGAGCGCATCCTGGTCGAGAGGCTCCTTGCAGCGGGGCTCCTGACCGAGCCATTCGACCGAGCAGAATCCGGGCTGCGCGAGGCTCGAGGGGAGGAGGGGAGCGGCTCTGGGGCTGCTTAGCAGGCGAGTTCACGCCTCCGAGCCGCGGCGGCTGCGCCTTCCTACTCCGCGTCTCGACGGCGTCGCACGGCGGCCGGTTGGTGTCGAGCGGTCGCCGACGCGGTTGCTCGATGTGGCGCCTCTGACCGCCGAGCGGTGTCAGCATGTGGACGTCGAGATCACAAGCTCGGAGTCAGTAGCGCTGCAGCTCATCGCTCCCTTGGAGACGGATCGGAGCCGGGGGGCTCGTCGGGCGCCGATGGGCGCAGGATCCGGCACGACGACTACTCGTGTGTCATCTGAGCCTGACGAAACGGGCCCGTCGCTTCGCGATCGTCTGCGCGCCGTGCTGTCTCCGCCCATCGACTCGCTACTGCCTGTCGAGGGATCGATCTTGGATTGGCCCGGCGACCTTCTGCCGTTCCAGCTGGACGGTGTTCGTGTCCTTGTCTCGAGGCCCGAGGTGCTGCTGGCTGACGACATGGGTCTCGGCAAGACGATTCAGGCGATTGCAGCACTCAGGATCCTTTTCCACGAGAGGGCAATCGAATCCGCTCTCGTCGTGGTCCCGGCCAGCCTGGTCGACCAGTGGCGGGGCGAGATCAAGAGATGGGCACCTGAGCTTCGAGTGAGCACTGTTCGGGGCCCTGCCCAGAAGCGTGCGTTTGCCTGGATGGTTGCGGCCCACATCTTTCTTACGACGTACGAAACGCTTCGCTCGGATCACGTCCCTGACCCATACTCCGGACCGCGTCGAAGAACTTGGGGGGTCGTCGCTCTTGACGAGGCCCAGAAAATAAAGAACCGCGGCACGGGCGCCGCTGACGCTTGCAAGACGCTGCCGAGACTGCGCTCGTGGGCGCTCACAGGGACGCCTCTCGAAAACAGCCTCGACGACCTGGCATCGATCATGGAGTTCCTTCAGCCGAACCAGGCCGGCGACTCGGTTGCCCCGCTGCCTGTCGATTCGCTACTCCTCGCTCGACACCGAGAGCTGCAGTTGCGGCGTCGGAAGTCGGACGTCTTGACTGAGTTACCTCCCAAGCGCACGCATAGCGTCGTGCTTGACCTCTCCGCGGCTCAACGATCTGCATACGAGAAGGCGGAGCAGCAGGGCATCGTCGAGCTGCGATCTCAGGGCGAAACCATCACCATCACGCACGTTCTGAGCTTGATTACTCGTCTCAAGCAGATCTGCAACTTCTGCCCCGAGTCAGGGGAGTCGGCGAAGCTGGCCGACCTTGCGGAACGGCTCGGGATTCTACGCGCCGAGGAGCATCGTGCGCTCGTCTTCACTCAGTTCACTGATGACTCCTTCGGAGTCGAAGCCATCGCGCGTGGGCTGTCGCAATATGCCCCGTTGGTTTACACCGGTTCCATGTCTCAGGAAGAGCGTCACAGGACCGTGAGCCGCTTCAAGGACGATCCCTCGCACGGTGCGTTGATACTTTCGCTCAAGGCGGGCGGCCAGGGCCTCAATCTCCAGGAGGCTTCTTACGTCGTGCATTTTGATCGCTGGTGGAACCCCGCCACCGAGAGACAGGCGCAAGATCGCAGCCATCGTATGGGCCAGGTAGTGCCGGTCGACGTCTACACATACACCTGTTCAGACACCATCGAGGAGCGCATTGCCGAGTTGCTGGACAAAAAGCAGCGTCTTTTCGACACGGTCGTCGATCAGGTGAGTATGGATCTTGATCGTGTGTTGTCGGCCGAGGAACTCTTCGGGTTGTTCGGCCTGAAACCACCGGCCAAGCGGGTCGTTCGAGGCCACCTCACGAAGACGCCCACGTACGGCAACATGAGCGGGCGGGAATTCGAGGAGTTCGTCAACGAGTTATTTCGCGACCTCGGATACGAAACCGAGCTGACCCAAGCCGCAAGAGACGGCGGGGTTGACGTTATCGCTCGCAGGGATGACGTGGTGGGCGTGACGACGACGCTGTACATCCAGTGCAAGAACCATGCGACGCCAATCGGCGTCGAGGTAGTGCGGGCCATTGCGGGCGTGGTGCCCATCGATGATGCCGGTGCGCACGCAATGGTGATCTGCCCGGCGGGGTTCTCGGCGGACGCTATCAGCTTCGCTGAGAAACGGAATGTTCAGCTTGTGGACAGCGATCGCCTGGCCGAGCTGCTCGCGGGCGCTGCCGGCCACGGAAAGCAGTCTTGATGCGGTCCAGTGCTGCGACTCTGTTGCGAGACTCGACGGTGCTGTTCGACTATGACTTCCGCGGCCTCGACGTCTACGACCCGACCACCGGCGAGATCCGCAGCAACACGACCGACGAGATCGCCTGCTGGTTCATCGACAGCGACTACAACGAGGAGAGCTTCTTCGTGCGCCACGCTTACTTCACCGGCGCCGACGAGCCCTACAAGAAGCTCCAGCGGGCACTCAAGGCCGAGATCGACGAGGACGCCTGGGCGAGCCTGTACTCGACCGTGAGCCGGCCGTTCGACCCGCCCTCGACGGGCAAGATCGCGGTGAAGGTGATCAACCATTATGGGGACGAGGTGCTGAAAGTGTATCCGCTCGCATCGCGGATCTAGCGGAGGCTGGGCATGCGCGACCCAGACATGAGTTCGGACCAGTCCTGCAGCAAGGTGCCCAGTCTTCAAGTCGTCCTCGACTTCGCCCGCGAGGACTATCACCGGCAAATTGCCCGTGGCGAGAGCGTTGTCTCGCGGTCGGCGACCTTCCTCGGACTGATCGCTGTCTTCATCGGGCTCGTCGCTACGGTCAACTTCTCGGGATGGGCTTGGAGGCTGCTGTCCGTCGCCGGCGTTGCCCTCCTAGCCGTTTCTGTCGTTGCGTTTGTGTACGTGGTGGCGCTGCACTGGTATATGGAGCGCCTGCAACCGAAGGCTTGATTAACGACGTCACAGAGCCCGAGGAGAAGACAAGACTGCAGATTCTCGGCGACACCCATGCCGCGGTGGAACAAAATGAGAAGGTGCTGAAACGGGTCGAGCGATGGTACAGGCGAGCTGCGATACTGGCTGCTGGCGGCACGGTTGTTGTCGCTGTCGGGATCATATGGGCGATTGCTGCGAACCAGAAAGGACCGTAGATGGGCGACCAGACTCCCAGTACCCCCACTGCGCCGAAGCCTTCGCCGGTGCCGCCGCCAAATCCCACGCATCTGCGACCCGAGCGCCGTAGTCTGACACCCACTGTGCCTAAGCCACCTCAGAAGCCGCAACAGAAGTGATCGGTATGGAACCCCGAGGGGAGTCCCTCAACCTCGCGTGAGACGAAGACGACCAACGAGTGTCGAATGACGCCTTCAGGGGCTGACACGGACGGGGTGGTGGCGCCGACGAAGAAGGCTCGCGACGAGGCGTACGAACTCAGCGAGGCGATCCTGAAGAATCTCGAACTGAGTGAACTGTCGCTCGCGAAAATATGCTTAAGGGCAAGCAGGCTCGCCCGACTCCTAAACGAGCCGGACATGGAGACACTGTTCGTGTACGAGGCAAGCGGGTACCCGAGCGAGCCGGACGGCGTGCCGCCCGAAGTCTGGCGGCTAGCCAAGCTCGCCGGCCGCGTCGCCGCGGCCAAGGACACCGACGGCAAGCTGACCGAGCGTGCGTCGACAGAGAGCGTGGGGTCATTGGAGGAGAGCATCCACCTTGCCGAACTCCGCTTGTCTTGTGCCTCAGACCCCGACTTCGCAGCCTCGTCTGCCAACCCAGCCGCGATCCTGCCCTTCCCGCCGAGCAACAGAGTGGAGCGACAGGCGAACTACGAGGCGGCCCTGTCAGCGCGCAAGAAGCTCGAAAGCCGCCAGGCGTTTCTGTATTCGTACGTTTCGCGCAAGAACACGGAACTCGCGTTCTCGAGGATTCCGCACGACATCTTTGCCGAAGCTCGGACGCTTGTTGACGACAGGATTGGACGCTTACTGCCCAACGCCGCCAAGAAGATGGCGGCCATCTACGGGAATCTCGAATCTGAGAACAGTGAGGACTGGTCCAACGCTGTCCACGGGTGTCGCCGTCTGCTTGTCGATCTTGCCGACGCTGTGTTTCCCGCCACGGATGAAGTGCGGCAGCGGAGCGAGGAAGGCAAGTCGGTGACGGTGAAGCTGGGCAAGGACAACTACATCAATCGTCTTGTCACGTTTGTCGAGGACCAGAGCACGTCGGCACGTTCTGCCGCCATCACGGGGTCTCATCTCGCTTTCTTGGGCGACCGGCTCGACGCCGTCAACGCGGCAGCGAGCAAGGGTACTCACGCGGAAGTCGAACGTGAGGAGGCGAACAGGTACGTGGTCTACACGTATCTGCTTGTCGGCGACATCTTGTCGCTGCTTCCCGAGTCGGAGCCGTGACTCCTTCTGACGCCAACACAGCCTTCATCGCCAACACTGACTTCGGCTGGTTCTCCCACTTTCGCCACCGCGCCGAGCCGCCCGATGAGGTCAACTTCTGGCAGCCCTCGCCGCACGGCTTCAAGGCGACCGCGGCGGGTGCCCTTCTTCTTCAGACTTGGCGCCCCCACAGGGCCGCGGCTTGCCTGGTAGTTCCTCCGTGAGTTCGTTACTTCTTCCCGGACTTCTTGACCGTCTGCTTGTAGGTGGTGCTGGGGCCCTTCTTGATGGCGCCGTTCGTGACGAACTTCCCGTTCTTGGCGCTCTTGTTGACCTTCTTGGGCGGCATGACATTCACCTCCTCCACGCAACGATGAGTTTCCATGAGCAGTTGACAGACAGTGTAAGATTGTAGCACATGTCAACTGATTGTGGGAGGCAGCAGGCATGAATCCACGTCGCCTGAGGTCCGTTCGCCAAGCTCGAGGAATGACGCTGGACGCACTGTCTGCAGCGATGGGTGGAGTCGTCACCAAGCAGGCACTCTCGAAGTACGAAGCGGGAGCGTCAGTTCCGTCGCCGCGCGTGCTCGTGGCCTTGGCGAAAGCGCTGGATGTCAAGGCGATCGAGTTGGCGACCGAACCTAAGGTGCAGGTGAGCGTTGTCGCGTTTCGCAAGCGGGCGGCGCTGACGAAGGGGCAACAGAAAGCCGTGGAAGGCGAGGCGACGCTGGACCTTGAACGGCGCGTGGAGCTACAAGGATTGGTCGGACAGCAGTGTGTCGACCTTCCCCTGAATCGGTATCAAGTTGCAGCCCTCGACGATGTCGAGGCGGCGGCCGACGATTTGCGGGACTCGTGGCAACTTGGGCGTGATCCGATCGGACGGGTAGTCGACGTACTTGAGGATCGATGCGTCCACGTCATCGAGGTGGATGCTCCAGAGAAGTTCGACGGCATGTCGGCGATCGCCGAAGCGGACGGCAGGCCGGTGGCGGCGGCGGTCGTGACGCGCCGAGATATCCCAGGCGAGCGGCAGCGCCTGAACCTCGGCCACGAGCTCGGTCATCTTGTGCTCTCGTTTGGCGCCGACGTGGATGAGGAAAAGGCGGCCTTTCGTTTTGGCGCTGCTTTTCTCGCGCCCCGTGAGACGCTTCTTGCCGAGACAGGTCGGCGCCGGACCGACATTACGTCCGCCGAGCTGTTCATACTGAAGCGGACCTTCGGGATGAGTCTCGCGGCGCTTGTCTACCGCCTGCACGACCTCGGCGTGATTGGCGACCGCTACTACCAGGAATGGTGGAGGCGCATCAACCAGATGAACTGGCGCAAGCATGAACCCGGCGAGTTGCAGCGTGAGGAGCCCAAGTGGCTTTCACAGTCGGCCCTGCGCGCATTCTCGGAGGGGTTGATCACTGAGGCCGAGGCCGAGAGTCTGCTCGGTCGGCCGTTCGACAAGACCGGGCCGCCATCGCGACGTCGCGTATTTGCCGGGTTGCCCGCAGACAAGCGCGCCGACGCGCTTGCCAAGCAGGCCAAGGGCGCCGTCGAGTTCTACTCCTCCGGGACCAGCGACGATGCCGACGACGAGATCGTCGAGTACTGAATGGAGCGCCCAGACCCGAAACGTGGCGAGGTGTGGTGGGTCAAACCCGGCAAGACGAAAGGGGCAGAGCTTCAGAAGAAGCGGCCATACGTTGTCATCAGCGCGGATGCAGTGGGGAACGTGCCGGTCCGCATCGTCGTTCCGCTCCGCAGTTGGCAGGACCGCTTCAAGGGATGCGTGTGGCTGGTTCCGGTGCGCGCCAACGAGACCAATGGGCTCAAGCGTGACGTCGCTGCGGATGTCATGCAGGTGAAGAGCTTCGACACCGCCAAGTTCGAGGAAAAGCAGGGCCACCTGTCCGCGCGCGAGCTCGATGAGATCACGGCGGCGCTGGCGATCGTGGTCAAGTACGAGTAGTCGGGTCGTGGTGACTCCCTCGGTCGCCACCACGGGCTTCATTGCCAGTCGCGACTTTGGCTGGTTCTCGCACTTCCTGCACCGCGCCGAGCCGCCGATGGGGTTGACTTCTGGCAGCCCTCGCCGAACGGCTTTAAAGCGATCCCGCCGGGCGCTCCGTTCTTCTTCAGACTCGGCGCGCCCCACAGGGCCATCGCCGCCGGCTTCAACTTATTCGCGCGCTACGAGCGCGTGCCCGCATGGCTTGCCTGGGGTCCTTCGGCAACAAGAACAGCACGCACACGGTCGCCGAGATGACGTCGCGCATCGAGCCGACCTCGCGCTGCGCCGCCAGCGCCATCCGGCGTCGCGCGGCCAGCGCCATCCTCGCCCATCCCGCCGACTACAAGGTCGGGTGCATCATGATCTCGCAGTCGGCCTTTTGCCCTTCGGTGCGACTGAGTTATCGACCGCACCGAAGGATGAGCGCGCCAGGTCCAGCGAATGTGCCCCTTGAAAGGGCCCAGGGTATGACGTATCATCATACCCTGAGGTGCATCATGGGACGCTCGAAGATAGCCATCACGCTTGATGAAGAGACGCTAGGCGCGGTCGACCGGCTG
>Ga0315282_10013026_pt1 | contig 12614 bp, 12 predicted proteins | sample YL17G07_20_MG_FD_203693 | JGI IMG/M metagenome (GOLD analysis project Ga0315282, IMG submission 203693) | Sediment microbial communities from Yellowstone Lake, YNP, Wyoming, USA - YL17G07_20 | ecosystem: Environmental > Aquatic > Freshwater > Lake > Sediment | place: USA: Wyoming | collected... | reverse complement strand
CACAGATCCATGTTACGGCCCTTGGTGAGCAGCAGCACGACCAGCAAGGGCACGAAGAAGATTCGGAGCAGGGTGAGCGAAATAGGAAGATTCATCTGCCTTCGAGTTAGGCCCTCAGCGGGGAGTGGTCAACACGATCCGGGAACTGAGATCGCCGACGAGCCGGGCGAGAAGTAATGCCGCGTTCCCTGGGTCACTATAGCGAACGGCCTGGGCCCTGTCAACGTACATCGCCCGGCGAAACGGTTGATCCAGCCAACGAAGAGCGGGCGCCAGGCTCCCGCGAGCAAGGGGCTGCCGAATTTCGCTGACCCAGGGAAGAGGAACCATGGGCAGGGGCGCCGGCGCGTCCACCTGGCCGCTATGCGTAGAGCCTACACTCAAATGGCCCTGATTTGAAGCGGCCGGAAGAAGCCTCGCGGGCTACGCCAACGGGCTGGGGGCTGCCCCAAAATTGTGCAAAACTCCGGGGTGGGTCTGGACGCCGTTTGGCCCGCATTCGGCGGATGCGGGCGAACCTGCATGTTCTGCCAGCGACTTCTAACACGCTGTGGAATCAGCTAGTTACCGACGGCACCTCGATTCTACCCGCTATTTCTGCGGCTTTGAAGCCTGCACCCATTTCGGGGCAAGGGGCGGTTTTTCCACAGCCTTTTCCACATGCCCCAGAGCCGCGAAAATACTGGGTTTTCAGCCCCCGGCGGGGACCTTCTGGGAAAGGACGGCGGTGGCTTGCAGCCGTTCGACCAGGGAGGCGTTGACGCGCGCGCGGACCAGGAGGTGGTTGTCCTCAAACTCCGTGGAGAGGACGGTACCGAAGCGGTGAAGCAGGGCCAGGTGCTCGCTGTCGGAGGGAGAAAGCTCGAAGCAGGCTTCAACGAGGGGGTCTTCCTTGAGCGCTTCGTCGATCCGGCGCAAGAGCGTCTGCAAACCCTCGCCGCTCCGCGCTGAGATCCACACGTCTCGCGCGCTCGATGGGATCGAACTATGCTCCGGCGCCTTTCCTGAGGCGGTCCCGGCCCGCCGCTGCGCCTCGCGGGTTTGGAGGAGATCGAGCTTGTTCCAGACGTGGACGCGTGGCGTGGAAGCTATCCCCAGGGTTTCCAGGAGCCCTTCGACCGCCGCGTCCTGTTGCTCGTGTTGGGGGTGGGAGGCGTCCGTGACGTGGACGAGAAGGCTGGCGCCCTCCAGCTCCTCCAGCGTGGCCCGGAATGAGGCCACGAGGTGCGCCGGCAACTTGCGAATGAATCCCACGGTGTCAGAGAGCAGGACGGGGCGGCGGGAGGGAAGCCGGAGCGCGCGGACCGTGGGATCGAGGGTGGCGAAAAGGCGCGGCGAGGTCGAGACGCGAGCACGCGTCAAGGCGTTAAAGAGCGTGGACTTGCCGGCATTGGTGTAACCCACCAGCGCCACCGTCTGGAATTGGCAGGCGCGGCGATGCGCGCGGTGCAAAGCGCGTTGGGAGCGGACGCGCTCAATCGCTTCCGTCACGCGGCGGATGCGGGCGCGGATACGCCGGCGGTCAAACTCCAGTTGCTGCTCGCCCGGTCCACGCGTACCGATGCCACCTCCGAGTCGAGAGAGCAGAGTCCCGCGCCCGGCCAGGCGGGGCAGGAGGTAGTTCAGTTGCGCCAGTTCCACCTGCAACTGGCCTTCGCGGGTGCGGGCGCGGCGCGCGAAGATGTCCAGGATGAGCTGGGTGCGGTCGATGACCTTCAGGTCGAGCGTCTGTTCGAGGTTACGGAGTTGGGTAGGGGTGAGCTCGTGGTCAAAGATGATCAAGTCGGCGCCGGCGGCTCGCGCGCTGGCCCGTATCTCCCCCACCTTGCCGCGCCCGACGAGCGTAGCTGGATCGGGGTCGGGCGCCCGCTGCAAGGTGGAGCCGACCACCTGAGCCCCGCTGCTGGCCGCGAGTTCGTGGAGTTCCTGGAGCGTCTCCTCCGCGTCCGGGAAGCCCAGCCCAAGGCCAGCACGTCGGCTCGAAGCCCAGCCCACCAGATACGCCCTTTCTAGGACTTCAGAGCGGCGGATATATCTATCCCTCCGGTGCCGCCGGAGGCATCGGCGGAGCCCCAGCGCGCGGCAGCACCACCGTGGAGATCGCGTGTTTGAAGATCAGTTGTTCCTGGTTGCTGCTTTCCAGAACCACCGAGTACTTGTCAAAACTGCGGATGCGGCCCGAGAGCTTGACACCGCTGAGCAGGTAGATTGTCACCAAAAGTTTTTCCTTGCGTGCGGAGTTCAAAAACGCATCTTGAATGTTCTGTGTCTGCTTCTCCATTTTTTCTCTTTCTCCAGAGCCGGGGTTGGTCCTGCTTGGTCTCCGTCCAAAGGTTATAGCAGCGATGCGGGGCGCGCCGCGGGGAGCGCGGCCCCCGCCGTATCGGGCCGAGCTCGCCACAGCCACTCGAGGACCTGAGCCTGAATCGGCGCCTCGTCGCCAAAACCGGCGAACCAGGTGATGTCGGCCTCGCGTCGAAACCAGGTCATCTGACGCCTGGCATACCGACGCGTGGCCGCCTGAGTCTCACGGACCGCGTCTTCGAGGCTCAGGTCTCCGCCGAGCGCCGCGCACGCCTGTCGATACCCGAGCGCCCCGAGGGGTTTGATGCGGGCCGCTTCGGATCGCTCCAGCAGGGCGCGCGTTTCTTCCAGCAGGCCGGCGGCGAACATCCGCTCGGCCCGGGCGTTGATGCGCTGGGCAAGCTGCTTCCGCTCGGGACAGAGTCCGACTTTGAACACTCGAAACCCCTGCAAACCGACTCGACCGCGTTCCAGCATTGCCGACATGGGCTGGCGGGCCAGGAGGCGAACCTCGACAGCCCGAATGATTTTCGGTGTGTCGCGCGGGTGGATTCGTGCTGCCGCTTTCCGGTCGAGGCGTCTGAGCAGGCGGTGCAGGAACTCCCGGCCTCGACGCTCGGCCGAGGCGCTGAGCCGCGCCCGCAGCTCCTCGGAGCGCGATGGCCCCTCGAACAGTCCCAGCAGGAGCGCCCGAAGGTAAAGCCCCGTTCCGCCCACGATGATCGGCCACTTCCCGCGCGCGCGTACTTCAGTCAGCACGCGCCCAGCCTCACGCCTGTAATCTCCTGCCGTGAAGACCTGCGCGGGCTCAACCGTGTCAAGCAGATGATGAGGAATGCCCCGCCGCTCTTCCCGCGGCGTTTTCCCGGTGCCGATGCTGAAACCGCGGTACACCTGCACGGAGTCGCAGTTGATGATCTCTCCGTCCAGCCGCTCCGCTAGCGCCAAGGCCAGCGCGGACTTGCCCGCCGCCGTGGGCCCGACGATCACCAGCAGCGGGTATTCTCCGCCTAGCGAGTCCACCATAGCAGGCGCAGATAGCGCGTGAGAAGCAGGCAGAGGATCGCTGCCAGCAGGAGGAAGCAGCCGAGAAGCTGGGTTCTTGAGGGGCGCCACATGGGCCAGGTGCGGAGCTGAAGAACTCGATCCGGGATACGCAGCGAAGGAATTGACAGGGCCAACCTCGGAACTTGATTCCCTCGCGGGTTCACTCCTCACAGAGGAATTCTAACCGAGCGCCCTGCGCGCTTCAAGGCCAATACCCCAGGTTGTACAGGAAAATAAACTGGAGCACGAGGTGGTTACCGGTGAATTCTTCCGGCAAAGGCGGAAAGGGATTGGCCCCCTGGATGGCGCCCACGGCCGCCCGGTCTAGCGAGTCTGAGCCCGACGAGGCAACCAGGCGGAGTTCGGGCACGGAGCCGTCTTTCAAGATCTCAAATACGATGCCCACACGCCCCTTCTGCCCCAGGCGTGCTGCCACGGGAATCATCGAGTACCAGTTGCGTCGCACGCTGAACACGACCCTTGCCAGGTAGGGGCCGAAGTCCACGCCTCGGGTGTCGGAGAGAATCAGCGGCCCTTGGGTAGAGAAGTTCGGATCGAGATTCTGGAACTGGGTGGGGGAATCGCCAGGTCCTAGCCCGGGCCCAGTGGCGCGGCCGCGGGCGGCGGCCTCCAGAGATTGCTGGATGGCCTCTCCGGGGCTGGAGAGCGGCAAGCGAAGCTGCCCACTCCCCCCACTGCCCGCCGGGGGCACGTCCATCAGGTGCAGGCGGCTCTCCTCTTTGTTCTCCGTAGGAGGCGCCGGGGGCGTGGAGGAGCCGCCCGGCGGCAGGGGTGGCGCGGCGGCTGGCGGCGGGGATCCCCCAGCGATCTCCGGCAGCGGTGTGTTCCCCTCAGAATACGGCATCCTGTTTCCAAAGGGGCTGATGACGGGGGAACGGCCCTGCGCGCGGCGATCTCTGTCGGAAAGGATGTCGGTCTCGGGGGGCTCCTTCAAGCGCTGGAGGAGTTCAGGCGGGAGCCACAAAAACGTGGCCTCGCGTTTTGGCGCCGGCTCGAGCCGGATGCCGAACATCTGCGCGCCGCGCTTGAAGAGCTGGGGCGAAACGAGCAGGAGACCAATCGCCACCCCGTGCAGGACGACCGAAAGCAGGAACATCGTCCGGCGACGCCACAGCGCCGCTTCCTGCTCCAATTCCAGAATCAGGTGGAGTTCAGGCTCCGCGCTCATGGGGAAAATCCGAAACTCGAAAATCGAAACTGGATATCCGTAACTGCCAACCTGCAACTGCCAGAGTCAATTCGAACGGCAACAACCCGAGATCGAAAGTCCCAAATCCAAAATCAAAAATCCAAAATCGAAAGCCCTGTCACAGCTCTCCGCTCCGCCCCACCGGGCGGCCCAGGGGAAGGTTCACCCGGGCCGCATGTTCTTCGATGTGGCTCATCACGCGTTCGGCCAGGGCCAGCGCCGCGCGTCCCTCCACTCCGCCCACGAGTGGGGGACGCCGTGTGCGGACCGACTCTATGAACGCCTCCAGCTCCGCCCGCAGGGGTTCTCGGGGTTCCGTCTCCAGCTGGCGAAAACCGATGCCGGGGACCGCGCCGTCGTGGGCCACGCTCAGCACCAGCGCGTCTCGCCGCGTAAAATCAATGGAGACGTACTCGTTGGGCTGGAAGTAGCGGAACTTTCTCACCCGCTCGGTGCTCACCCGGCTGGCCGTAAGGTTCGCCACCGTGCCATTCTCGAACTCCACGCGGGCGTTGGCAATATCCACCTTATCGGAGAGTATGGGCAGCCCCACGGCGCGGACGTCGGCCACCGGAGCATTCATCATCCAGAGGACGAGATCCAGGTCATGGATCATCAGGTCGAAGACCACGTCCACGTCCAGGCTGCGCGGGCTGAAGACACCCAGCCGGTGGATTTCAAAAAATAGCGGGCCGCGCGTGACCGCCTTGGCCGCCACCACGCCCGGGTTGAAGCGCTCCAGGTGGCCAACCTGTAGGATGCGTCCTTCGGCTGCCGCGCGCGCGATCAGGTCGTCGGCCTCTTCCACGGTGCGGGTGATGGGTTTCTCGAGCAGAACATCCACACCCCAGTCAAAGGCCCGGCGGGCCACGGCGGCGTGGTCCGTGGTGGGGATGACCACGCTGAGGGCCGCGACGGCGCCCAAGACCTCGTCGAGACTCGCGAAGACCCGCACGCCGAGCTCGCCGGCGACCTCCCGGGCGCGCTCCGCCCGCAGGTCGTAGACGCCCACCAGGTGCGCGCCCTCGACCTCCAGGAACTGGCGCGCGTGCTTCCGGCCATGTTCGCCCACGCCGATAACGGCGACGGGTATCTTCTCGCTCAAACTCCCCTCGGGCTTTCAGCTTTCGCAGGGCAAGTACTGGCCTGCCGGTAGGGGCGCCACGGCGTGCTCCTCCGGTCTCAGTCCTTCACGCCGACAATGGCGATGCCAGACCCGTTGGCGTCCTCGAGCAATCGCTGGCGTTCGAACAGCAGCGTCTTGCCCGCGTCCACCGCCAGCGTGGTGGCATTCGACCGCCTCATCACCTGGATGGTCTTCGGTCCCACCACCGGGACATCGAAGCGCATGTCCTGATGAGGCTTACTGACTTTGACGACGACTAACCTCCGGCCGTTGCTCAGCGTGGCGGCGCGTTCGATGGTGGCGTCGGTGCCCTCCATGGCCTCCACCGCCACGCAGGCCCGGTCGGCCACCACGATCGTCTGCCCGATGTCGAGGCTGGCGATCTTCTTGGCTATCTCGCGGCCGAAAGCGATATCCGCTTGCTCGCCGCCGTCCGGCGCGCGCCGGGTCAGCGTCCCGGCTTCCGGCAAAAGCGGCTTGAGGAAGAGGGTCGAGTCCACGACCTTGATGCCCCGCCCCTCGAGCATCTGAACAAACGCCCCGACCAACGCGTCGGTGTTCTTCCTGTGCAAGCTGCCGAGAGCCCTGCGCACCAACCCGTCCGCCTGGATGGAGCTGAACAACTGGACGTGCTTCACCTGCCCGGCCAGAACGACCCGCTCCACGCGCTCGGCGCTGAGCAATTCCAGGAGCTTCGCGACTTCGCCTAGACTCAGCCAGTGAACCTCGCGGGCCTCTTGCGACAGCGCGGGCGAGGCTTCTTCCTTGATGGCCACGACCAGCGGGTCAATTCCCTGATCCCGCGCCGCCTCCAGCACCAGGAACGGGAAACTCCCGTTGCCGGCAATGATGGCGTAGCGGGGGCCGGAATTGGGTGATTGATTCATTGACTCATCGAGCCATTGAAAGCCGGAACTCGAAACTTGAAGCCCGGCGATTTTCGCGTTTCGATTTTCGCGTTTCGATCACTTTACTACTCCCCGCTGGGAGGTCTTGATGAAATCCACCAGCGCCCGGACGTGCGGGGACTGAAAGCCCCGGGCTTCGAGGACCTCGAGGGCCTGCGTGGTATTGAGCTTCGAGCGGCTGAGCAGACGGAAGGCGGCCTGGAGTTCGTCGATGTCCTCGGAGGTGAGTCCGCGGCGCTCGAGTCCCACTCGGTTCGCGCCATAGACCCCTACCGGACGTTCCGCGCTGGTCTTGGAATAGGGGAGGATGTCCTTGTTGATCACGCTATAGCTGCCCAGGAAGCTGTACGCGCCAAGGCGGCAAAACTGGTGAATGCCGCAGAACGCTCCCACAATGGCGTGATCGCCGATCTCCACATGCCCGGCCAGCGAGGCGCCGTTAGCCATGATGATGTGGTCGCCCAGATGGCAGTCGTGGGCGATGTGGACGTAGGCCATCAGGAAATTGTGATTGCCGATTCTCGTCACACCCCCGCCATCCACTGTGCCGCGATGCAGGGTTACGAACTCCCGGATGACGTTGTCGTCACCGATTTCCAGGCGCGTCGGTTCGCCGTGGTACTTCAGGTCCTGGCAAGCCAAGCCGATGGCCGCGTAGGGGAAGATTCGGTTGCGTTTCCCCAGGCGCGTGGGACCTTCGATCACCACGTGCGAACTCACTTCGCAGTCCTCGCCCAACTCGACGCTCTCCCCGATGATGGAGTAAGGGCCCACCGTCACGCTCGCGGCGATTTGGGCTTGGGGATGGATAATGGCCGTGGGGTGAGCTTTCATTGGCCTGCATAACCTGGGTGGTCCGTGATCGCAAACAGCACGACGGCTTCAGCCACGAGTTTTCCGTCTACGGTGGCCCGGCCCTGCATCTTGCCGAAGTTCCTGCGGCGGCTCAGCAACTCCATTTCGATCCGGAGTTGGTCTCCGGGGACGACCGGGCGGCGGAACTTGGCGTTCTCGATGCCCGTGAAGTAGATCAGCTTCTTCTCCTTGTCCGGCAGGTCGCGGTAGATCATCACGCCGGCCACCTGGGCCATCACCTCGATGATCAGCACGCCCGGCATCACCGGCGCGCCCGGGAAGTGTCCTTGGAAGAACGGCTCGTTGATGGTGACGTTCTTCAAGCCCACGATGCGCTTGCCGGGCTCGAGTTGCAGGATCCGGTCCACCAGCAGGAAGGGATAGCGGTGGGGCAGGAACTTCATGATCTCCGTAATGCCGTAAACGACTCGTTGCTCCGTTTCGGGAGTTGCAGTGGGATCAGCCACGGTTCACCCTCCGAATAGTGGCAAGTCTTTCCGAAAGGCGGCGTTCCTCACGCCACATGCCAGCCGCTCCCCCTGCTGTTATGCAGGGGAGCTCGACCATTATAGACGAAAGGTCTCAACCTTCCAAACGAGCACTCGGCGCGGGGGCTGGCACGCCGGACAACCTGTCCATCCTTCCCGCGCCCCGCATCAATGCGTTCTTCGAATCGGGCAGGTGTGTTAAACTCCTTCCTTTTAATCCATCCTAAGGAGAACATTCGTGAGTGGACGCATTCTTGATGGCAATAAGATCCGGGACGAAATCAAGGCGGAATTGACACAGCAGATAGCTGAACTCAAGGCCAGGGGAGTCACGCCGGGCCTGGCGGCAATCCTGGTGGGCGAGAACCCTGCTTCGCAGCTCTACGTGCGCAGCAAGGTGAAAACCTGCGAATCGCTGGGGCTCTATAGTGAGAAAATTGTGCTGCCGGCTGACACCTCGCAGGAGCGGCTGCTCGAGCTCATTAACACGCTCAATCATCGAGATGAGATTGACGGGATTCTGGTGCAGCTTCCCTTGCCCGCGCAGATTGATTCCAAGGTCATTCTGTCGGCGGTGGATCCGGCGAAGGACGTGGACGGGTTTCATCCCATCAATGTGGGACTGCTGGTTGCCGGCCGGCCGGCATTGGTGCCGTGTACGCCGGCGGGGATCATGGAAATCCTTCGGCGCAGCCAGATTCCCATCAAAGGCGCGCGGACGGTGGTGATGGGCCGGAGTGACATCGTGGGGAAACCCGTAGCCGTCCTGCTGATGCATCAGCACGCCACCGTCACCATCTGCCACTCGCGTACCCGCGACCTGCCGGCGGTGGCGCGCGAGGGCGATATCCTGGTTGCCGCTATGGGCAAAGCGGCTCTGGTGACGGGGGACTTCATCAAGCCTGGCGCCACGGTTATCGACGTAGGCCAGAACGTTCTCAAGACGCCGGAGGAAGTCCGCCGGGTCTTCCACGATCCCACGGGGCCGTTGAAGCAACTGGAGGCCAAGGGTTCGGTGCTGGTGGGCGACGTGCAACCCGAAGATATGAAGGAGATATCGGGCGCGTACACGCCCGTTCCCGGCGGCGTGGGGCCGTTGACCATCGCCATGCTGATGGCCAACACCGTGCAGGCGGCGCAGGCCCGGCGGGGGACGCGGGCGGCAGCCTAAGAGCATTTGCAGGTGACAAGTGACGAGCGGCCAGCAAGGTAGATTCTTGTCACTCATCACTGTTTGCGGGTCGAATGGTCAATCCAGGGCGTTGCTTCGGACTGACGGGCGGTGTGGCTTCCGGCAAGAGCACCGTGGCCCGCAGGTTTGAGGAACTCGGCGCCAAGGTGATCGACGCCGACAGGCTGGCCTACGAACTGTACAGGGCCCCGCTTCCCGCCTACAAGGAGATCGTGAGCCGTTTCGGTTCGGAGATTCTCGACTCCTCCGGGGAAATCGACCGCACGCGCCTGGGCCCCATCGTTTTTGCCGACGCGGCCAAGCTCTGCGAACTCAGCGCCATCCTGCACCCGCGGATTATCGAACGCATCGAAGAGCAAGTTCTCTACTATCACGTACAGAAGCCTCACACCGTTATCGTGGTGGATGCCGCGCTTCTTTACGAAGCGGGCATCGCCGACCGCTTCCTGAAAATCCTGGTCACCTGGTGCCGGCCCGAGCAGCAGCTTGCGCGGCTGATGGCCAGGACCGGCCTAGCTCGCGAGGAAGCCGAACGACGCATCAACGCCCAGATGCCCGTCGAGGAGAAACGCCGCCGGGCGGACTACGTGATTGATTGTTCGGGAAGCTTAGAGAGCACTCGCCAGCAGGTGGAGAACCTGTTCGTGCAGCTCAAACAGCTTGCCGAGGGCCCCTAAGCGAAAGCCGAAATTCGAAACCTGCGACTGCCTGCAAGACGCCCTACGAGTTTCGAGCTTCGGTTTTCGAATTTCGAGACTGCCCAGCGAGCCACAACCCCCCTCTTCCGCGCAACCCATCCAGTGTCGCCTGCACCTCCGCCAGCTTGCGGGCTTGCTCGGCCTCGTCGGCGTCTCGGGAAACCAGGATGGGCGGAGCGATGAAGATCGCAGCCCGGCTGAAAGGATAAGGGATCTCGGTCTGGTCCCAGCTCTTGCGGAAGACGTAGGCGCGGCGCAAGGCGATATGAAAGCAAAGGATGGCGGCGCCGGTAGGTTTGGCCAGCAAGACGGCGCCGCGCTTGGCGACGAAGCGCGGGCCGCGCGGGCCGTCGATGGTGAAGGCTGTGTCCACGCCCCGCCTGAGGCAGCGGATCATTTCGACTAGCGCCCGGCCTGCGCCCCGCGAGCTTGAGCCACGTGCCGCGCCGTAGCCGTGGCGTTGAATGATCCGGGCGATGTACTCCCCGTCGAAATTCCGGCTGGTCATCACCACGATGCCGCGCTTTCGCCAGAACCAGGTGGCGGCAAAGATTTCGCGATGCCAGAAGGTGTAGATCAGCCCCTTGCCGATTTTCCGCGCCGCCTCCCAGTTTTCCCAGCCCTGCACTTCCCAGCGCAGGCTGTGGCCAACCAGCAGAACGACGAAGTACCCGATCCGGCTCGCCAGAAAGATCTTCACTCGCTCCCAGAAGGTGAAGACGCACGGATTATCCGGGAGTTGCAGGTCATCAGGGTCTGCGGCGTTTTCTTCGGCAGTCGTCAGTATGGGTTCAGCCTCGTCCGTCATTCGAAAAGACTCCTAAGTGTATTTGACCCTTACCGGGAGCGGCGACGCCCAGGCCGAGCCGGTCCTGCCCCCCCCTAGCGCGGGCGCTGCAATGGATAGGTTCTCGCCCAAGCGCTGAAGCTGCCTTAACGTGACGCGAAGAGTTCTTTCCCGTTTTGGTAAAGGATTCGCTCCAATAGATCGGCTGCTTCATCTTCTTTCAGGTAACCCTGCTCAACTTTCTCCGCCAAGACGTCAGCCGTCACCGCCCGCGCCATTTGAGAATGGCCATAGGCCCCTTCGACGTGCATAAAATCCCCGCCGAATCCCAGGATCTTGTTGGCCGGAACCGTCTCGATCAGTTCGCTGAGTAATTCTCTGGCCTGGCCCGGCGCGATGATGTGCAACCAGCAAAGGTCCGGGTAGACATTCGGCAAACTCTTGGCGATGGAAGCGAATTCGCTTGTGTAAGGATAGCCGCCGTGAAAGAGATCAACCTGGACCCGTGAATACTTCTGAAGCAGGTTGGTAAGGTGAGAGGGATTGGTTCGGGCGACGGGATTCTGGCTGCCCGCCAGCATCCCCGTGTGGATCTGGACGGGGAGATGTCGCTCGGCGGCGTGCTGCATCAATTTGTCCATCATATAATCGCCCAGTATTTGCTGGCTGGAGCCCGGCGCGGGCTCCGCGGTGGCGGACCCGAAAAGGTTATTGAAGGCACGCTCGGCGTCCGCCCTCGATACTTCATCGAACTGAAGTGTCCGGTTATAAGCAATCCCACTCTTGAATCCTACCGCGCCTTCCTGCAGCCGTTTCTCGACGGCAGCCTCCAGCGCCTTCTCCATACCGGACAAACTGGGGACAGTAACACCCGTTACCTTTTCGATGTGCTCCAGGTCCTTCCGCTGGCTGCAGATGAGGAAGTAGTCCAACCGCGCTACGACCTTGAAGAATCGCGGGTCCGGGTGGAGTGACTCTCCATTCAGCGCTGTGAGATCGTCGAGGACCGAGCATTCGATGTGGGCCTTGTCTTTCAGAACCCTCTGGTACCAGCCCGGCTGATTGGCGGCGGTCATGCGTTCGGAGAGGGTGCGATAAGTTTGCGAGTTGATATCTTCCACGCCGAACAGGTCACGGGCCGCAATCAGCATGCAGCGGCCATAACCCGTGGTGCGGATACGCGCCCAGTAAGGAGCCAGATCCTTCCAGCGGTCCTCCAGCGATATTTCATGGTTTTGGAGATTCTCAACAGCCTGCGGCGACATTCCCGCGGTCACCAAGTCACTGTTCGTGTAGTGGGAGAGCAGCAGGAAAACATCCACCTTGCCTTTCAGCCGGACGTCCTCGTGGAAAATATGTTCGTGCGTGTCGAAGATCGTCATCTGGGCGGCACGATCGAGCAGGGATTTGAAGACCGTCGAGTTCGCCCGACGCTGGCCAACTACGCCTAGCAGTGGGCTGTCCGGAGATTGGGCAAAAAGGACATTGTTGCGCGCGGCTCCCACGAGGCTAAGAGGGGCCACTGCGGCTGCTGTCTGGAAGAGTTTGCGCCGAGAGAGGCGGCCTTTCTGCGGTGCCTGTGGATCGCAACGATTGGATGTGTTGTTTTCTTGGTCGCGCATATGATCGCCTCACGGTCAGAGAAGATTGCAGGATAAGGGGAAGTCCCCCTGCCTGCCACGCTTAGTCCCGTCGCGCTGTGCGAGAACTCACCTGGGTAACTCCATGGCAAGTGCCTAGGCCACCATTAATCCAGGATTTCCGTTTTCAAATCTCGACCAACCAAGAGCCTACGCCTGACTGGCTCTGCATACAATCGTCCTGTCGGGTTTTCGGTGTTGAGCGCCTCAACCATCACGGAAGCCCCCGTTCTAGCTCTCCGGAGAGCTCCAAAGCGCCAAGACTGCCGCCTTTCCAACCGACGATTCCGACACCTTTCCGACCATGCCTACCTAGCCGCCGAATTCCGCTCGGGCCAGCAGTTTCGCCTACCCAGCTG
>Ga0315282_10013025_pt1 | contig 12616 bp, 8 predicted proteins | sample YL17G07_20_MG_FD_203693 | JGI IMG/M metagenome (GOLD analysis project Ga0315282, IMG submission 203693) | Sediment microbial communities from Yellowstone Lake, YNP, Wyoming, USA - YL17G07_20 | ecosystem: Environmental > Aquatic > Freshwater > Lake > Sediment | place: USA: Wyoming | collected... | reverse complement strand
CGTGGTCATCAAGAACAGCAATGTCACCGACATCTACATCAATGGCGGCGGATTGGCGCCAGAGCCGCTGCCGCCCAGGCGCGCGGGCCAGTATCATTCCATTCTGACCCTACAGGCCGCCCGAAGCCGTTCCTGCAGTCCGCACAATTCGGTAGCTGTTTGTCCAACGCAGTCGCTCATCTTTCACCACAACGTCATTCTCTTCTTCCGCTCTCGTCCTGCGCGTGATGGCCACAGTGTTCGTGGAGTGCAGGAAGATGCCGCGATTCATCAAGAGCAGCGATCCTGCGAAAGCCGCGCCGTCGTCAAACGAGCAGGATGCGCGTGCCCGGTCTGACGCCGTAAGCGTCTCTGCGGCTGCCTGGACGGTGACGCGAGCCGACACAGCGGTAACCGCCGCGGACGTTGACGGCCTTGAGGATCTCCTCGCGGCCCTGCTGGCCGAACGGGTGCAGCGACCACGACCTGCTCAACAATGACGGGCGCGCGACGCGCGGCGAATTGTCTTGACACTCGACTCGCGAATCCCATACAATCCCTTCTGACCGACAACCAAAGTCCTTCGTCCATAGCTCATAGCCAGAAGCCTCGGATCGTACCGCGCGGTGTCAGGAGTAACCGTCATGGTTCAGCCTACGCCCTATCCTGCCGTCGGCTACCTGCGCAAGAGCACCGACGACCAAGCGCAGAGCATTGGCCTGCAGCAGGCGTCCATCGAGCGCGGCGCGCGGCAGCACGGCTACGAGGTCATCGAGTGGTTCAGAGATGAGGGCGTCAGCGGCACAATCCCCATGGACGAACGCCCCGGCGGGCGCAAACTGTTCGAGCACCTCCGTGCGCACGCCGAGGTCAAAGCCGTTTTCTTTGACGATATCACGCGCATGGAACGTAGCCCCGACCTGCACTGTTACAGCCACCGGCTCTACGAGTTCCACACCAAGTACAAGGTCGTCGCGTTCTTCGTCAGCGACCAGCAACGCAGCGACAGCCCCCGCATGAGCGACTTCCTGATCTGCGTCATCAAGGGCCTGGAATCCAGTGAGTACTCGAAGAAGCTCAGCTTCAAGACCGCGCGCGGCCAGATCGCCGTCGTGCAGAACGGCTGTCTTTCCGGCCGGCAACCACCCTATGGCATGGACCGCCTGCTCCTCAACGTTGACGGTACGCCGCTCAGCCGCTGGGTGGTCTTGGACGACGGATCACTGCAGAAGTTCGACGCAGCAGGGGGCGAACCCCTTGACAATCCAATTCCGCCGCTCATCCGCTACCGGCATGAAGCCGATGATCGCGACGGTCGTGTGCCCGTCGAGATCCGCGTGACCGAGCCCATCCCCAAGACGCGCAACCAACGCGTCACACTCGTTGCAGGCCGGGATGCAACAAAGGCCGCGACGGTACGGTTCATCTTCGACCAGTTCGTGAACACGTCCATTGGGCTGCGAGGTCTCGCCGGCGCGTTAAACAAACGCGGCGTGCCGCCGCCGTGTACCAACGGCGGCCCGCGACGAAGGCACGCTCGGCCAGGACAGGCTGCTTTCTGGCGCTCCAGCACAGTGCGCTACATCCTCACCAACCCCGCGTATTACGGCGCCATCACCTTCAACCGGCGCAGCCTCTCCAAGTTCTGGCGCATAGAGAAGACCGCCGCCGGGGGTGATGGTGGCTGGCAGCAGATCGAACAGGACCTCATCAGCCAGCGCGGCATCCACCTCAACGGGCAGCAGCACTGGGTCCAAGACGTGGTCCGGCCGGAGGCCGCCATCATCCCGCGGGACGTATTCGAGCGCGCACAGCGGAAACTCGCGCGCAGAGCACGCGAGAAGACCTCGCTGCCCCGCGACCGGCACTCCCGCTTCCTGCTGTCCGGCCTGCTCCGCTGCCAGTGCGGCTCCCGCATGAACGGCGTGACGGTCAACCGCACCAAGGAATACAAGAACGGCAACCACCAGACCTTCACCTACCGCCGCTACCTCTGCTCTACCCACCGCAGCACCGGCGGCGCATATTGCAGCCACAACGCCGTAGACGGCAACGCCCTGGAAACCTTCGTCCTGCGCCAGACCAGCGCGTTCCTGGCAACCTTCATCAACCCGGCCAACATCGCGAGAAAGGCCGCGCGCCTGCTCAAGGTCGCGCCGCGGTCCGCGCACCACACCGCCCTGCAGGCTGAACTGGAACAGATTCAGAGCAACCTGGCCGGCCTCCCCCCGTTCGGCCAAGTTGCGCCGGCGCTGCGGGCAGCGTTTCAGGAACAGAAACAGGTCTGGGAAGGCAGGTGCCTAGCCATCCGCCGCGAGCTCGCCACGACCGGCCAGCCCATGACAGCAGAACTTCAGGCTGGTGAGATCATGGAGGAAGCCAAGAAATTGCTGACCGAGATCGAAGGCCTGAGCCTCAACGACGACGCCTGCCGCCTGCGCGAGATACTACAACGCTGCATCGCGGAAATACGGCTGCAATTCGCCCCGGTCCAGCAAGGCCGGCGCACGCTGTACCAACTCCAGCGCGGCGAACTGGCCTTCTTCGGCCAGCCCGCCAGGTTGTCACTTAAAGGTAATCGGGGCGGCGGGATTTGAACCCGCGACCTCTTGCACCCCAAGCAAGCACGCTAATCCAAGCTGCGCCACGCCCCGACGTCGAGCAGATACCCGTGCGGCACGCGTAACTCGCGAAGCCTCGCGCCGCGTATGTTTAACCTTGTAGCCGCAAACACCACGGACGTCAAGCAGGATGTGACACGAACAAACGTTATCCTTTTGGGGATGACGCCTGAGCCGCATTTTCTCGCTGCCAGTTTCGCGGGCGTTATGATAGCCTGACGCGGCGTGAGGCTATGGAGGCGCAGGGCCTTGCCGCATCAGGGGATTGCACCATGTACGGACGCTTGAGCTATTGCGTATATCTGGGAGTGTGCCTGGCGGGCGTCCTGGCCCTTGCCGAGGAAGCGCCGCCGAAGGCTGACGCCGCGAAAACGGACGCCGCTGCGGGCGCGGAGAAGAAGGAGGCTGCCGCTCCCGCTGCGGGCGCGGAGAAGAAGGAATCCCCCGCGGCGCCGGCGGCTGACGACAAGCAGGCCGCCACGGGCAGCGCCCTCCGGCCCGTGTACCCGCTCAAGTCCGAGTGGTTCCAGCACGTGGTGGACGAGTACGAGGACGCGCAGGAGGGCATGCAGCTTGAGATTCACGCCGTCGAGGACATCCTCACGGCACTGCAGGCGAGCACCGACGACTACCTGCAGCAGAGCGTGACGCCGGAGATGAACTTCCGGAAGCTGATGAAGACCTCCGCCGAGTACCGGGGCCACGTGGTACAGGTGCGCGGGTTGCTGGAATTGAACGAGCGGTTCCCCGTTCCGGACAACAGAAGCGGCGTCCAGGTCGTGTACCGCGGCCAGATCACCAACATCACGGGAGAGATGTATACCTTTTTCTCCATCCAGAAACCGCCGGACGAACTGTTCAAGCGTCCCGTGCGGCTGACCGGCATCTTCCTGAAGCGGTACGCGTTCAAGAACCGTCTGGCAGGCGAGAAGCTGACCTGGACGCCCGCGATCTTCGTGCGCGGCCTGGAAGCGTATTCCGAGGCGGACGCGCCGCCGACCCACGACCCCACGTCGCGGACGACGGCCATACTCGCGGCCGTGTTCCTCGCGTTCATCGTGTTCCGCGTGGTCATCGGGTATGTTCGCATGAAGAACAGGACCGCGCGCGAGAACCCGTTCAGGCAGGCGCAGCAGCGGGCCCGCGGCATTCTCAAGGCCGGGTTAAAGCCGCCGTCGGTGGGCGACAAGTAGAGATGCCGGGGGACAGCATGCAGGCCGTCTCCGTTCTGCATCTTGCCGCCGCGGACATCATGCTCTTCCCCATCCTGCGCGACCAGCTCTGCTACCTGCGCGCCGCCGGTTTCACCGTCCACACCGCCAGCATTGACGGCCCGCTGGGGCGCCGCATCCAGGAGGACGGCTTCCCGTGGACGCCCCTGCCGCTCACCCGCGAGATGGCGCCGCTGTCGGACTGGCGCGCGCTGCGTTTCATCGAGCGATTCTGCCGGCAGCACGCCTTCGACATCGTGCACACGCATACGCCCAAGGGCAACGTGATCGGCCAGTGGGCCGCGCGCCGCGCGGGGGTGCCGATCGTGCTGCAGACGCTGCACGGTTTTTACTTCCATGAGCGGATGCGGTGGCTGCAACGCCGGAGCTGGGTGTTCATCGAGCGCTTTTCGGCGCGGCATTCAGACCACATCCTCTGCCAGAATCCGGAGGACGTTGAGACCGCGGTGCGCGAACGGATCGCCGCGCCCGAGCGCATCACGCTGCTCGGCAACGGCATTGATATCGAGCGTTTCCATCCGGCTGCCGCCGCCGACCCGCGCCGGCTGCGGATACGGAAGGAACTGGGCATTCCGCCGCAGGCGCTCGTTGTCGGCATGGTGGGGCGCTTTGTCGCCGAGAAGGGCTTTCCCGAGTTCCTGGCGGCGGCGGAGAAGGTAGCGCCGCGAGGATCGGGCCGAGCTGGCGCAGGCCCGGTGCAGTTCCTCGCCGTCGGGCACCGTCTGGCCAGTGAGCGCGCCGGCGAGACGTGGGAGCCGTCGCCCGGCGGCCCGCTCGCCGGCAAGCTGACAGTGCTCCACAATCGCGACGACATGCCGGACCTCTATGCGGCGATGGACGTACACGTCCTGCCGTCGCACCGCGAAGGCTTTCCGCGCGTGCTCATGGAAGGCGCCGCCTCCGGCCTGCCGCAGGTCGCGACGAACATCCGCGGCTGCCGGCAGACCGTTGCGGACGGCACAACGGGCTTCCTGGTCGAGGTCGGCGACGTTGCGGCGCTGGCGGAGCGGATCGAAGGGCTGCTCGGCGATCCCGCGCTGCGGGCGTCGCTGGCTAGAGCGGCGCGAACGAAGGCGCTGGCGGAGTTCGACCAGCGCGTGGTCTTCGAGAAGGTCAAGGCGTGTTACGAGCGGCTGCTGGCACGCAAAAGGGCCGGGTGATTTTGGGTTGCTTTATCGCACGGCGGCGTAGAATGATGGAACAGGTTTGTTGCAGGAAGGTGGGCCGTAGTCCGATACTATCTGGAATGGGCGTGCTGTTCCGCACGTTGGCACGGTGTGATCTGGGGGCTGCTCGCGTAGAGGAGTAGGGATACGGAGGCGACGACAGTGCGTGTAACCTTGTTCCTATGTGCGGCCGGGCTGCTCATGCTGCCGGTGGCCGCCGTGGCGGAGACGGGCGACGAAGGCGCCACGCCGGAAGACATCCGCTATGAACTGCTGAAGGCGGATGGCGAGAATTACCGCTTCGACAAGAAGACCGGCGAGATTCTGAAAATCATCAAGACCAAGGATGGTTTCGTCGGCGTTCCGCAGCAGCTCATTATCACCTCCAGGCCGCCCGTCAGACCCGCGAGCGATCCGGCGACTGCGCCTGGGCAAGTGAAGCCGGGCTCGAATAACGAGGTCATGCCGCAGTTCGATGAGACGCAGCGAAAGAAGAAGGCGCTGGGGCCTATCGAGATCTTCGATGAGCAGGGCAATGACATCACGTACCAGGTCACGGATGCCGACCGCGAGGCAGCTTCAGCCACGATCATAGCGTACCAAGGCAGCATCTCCTTCGCGCAGGCGTTCAAGGTGGGCGACCGCATCACCGGCAGCGTCCTGCTCGGGAACACCGGCGACAAGAAGCTGAAGGTGCTCGAACTGACGCTGGAGGTCCCGGTGGTGGGGCGCGAGAAACCGGAAGAGCATCGCTTCCTGTACGTGGATCGCCCCGGGGCAGTCGCCCCACCGCAGCCGGCGGGCGCCGGCAAGGACGCCAACAAGCTGCTGCAGAGAATTGATGTGCCCTGCCCGGCCGGCGGGGTGAAGGGCTCGCCCATCCTGAAGGTCAGCTACATCAAGTTCGCCGATTGACGCGGGCGCACCCGCGCACCTCGCGGAAAATAGGTGACTGTCCCTATTTTCCTATTTTCTCTATTTTCTATTTTCTTGGAGTAGGGACGGCCTCAATGCAGCTATTGGCTATTGGCTATTGGCTATTGGCTGTTGGCTGTTGGCTATTGGCTATTGGCTCTTGGCTGTTGGCACAGCCAGCGGGAAGGCGGAACCCGTTACGGATTCCGGTGTTCGTGCCTGAGATGTTCCGGGATGTTCTTCAGCGGGTAATGCGCGCGACTGGGGTCGAACCAGCACGCCCTTGCGGGCACCAGCCCCTCAAGCTGGCGCGTCTGCCAATTCCGCCACGCGCGCACTTTCGATGGAGCCGCGAAAGCGTACTGCGGCCGCCATTCGCCCTCACACTAGCCGATTCCCCCGCCCAATGCAACTGCCACTCGCCGGTCAATACGTCAGCGCCACGACGCGTCCTTCGCGCCGCGAACGCTCCGCGGCGAAGACCATGAGGTGGGACTCGAGCGTCTCCTGCGCGCCGCTGACGACCTTCGTGCGGTCGCCCGAGGCGATCGCGGCGGTGAAGGCCTGCATGAGCCGGTAATCGCCGCCGCCGTGGCCGTACGCGTCGTCCGCGTCCAGCGCGCGCGTGTCAATCCTCTCTGTCTTGTCGGTCAGGAAATCGAAGTGCTCGATGTACTGCCCGTCGCCATGCAGCTCGCCGCGCGTGCCGAAGACGCGCGTTCTGCGGTCGGTCCACTTGTTGAACGCCAGCACGGTGAACGTCGCCGTGCGCCCGCCGCTGTAGAGCATGTTCACGACCTGGTTGTCCACGACGTCGTTGTCGCAGGCGTAGACGCAGCGCCCGTAGGGTCCCTCCCGCAGCGCCTTGGTGACGCCCGGCAGCGTCAGGTCCGGCGTGACGGTATCGAGCGGCCAGCCCGTTTCGCCGCGTTCGAGACGGCCGAGGTAAGTCTTCTTCGCCGAGTAGGGGCACTTCGATTCGACCGCGCAATCGAGGCAGCGGTCGGCGGCGCCGGCGGGGCGGTTCTCTTTGCGGAAATGGTACAGGCTGCCGAACGAGGAGATCTGTTCGCAGCGCCCGCCCATGACGTAGTGTATCCAGTCGAGATCGTGGCACGACTTGGACAGCAAGAGCGGCGACGAGCGCGCTTCGTTGCCCCAGTTGCCGCGCACGAACGAATGCGCCATGTGCCAGTAGCCCATCGGTTCGAGGTGCTGCAGCGAAACGACAGCGCCGATCGCGCCGCTGTCAATGATGGCTTTGAGGCGTTGCGTGTAGTCGGTGTAGCGCAGCACGTGGCAGACGGCGAACACGATCCCCGCCTGCAGCGCGGCCTGCGCGACGCGCCGCGTGTCCGGCTCCTTCTGCCCCATCGGCTTTTCCAGAAGAACGTGATAGCCCTGTTTGACGAACGCCAGCGCGGGCTCGACATGCAGATTGTCCTGCGTGCAGATGAGCACGGCGTCGGCGGACTTGGGCCTGGCCGCCAGCTCGCGCCAGTCCGCGGCGGCGTTGGCAAGCGGGATTTTGTGCTGTTCCGCCATGCGCATGCGGTAATACTCGCGCGGCTCAGCCACGCCCACAATCCGGGCCTTATCGGGGTGCTGGGCGGCGAAGCCTGCGTACACGTTGCCGCGCGCGCCTGCGCCAATGACGAGCATGGAGACGGGAGCCATGGGATGTCCTCCGAGATGATGACGGCACTGCCGGGAGGGAATTGAACAACAAGCCGGGCGCTCTGTCCATCGTTTTCCGCTCGCCACCGCCATGGGCGAGACGTGGCGCAAGGCCGCGGGGCGGGCGGCGAGACGCCGCCCGAACAGCCGGCGAGACGCCGGCGGTACAGCCGGCGAGACGTGGCGCAAGGCCGCGGGGCGGGCGGCGAGACGCCGCCCGAACAGCCGGCGAGACGCCGGCGGTACAGCCGGCGGTACAGCCGGCGAGACGTGGCGGAGGCGAAAGAGCACGAACGTCAGCGCCGCATTCAGCGCAGGGCACAGTGCCAGGGAGTTTTCCCCTACTTTCCGGCCCGGCCGGTTTATTCACAAGCAGGGAGAAGAGGAGGGAGCGAAAGAGCCATGACGACGACACGCCGCAGTTTCATCAAAGGCCTGGCCACCGCGGTGGCGGCGCCGTTTATCCTGCCGTCGCGCCTCTGGGCGGCGGGCCAGGGGCCGAGCGGCCGCGTCACGATGGGATGCGTCGGCATGGGCAAGCAGATGAAGGGGCTGCTGGGCGGGTTTCTGCACCGCGTGCAGGTCCTCGCGGTCTGCGACGTGGACACCACGCGCCGCAACGACGCGCAGGCCAACGTGGACAAGTTCTACACGGCGAACCCCTCGAAAGGCTCGAAAGGCTGCGCCGCGTTCAACGACTTCCGCGAGCTGATGGCGCGCAAGGACATTGATACGGTGTGCATCGCTACGCCGGACCACTGGCACACCAGGGTCACGCTGGCGGCGCTGCAGGCGGGCAAGGACGTGTACTGCGAAAAGCCCCTCACGCACGACCTCCAGGAAGCCATTGACGTCATCAAGGGCGTGGACGCCAACAAGCGCGTGCTGCAGACAGGCTCGATGCAGCGCTCCATGAAGGAGTTCCGCATCGCCTGCGAACTGGTCCAGAACGGCGTCATCGGCAAGCTGGAACGCGTCGAGTGCGCCTTCGGCGACGCCTTCCGCCCGTGCGATCTGCCCACCGAGAAGGACGAGCCGGGCCTCGACTGGAACCTGTGGCTTGGCCCGGCGCCGGTCCGAGGGTACAATTCGGTGTTGAGCCCCCGCGGCCTCCACGACCACTTCCCGAACTGGCGCGCGTTCGAGGAATACGGCGGCGGCCAGGTCTGCGACTGGGGCGCCCACCATCTCGACATCGCACAGTGGGGCGTCGGCATGGACGACAGCGGCCCCGTCGAGATCATCCCGCCGGCCAAGGCCGGCGCCAAGCGCGGCGTGGTGCTCAAGTACGCGAACGGCGTCACCGTCACGCACAAGGACGGCTTCGGCGTGCACTTCTACGGCACCGACGGCGAAGTGCTGGTCAACCGCGGCCAGTTCAAGGTCATCGTCAAAGGGACCGTGCTGGCGGACACCACCGACAAGACCAAACGCGTCTCCTGCGAATCGCAGGTCGCGAAGGCCGAGAAGGAACTCCTGAAGGGCGCGAAGATCAAGCTGTATGACAGCAAGTCGCACCAGGACGACTTCCTCGGCTGCGTGGCTGCGCGGAAGAAGCCCGTCACCAGCGAACAGATCGGCGGCCGCAGCGCCATCTGCTGCCACCTGATGAACCTCGCCTACAAGTACAACAAGGCCATCAAGTGGGACCCGGCCAAGTTCGCATTCGCCGGCGGCACGGGCGATCCGAAGTGGTTCACCATTGACTCCCGCGATCCGTGGAAGAAGGCGTAGCTGTTCTGCTTCACGGCCGGATTTCCTGCAGTTGCGGCAGTGAACGCGCTATAATACGAAGCTGCCGACGCGAAAGCAGGGAGGAGTGAAGCATGAGCGAAGGTCTGAAAGTCTTCGGAGCGCCGCCGCCGCGACGTCCCCGTTTCACCTCGCATTGGCTCAGGACGGGTTTTCTGGCGTTCATCGGCGCTGTGAACCTTGTGGCCGCGATCGGGCTCTTTGGGTGCGGCGTGTACCTGCTGACGCGCAAACCCGAAGGCGCCTCGACTCAGGTCAGACTGCAGGTGGGTACGGTGTCGGTGCAGGTCGGTGAAGAACAGCCAAAGAGCGCGAACGCGACCAGCGGCCGTGAAGCCCTCGCCATCGTCTGTTTTGCCCTCTCCCTTGTGCCCTTCAGCATTGCCGTGTTGGCGCGCACGCAGTTCCAGATGAGCCGGGAACTCGCGCTGCTGCTGCCCCCTCCCGAGAGCCCTGGGAAGCAGGGACCGTAGGGAAAGCTTTCCAGCGCTGTGCCACTGCTCCGCTTGTCCCGCAGTGCCGGCGGCGCGTCCACCCTTGCCCGCGCGGGCCGTGCCGCACGTCACTTCTTGAACTTGCCGCCCTTGCCGGCCTTGGCGGAATAGAGCGCGTTCGGCGCGTCCGTGAAAACGTACCCGAAGACCTGCACGTCAACCGCGATCGAGGCCGCCTGCGCGGACGCGTCAGCCGCCTGGTCCATGCCGAGCAGGTCGGCAAACGTGCCGCCTTTGAGCACCGCCGTGAACGGCGCGTTCCCCCCGATGAAGACGAGCCTCTTCGTCGTGCGGTCGCGCTTGCCTTTCAGCTTGAGCTGGAACGAGCCCTGGCTTGACTTCGCGCGCCCCGTCGGACCAAGCGTGAACGGCGCGGTCACGCCGCGGACCTTCAGCACCACCTGCTGGCTGGCGGGGTCGAGTCCCGCGGCGAGCCCCGGGATGACGCCCGCGACGGTGATGCTATCGCGCCCGGTCACGCCGAACACCGCCTTGGCCTGCAGCTTCGCAACCGTCATCGGCAGCTTCACAAAGGACGCGGCGTTGAACGGGTCCGTCCCCATCGCGATTTCGTTCGCCGTGCTGACGCCGTCCCCGTCGGCGTCAGGGTCTTTGTCATCGGTGAGGCCGTCGCCGTCGCAATCGGCGCTGCCGCCGGGCTTCGAGTTCGGATCGTGCGGGTTCGTTCCCACCGCCAGTTCGTCGGCGTCAGCGGAGCCGTCGCCGTCCGAGTCTGCAGCCGTCGGGCCGGTGCTCCCGGCCACGACCACCGTGATAATGGCCGATGCCGTTGCGCTCTGCCCGGCGGTATCCGTTGCCGTGACCTTCAGCAGGTAGCTGCCGGGGCTCGTGTAAATGCGCCAGTTGGTGCTGCCTCCCGCCGCAACGATGCCGTCGCCGAAATCCCACGTGTACGTCAGCGTGCTGGTGGAACTGAAGCTGACGGTAAAGGTCGCCGCCTGTCCCGCCAGCACGGGGTCGGGAGTCGCCGTCGGGCCGCTCACGAGCGCCGGCGGAGCCACAGGGGGCGGGGGGGTATCGTTGTCGGCAATCGTCAGGGTGTGCCTGGCCGTCGGTCCCAGTGTCGCGTTAGTGGGACTGCTCAACGATACCTCCACCGTCTCGGCGGGTTCGACGAGCGTGTCGTTCACAATGGACACGCCGATGTTCTTCGACACCTCCCCGGGGGCGAACGTCAGCGTGCCGTTGGCGAGCGTGTAGTCCACGCCGCCGCCCGCGGCAGTCCCGCCCGTGACGGCGAAGGCGACCGAGACCGTCCGTCCCGACGGGGCGCTGAGAGCGACGGTCAGCGCCGCCGTCGCCGAGGCTTCGCTGATGCTCGAACTGGCGGCGTTGAACGCGACCGCCGGCGCAGGGTCATCGTCGGCGATGGTGTAGGTGTGCTTGGTGTTGGCGCCGAGCGTCGCGTTGACGGGCAGCGAGAGCGTGACCTCAACGGTTTCGTCTGCTTCGTCCAGCGTGTCGTTGACCACTGTGACGACGACGTCCTGCGACGTTACGCCGGGGTTGAACGTCAGCGTGCCGCCGGCGAGCGTGTAGTCCACTCCGCCGCCAGTGGCAGTGCCGCCTGTGACCGCGTAGTTCACAGACACCGTCTGCGCCGATGCCGCGCTCAGCGTCACGGACAGGCGCACCGTCGTGGTCGCCTCGCCGCCGCTCGAACTGGACGCTGCGAACGCCACCGTGGGCTGCGACGCCGGCGGGTCAACGTTGTCCGCGACGTACAGCTTCACCTCCTTGAGTTTCTGGATGGTGAGCCAACTGCGCAGCAGGTAGCCGACGCTCAGGCACGCGTCGCCCGTGGTGTGCGTCGCCGGGTCGCCGCCCGACGCGTAGGGGTCGCTGGCGCTGTCATAGGCGCCGCCACTGGCCGTCGGATGGACGTCGTCGAGCGTCAGCAGCGTGCCGTTCCAGGACGTGCCGGGGCGGCGCTCCAGGATTTCCTGGTTGAAGTCAACCAGCGGCAGGCCGCGCGTCTGCGCGAAGTTCCGGATGGCGGTGTTATAGTCGTTCACGAGGGTGTTCTTGGCGGAATCGTGATACGGCGGGATGGTGCTCAGGACCACCACGATGTTGCGGCCTTCGAGAGTGTCCACGATGGTCGTCAGGTCTGCGATGAACGCCGCCGCGGTGCGCCCCGCCGTGACGTCGTTGGTGCCAAGCATCACGACCGCGAACTGCGCGTCGGCGAACGCCGCGGCCACTGTCTCAATCTGCAGGTTGCCGACATAGGTTGCGCCGTCGGCGACCTTGGTCTGCGCGGTTGCCGTATTCGTGTCCGACGGCATGGCCGTGCCGGTGTTGCCGTCGCCGGCGACGTACTCGCCCGCGCTGATGCCGCTGGAGGCCGTCATTCCGCGCTGCACCGATGTGTCCGCGGCCGCCAGGAAGAAGCCGTTCTTGTTGGTGTAGTCGCCGTAGTTGCCGCTGTTCCACGATGTTCCCTGGCACCACGTCACGAGAGCGGTGTCTTCCGCCGTCTGTCCCGAGCCGTAGCGCGGCCACTGCGAGTAGGGGTTCGAGAACGTGATCGAATCGCCGATCTGGAGCACGAAACCGGCGGTCTTCCCGGACGTGCGGTACACGCCGCGGCAGTGCGTCACCCAGGCGTTCTCCCACGTGTCGTCGTAGGAGTTGGCGCGGGTTTTGTCGTGCGCGGCCTGGACTGTGAAGCCCCCGGCGCCGATGATGACGGACAGGATCAATGCAGCGGCGATGCTCCTCATGGGATTTCCTCCTTCTTGCTCAGCGCTCTAGTC
>Ga0315282_10013024_pt1 | contig 12616 bp, 18 predicted proteins | sample YL17G07_20_MG_FD_203693 | JGI IMG/M metagenome (GOLD analysis project Ga0315282, IMG submission 203693) | Sediment microbial communities from Yellowstone Lake, YNP, Wyoming, USA - YL17G07_20 | ecosystem: Environmental > Aquatic > Freshwater > Lake > Sediment | place: USA: Wyoming | collected... | reverse complement strand
TTGCAGAGAAATATTTCGGTGACTCTATCTACCCTCTACTTTACATAGAGGATACTTTGGCGACTATCGGCAACCTTCCTGATAGAGATACTTTGGTAACAATGGCCACTAATCAAGCAAAGTTCGGCATAACAGAGGAGGACATCCGGGAAGCAGCCAAAAGGCATGGGCTCTTGAAGGAGGAATAGATGTGTTCAAGAGAGTGCTGTACCCACCGATTTTTCCGATATTTCAAAGGAGGTCCTGGACTACGTAAAGAAGCTGAAGGAAGCTACACAAGTACTTTTATGATTCGAATCGCAATATTGAAAAAGTTCGATCTTTTGTTATTATATATTGATAAATAACGATATGTTATATTTGAGGTAATATGCTTTTTGATTTTGAGTTAGTCTTTAAGGCGATTTCAGTACCAGCGAGAATTCGTGTTCTTAAAATGCTGAACAAGTATGAGCTTTGCGTGTGCCAGATTGTAGCAGTGCTGGGCTTGAGCCAATCAACAGTTTCAAAGCATCTTTGGATATTAAAGTCAGCGAGGTTAATCCAGGACAGGAAAGATGGACGCTGGGTATTTTATTCATTAGTTCAAAATAGTACTAACGAATATGTGCAATTCATTCTTTCCAATTTAAGCAAGTGGCTTAAAGAGGATGAGATTGTGATTGAGGATATGAGAAAGGTGGAAATTGTAAAAAGGATACCCCTTGAGGAGGCTCGTGAATGCAGCGGCGAGATATTGAGGGGTTTGAGTTGTGAAAAAATAAAAATAAATGAAGGAGAAGCTAAGCTATGAGTTATCTGGAATATAAGTTTGATAAATTCGTTTTTAAGGCCAAGAAGGGATTGCTCTATCACGAAGATGGATGCTGGGTTGAGCTCGATGGAGAAATAGCAAAGGTTGGTATTACAGATTTCTTACAAACCTTAAATGGAGATGTTGCTTTTGTAAGCCTCTATGCTCCAAATGTGAGCGTGAAGCAGGGTGAATGTATAGGGGATATTGAGACCATGAAGGTTTCATTTGAGCTGACATCACCGGTTACAGGAAAGATTATCGAAAAAAACAATGATCTAGATGAATCTCCTGAACTTGTTAATAATGAACCTTATGGTGCTGGATGGCTACTTAAGATTAAGACAACGAACATGGAAGAGGATCTAAAAAACCTCAAAAGTGATGAGCAGTATTTTGAGGTAATGAAGAAAAAAGTTGATGAAGAGAGTGAAAAGATAGGCAAGGAGCAATGAAAGATAAAAAGGTATTGATAATTCCCTGCAGTGGTATAGGCAAATCGCTTGGTTCGGTTGGCAGGGACGCCACTTATGAAGTTATTGAGAATTTAAAGCCGGGTAAAGCGGATACTGTTTGCCTTGCATTGCTTACGCTCGGTGATGAGGAGGCTAAACAAAAGGTCACATCCAATTATTGTATTTCGCTTGATGGGTGTCCAAAGAAATGCGCCAGGAAAAATATTGAAGCTTTAGGTAAAGAGCCCGAAAAAAGTTATAGGACAATTGACTTCTTTAAAGATAATCCCGGTAAAAAGCCACAGGGTATTGTTGACATTGGTGAGGGTGGGCGAGCTCTCTCAAAGTCAATAGCAAAAGTTATTTCTGAGGATGTTGATGATTTGTTAGAAAACGGGAGGAGATAACATGGCTGATCTGCCCAAGGTGAAAGTTGGAATTGTATCTTGCAGTGGTGAGGAGATACCTGAAGGTACTATATCAAGGATAGCGACAATGAAAGTTCTTAATAAATTGAGGCCGCAGCAGACAAGCACGATCTGTTTGCCGTTATTTTTGGCAGGCGGCAAGGAGGACAGGGAGTTCGCCAGGGTTTATCCAACGATCACAGTGGATGGCTGTGGAAAGTTCTGCGCAAAGAAGGCAACTGAGAAATACAGCGGCAAGGTCTCTGCATCAATTAATGTTAGGGATTTCGTAAAAGAAGGGGAGACCCTGGTGAATAGGCGGGATTTAGGACAAAAAGAGCTTGAAGTTGCCGACAGAGTTGCTCAGGAGATAGCTGCGCAAGTTGATGAGGTTGTGAGGCAGAGGAGCGAGAGCATAGCATTTTCACAAGAGGAAGATGTTAGCAGTGATGAGGTAAGCAATGCATCGGGAACCGGATGTAGCTGTGGCTCGGGCGAGATTCCTTACCTTGAAGTTTATATCGATGGCAAAAAGGTCAAACTATTTTATTTAAAAGAGATATTCGATTTTGTAAGCCAGGATGGGAGCAAGAGTGATGATATCGCTGAACGTATTTTAAGTTTGGCGAGGACATACAATGTAATTGATGATGGTATGGAAAATGCTTACAGAGACGCAATTGTAAAGGAATATCACGCATATATTGGTGGAGGAAAATGATGGCAACTTATACTTATAAAAATATTGTTGAATGGCGAGGCGGTCATCTTGGTCATACTAAAATGGAAAACGATGTGGAATTGAATTTTTCGGCACCACCTTCACTCCATGGAATAGCGGGAGTATTAACTCCAGAAGATGCTTTTATGGCTGCGGTCAATACCTGTTACCATATGATGTTCATATGGGCTTGTGAACGGTTCAAGGTTGATCTGGTTTCGTATAGTTGTGAAGCTACCGGTAAAGTGGTCGAATTTATAGATAAGACTTCAATATTCAAGGAGGTTTTACTTAAACCAAAAATTGTGGTTAAAAACACTACGAAGGAGAAAGTGGAAAATCTTTTAAAGGCAGCAAGAAAATTCAGTCTTGTCGCTGAATCTATTAAAGCTGAATTTAGGATGGAGCCCAAAATAGAGGCTATTAAATAAAAATTTGAGAAAATCTTTTGATGAAGGTAAATCATGGATATTAAAGTAATAGGGCCAGGATGCATAAACTGTCAAATGCTGGAGATGATGGTGATTAACGAGCTTGCAAGACTTGGGGTTGCTGCGAACGTTGAAAAAGTTACGGATTACGCTGAGTTTACAAAGTATGGAGTGTTTGGGACACCTGGCCTTGTGATAAATGGAAATCTCAAGGTGGCTGGGAGAGTTCCTATAGCAGATGAGGTCAGAAAATGGATAGAGGAGGAACTATAAGTTTATTTTCTCAGCTTTACTTTAATTAGAGACTTGGCAATTTATTTAGATAACGCCGCAACTTCATATCCCAAACCACCTGATGTCTCTAGAGCTATGAAAAAATTCATGGATGAAGTTGGTTCGAGTTCAGGTAGGGGTGCCTACAGAAAGGCTCTGGAGGCAGATGGATTGGTATTTAATACCAGAAAATCGCTTGCAAGGTTTTTCAATATCAAGGATCCATCACGAATTTGTTTCACTTCAAATGTCACAGAAGCTCTTAATTTAGCGATATACGGATTTTTAGAAGATGGTGATAGGGTAATAACTTCAGGGCTTGAACATAACTCCGTCTGGAGGCCGCTTTGCAGAATGCGTGAAGAGCGAAACATTGATCTTGTTAAAATAGAATGTGACCCTAATGGAGATCTAGATTTTGATTCCTACCTGAATGAGATAAAACTCGGTGCGAAGTTGGTAGTGATGCTGCATGCATCAAATGTCATTGGCACAATTTTGCCGATCTCAGAGATAGGGAAAGTTGCTCATGAGCATGGGGCTATTTTTCTTGTTGATTCGGCCCAAACCGCCGGGGTTCTTCCAATTGATGTTGAGAAAGATAATATAGACATGCTTGCTTTCACCGGGCATAAGGGTTTGATGGGACCTATGGGAACTGGCGGGCTTTATATAAGGGAAGGCATAGATTTAAGACCATTGATTGAGGGTGGAACAGGCGGTCAGTCCATTCTTGAACGACAACCAGAAGAGCTTCCTGAGAGGTTTGAGGCTGGAACGTTGAATGTCCCCGGCATTATGGGTCTTGGTCTTGCTGTTGATTTTATATTAAATGAAAGTGTCACGAAGATATGGAAACATGAGAAGAAATTAACGCATCAACTTTTCAAGGGATTGGAGGAGATTTCAAATGTTAAAGTCTATGGACCAAGAGATGTTGAAAAAATTGTTGGTGTAATTTCAATAAATATTGAAGGTGTTGAACCGCAAGAAGTTGGATATGTCCTGGATGAAGTCTATGGAATAATGGTTCGCACCGGTCTGCACTGCTCCCCGCTTGCGCATAAGACCATAGGTACTATTGATTGCGGAACATTGAGAATCAGCCCGGGGTATTTCAATACCGATGAAGATATCGCAAACCTGCTGGTTGCGCTCAAAGAAATATCAGGGGAATCAGCCACGGTAGGTGATTAATTAAGGTGCGAAAGGTGTTTATTGTGCTGGACGAGCAAGAATTGATGAATTTGGAGGTAATTCTCACAGATAGAGACAAGGATGAGGCATTGAAATTCCTGAAAAAATCAATTGTTCCTAAAATAAAGAAGAAGGTTCCGTGTAAGTCGCTTGAACTTACTAAACCAAAGAACTAACGATATGGAGAATACTGACGGTTTTTTAAAGGAAATAAAGATTGTCTTCATGGAACCGTGCATTGCTGAACCTGAGAAGATCAGGTTCATTGCTGAGTTATCTGATGATGTAACGGAAGTCATGCCATATTTGAACTCGGTTTTGAAAAATGCAATTTACAACAAAAATATTCCTGCAATAAGCTTAAAGAAGGAGTTCAGGCTCATAACCATCAAGTCTAATAAGATGACGGTTGCTAAGGCTCTTCATTCAACGGATGCATATATGCTCGTTGATTGGATAAAGGATTTGATTAACAAGACTTATGGGAATAAGGACAGGATAGAACCAAGTTACGAGCTAAGGAATCCACCAAAACCGCTTGATATATTTTCCTGGCTTCCTCGCACCAACTGCAGGCAATGTGGAGAGCCATCGTGTCTTGCTTTTGCCGCAAAACTATTTATGGATGAACAAAAAATTGAGAATTGCAAACCGTTGTATATGAAGGAAAATGAAAAATTAAGGAAAGCGCTTGAAGAGATCGCTGAGAATTTTGGGTATTCTATTTGAGGTTATTAGAATTCATACTAGATTCATGAACCATATTTTTGCGAAATAAAATTTAATTTGAGGAGAGAGATATGGAAGATAATTGGAGGGGCATACCGCGAAATAAAATTGACTGGTTCCCCACGGTAAATTACTCAAACTGTAATAACGAATGTAATGTTTGCCTGGACTTTTGCCCTAACGGTGTTTATGTTCGCAATGGGGATAGCAGAATTATTGTCAAAAATCCATATAACTGCATGGTTGGGTGCAATGGCTGCGAGGATATATGTCCAACCAAAGCAATTAGCTTTCCTTCTCTTGATTTCTTGACTGAGGTCAAGAAAAAATGGGGCGTCAAATAATCCCCATTTAAGTTTCTCTGCTAATCGGGACTACCAATACTTGTATTGTGATTTTCAGGCTTTTTGTGCTTCTGCCTTAAAGAATCTGCGCTGGAAATATAGTGCGACGTTAACCAGACCTATCAGCACTGGTACTTCGACTAGCGGGCCGATGACTGCGGCGAATGCCGCTCCAGAGTTGATCCCAAACACGGCGACTGCCACCGCGATCGCGAGCTCAAAATTGTTGCTAGCTGCCGTAAAAGCAAGCGTGGCTGTTTTGGGATAGTCAGCGCCTATCTTTTTGCCCATATAAAATGAGACCATGAACATGACTACGAAGTAGATGAGCAGCGGGATTGCAATCCTAACCACATCCAGCGGGATTTTGACAATGTACTCTCCCTTTAGCGAAAACATAACGACTATTGTAAAAAGAAGAGCGATCAGGGTTATCGGACTTATTTTTGGTATAAATACTTTTTCATACCATTGTTTTCCTTTTAATTTGATCAGGCTGAAGCGTGTAATAATCCCTGCGATGAAAGGGATGCCAAGATATATGAATACGCTTTCTGCAATCTGACCGATTGTGATGTCCACTATTGCACCATGTAAACCGAAGAATTTTGGAAGAACGGTTATGAAAATATATGCATAAACTGAATAAAAGATCACCTGGAAGATTGAATTAAATGCGACGAGCCCTGCCGCGTATTCCGTGTCGCCCTTTGCAAGCTCATTCCATACAATTACCATCGCTATACACCTGGCAAGCCCGATCATTATCAGCCCTACCATGTATTCCGGATAGGAACGAAGAAAGAGTATTGCTAAAAAAAACATCAATATGGGACCAACTACCCAGTTCTGCACAAGTGAGAGGCTAAGCACTTTTACGTTGCGGAATACATCACCAAGTTCTTCATACTTGACCTTGGCAAGCGGCGGGTACATCATCAAAATCAAGCCTATTGCAATCGGTATGTTTGTTGTGTCCACGGATAACCTGGTTATGAATCCGACCGCTCTGGGAACAAAAAAGCCAAGTCCTACTCCAAATGCCATGGCAAGAAAAATCCAAAGGGTTAAGAAGCGATCTAAAAATGATAATCTTTTTGTTACCCCATCCGTCATCTAAGTTACCTCCATTTTTTTATTTTTAGCAATTTGTTTTTAACTATCTGTTGCAAAGTATGCTTGATTCTATCTTTACTACCTCTTTGAGCTTCTCAATGTCTGCCCTGATCTTCGGATCATCGTTTAGAGAACGGCTTACCAGCTCTAAGAAATGTGTGTTGTATCTATTTAGGTTTGAACCTGCCAGGCGGTAATATACCCATGTACCCTTATGCCTGCATTCAACCAAACCTGCGGTTTTTAGAATGCCCAGGTGTTTGGAAACAGTGGATTGCCCGAGTCCGGTCACAGCCATTATCTGGCAGACGCACAATTCATTTTTTTCCAGCAGCTTTATAATTCTTATCCTGACTTCATCAGCTACTGCTTTTGATACCAGAATGTAGTCTCTTAGCATAATATATCACTATATCGCAATATAGTGATATATTAATGCAAGGTGGGGGTATGTCAAGTGCCTGGTGGTTGGTTGAGGAATACCAACTCTATACAACTTTTTGTAAGTCCAGCCAGACGTGAAACAGGCCAATTCCTAATTTACGGTCGCTTTACCTTTTTTCGTCCTGGTGTTACCGGCTTCGTCAGTTGCCGAAATTATGTATCTGTATTTACCCTGGGAAACAATTGCGCCTGATGAATTCTTGCCATCCCATGTCAAGGTATTGGATCCTGAATAAAGGGTGTATGGACCCAGGCTTGCTATCGGATTTCCTGCTCTGTCAGTGATGGTTAAATTAACAGTAAAAATTGATGATCTGTTGTCTGTCAGGTTGAAGCCAATTGCGAGGCTCTGGCCTGCTGACGGTGTGAACGGATCGGGTGAGTCGTTGACACCTGTTATTTTTGGTTTTTTGTGATCTATGCCTGAACTTCCGCCGGATGACTTGAATTTAACGGCAGCATTTGAGTAAACGACACTTCCTTCTGCAACTATGTAGATGTAATATGTTCCACCTGGTGCTGTCCTGGTATTCCATGCATATGAGTTTGCACCCTGTCTGTTTGGAGCATTGGATGTGATGAGCGTGCCGTTTGCACTGGAGTTATCCGTATCGTAATAAATGCTGACGTTGGGAACAGGGTTGGATGAGCTTTCGTTCCACAGGATATTAAAAATACCCGATGTCTCTATTACTTGATTTGTGGTCGTGCCTGATCCGCCGCTTGATAGAAGCTTCATATCATAAAGGTAAAATCTTTTCGGGTTCCAGCCCTCATGTGGATCAAATCTCACAAAATTAACGATGCCGTTCCATCCTATACTGTCCCTCCTCGGCGCAAGCGGGTAAGTCTTTAAGTCGATCTTGTATGTTTGTCTGTTGGGTGGGGTTATTATGTCAAGTGTCTGCTGGAAGGCATTGCTTCCCTTGACCTTCCACGTAAACCTGGCAATAGTCCCTCCCGCATCTGACAGATCAAATGGACCATCGTAAGCATAATCGAATACCAGGACATGATATTTGTTCGTATCTATATTGCCGTTTTCGTTAAGTGCAAAACAGGGATCATTGCTGGTATTTATTGCACTGAATGCACCATTTGCGTAACTTATTGATGTAAGATTCCAGGTGCTCCCAACATCTGTTGAATCCTCGAAGTCCCACGGATTTCTGAGCTCCTTTGTGGCGTAATCATCACCGGCAGAGGCGGAAGAAGAGGAGGCGGCAGGACTTGTTATTGAAATTGAACTTGACTGCGCTTCTGCTGTCATCGGAGGGTTGAACATGAACACAAGCATCAGTATGGTGGCGAGGGATGAAATGGCAAGCAGGCTTCTTTTTAGCATCTGGTAGCCCCCTGTATTATATTTTTACTTTTAATAACTATTATTATTTTCGGCAACTTGATCAAAATTCTTTATAGATTGCTGTTTAATCCATCCAGCTCAATCGTTGTATATATGTTGTTAAGCTACAATAAAAGAACTAATATTTTTTTCATGGGAAGTTATGACCTGATCATTGCTGGAGCGAGTTTTGCCGGGCTATCTGTGGCGCACTATTTCAGGGGCAAGACGCTGATCATTGACAGAAAAGAACCGGGAACTGTACAGACCTCTGCCTGCGGGACCCTTTATTATATTATCGAGAAGTTAGGGCTTGAGGACAGCCTCCTTCAGGTGCACCCCGTGCTATATTTGCATAACTCTCGATGCGTGTTTGAGTTCAAGATAAATTATCCATTTTGCACTTTTGATTACGGGAGATTCTGCAGGGGATTTGCTAAAAAGGTGGATGCCGAAATTCGAGTTGAGAGGATAAAAGGATTTGACGGCAAGAGGATCATAACCGACAGGGGGGAATATTTTGCGAAGCTCTTTGTGGATGCTTCTGGCTGTGAAAGGGTTCTGGCTTCGTTCATAAATCCGCAGATAAAGAACAGGGACGGCTTGAGTTTTGGGATTGAGACCGTGGTTCCGCATAAAGAAGAGGGGCTGCACTTCTGGTATGATCGTAAACTCTTACCAAACGGTTACTGCTGGATGTTCCCATGCGGTGACTTTTCACGGGCAGGTGTTGGGTCCTATTTAGGCCGGGTCAAGCTCAGGGAGACTTTAAACGATTTTCTTTCTTTATATGGATATGAGATTAATTCGGTGCATGGGGGCTACTTTCCGCAAAAGTTGGTCAGACCAACCTTGGATGGACTATTTTTAGTGGGTGACTCGGCGGGCCAGTGCCTGCCTCTGACTGGGGAGGGCATACGGCCTGCTATATTCTTTGCAAAGAGGCTTGCAATGCTGCTGCAGGAAGTTAAAGAAGGCAATAAGAGCGTAGGGGCGGCGAGCACTGAATATGAGGAATTTGTAAACAGGAGAAGAAAATTTTTTCGAAAGCTCTATATTGCCCAAACAGTCTTCTCAAGGACACCCCAGTTCGTGTTTTATAGCTTCACTTCCATGATGCGAGAAGGTAACCGGCTTGATTACCTCTGGGACAGATATCTGTCAGCATCGCATATATAGCGCTTTATTTTGAGCGTGCTAATGTTATACTCTTATCAGCAGTTGTGTCCATTATTGTTATAGAAGTAGTAATTATTTTATGAAAGTTTTCATTGTTGGCAGCGGCGGCCGTGAGCACGTATTAGCCCAAAAAATTAGCGAAAGCAATCAGGTAAGCGAGATCTTTTGTGCTCCTGGAAATGCAGGAATTGCTGAGATTTCAACCTGCTTTGATGTCGGAGCCAATGACCTCACATCTCTGCTTGGAGTTGCAAGAAAGATAAAACCTGATTTGGCGGTTGTTGGCCCGGAGGTGCCTCTTGTTTCAGGGATATCAGACCTCTTTCGGGAGAACGGTTTTCCGGTTTTTGGACCTGATAGAAGGGCGGCAATGCTGGAGGGCAGCAAAGTTTTTTCTAAGGAGATAATGCAAAAGTATAATGTTCCTACGGCGGGTTCTTTTAAGTTTTCACGTCAACAGGAAAGAGAGGCAATGGATTTTCTGCAAAGAATGAAACCTCCTTATGTGATCAAAGTGGATGGATTAGCCGCGGGAAAGGGTGTGATAATATGCCAGGACATTGCTTCGGCAAGAAGCGAGGTAAAAGATATATTTAGCAATGACAGGTTCGGGAACGCCGGTGATAGTATTTTACTGGAGGAATATCTGAGCGGGCAGGAGGTCTCCATTCTTGCCATAACAAGCGGAAGAAATTTTTTAATTTTACCCCCATCTCAGGACCACAAGCGGATATTCGATGGAGATAAGGGGCCAAATACGGGTGGGATGGGGGCTTATGCACCGGTCCCGTTTGTGAGCACCGGGCTGATAGCAAAAGTAGCCGATGAGATAATCGCAAGGACCCTTGAAGGCCTCATGGCTGAGGGAATAAACTATCAAGGTGTTCTGTATGCCGGGCTGATGTTGACTGACGATGGGCCAGAGGTGCTTGAGTTTAACGTGCGCTTTGGTGACCCTGAGGCGCAGGCGCTTTTGCCTTTGATTGATAGCGATATACTCGAGGTCATGTATATGGTGGCCAATAATGAGTTTCCATCGACATGCCTTGAGGTGAAGAACGATAGCTGTGTGTGCGTTGTTATCGCATCCCGTGGCTATCCCGAGACCTCAAGCAGAGGCGATGAAATTTTTGGCCTTAACGAGGCGTCTAAAGTTCCGGGAGCGCACGTTTTTCATGCCGGCACTTTGGCAAGAAATGGAGCGGTTTATACCAATGGAGGAAGAGTACTTGGAGTAAGTGCTGTTGGCAGGGATTTTTCTGAGGCGCGCAGCCGATCATATGAAGCGGTTGGAAAGATAAGATTTGATGGGATGCAGTACAGGAGCGACATAGGGAAGGCAGCGGTGGGGGTGAGATGATATGTCATCGATGAAAGTTGCGTTAGTGATGGGGTCTAAATCCGATGAGCAGGTGATGACAGCGGCAGGTGAAGTATTGGGAAATTTCGGCATAGAGTCAGAGATGCTGGTGTTGTCCGCGCACAGGCAGCCGAATTCGGTTGCCAGTTTTGCCAGGAACGCGGAGAAGAACGGCTATAAGATCATAATAGCAGGAGCCGGTAAGGCCGCCGCTCTTCCGGGAGTGATCGCCTCTTACACCAGGTTACCTGTGATCGGGGTCCCGATAAAAACGGATGATCTGGGTGGGCTGGATTCACTTCTTTCGATTGTGCAGATGCCAAAAGGTATTCCGGTTGCCTGTGTCGCGATAAACGGTGCTGTGAACGCGGCACTTTTAGCTGTTGAGATACTTTCCCTGTCTGATCCTGAGCTTAATAACAGGTTAATTGAGTATAGAAGCAGCTTTGATGATACAAAAGATTTTTGAAAAAACCTTAAAGTTTTTTATGGAGGATTGCGAACTATGAAGAAGGTGCTCATATATGTCACACCAAAGGCGGAGATACTTGACCCTGCAGGGTTGGCAACCCAGAAGGCACTTAAGAATTTGGGTTACGACAATGTCAATGAGGTCAGGATCGGCAAGTACATCCATCTGACACTTGATGATGGTGATTACAGTGATGCAAAGATCAGTGAGATGTGCGACAGGCTTTTGACAAATCCGATAATTGAGGACTATTTTTTTGAGGTAGTGGACGGTGAATCCTAAGCTCGGCATAGTCGTTTTCCCCGGCTCCAATTGTGATGTTGACTGCTACTATGCGTTGAAAAGCGTATTGAAAGCAGACGTCAGGTTTATTTGGCACCAGGAGCCAGTGATTGGTGACCTGGACTGCGTGATATTGCCCGGTGGGTTCTCTTATGGGGACTATCTACGCTGCGGTTCGATTGCCAGGTTTTCCCCTGTTATGGATGATGTAATAAAATTTGCTGAAAGCGGCGGTCTGGTGCTCGGGATATGCAACGGATTTCAGACCCTTACAGAAGCGCATCTTTTGCCCGGTGCTTTGATAAGGAACCGCGGGCTCAAGTTTATATGTGAGTTCATCCATCTTCGCGTTGAGAATAATAAGACTCCTTTTACCATGAACTTTGAAAATGGTCAGGTAATAAAACTCGTCATCAAACACAACGAGGGGAACTACCAGGCGAGTGACTCCGTGATATCCGAGCTGAAATCATCGGATCAGGTTTTGCTCAGGTATTGTGATGAGGATGGAAACACGGGTGATGGTGCTAATCCAAACGGGGCAAAGGACAATATTGCTGGAATAATTAATAAAAACGGCAACATATTTGGGCTCATGCCGCATCCTGAAAATTGCTGTGAGGCTGTGCTTGGGTCAGGTGATGGCATGGGGATATTCAGCTCTATAATTGATTACATCAGGGAGAACAGGTAGCTTTGAAGGAAAAGAGTTACGAAGAGCTTGGTTTGAATAAACCTGAATATGAAAGGATAGTGGAGATACTCGGGCGCGAACCTAATTACCTTGAGCTGAACATATTTGCCGCGATGTGGTCGGAGCACTGCTCCTACAAAAGCTCAAAGGATCTTCTAAAAATGTTCCCTAACTCAGGCCCGGAGATCCTGCAGGGGCCTGGTGAGAATGCCGGGATATTTGATATTGGCGATGGGCTGGCTGTGGCGATGAAGATCGAAAGCCACAATCACCCTTCTGCAGTAGAGCCCTACCAGGGAGCAGCTACGGGGGTGGGCGGCATAATCAGGGATATTGTAGCCATGGGCGCCCGCCCCATCGCCCTGCTCAATTCG
>Ga0315282_10013023_pt1 | contig 12617 bp, 14 predicted proteins | sample YL17G07_20_MG_FD_203693 | JGI IMG/M metagenome (GOLD analysis project Ga0315282, IMG submission 203693) | Sediment microbial communities from Yellowstone Lake, YNP, Wyoming, USA - YL17G07_20 | ecosystem: Environmental > Aquatic > Freshwater > Lake > Sediment | place: USA: Wyoming | collected... | reverse complement strand
TTTACTGGAAAAGCTGATGGTACATGGTATTTCCATATAATCTCCAAGGATGGGGCAGGAAATGTTGGAACTGCTGCAAGCCATTATAAAATCCAGATTGATACAATACCCCCTGCTGCTCCAACAGGATTAACTTCATCAACTCATCCCGTTCAGACAATATGGTATTCAAATAATGCTCCAAGTTTAAGCTGGACAGTTTCCACAGATACCTCTGGAATTCCAGGATATTATTATATTTTAGATCATACTTCTTCAACGGTAGTACCTACAGCTACTACTGGCGCATTTACAACTGCATCAACTGTTTCATTTCCTGTAAAAGCGGACGGGACATGGTATTTTCATATAGTCTCCAAGGATGGGGCTGGAAATATTGGAACTGCTTCTTCCAATTATACTATCAATATTAATACGACGCCAGCAATAACAATAACTCCAAATGGATTTGGATGGACAAAGCAAAACATAACTTACAACATAAGCTGCAGCCAGGAGTTCGGATGCGCATTAATTAATTATTCTTATTATAATACAAGTTCGGGAAAATTTGTTTTTATCAAAAATGTGAATAAGAATTTCACAACTGACAACTGGACTTGCAGCCCTGGACAGTTATGCAGAACAAACATTACTATCTACGCAAACAGCAGTTTTGGAACAATCGGCAGTTTTGTGAGCAATGAATTCCTGATTGATATGCAGAATCCAGTCATAAGCTCTATAACATGCCAGTACAAATCAAAAAGTTTGCTGGGATTTACATCAACAACTGATTGTCCAAATCCATTGTCTAAATCAATTCCTGCAGGGACATCAGTTATTCTGACAGCGAATTCAAATGACGGAACTGGAAGCCAAATAAAATTTGTAAACATAAGCGTCTTGGATTCTTCAAATTCTGTGATTATGACTAAAAAATTTCCAGTGCCTGCTGGAAGCAATACTTCATCATATACGGCTGGAAGCTGGACTTTTGTCGCTTATTCTGAAGACAATGTCGGTCTTCCAGTATCATCACAACTTCTTTTCAGCGTTGGTGGAAACACTAATGCAGATTGCGCTTCTGAAGGCGGAATAATCTGCAAAGAAAATCAAAAATGCTCCGGATATTACATTGACTCCAGCGAATTCAAAAACACTCTGCCAATGTGCTGCATTCTTGGAGACAAGATTCTTGGATTTTGCATTAATGAAACAACTCTGCCAAAATGCAAGGATGTGAAAGGGACTATTTATGACCCGGCAGTCCAGGATTGCCCTCAAGACAACATCACAATCTCTTCAGACACGATTTTTCCAAACAAATGCTGCAAAGGTCTAAGGGCTGTTACTGATCAAGCAGGAACAAGCTTTTCAGTTCTGTGGAAAGATTCGGTTGGAAACACAATTTCAGGTGCTTCAAAGGGAGATACAGTCAAATGCATTGCAGCTGGAACTTCATCGGCTAATTTCAAAGTTAACGGCGACACATATGCTGCTGGAACGCCAAGACTTTTAGACCAGACAGGAACCTATACCTGCGAAGGAACTTCTTCAGGACAAATAAAAACATCTGAACTAAAAGTTCTTGATGCTCCGCAGAGAGCGAGATATACTGAACTGCCAGGATTTGGATTAATCAGTTTATTAGTTTCAATAATTGGATTGATAATTTATTATGGTTTCATGATTGGGGGAAATAAAAAAAATGAAAATTAATAATACACATTCTAACAAAAGGGCAATTGCCCCTTTGATAGCGACAGTACTTTTAATCGCGATAACAATCGCAGCAGCTCTTGCAGTCTTTGTCTTTGCAAAAGGTTTTGTGAAAGAAAATGTTGAGAAATTAGGCGGGCCGATAGAGACTGCATGCCAGGGAATTTCATTTGATGCTCTTCTTACTGGAAAGTCGATTCAGGCAACAAACAAAGGAAATGTTGTTATCTATGCCTTCAATGTAAAGTTTGAGACTGCAGGAACTTCAAAATTAAAATTCATCAAGACAGATTCTGGAAAGCTTGGAATAGGAGAAGTTGACAAAATGGATATTTCGGGATTAACTGGAGACACAATCACTTTGATTCCTGTCCTGCTTGGAAAAGGCGTTAATTCTGGAACAGGAAAGCTTTATCCATGCAATGAAAATGCAGTTGTTGTGTCTGGATAAATTGGGAAATTGTCAGCTAGAAAAATTAATTTTTATCAAAAATTAGAAGTTATATTCCCTTGATTATCAATCTTCGTCTGCTCTTCTTTCTTCTTCTTTTTTCCGAAAAGTTTCTCGAAAAATCCAGGTTTCTTTTCAAGCTCATGAGAAACAACCTCTATCTTTGGCCTTTCCTTTACGAGAACTGGCGCTTGTTTTGGCATGCTTTCTTGAACTAGTCGGATTGCCCGGTCTATTGCCGCTCTGGAATAGCCTTGCTGCAATAAAACAAGTCTTATCTGATCATGACTATAACCTTTAGAAAGATTTCTCTTAACATACTCGATCAATGTCTTCATATAATCGCCGTCTCTTAAAACTGCCATATCTTTCATTGGAAAAAGAATCTTTTAAAGTTTTCTATTGAACAATGTATATATGGAAAGTTCTTAATGCTTAAAAAATAAACTTGATAGACTCAAATAATGAGAAAGAATATTGTTTCATTGATTTTGGAAGAGAATGGAAAGTTTCTTATTGAAAAAAGAGATGAGTCAAAATCAACTTCTCCTGAAACCGTGATATTCCCCGCAGGGCACGTGAAGAATGGCGAGTCAAAAGAATGCGCGCTTCTGAGAGAAATGCGGGAAGAGCTGAGAATAATAGTATACAAACCGCATCTTATTTATGTGTCAGATTTTGATTGCGAAGAAGACCAGAGGATTCACTGGTATGCCTGCACCCGCTATAAAGGGAGAATCACCAATAATGAAAATCAAGAGCTCTTATGGATAAAGCCCTCTGAAGATGATATTCTCACCCATGATATCAGCAGAAATGCGCTTAAAGCTTATCTGAAATACGGGCACAATCACAAAACAAAAGCTTAAAAATAATCTAATTTTCTTAAGATCATGCCCGGATGGCCCAATGGTACGGCGCAGGATTGCTAATCCTGTTTCCGCAAGGATATCCAAGTTCGATTCTTGGTCCGGGCGTTTCATATTCTTGAAAATAATATCATCGAACTTGGCCAAGTTCGATTGCAAAAAAATCCGAAGATTTTTAGGCCCCTAAAAACATAAAGTGTTTTTTTGGCTTGGTCCGGGCGTTTCATTCTCAGAGTGCTCAGAATAACGTTATCATCGTGTTCAGACCATTTTTAGCGTGTCATTCTCTACGTGTTCAGCTAATCTGTTTCGCTACAATAATGCTTAAAAATAGCCAAATTTTGAGATTAAGATGGAAAATGCAGAAGGCAAAGAGCCCTATGAATATTTTAAAACCAATTCTATTGGAAAAGCAAGAGTCTCATTGATTTTACAAAACTGGATAAGATATTCTGCAGACAGTTTTGAAAGCAATGATAAGGCTTATTCATTGCATAAAACACTGGAGGATTTAGTTAAATTTCAAAAAAAGATAAAAAAAGAAAATTGGAGACAGCCAGCATCAGCACATAATCCTGCGACTGTTTATGTTACCAAAAAGACTGCTGAAAAACTTAAAAGAGACCGCAAATATGATCATGGGGTTTTTATTACTACATATTAATAATTGTTCATGCGCCTCAAACTATAAACCAATTTGATTCTTAATTAGGGAAATTCTTTCTATTCTCACTAGATTTAAAAAGTTCAATTTGTTCTAAAGAATATGGAAAAAAGAGTGTTTATCACGTTTTTTTTGATAGCAATACTTTCTATTTCAATGATTATTCTAGCGCAGGCAGCTCAAACTCCACCGACTCCGCCAACTCGGCCAAATGCAAGCATGGGCGGACATCAAACACCCCCTTCTCAGCCAAATGCAAATATCAGCGATGACAATCAGCCATTGAAACAAAGATTAGAAGAATTTTACACTTCAAAGGAATCTTTCATAGATCAAAAAAGACAATGCAAAGAAAATTCTGCAGCCACTAATGCTCCTTCAGGAACATGCTGGACCAAACTCAAGCCTGTAATGACTAACATATTATTAAAAGAAGTTCAGATTACTGGAAAAAGAATTGGCCAGCTTCAGCAGAAGAATATCACCTTTTCTAATTTTGACGAGATAGTCGCAAAACTTCAAGAAGCAAAAGCTATTTTTTCAGATTCCAGTTCCAGTAAAGAATTAATAAAAAGCACTGCAAAAAATGTTGAAGATCTTGTAAATCAGATTGAGGAGACGGCAACGAAAGATCAGCCAGAAGTCCTCATTAAACAGATGGATAATCTCATGATAAAGGCGGATGCCCTGACTGTAAAATTGGAAGCAAAATTGGAAGCGCTCAGGACAGCTGGAAATGATGTAAGCGAATTGGAAAGTTCTCTTGCAGACTACAAATCAAACCTTGAGAAAGCCAAAGAGGATATAGCAAATGCCAAGGCCAGATATTCAGCTAATGGATCAGCCGAAGAAATAAGCCAGATGGCAAAAGAAGTGAGAACTTTCATCAATAACGCAAAAAATTATCTTGAAAAAGCATTTGACAAAACAAAAAAAATGGTTCCAGCAATGAGCGAAGCTGAAGGCGGAAATAATAATAATAATAATAATAATAATCAACAGCCAGAGGGCACAGCATGAAAACATCAGTACTTATTTCATTCGTAATAATCACCCTTCTTTTAGTGATTGGAATAAGCGGATGCGCCACATCAAATAATCCTTTAACAACACCTTCTTCAGAAACAAATGCCACAGTAACTCAAGAAAGCTCAGCAACTAGCGCTGCAGCAATATCCAGCGATATAGACAGCATTTTAAATGAGACTGCAAGCATTGAAGTCAATGACACTGCAATAACGCCAATCACCACTACTGATCTTGCTGACTAAACTTCTTTGCCAATACATTCTCACCATTGTAATTCATAAATATTAAAAAGCTGAATTTAATTCTAAAAACATGAAGAAAGCAGTAATGTTTATAATCGCAATCTTTGTAATCGCATTAGGCGCAGTCATTATTATGGCAACAAAAAATGCAAGTGCTGAACAAAAAGTCCTTCTTGAGACAAATTATGGAAACATAACTATCCAGCTTTACAAGGATATGCCAATAACAGCAGGAAATTTTGCAACCCTTGTCAAAAAAGAATTCTATAATGGATTAACTTTTCACAGAGTAATTGCAGGCTTCATGATACAAGGAGGAGATCCTTTAGGCAATGGGATGGGCGGACCAGGTTATGCAATAAAAGATGAATTCAGCCATGCTGGAGGAAATAGAAATGACAGGGGAACTATTGCAATGGCAAATTCAGGCCCAAATACTGGCGGCAGCCAGTTTTTCATTAATCTGGTAGATAATACTCCCCTAAATCCAAATTATCCTGCTTTTGGCAAAGTCCTAGAAGGAATGGATGTTGTTGATGCAATAGCAAAAGTTCAGACTGATTCTAATGATAAGCCATTGACTGATGTTATAATCATAAAAGCAATTCTTATTTGACGAGAAGTCTGCATTTTAAGGAAAGGTATATAAATCTGATAAATAAAATAAATTTACAAGAAAATGCCAGTATGTCCAAAATGCCACAAAATGAAGAAAAAGTCTGTTTTTAACAGGCATAAAAGCAGCTGCATAGCATGCCCTAGAGACTTGGGATTCTACAATATATCAAGATCCGGAAAGCATCCTGAAACATGCGAATGCGAGAGATGCAAGAAGAAAAGACAGAGAAAATTGTAGTTCTAAACTTATAACTTTGTAAACACGTTGATAATGACTTATTTGTGAATCATTAAATTAAGGCTATTTGATATAGCTCTTCTTCTACTTTTACTTTTCATACCTTCAAGAAACAAGAATTGCCTTATTTTTCGGACTCAGCGAACTGCTTTATCGCCTCAAAGTTCTCAACGATCAATTTTGCCTTGGTTCTTCCAAAGCTGAATGGAAACTGGTCATTGTCATCTCTTTTGATGACTAAAATCTTATTTCCTTTGAATTCTCTAAATTCTATTTTTGACATATGACTTAGTTGAAACTTAATCTTTTAAAGTTTTCTTTATTTGAAAACTACAATAAAAATAAAGAGAAAAAGATAAAAAAAATATTAAATAAAAAATAAACGCTTGTGCTATGATAAAAACTAGATGATCCTAACTAGAATCTTCTTGGTTTTCTTTTCATATAGCAGTCTTTGCAGTAAACTGGCTTGCCTTCTGATGGTTTGAATGGAACTTCACATTCTTTACCGCATTCAGAACAAGTTGCTTTATGCATTTCTCGTGGCCCGAAATCTCTTCGAAATCCTCCACCGCCGAATCTTCCCATATTGTATATTTCCTCCTTACGACTTTCCGCATATGCAGAAAACGACTGAAAAATGTTTAAGATTTTCCCTTATTCTCTGATATGTTCTAAAATAATGTATTTTCAAGGGTTTATAAACCTAATTAATGCTTCTTTCTGACCAGAAGAACTGCCAAGACAGATGCAAAAACCGCTATTGCGGCTATGTCCAATATCATCAAAGAGCTAAGCTGTTTGCAGTCTGGATCAACATTCATGCAGTCAGGATCGCAGATATTATCTTTTTCATAATTGCAAAGGCCGTCTTTTTTCTGCTCGCTGCAGTCTTGAAGGCATTGAAGCGCGTTTTCATTCTCTTCGCAGATACCATCACCGCATCTGCTGCTTAATTGAGTAAGATCTATGTCCAGGACTTTTCTTCCATCCAAGCCATATACATGCATTATTCTAGCATTCGCAAAATAAGGAACAGTTATTGTCCTGTTTACTTCGCTATAGACTATCGGACTTGGCCTTGAAGCATTCGGCAAATTATAGTCCCAGAAAGGATATTCTGTTTTAGGCATTTCAAAATCAAATGAATATAATATTTGGCCGGAAAAAGAGATTATTCTTGCCTGATAATCGGTTTTTCTTACAAACTTTCTGTCTGGGGCAGTTGTAGTAGTCGCATAAATATTGTTAAGGCTTAACTTTGAATTGTTTGAATTGAGGTTTACGATATAAGATTTTTCTATTGGGGGGGCTGGCAAAGGAGCGCTAGGTTTCAATGGGCTGTAATTATCAAGAATCTTCCGCATATACAAAATCTCAACAGGATCATAGTGTCCGACATAAGTACACATTTCTCCGTTACAATCAGTAGGTTTATAGGCTGTTTCAACTCCGCATACTTTAAAGCAGCCTACCCCTGTTAATCCTAAATTGCCCCATTTAAGGCATCCTGCATTGTCGCAATTAGGGTAGTTATATTCTGAAGGATTATAATTGGGATAAGTTGAGCCATAGTCATACTGATCTCCTAGCCCCCCAAATGCATGGCCCCATTCATGAGTCAATACTTCAGGGCCTCTTGCAATTGTGCATACTTTTGCATAATAAGAAGCTGTTCCACAGAAGTTAGAATCATCATTCAATACAATTATCTGGTCCGTAGGGCACTGCGAGGCTACTTCAGAAACTTTATTGTCATTGCAGCATATCATGCTACTTATTCCCTGGCAGTTCAACTCGCATCCAAGGTCATTTGACTGATTTATAATATAAAAATTAAATTTGTCAATATTGCTTTTGAATGGCTCCAAAGCCAAAATGCCCTTGTTTCTTCCAGCAAAATCAATGTATTTTATGGCATCGTTTGTGAATTTTTCCAGGCTTTTGTAATTTGAAGGCACAAGGACAACATCAATCTTGTCAGAAGGATTTCCATTATATTTCAGACTAATGCAGTTATTGTTGAATATCTGGAAACTTGCAATTTTTGAATAAACATCCTTGTTTTCAACAGGATTCACTGAAGCATCGACATAATAAACGCCTTCGCCACTGGCATATTGGGAAGAATCAAAAATATTAGCAAATATTCCGTCGTTTTCTTTTTCATCTCCATGCAGACCATCATCAAAAAGCGGAATCTCCGCGATAAGCGAATTATCTTTGGTTATCCGAGCATTTATCCTGTATATATCGCTCCGATTTACATTTTCAACAATAAATTTCACATTAAACATAGTTCCTTGCTGTGCCTTTTCAGGATAAACAGATCCTGTAAGAAAATATTCCCTTGGAGAAGGCAAGGCAGAGGTCACCTTGGAAAGATCTTTGAGAAAAATCGCCCCTAAAATGATTATAGATATTGAAATTAGTACAATGACAAGATTAGCTATTGCAATTCCTTTTTTCATGCTTAAAGATTGAATAAAGTGAGATTTAAATAATTGATGAATTTTACGAAAAGATGATAGATGCGCATTGCCATATGGAGCAGGAAGACTATGATAAAGACAGGGATGAAGTAATTGGGGAATGCCAAAAAAATATGAAAGCTCTGATAACTTCATGCGCGCATTATGATGATTTAGATAGGACTTTAGAGATAGCGCATAAACACAAAGGGTTTGTTTTCTGCGCATTAGGATTGCATCCCGAATATATCAAAGACATTGATTATGACAGAAAAGAAGAATATATCCAGAAGATAATAAAAAACAAGGATAAAATTGTGGCCATTGGCGAGATAGGGCTTGATTATTTCTGGATTAAAGATGCTGAATGGCAGGAAAAGGAAAAAGAGATGTTTGTTGAATTCATTGATCTTGCCAAAAAGCTAAATTTGCCGATAGTAATCCACTCAAGGGAAGCCATGCAGGATACCTTTGATATTCTTGAAAAAGAAGGCATGAAAGGCATGAAAGTCCTGCTACATTTGTTCACTGATAAAAGCCGGCTGCAGAGAGCCATTGAAAATGGCTGGAGCATTTCAATAGGCCCATTGATCCTTAAGAACAAAGATACAAGAAAAATTGCCAGGGATGCACCTTTAAATCAGATAATGCTGGAGACTGATTCTCCATGGTTCGGGGATGGAAAAAGAGGACTTCCATTGAACACGATCAAAGTCGCTGAAAAGATCGCTGAAATAAAAAAAATCTCAAAAGAAGAAGTAGAAAAACAGACAGATTTAAATGCCATTAAATTTTTTAATCTTAAATTGAAATAGAAGAAATATGATAACTGTATTACAAACCATTTTGATCGGAATAATAGCTTTTTTAGGCATTCCTATCGGAAAGTTTATTGCAAGAAAGACAAAAGAAGAATTAAAGGGTGGAAGAAAATATTTTGTTATTTTCTCAGGCTTGTGTCTGCTAGCATTAATCACGGATTTGATATTGCTTGCATTCAAAACAGTCTCGATTGATGAATGCATAATGATTTTTGGAATTTTCACTTTCATGTTCCTTCTGACAATGCAAGCGATAAGAGAAGGGGACAAACTGCAAAACAAAAAATAAAATGTTATATCTAATCGGACTGGGCTTGGATCTGAAAGACATTTCATTGAAAGCCCTGGAAGTCCTAAAGAAATGCGATTTGATTTATCTTGAAAATTATACCAACACATTTACATACGTTCAAAAAGATTTAGAAAAAGTTATTGGAAAAAAAGTAATTTCAGCCGACAGAAAATCTGTCGAAGAAGGCAAAGATATTCTGGAAAATGCGAAAAAAAAGAAAGTGGCATTGCTTGTTTCGGGAGACCCATTATCTGCTACAACCCATATTGAATTGCTTATGCGGGCGGAAAAAGAAAAAATAAAGATGAAAGTCATTCATTCAGTTTCAGTTTTCACAGCAATAGCTGAGACAGGGCTTCAGCTTTACAAGTTTGGCAAGACTGCAAGCATAGCAAAATGGACCTGCAATTTCAAGCCAGAGAGCTTTTATGACATCATAAAGCAGAATGACAGCATAAATGCGCATACTTTGATTCTTATTGACATTGGCTTGCAAATCAAAGAGGCCCTTGGCTATCTGGAAAGCATTGCAAAGGCCAGAGATCCGTCAATGCTTGAGAAAAAGATTGTTGTATGCGAGAATTTGGGTACTGAAAAGCAGAAAATCTCCTATGGGAAGATTGAACAGCTGATGAAAAAGAAGTTTTCCCTTCCAGCCTGCATGATAATTCCTGCAAAGCTCCATTTCATGGAAGAAGAAATGCTGGATAAATCTATGTCGAAAAAATAAAAAAACTATAAAAAATAAAAAAATCAAAGCTTAGAAATCGTCTGTATCCTCTTCCTCTTCTGCTATCTCTTCTACTACTTTTTCTTTCTTAGCTTCTTTAGTCTTTTTAGCTTTCTTCTTGCCTTTCTTCTCTTCTTTCTCTTCTTCAGCAGGAGCAGCTTCCGCTTGTTCTGTTGCCGGGGTAGCAGATGACTTGCCTACAACTTCAGCAAAACCAACTTTGCTCAAAACTCTTGTGACTTTTATTTTGACTTCATCGCCGGTTTTTGTTCCTGGAACAAAAAGCACAAATCCATCAACTCTGGCAATTCCGTCTCCTTTTTCACCAACTGCTTCTATCTTGACGTCTAATTCCTGACCTTCCTGGACAGGAGCCTGTTTATAAAAAAATGCCATTAAATAAGAACCCCCTTACAATCTGTATTTGAATCTAATTTATTCATTTATTATGTGTAGAATAAGCAAATTACCTAAACTCGTATTTATGTAACCCATATTCTATCTATACTTAATATATCATCAAGATTTTTAAATTTTACTCTTATTGAAAATGTTTAAAAAACTGCTTCTGCTCAAGAATATATGGGCATTGATGATACTGAAAAAGAAATACTTGAATTCTGGAAGAAAAACAAGATCTACGGAAAGTCAAAGAAACAGAATTCCGATGGAAAGAAGTTTTATCTTATGGACGGCCCGCCATATGCTACAGGACATATCCACATGGGGACTGCCCTGAACAAAATTCTAAAAGATATCATCTTAAGGGCAAGAAGGCTTCAGGGATTCGATGTTTTTGACAGGGCAGGATATGACACTCACGGAGTTCCAATTGAATTCCAAATAGAGAAAGAGATCGGAAGCAAATCAAAAAAAGACATTGAAAAATTCGGGGTAAAAAAATTCATCGAAAAATGCAAGCAGTATGCCACCCAGTACATAGGGGTTATGAACTCCGAGTTCGAGAATTTGGGCGTATGGATGGATTTTGAAAAGCCCTATCTCACTTTGGACAGCGATTATATTGAGGCAATTTGGTGGACATTCAAGAAAGCTGATGAAAAAGATCTTCTTTACCTGGGAAAATATCCTGTGCACATATGTCCAAGATGCGAGACTGCTGTCGCATACAATGAAATTGAATATGCCAAGCAAGAAGACAATTCAATTTATGTAAAATTTCCAGTTAAGAATGAAAAAAATAGATTCTTGATAATCTGGACAACTACTCCCTGGACTCTTCCAGGAAATACGGGAGTTATGGCAAATCCTAACTATGATTATGCTGAAATCGAAACAAGCAATGGGGAAAAATGGATCATGGCCAAAGAATTGGCTCCAAAGATCATGGCTTCGTTGGAAATGGGCTACACGTTAAAGAAAACTTTCAAGGGGAAAGAACTTGAAGGCCTGGATTACATCAATCCTCTCGCTAAAAATCTTAAATTAAAGACAAAAAATGCCTACAAAGTTGTTCTTTCTTCAAGATATGTCAATCTGGAAGACGGGACAGGGCTTGTTCATTGCGCTCCAGGGCATGGAAAAGAAGATTATGATGTTGGAAAAGAATACGGATTGGATATTCTGTCTCCTGTAAACATGTCTGGAGAGCTGACAGAAGAGACTGGAAAATATGCCGGGAAAAAAGCAAGAGTTGTTGATGCTGAAATAATAAAGGATCTAGAAGAATCAAAAAACCTGGTCTATAAGCACGCTTATTCACACGACTATCCGCTATGCTGGAGATGCAAAAGCCCATTGCTCATGATCTCTGTTCCTCAATGGTTTTTCAAGATTGACAAGATACACAAAAAATTGATGAAATCTAATGGGGAAACAAATTGGATTCCTGATTGGATGAGATTGCGTATGAAAGCATGGCTGGAAGGAGTTAGCGACTGGCCTATATCCAGAAAAAGATACTGGGGAACTCCCTTGCCCATCTGGACATGCAATAAATGCAATGAAAAAATCGTAATCGGCAGTATTGATGAATTGAAAAAATTATCAGGGGCAAAAAAGATTGAAGTTCACAAGCCTGAAATTGATGAAATAAAGATCAAATGCAAGTGCGGCGGAGAAATGAAAAGGGTGGAAGAAGTTTTGGACGTCTGGTTTGATTCGGGAGTTTCAAGCTGGGCTGCCTTGGGCTTTCCGCAAAAGAAGGACTTGTTTAATAAATTCTGGCCCGCAGACATAAATATTGAAGGAAAAGACCAGATAAGAGGATGGTGGAATTCCCAACTGATATTATCCGAGATAGCATTTGACAAAAAACCATTTGAAAATATTTCTGTTCATGGAATGGTTATGGATTTGGGAAAGAAAAAAATGTCCAAATCACTTGGGAATATAATCTCTCCACAAACCATCATTGAAAAATACGGTAGAGACTATCTTAGATATTATTTTGCAAAGATCTCCAAGGGTGAAGATTTCGCATTTGATGAGAATGAATTTTCTGAGATAAAAAAAGTGTTCATGATACTTC
>Ga0315282_10013022_pt1 | contig 12617 bp, 9 predicted proteins | sample YL17G07_20_MG_FD_203693 | JGI IMG/M metagenome (GOLD analysis project Ga0315282, IMG submission 203693) | Sediment microbial communities from Yellowstone Lake, YNP, Wyoming, USA - YL17G07_20 | ecosystem: Environmental > Aquatic > Freshwater > Lake > Sediment | place: USA: Wyoming | collected... | reverse complement strand
ATTTGATGTATACGTGGTTTTGGCTTTTTAATAAGTTAATTATGGTTGATGCCATTCTTCGATGAGAGGAATTATGGTATTGTCGTTTTCTTTTTCATACCTGCAAAGAGGCTTTGTTAAATGTCTATGTGCTCTAGGTGGCGGTATATGTAATCCTGTTCTAAGGTCACGTGGTGCTTCCACAGCTACCTTTTTTGGGTCAGTTATCTTAGTCTTGCATTTCTTACATTCAAATCCTTTTTCGCTGCCTATAGACTTCATATGTTTTCCGCAATGATTGCATATTGGGTTTCTATAAATGATTTTTTTGCTAAGGTCTAAAATTCTAATCTTCTCAAGATTAATTGTCATAGGATGTTTTATAGAACGTGGTCTTACTCCGCCATAAGCCTCGATAAGGTCACCGTAAATGAGCTTTTTAATTATGCCTCGGAATTTTCCGGTAGGCTCATAAGCAGCGCAGTCGATTTCTCCACTTTTGTCCTTCATCGAAAAGATTACATGCCTACCGGTTATCATTTTAGGCTCTTTGCTTACGCATCCTTTGACAATTATTGGTCTATGCGACTTTATCTCAGAAATATTCTTCACTCTTCTTAAATGTGCGTCTGTACCTTGATTTGTTTTAAAGATAACCCATCTTTCAGCTTCTTCATAGACTTTAATCATTTTATGCGCTTCTTTAACGATTTGAGGGTTTTCTCCACGAACTCCGTATAGCACCGGGTCTTTACCACGTGGAGTTATCAGTATTCTTCTTTTTTCCGGGTCATAGTTGCAGAAGGTTAATCCGTTTGTTTTTTCACTCATTAAAAGAATCGAGTTTTTGTCTACTTTTCTTGGAGTTCCACAGTTTTTCTTTACTCTGTATACTATAATCTCGTAAGTTTTATCTCCAGTTAAGGTTTCTCCAATTGCCGCTAAGGCTCCAATAACTCCTCTCCCTCTCTTAAACCCGATAGCCTCCGACTTAAAGCGTTTAACCAATTTAAGTGTCTCATTAATACTAACGATGTCTTGAATTGCCTTATTGGCGAATGTTGTAAATTCGGTCGGTATTTTTTCTCCATAATAAAAAACTATACCTGGTTCAGTTCCTTTAAACTGAAGATCGGATTCCTCCTCGACAGTATCAATAACTATCCCCTTAGCTTCCTCGCACAGCATTTTGTCTCCTCTTAAACGTAGACAGACTGCGCCATTTCCACGAGTTTTCCACGGGACATTGGGATTTAATCTAATCAGGCTAGGGTAGTCTACAAATTTTAGCCCAAGTTTAGTAAGTCTCTCAACTAGTAATGCAGCAACATAAGTTGTGCATCCCATGCGCGTAGAATCTGTATCATCAATGCCTATATGCATCGTTTCTTCCATAGTACCGCCATGTTTTGTATTACTCACTTGGATACATAACTACCATTTTTAAATCCTTATGCAATTTTATATCTTAAATTCAGAAAAGAATTAATGTCTAATACTTATAAATGAACGATAGAGGGAAAATAAATGCCAATTGCATTTGTCTTAATAAATTCGGAAATTGGATCCGAAAGCGAAGTACTGCAAAAACTGCATGAACAAAAAAGCGTGAAAGAAGCGTATATAGTATACGGCGTTTATGACATCATAGCAAAAATCGAAGCGGATACTATGGATAAATTAAAGGAACAGATAACTTGGAGTATTCGGCGTCTAGATAAGGTTCGCAGTACCTTAACGATGATAGTTGTTGGAGAATAATCTTCTCCACTTTTTATTTCCTACATTAAACGCGTTTGTTAGCTTGCATGCAAAGGCAAGTTAGCAAGGTTATGTAAAGAGCTTTCACGAGGAATTATTGCGTTATGGTTTATCCAGAAATTAAATTATATGTTTATCATTTAAAGCAGTGTGATCCAAGAAAATGCACGGCATTAAAATTAGGTCATTATAATCTCGCAAAGATAGTTTACAAACCTAGAGCTCTCCCACAAGGGGCGATTGTTTTAGATCCTTTTTCGGATAAAGCCTTCTCTCCTATGGATCGCAACATAATGGAAAAAATGGGTTTAGTTGCCATAGATTGCAGTTGGATTTTTGCTGATGACGTGTTTCATTTTGGTATAAAGGGGAATTCTCGTTGTCTTCCGTATCTCGTAGCGGCGAATCCGGTAAATTATGGGCAACCAACAAAACTATCTACCATCGAAGCGTTTGCTGCGGCGTTATACATCGCTGGATTTCAAGAAGATGCCAAAAAGATGCTCTCGCTTTTTAAATGGGGTGTAACTTTTCTAATTATCAATCAAGATGCTCTTGATATGTACAGTAAAGCAACTGATAGCGGAGATATTATTAAGATTCAGGAAAAATTTTTACGTTATTAAGGGGCAAGCTGACCGTAACCCGCCTTCTGTTTTAAGCGGGATTCAACTAGGCGGTCTACCTGAGCCTCATGTGAGTTCTCATTGGCTCTTGCTTGACCTTGTTGCAGGCAGGATGACCGTTTCATTCCTTCCTTCAATATCGTCAATGAGTTATTTGCCCTTGTTGCCAAGGGTGTTCTCCAAATCATTCACATTCATCGAAGGAGATGTCGTTTCTGCTTCATAGCCAAGGGTCTCCCCCTACGCCTTAAGGCGTTGCCTTCTCACAAGCAAGGCGGAGTTTCCTCCAACATTTATGCTGGATACCCGCTCGTCAGCTTGCCCTATTCAAAAACCTTTTTGGTCTTCAATAAATTTTTCGGAAAATAATCGCCATTCAAAGACTTACCAAATATCACCCAGCGTCAACCTTATTTTCAGTTCAACATCTTGGGCGATTGGTAGCGGCGGGCTAAGTGCATCGACCGAAGTCTTTGCATGTGCACCCCCGCTCCATCAACGGGATCTTCTATCCCAGCCCTCGTCCACGGCAATAGGCATGTTACCAAGCCTAAGCGCCGCGGAATAGTCGCCTATTTTCGGGATTGGCTTCGAGCTTAGATGCTTTCAGCTCTTATCCAAGATAGCGCGGCTGCCCGGCAGTGCCCTGTCGGACAACCGGTATACTGTAGGCTACGGCGCCCCGTTCCTCTCGTACTAGGGACACCTTCCCCTCAGGCGACTAACACTCCCAACAGATAAAGTCCGACCTGTCTCACGACGGTCTAAACCCAGCTCACGTTCCCCTTTAATGGGCGAACAGCCCCACCCTTGGCAGCTGCTGCACCACCAGGATGGGAAGAGCCGACGACGAGGTACCAAACCGCGGGGTCGATGTGGGCTCTCGCCCGCGACGAGCCTGTTATCCCCGGAGTAATTTTTCTGACACCTTCGGCCCCCACCAATGGGGGCACGGAGGATCGCTAGGCCAGGCTTTCGCCTCTGGATCCCTTGCTTTGGAGGATCCAGTCAAGCCAACTTTTGGCCTTGCCCTCTACGGCGGATTTCTGTTCCGCCTGAGTTGACCTTAGGGCTCCCTCGATTGATTTTCAAGGGAGTGCCGCCCCAGCCGAACTGCCCACCTACCGTTGTCCTGAAGTCAAAGCTTCAGTAAGAGGTGTAATCATTAAAGGTCGGTGTTACATTGTTGCTTCCTTCAATTCCCGGAGGAATCGAATTCATAAGCTCCCGGCTACGCTCTGCAATAACAACCACACCCCAGCAGCAAGCTGCAGTAAAACTTCACGGGGTCTTCTTTTCCCGTTGGGAGTTCCCAGACTGTTCGTCTGAGGTACGTGGGTTCGCCGGGCCTCAGGTGGGGACAGCGGGGTCCTCGTTGATCCATTCATGCACGTCGGAACTTACCCGACAAGGCATTTGGCTACCTTAAGAGAGTCAGAGTTACTCCCGGCGTTTAGCGGTCCTTAGCCTAGTTGAACCCAGGTTTCAGATACCGCCACTGGCCAGGATTCAAGGGCCGTACACACCCTTTCGGGCTTGCGGCCCCCTATGTTTTTATTAAACAGTCGGGACCCCCTTGTCACTGCGACCTGCAACCATGATCTTAATCACAGACGCAGGCACCCCTTATCCCAAAGTTACGGGGCTAATTTGCCGAGTTCCCTCACCACGAGTTATACCCGATACGCCTTAGGTTTCTTGCCTAGGGAGACCTGTGTCGGTTCTTGGTACGGCCGCAGAGGATCCTTCTCAACATCCTTTTCACGGGCTCTAGAACTCTGTTGAATCACCCTAAACGGGCGACTATTCCCGCTTTCACCTAGCTCTCGCCATTACGGCACTCGCTAGGCTTATATGGTTAAACAGGGTGACGGCCCTGCTCAACATATCCCAAAGCGTCAGATGTTGAGCCTAGTGTTACCACGTGTACCTCTGTGGTACCGGAATATTAACCGGTTTCTCTTTCGACTAGATCGGTTAAGTCTAATCTTAGTACCGACTAACCCCCGGCTGACGACGCGTTGCCGGGGAACCCTATTCCCCTTCGGCGGTCGAGATTCTCACTCGACTATGCTGCTACTACCACCGGGATCTGCAATTCCGATCGGTCCACTGGACTTCACAGCCCAGCTTCTGCCCAACCGGAACGCCCTCCTACCAAATTGCAACCAAAGGTTGCACTCTAAGGTATCGGCAGCTGGCTTAGCCCCTGGTATTTTTGAGGCCCTCAGCCTCGGCGGGTGAGCTGTTACGCACTCTTTAAAGAATGGCTGCTTCTAAGCCTATCTCCCCGCTGTCTAAGGCTGAGGACGCTGTTTTTTAGCACTTAGCCAGCATTTAGGGGCCTTAACCTTAGTCTGGGTTGCTTCCCTTTCGGCCTAGGAGCTTACCCCCTAGGACCCGTCTTTTAGGGTCTACGGCGCTGGCGTATTCGGAGTTTGAAAAAAGAGTGAACCCTTCCGGGTCCTTACCCTTTCATCAGTGCTCTACCCCGCCAGCGGCCTCGCCTAAAGCTGGGCTTAGACCCACTTCGGAGGGAACCAGCTATCACCGGACTAGATTAGTCTTTGGCTCCTAGCCCCAGGTCATGGGAGCGAATTGCACATCAGCACCCCTTCAAGCCTCCATCGGGCTTTCGCCCGACTTCACTCTGCCCAGGGCTAGATCGTCCGGTTTCGGGTTTCACACCTATGACTCCAGGCCCTTTCAGACCCCGCTTCTCACAGAACAAGTCTGCTGCAAGCAAGTTGGTTTCCCTGTGCCTACAGGATTTCATCCCTTTAAGCTCGCCATAAGCATGAACTCCCCGGCCAGTGCTTCTACACTGAACACGTAACCCTGGTCCTCCTACCTCGTACACCTATGTTGCCATAGTTTCCTTCGGTAGGAATCTACCCTTCCGGGCTACGTACGTCTATAACCATTTGGTTTCAGGCTCTTTTAATCCCCCTTCCGGGGTACTTTTCAGCTTTCCGTCACCGTACTAGTGCGCTATCGGTCTCAAGACGTATTTACTCTTGGAAGTCGGTGCCTCCCAGATTCCTACGCCAAAATCGGGGCGTAGTACTCTTGAACACCAGCCCAACCCCTAAGAGCTTACATCTACGGGGCTATCACCCTCTATGGCAGGCTATTCCAAGCCACTTCAATTTAACTCATGAGGGGGTGGCTAGGTCCATAACCCCACATCACCTATTGATTTCTCAACAGGTTTCGGTTTGGAGTGTTCCCCTTTCGCTCGCTGCTACTTAGGGAATCCCGTCTTGGTTTCTTTTCCTCCTCTTACTAAGATGCTTCAGTTCAGAGGGTTCCCGCCCTCTTGCGAGGGCAACACATGATTACTCATGCGTTAGGATGTCCAATTAGGGAATCTCCGGATCAGCGGTTGCATGCACCTACCCGGAGCTTATCGCAGCTTGCCACGCCCTTCCTCGGCGCTCGAGCCAAGCCATCCACCAAATGGCGTAGCATGTCAAACTTACTCTAAGGCCGGCGCCAGTTAGTGTCTAATAAGCCTTTGAATGGCGATCATTGTGAGGATTAGCTCACTACGTCCTTCACCTAGAAATTAACAATTTCTAAGTTGCATATTGATTTGGATTCACAGCTACTTTTTGCCACCTAACTGGTATTTAAAGGAGGTGATCCGGCCGCAGGTTCCCCTACGGCCACCTTGTTACGACTTTTCCCACCTCGCCAGGCCTAGATTCGGAGTGGCCAACAGGACCACTCCTCATCCAGACTCGACTCGGGTGGAACGACGGGCGGTGTGTGCAAGGAGCAGGGACGTATTCACCGCACGATGATGACATGCGATTACTAGGGATTCCATGTTCACGAGGGCGGGTTACAGCCCTCGATCCCAACTGAGATAGGGTTTAGGGATTACCTTCCCCTTTCAGGGTCGGAACTCTTTGTCCCTACCATTGCAGGCCACGTGTGGCCCGGGTGATTTGGGGCATGCTGACCTGCCGTGGCCCCCTCCTTCCTCAGCCTTATCGGCTGCAGTCCCACTAGTGTGCCCGGGTTCCAATGGAACCCGCTGGCAACTAAGAGTGGGGGTCTCGTTCGTTGCCTGACTTAACAGGACACCTCACGGCACGAACTGGCGACGGCCATGCGCCTCCTCTCAGCTTGTCTAGCAAGACCTTTAATCTGGCCTTCATACTGCTGTCGCACCCGGTAAGATTCACGGCGTTGACTCCAATTAAACCGCAGCCTTCACCCCTTGTGGTGCTCCCCCGCCAATTCCTTTAAGTTTCAGCCTTGCGACCGTACTTCCCAGGCGGCAGGCTTAACGGCTTCCCTGCGGCACTGGGGTGGCCCGTAGCCACCCCAACACCTAGCCTGCATCGTTTACAGCTGGGACTACCCGGGTATCTAATCCGGTTCGCTCCCCCAGCTTTCGTCCCTCACCGTCAGGCACGCTCTAGTCGACCGCCTTTGCCACTGGTGGTCCTCCCGGGATTATAGGATTTCACCCCTACCCCGGGACTACCGTCGACCTCTCTCGCCCTCTAGTCTAGCAGTATCTTCCGCACCCTGACGATTAGGTCGTCAGATTTAACGAAAGACTTGTTAGACTGGCTACGGACGCTTTAGGCCAAATAATCGTCCCCACTACTCGGGGAGCTGGTATTACCGCGGCGGCTGACACCAGACTTGCCCTCCCCTTATTCCCTCGGCTCCTTACACCGAGGAAAAGCCATCCTCAGCGGATGGCACTCGGGATAACCCCGTCACGCTTTCGCGCATTGCGGAGGTTTCGCGCCTGCTGCGCCCCGTAGGGCCTGGGACCTTGTCTCAGTTCCCATCTCCGGGCTTCCCCTCTCAGGGCCCGTACCGGTTATAGGCTTGGTGAGCCGTTGCCTCACCAACTACCTGATCGGGCGCGGTCTCATCCTTTGGCGATATAGAAAGCATGTTTTCTATACCCTTTCAGTGGAAAACCATTCCAGGTTTTTTCACTTATCAAACATTAGCCCCAGTTTCCCGGGGTTATTCTTGTCCTAAGGGTAGATTAACCACGTGTTACTGAGCCGTGTGCCACGCTCCTAACATAGCTTAGAAGCGTACGACTCGCATGGCTTAGTCTCACCCCGATAGCAGTGGGGTCCGGCAGGATCAACCGGAGTTAAAATGGTCGCTACAACCAATTAGGAATCGGCAAATAGCTGTGAACCACATCAGATCCAAACTGTCAAGCCAATAGGCCAGTTTTTTCAGATCCTCATGATTTATCCGCAAATGGAGGTCAACTTTATCATTCTGGGCAAAACTGCCCTTGTCAAAGCTGACGCCGCCTATGATGCGGACGCTTTTTATTAGCAAATTGATGGGCGAATTTTGAAAATATAAATCTTTCCTTAAATGGTGGACCGGGCGGGATTTGAACCCGCGAACTTCGGCTCGCAAAGCCGACGTGAGTCCCAGGCTTCACCACCGGCCCAGAAATGATCTCACATTCATGAAGGATCGAGGGCCGCTGTCGGGATTTGAACCCGACCCCTGGGCTATCTATAGGATTTTTCTCCTACCACAGGCCCAAACGCTACCAAGCTACGCAACAGCGGCCACAGCTTTCTCTTTTTCTACTTAATGGAAATAAGATAAAAACATTTAGAAAGCAAATCTCAATTAAATTTTTTGCTCAAACGACTTAGAATTAAAAGCGTTTCATAGCTATCCGGAGAAACCCATTCATTTATGCTTCTGATCATAAATTAAGAGGGTATTCAGTGCGGGGGGTGGGACTTGAACCCACGAAGGCCTTCGCCAGTGGATCTTAAGTCTGGGCGGTATGTTCTCCACCCCCTTTAGCCGTTAAGGCATCTGACCATTAAACATAGACCTGACTCGGGTACCCCCGCAGCTAGAAAACAAATTAACTTTCGGCTTTCATAAATTTTGGGGTCATCGGAAACTTTAATGGTTTAGATGGCGTGCTAAACCTTAGGTAGATGGGCCCGTGGCCTAGTATGGATAGGGCATCGGCCTCCTAATATTTGGAGACAGCCGGGGGTCGCGGGTTCAAATCCCGCCGGGCCCGCCACGATTTAAATCAATCAACGAGGTCATAAATATGGTGAAGTATCAAGTTACTGTAGATAGGAATACATGTATTGCTTGTGGGATTGCGCCTGCTTTGTGCCCCTCGGTCTTTTTACTTGGAGAAGACAACGGAAAGAACCGAGTAATAGCCAAGTATAGTGATAAAATATCTGAAGATACGTCAAGAGGAACAGTTCCTGAAGACCTTTATGATTGTGTTAAGCAAGCTTCTGAATCTTGTCCAGTTCAAGCAATAGCTGTCAAAAAGATTGAAAAATAACCAACACTTTTTCTATTTTATTGCGCATTTAAACTAAGCTCATTTAGAAAATAATTTATAACTAAACCAAAACTGTTGGCTTTTGAGGAATCTTATACTTGATTTGTACGTGTGTTAAGCAAATAGAGAGACAAAAATAGAACGTTACTAATTTGTTATATCCAAAATTTCAGCTTTTCTAAAAAGTAATCTGTGAGAGCGAATAATAGACTATTTCGCCCCTTCTGTCTATAACCGCGAGGATAAGCTCCTTTTTCATGTTTTGAACGGCGTGCAGGGTTCCCATAAGTGAATGCAACGAAATCATCATCCCTTCATGTATGCCCCATACAACAAACTTAGCAACTTTTTTATCGTATTCTCCTCGTTCATATACTCTAAAATCTATTCCAAATCCAAAGCCATCTCTAACAACATAACCTCTGCTTCGAAGATCTCTATAAATCAAATATTTAGTCCAATTTTCCTTATCAATTGAGTGTAAAGTTTTAGCTAGTTCAGTAAAACTTAGTTGTCTTCCATCATCGCTATTGATAATGCTTATTTTTTCTTCGCTAAGAAGGTAAAGTGCCTCGGGGTTTGAAAGAACTAGAGGTAAGTTATCATTATGTAAGTTGCCATAGCCTGCTTCATGAAGCATCTTTACATTATCCTGAGTTTCCACGATGGTTTTTCCATTCTTAAAGAATGCTCTGGCGCCAATTTCAGACACGATAATACCTCTATCTCATCATGCGATATTGTCTATTCGCTTTTAAATAATACTCTGAAATGAAATTTTCCAACTTATTATCAAGGGAAGATTCTAAATATAAAAGGTTACGTGCCCTTTGTTTCTACTTATGCTATGGTCAACATAAAGGGGGTTACAGTTTGAGGATTACCTCCATAGGGCAATTCGTTAATTGTTGAAGCCTCTTTTTCCATTCGTCGCCTATGGCAACTAATGCAAAAATTCCAGCAATTTCAGCTCTTGATTTAACTATTAAGTTGACTAATGCTTTCTGAGTTTCTCCAGATTTTATAATATCGTCAACTATGAGGATGCCTTCTCCCTTCTTTATTACTCCTCTTGGTACATATAATGATGTCACAACAGCTGATCCATCTGAAATATAAGTTTCCTCAAGGAACTCTGGTACACCTACTTCCTTACTTTTCTTGGCTAAAATGAGATCTACGCCCAATGCTTCAGCTGCAACTGTCGCCAAGGGTATGCCATCTACCGCAGCTGTAATTACTTTTGTTATTCTTCTACCCGCGAATCTTGCTAGAGCATGTTGAGCTGCATGCTGTAATAATGCGATGTCACATATTATTGAGGTATTATCAAAGTATCCAAGCTCATCAAATTGTATCCGCTTCCTAATTTCCTCTTCAAGTCCTATAATTCCCTCGAGAGTGATCCAAATTTTCTTTGCTCTTTTTGTACTTGGCAAAACATGACCCTTTACATATCTACTTAACACGGTTACTGGAAGATTTACTCTATTTGCAAGTTCACGATATGTGTAACGTTTCTTAGCAATTTTTAAGAGCTCTATTGTCATTAATCTAAACTTTAAATCTTGTAAATGCGTCTCACTCAACTCTGCTCCCCTCTTTAACATCAAATAATGCAGTTACAGATTTTTATCATTTCCCTTTTGTAAGAAAAATGTATACTTATAATACGCTTAATTCCGATAAAACACTTTTATTTCCTACGACCACTTATCTATAAGCGGGCCCGTAGCCCAGCTAGGATCAAGGCGTTGATTATTATTTCTAAGCGCAAGCCTTCGAAGCCAGAGACCGCGGGTTCGAATCCCGCCGGGCCCGCCAAGTTTGCTGTAATACAGGTTCTATCTAAATAGTTGAAACATTTAAAAAAACCATGAAGCTTTGCTTAAAAGATGTTGGCGCCCTGGCCGGGATTTGAATTCCCGAGTTTATACTTCCCGGGTCAAGCGGGCGACAGCCGCTTATGTTAGACCGGTCTGCACTACCAGGGCATACAAATCCCGTTATACTCTAGTCCTCGTATTTAATTTTTACATGTAGCCACAAATTTCATGAAGAGCGCTAGTCCCCAGGGGGTGAATTTCACCGAATGTTGTTTCACATACAGCTTTGAACACCCAACGCTCCGGTATCTGTTAGCCTAGCAGGCTGGATGATAACTACCTATGTAGTAATCTACAGCATCTACGCTCTGTTTACAACAGAGCTCGGAAGCTCTACCAGGCTGAGCTACCTGGGGAACCATTATGAGAAAAATAAAAGTTAAAATATAAATCTTGCCGCAATAACTCCCTATACTCGCGTTAACTAAAGAAGATTTATTTGTTCCTCCATCATACGTTGAATGTGAAGAATTTAAGGGCCCGTAGCTCAGTTAGGATAGAGCATCGGAAGGAAATCTTTGGGTTTTCCTGATGAAACTTTTAATCCGGTGGCCGCGGGTTCGAATCCCGTCGGGCCCGCCAACATAAAATACGCTATTTACAAGATAAAATTTATAAAGCCCTTTATTACGCTACTATTTAGCTTATAGTCATTTTCGGGTCAGCACTTGATTGACCCGGGAAATTTTTCATTGTTTCCAAGAGGGAAAACCATCGTGATTGAAAAAAAAATGTTTGATATCTTTAAACATGAGCTGGTGCCACTGCATATTCTGCTTAGCAAAGAAGAAACTGAGGATGTCCTTAAGAAATATGGCATTAAACCTTATCAACTACTACATATAAAATCTTCAGATCCTGCTGCAAGAGCCATTGGAGCAAAGCCCGGAGATGTAATAAAAATTGTTAGGAAAAGTCTAACAGCGGGCGAAGCAATAGCTTATAGATACGTAATTGAAGGTTAAAAAGGTGTTATTTTTGACTATGCTTGACTCAGATAAAACAGATATGTTTTGGGTTTTGATGAAATCTTTCTTGACCGAAAAAGGCCTAGTAAGGCAACATCTGGATTCTTTTAACGAGTTCATTGATTATGGGCTTCAAGAAATTATTAACGAAGTTGGTAAAATTGAAATTGAGGCTCCAGATAACCCATTTGAAGTTAGACTTGGTAAAATTGAGATTGGTTCTCCTAGAATTGCTGAGGTCGATGGCTCCGATCATCCCATTTATCCTATGGAGGCTCGTTTGAGAAATTTGACATATGCTGCTCCTCTTCAATTAGAGATGACACCTGTAATAAATGGTAGGGAAAAACCAACAGAAACCGTGTATCTTGGTGATCTTCCTATCATGTTAAAATCAAAGCTTTGTCAACTTTCTCAGATGACTCCGGATGAATTAGTGGAAATAGTAGAAGATACAAAAGACCTTGGAGGTTACTTTATTATAAATGGGTCTGAACGCGTAATCGTGGCGCTTGAAGATTTGACGCCAAATAGAATTCTGACAGATGTTGACCAAAATGGAGGACGCGCCGTATATCATGCGAAAGTTTTTTCCTCAACTGTAGGATTTAGGGCTAGGGTAGAAGTTACATTAAAACCAAACGGGGCAATTTATGTTGCGATTCCAGGTGTTCCAGCTGGGATTCCATTAATCGTTTTAATGAGAGCTTTGGGGGTAAACTCTGATAAAGACACTGCTGAGATTGTTTCGCTAGATAAAGAGATTCAAGATGAACTTTACGCCTCTTTTGAGGAAGCCGAGGGCGTTAATACATCGGAAGAGGCAATTTTGTATGTCGGAAATAGAATTGCGCATGGGCAAATTATGGAGTATAGGCTCCAAAAAGCGCAAAGCATCATAGATAAAAATTTCCTTCCTCACATTGGTAGAACCAAAGAGTCTCGCTTGGACAAGTCTGCTTTTCTGGGTGAAATGGTGTTTCGTGCAATTGAATTGAAGTTAGGACATAGAGCACCAGACGATAAAGACCATTATGGAAACAAAAGGCTTAAACTTGCGGGTTCT
>Ga0315282_10013021_pt1 | contig 12619 bp, 8 predicted proteins | sample YL17G07_20_MG_FD_203693 | JGI IMG/M metagenome (GOLD analysis project Ga0315282, IMG submission 203693) | Sediment microbial communities from Yellowstone Lake, YNP, Wyoming, USA - YL17G07_20 | ecosystem: Environmental > Aquatic > Freshwater > Lake > Sediment | place: USA: Wyoming | collected... | reverse complement strand
TAAAAATATTTCAGCTCGGAATCGAGGACGAGCGATCCCAGCCGGATACGGGGAATTTCACCGAACCCCGACGGACCGCCTGTCAGGTTCACCGCCGCATTGAGGACAATGTTGACAATCTCGCCAAACGCCAGCGTCGCCATGGCAAGGTAGTGCCCTTTGAGGCGGAGGGAAGGCACACCAATGAGGTAGGCTACGACTGCCGTGAGCAGGAGCGCCAGGAGAAAGGCAACGCCGACCGGGAGATGATACTGTACCGTCAGTATCCCTGAGGTATAGGCTCCGATCCCGAAGAAGGCGCCGTGACCGAGCGATATCTGGCCGGCATACCCCATGAGCAGGTTCAGCCCCATGGTCGTAATGCTGTAAATCCCGATAAACACCAGGACGCTCAGATAATAAGGGTTTTTGAGAAAAAACGGGATGAGCAGGAGGACGGCGGAGAAGATGATGATTGAAGCATATCGTGTGCGATGCATCACATTCCATTCCCCTCTTAAGGAGCGCTAAAACTCCTTTAACTTGCTTGCTTCGCTTACCCCGAAAATCCCGCTCGGCTTGATAAAAAGGACCAGGAGCAGGACAATAAGGGCGATCGCATCCTTATACCCTGAAGAAATAAACCCGGCCCCGAGGGATTCCAGAATGCCGATGATAAGGCCTGCCACCACTGCACCGACGCCGTTCCCCAGCCCCCCGAGCACAGCAGCGGCAAAACCCTTCAAGGCGAGGATTGCCCCCCTGTCGTACTCCATGAGCGCAATCGGGGTAATGATGATGCCGGCAATGGCGCCGAGGGCTGCGCTCAGGGCAAAAGAGAGGAGCACTATCTTCTTGACGTTGATTCCGACCAGGCTGGCTGCAACCGGGTTGACGGCACAGGCGCGCATCGCTTTTCCGACCATGGTAAAATTAAAAAACAGTGCCAGGATGGTGACAACGACGCACAATATCCCGATGATCCAGAGGGTCTGAGGCAGGATGGTTGCACCCAGGAACAAAAGGGGCTCCTCTCCTGAAAAATGGGGGAGCGTGTAGATGTCCTTTCCCCAGAAGAGCATCGCTCCACCTTTCAGGATGATGGACCCTGCAAGGGTTATCATGATGAGGATGAGCACCGGGGGATTCTTCAGCGGGTAAATTGCCAGCCGTTCAAAGAGAGCTCCAATCACCGTTACCAGGGCGATTGCAAGGAAAAACCCCGGAAGCAGAGGAATTTTGAAAGCAGTAGTAAGCCAGACCATGACTATCCCGCCGAGCATCACAAATTCGCCCTGGGCAAAGTTGATAATGCCCGTCGCATTGTAAATGATGTTAAACCCCAGGGCAACCATGCCGTAAATGGTGCCTATGGTTATGCCGGTTAACAAAAACTGTACTATCTGGCTGAAGAGGGACATTCTGTTGTGTCTTCCAACGCAGGTGGAAAGAGAATGTTTAAAGGAGCACCGTATCTTCTGACTTCTGTTTCCTGACTTCTGTCTCCTCGCTGATGCAGTTATCAGTGTGCGATATTAGCCTATTATCCATCCGGTGTAAATCTTAAAAAAAGAGGCTAAACCCTCCGCAACGTACATCAGGTTTAGCCTCAGGGAAAAACGGTAAGATCTATGACCTCCGCTACTGTGCCGGGACGAATTCCCCTCCTTTTACGGTAATCATTTCAAATGCATCCTTATTCAATCCTGTATGGTCCTCAGGCGAGTAGTTGAAGACACCGCCTGTCCCGACAAAGTTTTTCTGCTGCTCGATAAAGTCCCTGATCTTGGCCCGGTCAGGGCCGACCTTCTTCAGGGCTGCAATAACCAGGTAAAGCGCATCATAGGCATGGCCGCCGAAGGTGCTTACATCAGCTTTGAACCGTGTCTCATAGTCTTTCTTGTATTTCGTGAGCACTTCCTTCTGGGGATGGTTCTTGGGGAGGGAGTTTACGACCAGGAGCCTTCCGGCGGGAAAGAGTACGCCCTCTGCTGCCTCACCTGCGGCCTGTGCGTATTTAATATTCCCGAAGCCGTGGCTCTGGAACATCGGTATGGTCATCCCGAGCTGGCGCCGGTTCCTGATAACGGTTGTCTGGCCGGGAACGATTGACCAGTTCACCAGGGCCTGGGCATCCGTCCCTTTGATCTTGGTGAGCTGGGCAGTCATGTCCGTATCTTTCGGCCCGTAGGTCTCATCTGCCACGATGGTGATACCCATCTCCGGTGCCAGCTTGAGGAGCTGGCTCCTCCCCTCCATGCCAAATCCCTCGGTGGCCGTAATGATGGCGATCTTCGAAATCTTCATCTGCTTCATCTTTTCATAAATCCGGATGACGGCATCGCTGTCCTTCTGCGGGGTCTTGAATACCCATTTCCTGATGGGCTTTACGATCGCTTCTGCGGCAGCGCAGGAAATCAAAGGGATCTCGGCCTTTTCAATGATCGGAATTACCGCCATGGTCGTCCCGCTCCGGGTAGGCCCCACGATGGCAAGCACATCGTCCTTGTTGATCAGCTTATTCACCGCCATCACTGCCTTCGCTTCATCACCCACCGTATCTTCTACGATCACCTCAAGGGGGTGGCCGTTGATCCCGCCCTGGGCATTAATCTCTTCTTCAATCATTTTTACCGTATTCTTCTCCGGCTCTCCCAGCCATGCAGCAGGGCCGGTGATGGCAAACACAGCCCCCACCTTATACGGCTCTGCGGCCCGGGCCGCAGCAGCCAAAGAAAGTAAAAACACTCCCAGCACCATACACCATACGATTTTTTTCATTGCTCCCCTCCCTCTACAGTTGCTTTTTGTTAAACCTGCACTTTTTCTCAGCCGCTCCGTCATGAAGGCATCAGGCAATCTTCGTGCCTTAATATCTTTGCGGCCTCTTACAGACAATATACCTTCTTCCCTTCTAACACCGTAACGCCCTTGGCCGTCAGGGCCTTAATCGCCCGGTCTGTTTCGTCAAACCGGAAAATGATGACCGCATTGTTGGAGCTGCGCTCCACAAAGGCATACATGTATTCTACGTTGATCTTTTCTTTCTCCAGAATCTCAAGGATATCTGCCAGCCCGCCCGGCCGGTCAGACACTTCAACCGCCGCCACCTCCGTCATACTGACGGTAAACTGCCTTGACTTGAGAACCTCTATCGCCCGGGCACTGTCGTTGACGATGAGGCGGAGAATGCCGAAGTCTGAGGTGTCGGCAAGAGAGAGCGCCCTGATGTTAATGCCAGCTTTCCCCAGGATCCTGGTTACCTCGGCAAGCCTTCCTGACTTGTTTTCTACAAAGATGGATATCTGATTTACCTTCATACGTATCCCTCCTTTACTGCTATCAGCCTTCCGTGATCGAAAGCCAGCTTCCCCTCAATAACAGGGCTTAAAAGCTGACCGCTGACAGCTGAAAGCCCTTATTTAAAGCTTCCTCTTATCGATAACCCGCTTTGCCTTCCCCTCGCTCCGCTCGATGGTTTTTGGCTCCACGAGCTTGCACCGGCACGTAACGCCGAACATCTCTTTAATATCCCGCTCAATCCTCTTTTCGAGCCTCTCCAGCTGCTTGATCTCATCTGAAAATAACTTTTCATTCACCTCTACCTGCACTTCGAGGGTGTCGAGGTTTTCCTCCCTGTCCACAATGAGCTGGTAGTGCGGCTCAACCCCTTCAATCTCCATCAGGACACTTTCGATCTGGGACGGGAAGACATTCACGCCCCTGATGATGAGCATATCATCGCTCCTGCCAGTCACCCTCTGCATCCGGACAAACGTCCTGCCGCACTTGCAGACCTCCCGGTTCAGGGCAGAGATATCACGCGTCCGGTAGCGTATCACCGGGAAGGCCTCCTTGGTGATGGAGGTAAAAACCAGTTCACCTTTCTCGCCGTACGGCAGGACCTCTCCGGTATCGGGGTTGATGATCTCAGGGATAAAGTGATCTTCAAAGATGTGGAGACCTGACTTGGCCTCAAGGCACTCGCTCGAGACGCCCGGACCGATCACCTCGGTCAGGCCGAAGATATCAATGGCGTCAATCCCGAATTTCTTCTCGATCTGATCCCTCATCCTCTCTGACCAGGGCTCTGCCCCGAAGCATCCCACCCTCAGCTTGAACTCCTTTGCTGGGTTTACCCCCATCTCTTCTGCCGCATCTGCCAGGTGGAGGGCATAGGACGGGGTGCAGGTGATTGCCGTCGGCCCGAAATCCTTCATAATGATGATCTGTCTCTTGGTGTTCCCGCCGGATATGGGGATGACTGATGCGCCAATCTTCTCAGCGCCATAGTGCAGCCCCAGCCCTCCGGTAAAGAGGCCATACCCGTAGGCATTGTGGACGATATCGCCTTTGTGTATCCCGGCACAGGAGAGCGTCCTGGCTATGAGTTCCGCCCAGGTATCGATATCCCTCTTGGTATAGCCGACGACAATCGGCTTCCCTGTTGTGCCGGAAGAGGCATGAACCCGTACGACACTTTCCATGGGGACGCTGAAGAGACCGAAGGGGTAGTTGTCTCTCAAGTCGTTCTTGATCGTAAAGGGGAGTATCTTTAAATCGTTCAATGTCTTGACATGTGAAGGTTTAACCCCCATCTCATCAAACTTCTTCCGGTAGAAAGGGACGGTGGCATATACTCTCTCTACGGTCGCCTGAAGCCTCTTCAACTGGAGTGCCTCCAGAGCCTCCCGTGGAAGTGTTTCAAACTCTTCGTTCCAGATCATGGCAAACCTCCCTCGTGTGAGTTACTCGTCGCTGGTTGATGGTCACTCGCCGCTTGAAATAAAACTTTTCAAGGAACGACGAGTCACGAGCGACAATTCACCCTATTTGTCCGCCCCTCCCCAGTAAAAATGCCTGCACGTTAACGTCAACGAGCTTGGGAGGAAGCATTGATGTGATAACCTCGTTCCAGAGGTTCTCCTCTACCGCAAAGTATTTGGAAAGCGCGCCGAGAAATGCGATATTCAACGCCCTGCTGTTCCCTGCCCTGCGGGCTATGTCCAGGGCGTCAACGATCTCACATGCCGGATAGTGCTGGCGGAGCATCCCCGGCATATCCTCCGGATACTCATCCACCCCGAGGGTCACTGACGGGGGCAATATCTTCTGGTTGTTTACCACCATGCGCGCATCCTTTTTCAGGAAATCCAGGTAACGTACGGTCTCAAGCAGCTCAAAGGAGAAGAGGATATCCGCGTCCCCCTTCCTGATAAGCGGCGAATAGACCTTCGGGCCGAACCGCACATGGGTGCTCACACTTCCGCCCCGCTGCGCCATTCCGTGGACCTCGCTCTTTTTTACGTCAAAGCCTGCCCGCATCATCACCTCAGAGAGGACTTCGCTGGCAAGGAGGACCCCCTGTCCTCCAACCCCGACCATGAGAATATTGCTTACCCGGTCACTACTGGACATCTTTCTTCCTTATGACACCCTTTTTGCAGAGCTGAGCACAGAGCTCACACCCCACGCAGAGATAGGGGTTGATGAATGCCTCGCCCTTCTTCTTTCCCTTGGCTCCACCTTCCTGGGGAGCGCTCTTTCTCCATTCCAGGGCAGGGCAGCCGAGCTTCAGACAGGCCCTGCACCCGATACACTCGCTGCTTTCAACAGAGAGGAGGGGCTTCTCTGCTCCCTTTGCCGCCCTCCGGTAGAGAACGCAGGGGGCATCTGAAATAACAACCGAAGGTTCAGGCCGGTTCACTTCCCTGCGCAGTACCGTGTTCAGCGTCTTCAGGTTAAAAGGGTTTACCTTCTTCACATGCCTTATTCCCAGGGATTTCGCAAGCGTTACATAGTCAACCTTTGAAGTCCCTTCCCCCTTCAGGGTCACCCCGGTTCCGGGATGATCCTGCCTGCCGGTCATGGCCGTTGTCCAGTTATCGAGGATGATGATGGTACAAGCTCCCCGGTTGTAGGCCACATCAAGGAGACCCGTTATCCCCGAATGGAGGAAGGTCGAGTCGCCGATGACGGCTACCACTCTGCCCAGCGCCTCCTGTCCCAGGGCCTTATCCAGGCCCATGGCATGTCCGATGCTCGCACCCATGCAGATGCAGGTATCCATGGCGTTCAGGGGCGGCAAAAAGGCGAGGGTATAGCACCCGATATCGCCGGCGACAAAAACGTTTAACTTATTCAGGGTATAAAAGATGCCCCGGTGAGGGCATCCCGGACACATGGTAGGGGGACGGGGCGGCAGATAGGGGAGGATCTCCACCTGTTTTGTACCTTCCCTGGTGCCCGTGATTCCCCGCTCTGCGGTGGCCGGGTCAAACTCACCGCAGATGGGAAAAACCTCTTTGCCGGTAATCTCAATGCCGAGCGATCTCACCTGCTCCTCAAAAAACGGATCAAGCTCTTCAAAGGCATAGAGCTTCTTCACCTGCCGGGCAAACTCTCTGATTTTCTTCCGCGGCAGGGGGTACACCATCCCGAGCTTCAAGAAAGAATAGGTGGGAAAAGCCTCTTTTGCGTACTGGTAGCAGGCACCGCTCGTGATGATGCCAATTGAGGTATCCTGAATCTCCATCCTGTTTTCCGGAAAATCCTCTGCAAACGCCTCGAGCTCTTTCATCCTCTTTTCTACGATGGGGTGACGGCGCCGTGCATTGGCAGGGAGCATCACATACTTGGCAGGCTGTTTTTCTATGCCGGGTTTGACCGGCCCTTTCTGCGGCTCTGATAACTCTACTATGGACTTGGAATGGGAAATGCGGGTCGTGGTGCGGATGAATACCGGCGTATCAAACCGCTCGCTCAGTTCAAAGGCAAGCCGGGTAAACCGTTTTGCCTCATCGCTGTCAGCTGGCTCAAGCATGGGGACCTTCGCAAACTTTGCATAGTTGCGGTTGTCCTGTTCATTCTGGGAGCTGTGCATCTCCGGGTCATCTGCCGTTACAATCACCAGCCCGCCTCTCACGCCGGTATAGGATGCGGTAAAAAGCGGGTCAGCGGCCACATTCACGCCAACGTGCTTCATGGCCGCAAGCGCCCGGGCCCCCCCTATCGCTGCGCCAGTTGCCACCTCCAGGGCGACCTTCTCGTTGGGCGACCAGGCAGCATACATACCTTCATAGGTGGAAATATTTTCAAGTATTTCCGTGCTCGGGGTGCCGGGATAGGCTGTGGCCACGGTAACCCCTGCCTCATACGCTCCCCGCGCTATCGCCTCATTCCCGGATAGAATAACTTTCATAGACTGTTTATATCCTCACCATAAAAAAAGGGCAAGTGTTACCACTCACCCTTTTTTCTTTCACCCCGTGCGCTGTTAGTAGAAGAGGATCAACTCGATAAACCCGTAGTTGTTCTGCATGTGTCCTTCAAAACCATCGGGGTCGTTGTTATGCAGGATATAGTACTCAAAGAAGAGCTTTACCTTCGGGTGGATGGTATAAATGATGAGCGGGGTCAGCTCTCCCTTGTCCCAGGCGCCGCTTGCCCGTATGTCAGGAATACGGCTCTGGTCGTAGAGGGCCTGTGAATACTTCAGGTAGAGATCAGTCTTAAAGCGGGGGAACTTGATTCCGCCCATGACATACCACCAGGTTGCCCTCACATCGGAGACTTCCCCGAAGAAGTACTGGCTCTGGAAGTGGAAAGGATCGTACTTATATTCCAGGTCCATTCCGGCCCGCCAGCTCTGACGGTCGGTACTCGGCTTGCCTGCGGCACTGGCGCCATACGTCTTCGTGTCCCTTCCCATGATCTGGTTGAATGCAGTTAGGTCAGCGTCACTCAGTTCCTGTCTGTAACCGGAAAAGCCAACTTCAAGGCCGTTGATGGGCAGGTAGGCAACACGCATGCTGACAGCCTTGTCGTAGTTGTCATCAAGGTTCTCCTGTGAGGTTCTCAGGTACCTGATCCCTGCAGGGTGTGCACCAAACCGGGCGCCTGATGAAAGTGCCCAGCCGTTAAACACGGCAACGTTAGCCTTGAATTTTCCGTACTTGGTAAAGTATTGCAGACCGGTAATCCGCGACTGGGTCATGCTTTCGTGGAACAGGCCGTAATCACTAAACACCCGGTCTACTCCCGTGCAGGCGATGCCCAGTGAAAAATTCCTGAACTTTCCTACCTGGAGTGTACCGTTCACCGGGCCGATATTGAGGTTCCTGAATTCGGCATAGGCGCTCTCGAAGAAGGTAGTGGGGCCTGCCCAGTTCTTATAATTAGAGTACCCTGGCCCGTCAGGGGCATTTCCGCTCGGATGGAACCAGAGATGGAATTCACCAGAGATGTTCTCGGTAATATCGTAGCGCGTGTTCAAGGCAATCTCAGTCACATCAAATGATGACTGCTGGTGTTCTCCGTACCAGTACCGTGACCGTACGTAACCGCCGAACTTGAGCCAGCTGAACTTTTTAGCCAGGTCGTCAACCACCTTGTTCCGGTTCGACACTTCGGCCATCTTCGTTTCCATCTGCTTCTGCACGGTCTCTGTCTGCTGCTGGGCGGTAGCGGCATCGGTCTTGGCCTTGTTGAGTTGTGATTCCATTTCCTGAATCTTAGTCTGGAGTTCCTCCATCTGCTTCTTCAGTGTCGATATCTGGTCTTCTATGGTTGCAGCGGAGACCGTAAGCGGACAACCTACGGCAACAAGAAAAAGCAATGCTCCAAGAAAAATAAATAGTTTTTTCACTCCTGCCTCCTTATGCATGAGTTACCTCCTACCTGCGCCTGAAGTTCCCTTTCTCTCAGGCCCTACCCATCCCCCATCACTCGATATCTTTGCGCGCTGTAAAAAAATCAACATTAATAACCAGTTATTATTGTACCGCGTGATAATTTAAAGCTTTATATATAAAAACAGAAGGGCTTGTCAACCCTAAAATAACAATTTTGCAAAAATTTTTTCTTACCCTTTTCCCCCCCCTGCTCCTGAGAAAAGGATACAAAACGTAAAGTATTCACTTTACAGTCCCAGGTTTTTTGTGTATCAATCAATAATCAATAAAATCCCTGGAAGGAATCCTTGAGGAGAAGGTACATTATGGGCAGACGCTCTATCCAGATAATTTTTTTATCCTTCTTATTCTTCATCTCTCCGGGGCTTAAAGGAGCCCTGGCCAGAGAAGTCCGGGTCGCCATCTTCCCCCTGACCATACACGCCAAGGAAGATATCGCCTACATCCGGGAGGGGATTGCATCCCTGCTCCCTGCACGCATAGCCGTACCAGGCAAGATAGCGGTCATTGACAGTTATGCAGTCAGAAACGAATTCCAGAAGCTGCCTGCCGACCACCCCCTCTCAACTGAAGTCGCCCTCGGTGAAAAACTGATGGCTGACTTTATTCTCACCGGGAGCCTCGTCAAGATGGGCTCCGCTATCGGCCTGGAAGCCCGGCTCGTTGAGATCTCATCTCCGGAGCATGCCGTGCCTCTCTCTCTGCAAAGTCTCACCGTGGATGACATGCTCCCCCAGCTCACCGCATTTGGAGAACAGGTTAAACAAAAGATGCTTGCCAATCAGGAAGTCCCGGAAGAAAAACCTGCTCCCCCGGTAGAAGTAAAACCTGTGGTCCCGGCAATGCCGGTCACGGCTGAAAAACCAGCACGGGCAGAAGAAAAACCGCCGGCGCGTCCTCCTTTAGTCCTGCCTCCTGAACCTGAGGAAGAAACACCTGAGCAGCCGCCAATTGAAAAGAAGCCCCCGCTTTTTGAAGCAGTACCCTTTTGTTCCCTTGAGCTTGCCGGCGAGCCGCTCCGCTGCCTGACTGCCGGGGACGTGGATGGAGACGGCAAAAAGGAGCTCTTCCTCTCGGGAGAGCATAGGATACTCGTATATCAGTGGGTTGAAGGGGCGCCCAGGCTCCGCAACGAGATCAAGGCAGACCTCTATGAACATTTCGTGCACATCGATACAGGAGATTTCAACCGGAACGGAAGGGAAGAAGTCTACGTGAGCAGCTTTGAAGCCCATGCGCCGAACTCCTTTGTCGTGGAATGGGCCGAGGGAAGTTTTATCAGGCTCGACACTTCCCAGAAGTGGTTTTTCAGGACATACCAGCAACCGCGCAAGCAGTTCCAGCTCCTCGGACAGAAAGCCGGAACCGTGAGCTTGTTGTCCAATAACATTTTCACCTTCTCCTGGAAGAACAAAAAGCTCGTTTCCCGTACGGAATTCCTTATCCCCCAATCCGTGAGCATTTACGGTTTTGCAGAGGGAGATGTGAACGGCGATAACGAGATGGAATATGTCTCCTTCAACAAGGGATTCTTCAGCACTCAGCACCAGCTCACCATCTTCTCCACCTTCGGGAAGATCCTGTGGCGGGATGAGGAGACGACTGGCGGAGACGTCAACTACTTCCTCAAGCGCACCGATACTAATGATATCGAGCAGAAGGAATATCTCCCCCTGCGCATCCTCTGCGACGATTTCAACCGGGATGGCAGGGTGGATGTCATTGTGGCAAAAAACTCTACCAGGGCAACAGGGATTATGGAAAGGATCGTTGCCTATGATCAGGGGGAGGTCTTGTGCCTCCACTGGGATGGGTCAGACCTCACTCCCAACTGTTCAACAGGATTGTTGAACGGATACGTAACCGACTACGGAATTTTTGACCTCGACGGAGACGGAAAGCTTGAGCTCTTTGTCATCTCCGTCTCGGAAACAGGCCTCCTGGGAAAGACAAAAAACCGGCTGACAGCTTACAGGCTTGCCCAACCGCAATAACCGCACCCTCCTGCGTTAACCCTCCTTTTTTCTTCCCGGCGCAAAGAAAAAGGATACGAGATACAGCACAAATACAACGAGGAGCAGTGACCTTATCCCTGTCACAAAGGAGAGAGGCTCCAGCAGGCCCCCGAGGGCTGCACCGATGAGGTTTGAGCCAAAGGCAATATCCCTGGCCGGAGCAGCTTTAAACGAGATCATGAAAATGATCCCCGAAAAAAAGACCGGGCTATTGAGTGCCAGCGATGCCAGGATAGATCTGGCTGGATACCCGAAAGCATTAAACGCCTCCAGGGGGATGAAATAGGTTGCCAGCACGGAGGCGAGAAGTAGGGTATAGACCGGGAGGATACTCCTGATTCTCAGGTAGCGAACGACGATGTTCGACAGCAGGGTGAGAAAAAGGATGGCGGAGATGATATAGGAATTGACGATCCAGGTGGAGCCAAAAAGGAGGCTCGCCTTGCTCACATTCTGGAATTCAAGGAGGAGGAACGCACAGCCCAGGAAAAAGAAGTGGAAGTTGATCCTGCCGCTCCCCCCTCCACCACTCACCAGAAACTTCTTTGCCCCTGCAAACAGCACCACGAGAGACATGATGATGAGCAGATACAGCCGGGGGATGGACGGTTTTTCGATGTAGAGATACGGCCAGTCGTCAGAGGTGAGATTTACCGGCCCTGAATACTGTATCGTATGTTCATCGATATGACCTTTGAGATCAGGATGTGAGGCCACAAACTGTCTGAGCTTTTCCGGGTTGTTCCCGGTGACAAACATAGTGGTGCCCCAGTCGATGGCATCGCTGGGAAGGTATGCATAGAAGACGAACGGTACGTCGCCGAAGACTTTTTCAAGCAACCCTCTTATCCTGGCGCCGACCCACCGCTTCCGCGCAGCAAAAGAAACGGTGAGGATCCCGTCTTCCTTCAGGAGATTCTTCGCCTCCCGGAAACTCTCCTCGGTGTACATGTAGTGGTCCAGCCGGATGTTGTTGTACTGGGATGAAAGGGTGTGGGCATCCAGGGTGCCAAAGGAGATCACATCATATTTCCTGCCCGCCTTTTTGAAGAACGCCCGTGCATCATCCACAATCACCCGGACCCGGTTGTCCTCGTAGGGCTTTTCCGGGTGAAAGCACAGGCCAATGGAGTAAATACCCGGGTCTATCTCCACCGCGTCTATCTCTCTGACGTTACTCCGCAATGCCCCGGCCGCATCGTTCCCCGCTCCTGCCCCTACGATGAGGACGTTATCGATCCGGTCCTTGAATGCATAGGGGATTGTATACTGGTTATACCTGATTACTTCATCGGAGTAGAAACCGGGATGGCTCCTGATAAAGGCATCGGAAAGGTCAGTCAGGCTCATGTACCCGACGCTGTTCACGGCCACCTGAAAGCCGGTATAGATGCGCCGGTAGGTACTGGGGACGACCTCGAGTTTCTGGTAGGGGCTCCACAGGGTTATGATATTGGGGCTTGTTGCGCCGGTTACCAGGAGGACCAGGGCTGCCGCAACAGCAGCCACGAGAAAATTCTGTGGTGACCGGGGAATGAAAAAGAACAGGAGCACGAGTGCGCAGAGAAACCATACCCACGGCGGTGTGGCGAAGAAAGACAAGAGATTAAATGCCCAGATCCCGATCAGGCTTCCCCCCACGTTGATTGAGTAGGCTGCGATAATATGTTCATGTTCATCGAACAGCCTCCCCAGAATCTGCCCGAGGGGCACAAAGACAGCAAGAATCATGAGGAACAGGAACAGGGTGAGCGCAATCCCTTTACCGATGGAAACGAGGCTGGCCTGCTCGTTTCCGAACCATACCCCCCCATCCGAAAGGCTGCTGAGCATATCCGTAATATCTCTGAATGGAAGCGATGTAACCGAGAGAGAGATGAGGACGAGCATCCCCAGGGTGATAAGGGCATGTGCCTCTCTCCTCGCATAGTA
>Ga0315282_10013020_pt1 | contig 12619 bp, 11 predicted proteins | sample YL17G07_20_MG_FD_203693 | JGI IMG/M metagenome (GOLD analysis project Ga0315282, IMG submission 203693) | Sediment microbial communities from Yellowstone Lake, YNP, Wyoming, USA - YL17G07_20 | ecosystem: Environmental > Aquatic > Freshwater > Lake > Sediment | place: USA: Wyoming | collected... | reverse complement strand
AACGGCACTGTTCGGCAAAAGCAATACCGTACCCCAAAGCGCAACGCCTTTCACCTATTTTGGTTGCGGCCGAGCGCAGCGAGGCCGCGCTGGGTCATTTGTGTGATTCGTGGTTCGGGTGTGTAACGCGTGGTTCGGGGTCGTGCTATTTCACCATGCCGAGCTTCTCGGGTAGCCACATCGAGATTTCGGGGAGGAAGGTGCATAGGAGGAGCGTGACGATCATCGCGAGGAAGAAGGGGAGGATGGGTCGCATGACTTTGGTGACCGTGGTTTGGCCGATGCTACAGTCGAGGAACAGGCGGGTGCCGACGGGTGGGGTGCACAGGTCGGTGGGGCGTTCAGGACCTTCCGGAAGTGCGCCGAGTCGCGAAACAGGCTCGGGGCGCTAAAGATTCGCATCGGCACGACGAACTGCTCCATCGCGGCGCTGGAGGTTTTGGTCATGGCGACGTAGCCGAGTTGAAGGGCCTCGATGCACTTTCTTTCGTTGCCGAGCCGCTCGCCGGGGAAGACTTGGACGTGCGTCCGGCCGGCGGATTTCTCGCCGACCCGGCCGGCTATGAAGACCATCGCCTTGTGGACGGGGTGGCCGGTGTAGACGCCGTGACCGAGTTTGAGAGTGATTCCGGAAGGCCCCGCTGTAGTGGTGACGATTGCCAGACTCAACCGGACAATGCCGCCGGTTGTGCCGTGTGCGAGTTCCTAATCCCTGTGTCGCCTCAACTGGTGCGCCGACCGGCCGGATCCGGCCGGCCAGGCCTCGGCAATCCTGCCGCGAGTTTCCGCACCAGTGGCCAGGGACGCCGAATACTTGCCGGGACTGCCCGAAGTCCTGGGCTGGTTTGGGTACGGATTGGCTCCCAGACCTCTCCGCTCTGCATTAAGCCGGTGCCCCGATGCCGGTTTCCGGTTGGACACAATGATGAAGCGCCCGGGCGGACGCTCTCCGCGGAGTCTTCAGACAGAGGCCGAGAGTCCGCAAAGCGTTGTCGTCGCTCGGGGGACTGATTCCAGTCAAATCCGTTCGCGGTAACCATGCGGGTGTGCGACGGAATTGCGGCAGTGCTTGAGTTAGTGGACGGCACTTTCAGACGCGGCTTAAGGTGCCTCGGCGATGGCAGACTACCGTCACCCAGTCCTAGATGCCTTCCGCCATTTCTTTGTCGTACACCGGGGCCAGGCGACATCGGCGGAATCCTCCCACACAGCCGAGGCCGACCAGATGTCGCCTACGAGGGCGGGGTGTGATGTCGTGTGGGGATGCACGACCCACGGGAAACCGTCGGCCTTCCGACGGCGGCGGGCGTCTGCGCCCGACCGAGTGGAGCCCCCATGAAGCACAGTGACATACGCGGTATCCGCCGCATCCGCCCCGCGAACGACGTCGGCCGAGTCTGTCGTACGAATGGTGTCGGTCAAAACCCCACCTGCAGGAAGGACACGGATGAATCTCACCCCTTGCGGGCGCGATAGTACTCGAGCGGCGGAGTGACTCCGCATGTCAGCAGAGAGCCCCCGCCGCAGACCATAATCGAAACCGCGATTCTCCTACCGCTAACTCGAAAATCGGGGCGAGTGGATTCGAACCACCGACCTCTTGGTCCCGAACCAAGCGCTCTAAGCCAAGCTGAGCTACGCCCCGGTCGCTGAAGCAATTACGATAGCATTATCGGCGAGAAAATGCAAATCATAAAAGAGTAGAAGTTATAACAGGTTGACCGGATCAATATCAATAGCAATTCTCACGACTGGGCGAATTGGTTTGTCGGCGCGGAGAGTGCCGAAGAGGTGCCGCATCGTGCCGGCGTCGGGGGTTTGGACGATGATCTGGATGCGGTGAAATCGCTCGATGCGGCTGATGACGGCGGGCATAGGGCCGCGGATTTTCGCAGTCAGCCGCTCCTGCTGCACGATCGCGTCGAGCCGCTGCCGCATGATATTCGCCGCCGCCTCCAGCTTCTCGTACTTCTGGTCCCGCAGCACGATCATCGCCAGTCGCCAACTCGGCGGCAGGTCGCACGCCGCACGGTGTTTCATCTCCTCCCGCACGAACCCGTCAAAATCCTGCGCCATCGCGAATTTCACCGCCGGTTGTTCCGGAAAGTACGTCTGCACGAACACGACGCCCCTTTTCTCGGACCGCCCCGCCCTGCCGGCCACCTGCGAAGTCAACTGAAACGTCCGTTCATTCGCGCGAAAGTCCGGCAGATACAGGCACGTATCGGCGCTGACCACCCCCACCAGCGTGACATTGGGAAAGTGCAGTCCCTTGGCCAGGATCTGCGTCCCCGCGAGGATATCGATCTTGCCCTGCCCAAACTCCCGCAACAGCTTGTAATAATCCTGGCTGGCCATCGAGTCGCTGTCCACGCGAGCGACCCGAGCCTGCGGGAACCTGCGTCCCAGTTCCTCCTCCAGCCTCTGCGACCCGACCCCGATCATCGTCATCCGCTTGCCGCACACCGGGCAGTCCCGCGGCACGAGCGTTTGGGCCATGCAATAATGGCACATCGCGTACCCGTGCTCCATGTGCTTGCCGGTGACCGTTGTCATATGTGCGGCCGGCGTCGGCGCCTTATGGAACGTCAGCGACGCGTCGCAATTGCGGCATTGCAGCGTGTGCTTGCACGACGAGCAGAACACGAAATTGCTGTACCCCCGCCGGTTCAGCAGCAAGATCGCCTGTTCCTTCCTCGCCAACGTCTGCGACAGGTGCTCCACAAGCGGCTGGCTGAGCAGGTCCAGCGGATGCTCGCGCAGACTCGTCTCTCGCATATCAACCAGTCGCATCTCCGGCATGGGCAGGTCCATCACCCGCTTCGGCAGCCGCACCAGCGTGAAGCTCTCCTTCCTCACCTGGCAATTGTGCAGCGTTTCCAGCGACGGCGTCGCGCTGCCCAGCACGCAGTGCGCCCCGGCAAGCTGGGCCCGCTTGATCGCCACGTCCCGCCCGTGGTATCGCGGGGCCGTATCCTGCTTATAGCCCGGCTCGTGCTCCTCGTCCACGACCACCAGCCCCAGCCTCTCAACCGGCGCAAAGATCGCCGATCTCGCCCCGATCACCACGTCGATCTCACCGGCCTTGATCTTCTGCCACTGCTGATTTCGCTGCGGCCCGGTCAGGCCCGAGTGCAGCACCGCAACCCGCTCAAACCGGGCACTGAAACGTTGCACAGTCTGGGCAGTCAGGGCAATCTCTGGGAGCAATACGATAGCTGCCTTGTCTTTCTGGATTACCTGTTCGATGGCCCGGATATACAGCTCGGTCTTTCCGCTGTCGGTCACGCCGTGAAGCAGCGTTACGCCGAATCGCGCCCCCTCGATTTGCCGCGAGATATGCTCAAGCGCCTTTCGCTGGTCCTCGTTGAGCGTAACCTCCTGCGCTTCGGTGCCCATCCCTTCCGGCACGACCGGCAGGCCAGTCAGCACCTTCCTCTCCGCGATCCGGATGACCCGCTCATCCGCAAGGTTCTTGATCGTGGGCAGCCGGCAATCGACCTCGGCCAGCAGCTCCTCCAGGGCGACCGCCGATTCCGGCGAGACCGCCTCACGCTGGCGTAGGATCGCTACCAGCTTCCTCTTCTTGCGCCCGTTGACCGCGTCGAGAACCTCATCCGAGACGGCCAAATACGCATACCGTCGCCTCTTGACTCCCGCGGCACGCTTGACCGCCCCCGGCACCATGGCCGACAGCACCTGCCCCAGCGGGCAGACATAGTAATCGCTGATCCACGCCGCCAGCTCCATCAGTTGCGGCCCGAGCAGCGGGTCCTCATCGACGAGCCGCCGCACCGCCTTGAGCCTCCCCGCCCCGCCGGTGCCCCCAAACCGCCACTGAGGCGGAACATCCGACTCGACGCAGAAGCCCACCTCCACCTTATTACTCTTGCCGAACGGCACCTCCACCCGCCGGCCCACCTCGATCGGCCAGAACTCCTCCGGCACAAGGTAGTCGAACTCCGCATCGGCGCCCGAAGACTCGACCGCCACCCGAATGACGTGGCAGGCCGCAGGCTGTAGGCCGCAGGCTGCAGGCGCACCCTGGCTCCCCCCTCCCGTCTCCGGCCTCCCGCCTCCAGCCTCTCCCGGACCGGGATTCGCCTCATGGGACCGGAGGCCGGCTAGATCCCCCTCGCCCCGCTGACTCGCCGTTGCCTCCGACTGGGCGAACAGACTTGACATTACTTCTTTACCAGCCATGGCTTAGCTATTCCCTTCTACCTCCCGCCCCGCAGTAGAATACCGGCCGCCCAACCGCCAGTCAAGCGGAAGTTGAGCCACGTGGACAAGATGGACAGAATGGACGAAGTGGACAACAGTGGACGAGGCCAGGCTGGCAGAGCGTCCACCTGGTCCACCAAGTCCACATCGTCCACAGAGCAGCCGAGGTTCTTAACCGGGCACTGTCAACTGAGCCCTGCCAACACACAGATGGTTGACAGGTTACCTCCGTCTGATAGAATCGTGCTGAACGGTATGGCGTTCAGAATCTCGCGAAAGGAGCTAAGGCATGGAGGTGCTTGATCAGATACTCAAGGACGCGAGCGACTTGGCCTGGGGCCCGCCCATGCTCATTCTCCTGCTCGGGACTCATATCTATCTCACGATTCGGCTGCGTTTCATTCAGATCTATACCGGCAAAGCGATCCGACTCTCCATGGAGCGCTCGCGGGAGGGAAGGGGCGACATCAGTCAGTTCGGCGCCCTGACGACGGCGCTGGCGGCGACGATCGGCACGGGCAATATCGTCGGGGTCGCGACGGCGATTGCCGCGGGCGGCCCGGGCGCGGTCTTGTGGCTCTGGCTCACCGGCGTCTTCGGCATCGCGACGAAGTACTCCGAAGCGGTGCTCTCGGTCAAATACCGCATCACGACGAAATCGGGAGCCATGGCAGGCGGCCCGATGTATGTCCTCGAACGCGGGATGAACTGCCGCTGGCTCGGGATCGTCTTCGCATTTTTCACGGCGATCACCGCCTTCGGCATCGGGGACATGGTCCAGGCGAACTCAGTGGCCACCATGGTCCGCGAGACCTTCGGCATGCCTCAGTGGATCACGGGAGCGGTCATCACGGTGCTCACTGCGATAGTCATTCTCGGCGGCATCAAATCCATCGCCGCCTGGTGCGAGCGCCTCGTTCCGTTCATGGCTGTCTTCTTCGTCGCGGGTTCGATCATTCTGCTGGCCATGCGCTACGAAACGATTCCCGAGACACTCCGCCTGATCGTCTCGGGGGCTTTCACGGGACAGGCCGCCGTCGGAGGATTTCTCGGGACAACGGTCAGGGAGGCGGCGCGGTACGGGATCGCCCGGGGGCTCTTCAGCAACGAGTCGGGGCTCGGCAGCGCGCCGATCGTCGCCGCCGCTGCCCAGACGAAGAATCCGGTGAGACAGGCCCTCGTTTCCTCGACCGGCACGTTCTGGGATACGGTCGTTGTATGCGCCCTGACGGGCCTGGTTCTCGTCAATTCCGATCAGTGGATGAAAGGGTATGACGGGGCGGCGCTGACGAAAGCGGCGTTCGAAAGCATGTCGTTTGTCGGGCCAATCGTCTTGAGCGTGTGCCTCCTGACCTTCGTTTTCTCAACGATCCTCGGCTGGTCGTACTATGGCGAGAAAGCGACGGAGTACCTGTTCGGCCCTCGCGCCGTGAGACCCTATCGATGGCTCTGGGTCGCGGCCGTGATGGTGGGCTCGGTGTCGACGCTGAAAGCCGTGTGGTCGTTCTCCGACATCGCCAATGCCCTCATGGCCATTCCGAACGTCATTTCTCTCTTCGCTCTGTCGAACGTCGTGGTCCTCGAAACGCGGAAGTACCTCTGGAACGGGGACATCAACGCATCGGAGATTCCCGATGCAGCGCCGGCAGCGGCGGAAGCGTGAGGCGATCTCTGAACGCCAGCCGAAGGCTGGATCGTACAAAGTGGGACCCGCCCGCCGATTCCGTCTCAACCACGAAGAACACGAACCCCACGGCGCAGCCTATGGCCGCAACCAAAATTTGCGCAAGAAAACAGGATTTGAACAGGTAGTAGTACGAAGAAATGAGATCACTGAACTGCGAAATACTCTCCGTGCCCTGCTCCGCGAAGACTCCCCCCACAATCATCAATCGAAAATCATCAATAATCAATCCAAAGTCCCCCGCCCAACAGACCTTGACAGCCAGTCTTCGAGCAGGCATAATTGCCCATGGTGTGGTTGGCGCGCAACCGCCCTGCGAGGAACGAGCAGCGTTTCGGAACAGCCATTGGAGATTATGGATGGCGAGAGAGTATGCCGGAAACATTCAATTTGTGCAGGGACTCAAAGCGAAGATGACCTCGACTTCTCGCGTAGTTAAGGCGATAGAGAGCAAACCAGGGGCAAGAGATCATTCGCTCTCCTGAAGGCGTCATAGCAGAGGTAGCGATGCGGATAACCAAATTCAGAATAGAGAACTTTCGAAACATCAAGCTGGCCGAATGCGAGAATCCACCGGATTTCATGGTCATCTGTGGTGGGAATGGCTGCGGCAAGAGTGCCTTCCTACAAGCTCTAATGACGGCTAAAGAGCATGCGGGGAGCTATGGACCGTTTGCGCACGACCCGCGTGCAGTATCGGCGGATGCTACCAAGGCGACAATTTCAATGACATTGGCATTCTCTGAGGCTGAACGGGAGTTTGTCAGCAACAGGCCATGGGGAGGGGCGTGTCCTGCTCAGGATGAAATCGTTGTTGAGATTGAGAGAGGAGGTCGCGGTAAAGCTCTCAAGAGGTCGGCACCCGTACATAACTTGCTGGGCTGGTATTCCCGACAGTATTTGAATCCACCAGGCTTCTTCGACTTCATTGAAGCCTATCGTCTATTGCCGAAGAAACAGTTGTCCGCCTGGAATACCGAATACTTGAGCGATGATCGAGCAAAGCACACTCTTGGTGCTCAGGGTTCAGAGAAGTTCCAATTCACGAAGGAGTACCTCGCGTCGTTGGTCATGGGCGACTTGCAGGACATTCAGCGATCCCACCATGAGGGGAAACCCTTGTTCCCAGATTCGCTCAAGCCCATCCGAGATTTCTTCGACCAGTTTTTTGCCCCGATGCAGTTCCGCCAAGTTCGGATCGACACGTCCCCCTTCAGCTACATCATAGATACTCCACGTGGTGAGATTGATATTGATGATCTGAGCGGGGGCGAAAAGGAGGTTCTAAATATCTTCATCAGGTTCCACCAACTGAGACCCAAAGGCTCCGTCATCCTCTTTGACGAGGCGGATGCGCATCTGCACCCAGACCTCGAACGGCGCTATCTCGAGGTATTGCGCGCACTCGGCGAAGGCAACCAGATGTGGCTTACGACCCACTCACCGGAGATGATGATTGCGGCGGGTGCGGAAAGCCTCTACACAATCATGAAGCAGCCTCCATTTTCTGGCGGCAATCAATTCGTGAGGGTGAGCGAGAATGAAATGCTGCATCAGGTTCTTTCGGAGATCATGGGCTCAAGAGGTCTGGTCAGCTTCAACCAGAGAATCGTCTTTATCGAGGGCGAAGAATCGTCGGCCGACCGGGAAATCTACGAACGACTTTACCCCCCTGGCGTCCACAATGTAAGTTTCGTTCCGGCGGGGAATTCAGCCACGGTACGCAAGACGGCCGAGCGAGTAAATCAGCTTCTGGCATCTTCTGTGGCTTTTCAGGAGTACTACTGCATCGTTGACGGCGATATTGAGCGTTCGATCCCAGTAACGCCGCCCTCGACAACTGCTAGCACGCGTCTATTTCAACTACCTGTGTACCATGTTGAGAACTTCCTACTCGATCCGCTCATTGTCCTGGAGGTTGCTCAGGCAATGCTTGGCGTACGGTGCCCTTACAAGAGCGAGAATGATGTTGAGACTGCCCTGAAGAATGCCGTTCTCGGGGAGCGACACCTTAGGTCGCTAGCGGGCGCGCTTTTTGATGCGCGAATCGCAAAGCTAGCAAGCGATGCACGGGATGCGGTGTTCAAGAACCGCACAGTGCCTGATCCACTTGCATTTCGACCGACTTTTGAGGCTGCAATGGTCGATGTGAAGAAGAGCATGGAAGACGCTTTGGTGGACGGTACGTGGAAACGTAAGTGCAAGGGACGAGAGGTTATTCGAGCATTCTGCAGTCTTAATCAAATGAATTATGAACACTTTAGGAACATGCTCATTGCACAGATGAAATCACCGCCATCTGGCCTTTCCGAGATTATGAATCAGATCCTTCTGGGGACTAGCTGACATAGCGCCTTGGAAGAAGCCACGGACTTCCATACTAGGACACGCACGAATGGCGGTTCCTTTGGGTGCTTGGGTGCAAGGGACGGGCACGGGTTATTGGGAGAGGTCGTTGGCGGGTGTCCTATGTCGTGTGCGGCAATCGGGGGCAAGGCCGACATCTTAGGAATCGGTGGGTACAGCCCCCTCTGCCGGCTACCGGCTGTCGCCTGATTTCGTGTCATCCGCCGCGGGCTTTACAGGATTGGGGACAGCTTATACCTACTTGGGCTGGGAATTGAGTATGGTGGCCTGAATGGCGGTCCGTTAAGCCCATTCTTGCCGCGTCGATTTGCGCTTTCCAGCCGGAAACGGGGCTTTCGCGCACGACGACCCGCTTAACGGACCGCCACGTTCTCTGGTGCCCTCAGATATCACCAGATATCGAGGGCTGCCGGTCAGACCCGGCAGCCTTCCTTCATCGCATCGCATTGAAGGCTTTACAGCGATCTTCTCTGCCGAAGCCAACCGACCAGGCCAAGTCCCATGCTGGCGAGCAGCACCGCGCCCGGGGCGGGGACAGGAGGAGGCGGCGTCGCGACGAAGAGAGCGTGCCACTCCTCGGGCCCATCATTCGCGGGGTACTGCGAATCACCCATCACCGCATACAGGTAAACCCATTTGAACGTGTCTGAAGCTTCCGAGAAGAAGCTCGTCGGTATCGAGACACCGAGATCACCGGTCCCGCTGCCGACACCCTCCAGGTTGTAGTCGATTGTGACTGTACGGTCCGTATCGCCGTCGAGACTATAGACCACCGGGCCAGTGAAGAGCGACGGATCCCCCGTCAGATCGGGAAACTCTTGAAGGCTGATAATAAACGAGGTAATGTTCAACTTGCTCCCCGGGCCGGCGTTCTGATCCGCGTCGAGGACAAACACGAAATTCCCTGCCACGTCGGTCTGCAGATCGCCGAACGCCAACGAATGTGTGAAGTTGCTCGGCGGCTTGGTCTGCTCCCACAGGGGGCTACCGTCGGTGTTATAGCCTGCCTCCACGCCATCACCCTGGATTCTCAGGAATGGCTTGAAGACGCCGGTCCCGGTGGAATGCGGATCCTCAGTACTCCAGGTCGCCCCGTTGATCAGGGGGATTTCCACCGTCCCACCAGATGACAGATCGGTGGTGGTCACAGCCTCAGACCGTGGAACCCCCGCGACACCGAACACGAATGCGACAAGAATGAACGCTCTAACCAATACTCTGCCTTGCTGTCTCATCTTAGACCTCCTTGATTTGCCCTTCCATCCCAGAAAGTCTGCGGCCTCCGGGCGCGCAGACACACCGATATCTTTAGCGGGACTTGTTGCGGAACAAACGCTGGACTTGAAGACTCGCGTGATCCGGGCCTTGCGCGATCCGTCGTCCCCGGTTATTTTCTCTCCTTAGATTCCTCCGTGTACCCTTTCCTGCCTACGATCCATCAGAGCCGTGAATTCCATCACGGACCACCCCGATGCTCCATCGGTTTCGGACAGATGTACGGACATCGCCCGCACCGGTTCAATAATATTAAGAAATTACAGATAGCGACATCACGTTGTCAAGACAATTCTTCCGCCCGTGCAGGGGATCCACGCCCACCGAATGTCGCGCGGGAGGCTTTCTCTTCGACGGGCCGGCCGCCATCGGGACGTTTGGGGTCACGGCCCGATGAGTGATTAGAGGAGAGCCAAGGAGCACCGATTGACGTGCAGGGTGTGACGCCCGGGGCATGTAGCGTCCGCCTTCCGATATGATGCTCAAGGGAACAGGTTGTGCTCTTTGCCGATGAAAGACGCCGGTTTGTCTGACGCCCGGCTCGGTCGGCTGCGGCGACACCCGTCGTTGAGCCTCCTACTTTGGCGGGAAGTCCTTCAGCAAGCGGCTGACGGCGTACGCCACACGCTCGTTTTTCGCCTGCTCGCTGACCTCGCGCAGGACGACGTTGCTGTTGAATATGCCGACCCAGATGGGCTCAGGCGAATCGACATTTCGGAACTGGATCACCATCGCCCCTCTGACGTAGCCCTTGCGTTTGAGGGAACGGATCCAATCCTCGTCGGACCAGCCCAGGACCCTCTCCTCGAACTCGCGGTCCATAACCACGTCACAGGAGACGTGGTAGCGCACGTCCTTCGTCATGCCATACTGGAAACCCTTGGCCGTCAGTTCCTTCGCGACGGCCATTCTGATTCGGTTGTCCATGGCGGCATAGTCGACGCCAAGGGCCGGATCGAACTCCCTGTCGCAGATGATGAACACGAACGTGCCCTCCTTCGCGAATGACGCCTTGGGGTCCTAGCTTGTTGTGACAACCACGTCCGAGAGTGTCTTCGGTACGGCACTGATCGATCCTGATTCCTTGGCACAGCCGACTGCGAAGATCAGGCACAGGACCACCGGCAGACCCATCTTTGCTTTGCTCATACACGGATCTCCATATCTGGTTTCAGTTAAGTGCAGCCTATATCTGCACTCATTTTCCCCTCTATCGGGCTGACGGCAAGACCCTATGTGGTATTTCCCAGACCGGGACATCGACAATAGCCACGGGCGCCATTGTGCCTGCCACCGGCGGCGGTGTCAACTGTCTTTCGCTTCTTTCCGTGTCCCTCCGACGGAGACCAGCCTACCTCATCCATTGGCGAGGCGGCCAAGGCCCGCGACCGCAAGGCCTGCGAGTTGGAAGGCGAGTTTGCCTACCTCAAGTTCCCGGAAGAAATCCTGGGCAAACGCAAGGGCCGGTCTGCCACGAGGCGATGACGAAAGAAGTGACGCCGGCATCGGCCGGAGGCAGCCCACGATGCCGGGCGATGACTTCATCGCTGATCATCTTCGATGACATCACTTCCGATATAGCCGCATTGTTGACAGGCGATGGAGATAATGATACTCTCCACATTAGAACCGTGCATCCGCTGCAAAGCGGCGGAGTGCACGGGGTCGTCAATCTGGGGTCGGGGAGACGCATGATGAAGGGGAGCAGGCTTGCCGTTGGATTGATCGTGTTGTTCCTGTCTTGTGCCGCGTATGCGCTGGATCCACTGGGTCCTCCTAGGGCCGTTGTCGGCCGGAACAACTGGGGCCTGGGAGTCGAGTACGCCTTCAGCGATACGGATACGGAGTTGAGCCATATCGTCTTTAGTGGCGCGCCTGTCGGCAATCTCCCAAGCAAGGGGTTCAAAGCCAGCAGAGCATACGCAACTCCACGATATGGAGTCCTGGCTAACCTCGACCTGTTCGCACGGATCGGGGCGATCGGGCTGGTGGAGTCCCCTATTTTGAGTGTTGAGCCGTTCGTTGGGGATACAGGGCCGGTGTGGGGCTTCGGAGCGGCGGTGACTCTGTACGATTCCGACCGGCTCGACTGGGGTGTCATCGCGCAATGGAGCCGGAGTCGAACCGAGGAAGACCAGTTTGGCCTCACCGCGCATATTCACAGGGAGTTGGAGGTTGACTCCCTTCAGATCGCCATGGGCGTGACGTACCAGATTCGCGAGGACTTGAATCTCTACGGCGGCGGTTTCTATCATGCCTTCGACGGCGAATTCGAAGATCCAGTGACCAGTTTTGATATGGAGGAGGACAACTCCTTTGGCGGATTCGCGGGTCTGGAGCTGGCGGTGACGGAGAACGTTCGCTGGCATGTGGAGATGCAGAACACCGGCACAGCCCTTGCCGTGACGACTGGGCTCAAATGGCTCTTCCAGTAATCCCGGCCCGCGGGATCGGACATGAGGCCAAGGAAGGAATCGGCGTGCACGGAGATCATCGTCGCTTGTAGATCTCGGCGACCTCGTTCTCCAGTTTGGCTATCCGCTGGTCCTGGGCGTCGACGCGCTGTTGGAGCACGGCCACCCGGGTCTGCAGGTCCGTCGCCTTTTCCCTGACCTCGCGGCGGTGCTCGGCAAGGCAGCCGGTCAGGAGACAGCACAACAATCCAACGAGCAGGAGGCGTTTGAGCATCTGTGACATCGTGACCCCTTTCCGCGAATCCGACGTGAATCGTTCGTCACAAATCATGTCCTTTTCCCGGTCACGCAGGGCATTGCGGTCCCTGCGACCACGAGGACAATTCTCCGTGAATGGCGCCGAGCGTGCAAGTGAGGGAATTCCGTAATTCCGGGGGCGTCTTGTGAAAAGACGCGGAAACAGCAAGTCCCACGAGTGTCAAGCAAGATGGGCGGGCGTCGGAAAGGTACATATACTCTGGACATAAGACCATCGCCAAGCTGCCAGGCTGTGTCACATCGCAATTGTTTGGCCCACTGTCTTGCTCTGGAGGCGGATGCCTCTGCGATCCGGCTCCACAGGTCCCTCGCTGCCCCGCATGCCCACTGCACGGCA
>Ga0315282_10013017_pt1 | contig 12620 bp, 8 predicted proteins | sample YL17G07_20_MG_FD_203693 | JGI IMG/M metagenome (GOLD analysis project Ga0315282, IMG submission 203693) | Sediment microbial communities from Yellowstone Lake, YNP, Wyoming, USA - YL17G07_20 | ecosystem: Environmental > Aquatic > Freshwater > Lake > Sediment | place: USA: Wyoming | collected... | reverse complement strand
TGCGAAAGATAAAGTGGATTTGGTAATATGTGGCATAGATATTTCCCCCTCTCTGACCACTATATCGGCATCAGAGGGAGAAAACTTGAATCCTTTCAACAGAGCAAGAGCGTCAAGACTATGATAAAGGAGAAGAAGTTGACAGATACGAGAGAGCACGAATTTGTCATCCCCAGGATGACGCGAATCACGCCGGGAACCGTTATCGGCGGAAGATACGTCATAAAACGTATGCTCGGCGAGGGCGGAATGAGTATGGTTTACCTCGCGAGAGATGAAACGCTTGATATGGATGTTGCGCTCAAGATGATCCACAGCGTTCTCACAAACAGTGAGCAGGCTATTGCTGCTCTTCGTGAGGAGGCGCGCGTAACGGCGGCGCTGTCGCATCCAAATATAGTCCGGTTGTTCAACTTTGAGCAGATTGGCGAGCGCAATTTTATGGTTGTGGAATACGTTGATGGTCCTTCGCTTCAGGACATCCTGGACAGGCAGAGAAGACTGTCGCTTGAAGAGACGCTCCGCTATGCCGAGCCTATTGCACAGGGTCTGGACTATGCACACCAGTCTGGAGTGCTGCACAGAGATGTGAAGCCGACAAACATAATGATTGACAGCCGCCAGATAGTGAAACTGACAGACTTTGGAATCGCACGCAGGATGAAGGACCAGGCGCTTCGCCTATCAAGAGAATTGCGCGCAGGCACACCGCCATATATGGCTCCTGAGCAACTTATGGGAAACATAATAGACAGAAGATGCGATATTTATTCATTCGGCGTGGTCGTTCACGAGTGCCTCTCGGGGGCAGTGCCGTTTGAAAGCGGCTCTGTGGAAATACAGATAATGTTGAAGCCTCCGCCGCCGCTGCCAAACGTGCCTGATTACGTCAGGGATGCGGTTCTGCGGGCGCTCTCAAAATCCGCCGCTCAGAGATATAACTCAGCGGGTGAATTCTTTGCAGCCCTCTCAGGTGCGCCTGTTCCTGCTGTGGCGGAAACGCCGAAAAGGAAGCCTGTAAGACTTGCGCCTGTAATAAGGGAGCGCGCAGTTCCAGCAAATGTCCTTGTCGTAGATGATGAGCAGGACATCAGGTCGCTTCTCGCTTCGTTTTTGAAGTCTAACAACTATGGGTGCGAGACAGCCGCGGACGGCGAGGAGGCTCTCTCAGCGGTCACGAGAAAATCATTTGACCTGATAATTCTGGACCTCTATATGCCGAAGATGAACGGGTTCCAGTTCCTGCGAAGAATCAGAATAGAAGGCGTCACAACCCCTGTAGTAATACTGACCGCCAGCCCGCTGGAACAGGACATGTTGACTTCTTACCGCACAGGTGCAGACTACTTTATGTGCAAACCATTCTCAGCAAAGAGGCTCAAAGATGTTGTCACCTACTTCCTTGAAGACATTTCTGAAAAAGAGAGGCAGGAACTGGAATCCCGCCTGTAATGAAGGTTCTGTGGCGCAAATGCGAAGCCCGACTTCACACTTTTTCAGCCAGCGGTTGCGTCCTATCGCTTCGCGCCACCAGAAGAGAAAATCAAATCATTTCGGAAATTTCGCTTTTCAAATCAGAATTCTCGCTTGCATCGGCAGAAAGGTCTGGATAGAATGCTAATGAGGGTTTTGAGAGTTGTGATAGATTACGTAGTTGTAGCCCTACGCTTCTTTTTCCCGAGGACGACCCTGTGCTGCTCGCATTCAAAGGGAAGTTCAGACCACTGATAAAAGAAGGCAAGAAGACCCAAACTCTGAGGCTCTGGAAGCGATGCCCTTTTCAGCCCGGCGCTGTAGTTCTCTCTCCAAAACTCGGCAAGGTCAGAATCAACTCGGTTGAAAAGACTCTTCTGTCTGAACTGTCGCAAGATGACGCGGTGCAGGAGGGTTTTGAAGAGATTGAGCAACTCGTAAAAAGCATAAAGGAAATATACTCTCTCAAGAGAATCGCAAATGTGGAGTGCTTCAAAATCAGATTCACCTACCTCGGAAAGAAGCAGACCTGCAAAGAGCCCGCCGAACAACGGGTGACAAAAGAAGTTGGCCAAGTCGGCAGGCAGTTACGCCTTATTAGACCGTTCTGACCATACCCGGACGGAGCGCTTCCAAGCGCTCGCCGCCGAGAAACTACTACGCCTCTCTGCGCCGAAGAAGAAGGAAAAGAACAACACCAGCAATCACAACGCCAATGATAATCAATCCCGGCAAAAGCGAGTTCCACTCTTTTACCGCTTCCTGCCGCTGGATCTGCTGTGGGGAGGACTTTTCCTGCTCGGTCGTGTGTTTGCTTGGAGTTCAGATTCTCCTTTACGTTTCCGATTACCCCTTTCTCAGGGGCCTTTGTTCCAGAGCCCTCTCCTTATATTACCTCTTAGCCTCTTCAAATAGGGCAGGACGATATTTTTCTATAAATTTGAAAAACTTGTCCGCGTTTTGCTCCACTGCACCGAGGCTTTCAATGCGGCTGAATCCACCTGGCCCTTTCAAAACAAACGAGACCTGTTCCAAAGTGGCACATCCGTCCTCGTCCAACAGATAGTCAGCCTGAATGATGTCCAAACTAAGATAAGATGTCACGCGCACATGCACAACACCACTGGAGAGAGTCTCAAGAACCTCGGGAGGCTGCTTGGGTTGGTCCACGACCCATTCGGGATGCTCCAGACTACATTCATCAAACAAGGTCTGTAAAGCGTTCCCGTTCCGGATAAACAGCCCACCAACAAGGAGATGTGCTACATAGTCTTTCCATAGGGAGCCTGTTAGCCCTTGGAAGAAATAGCCGGCATTTTGCACTGACAGGGCGTAGCGCTTCCCGTCTTCCTCTACTCCATAGTAACTTGATACTTCACCAATAGGGACTTTTTGTGAGCGGCATAGCCGGAGTAGATGGCAATTGTCTCGCAAGCGAAGTCCTGCAGTTTCCGCGCCCTCCGGAAGTTTGCAGTGGTCAGCATTTGCCATGCGCTCGTCGTAGACGGTCTGTTTCTGAAGTTTCTTTTGAACGTCCGCGGTGGTTACCTCATCAGTAACAAGTCGCTCTGAGTCCACAGTAGAACCAATGTCATCCTTTTCTTCCGTATTCTTTCCGCAAGAAACAGCGGCTAACACAAAAAGGCCCAAGCAAACGGTTGAGACTGAAAGTTTGTCCATTCCTCAAACCTCCTCTAAGGGACAGGTCTTATATAAATTAGGGACGGCCACGTTTTATCTGCGCTCGGCTAAATTACCGCGCACTGCCGTGGCGGGGCGGTTATCTGCGGTATCTGTATCCGCCGTAATGATGGGGGACTGAATAGTGGTCGGTTCTGCCTACGTCCCAGATTAGAGTTCCAAGTATCGCCAGGTCAATAAACTCGTCCCAGGTAGGTCCGTAGTAGTAAACCGCGCGATGTGGGTAATCATCATAGTAGTAGTCGGGATAATACCCCACCGCGTAGCAACTGCTGAGCGCAAGTGCGCCGAGACAGAGCAAAATTATTATCTTCATCTCTGAACTCCCTATTTATACTAACGCCTTCTGGAGGGATTTGTTCAACATTTCTGGCTCAGCAGAAGCAGAATTATTCCTCAATCTGGCTCTCAACAACTGCGCAGATGATGTGTCCAATAAGTATGTGGCACTCCTGAATCCTTGCCGTTATCTCTGAATCAACGAGGATAGCGACATCGCAGAGTTTGCGTAAGTTTTCCCCTTTCCTTCCTGTGAGCGCGATGGTTTTTGCGCCTCGCTTTTTGGCGAACTCAAGCGCTCTTATGACATTTGCTGAAGAGCCGCTGGTGGTTATTCCGATTGCGACATCGCCGCCGGAGAGGAGAGCCTCTAACTGGCGCACAAAAATATTCTCAAATCCGTAGTCGTTGCCAACAGAGGTGAGAATTGACGTATCTGTGGTGAGAGCGATAGCGGGCAGACCTTTTCTGTGCTTCTCAAACTTTCCCACAAGTTCTGACGCGATGTGCTGGGAATCTGCGGCGCTTCCGCCATTTCCGAAGAGGAAGATTTTCCCGCCCGCTTTCAGTGAATCCACCACTATTGCCGCAGCCTTTTCAATTTCAGCCGCCTGTTCAATAAGCGCCCGCTTTACCGCGATGCTCTCTTCAATGATTTGGCGAGTTCTGTTCATCCCAACTTCTGCGGAAAGTCCCGCTTATTTTTCGCGTCCTTCCACCACATCAACGCAGACGTGGCAGATGGAAGGATGTTTGGTATCAGTGCCGACGCTTTTGCGCAGGTTCCAGCATCTCTCGCATTTTTTATATTCACATCTTTTTGCCGAGACGGCGAGATGCCTCACATCTACCGCTTTCGCCGCTGACTCAAGAACCCCTTCTACAAGGTTCACTTCAGAGACTATGAAGATGGTCTCAAGTAATTTCCCGAAACTCTTGAGAAACTCTTGAAGGTTGGAGTTATCGGTAAAGAGTGTGACGGTCGCCTCAAGCGAACTTCCTATTATCTTTGCTTCGCGCAGTTTTTCCAGTTCTCGCGCAACCTCAGTCCTTATCGCGATAATCCTGTCCCATCTTTCCATGAGTTTTGCGTCCTCAAAGTCGCTCTCAACCTCTGGAAATCTCGCGAGGTGAACGCTTATCTCTCTGTCTTCTTTTTTGGGAAGTAACTTCCAGACCTCTTCTGAAGTGTGGACGAGGACTGGTGCGTAAAACCGCACAAGCGCCTCAAGAATGTGGTAAAGCGCTGTCTGCGCCGACCTGCGCCGAAGCGAATTCTTACCGGCTGTATAGAGGGTGTCTTTGTGAATATCAAAATAGAAAGCGCTCAAATCAACCACACAGAAGTTATACAGGGTCTGATATACAACGTGGAAGTCAAAATCCTCGTAACCCTTTGTTACAGTTTTTGTGACCTCCTGGAGTCGCGCGAGAGCCCATCTGTCTATCTCGGCGAGGCGGTCTCTCGGCACAGAATCTTTAGCGGGGTCAAAGTCATAAAGGTTTCCGAGAAGGTATCTGAAGGTATTGCGAATTTTGCGATACCCTTCCCCCGCCTCTGCCAGAATTTTGAGCGATGTCCTTACGTCGTTGCGGAAGTCCACACTCGTAATCCAGAGGCGCAGAATATCTGCACCGAAATCTTTCAGAACAGCGTCTGTCGGAATAAAGTTGCCGAGAGATTTTGACATCTTTCTTCCGTTCTCATCCACAACAAAGCCGTGGGTGAGAACAGAGAGAAATGGCGCCTTTCCGAACGCCGCAATGCCTGTTATCAGCGATGCCTGAAACCATCCCCTGTGCTGGTCAGTCCCTTCAAGATAGAGGTCAACTGGAATGGAGAGTTTCTCTTTCTCCGTTATGACGGGGTGGTAACTTGTGCCTGATTCAAACCAGACATCAAGTATATCCGTCTCCTGCCTCAGTTCTTTTGAGCCGCAGGTCGGGCACTTGAAGGAGTCGCTCATAAAGTGGTGGATGCCTTTTGTGAACCAACTGTCAGCGCCCTCTTCTGCGAAGATTTTGCGTGCGCTTTCAATCGTCTCCACAGTGAGTACCGGCGTCTCGCAGTTCTTGCAGTAAAGCGCTGGAATAGGGATACCCCACGCTCTCTGACGAGATATGCACCAGTCGGGACGCTCTTTCACCATACCGAGTATGCGCACCTTCCCCCAGTTTGGAATCCAGTTCACTTTCTTTATCTCAGAGAGCAGATTCTCTCGCAGATTTGAGTGCTCAATAGAGATGAACCACTGTTTTGTGGCGCGGAAGATGAGCGGTCTGTGACACCTCCAGCAGTGAGGATAAGAATGGCGAACAGTTGACTTGAACATCAGCGCGCCAGATTTCTCTAAGTCAGCGATTATCTTTTTGTCAGCGTCAAAAACGTTCACGCCTTGAAGAGGCGAAAACTCGGCTGTGAATCTTCCACGGGAATCTACAGGACTAATTATGTTCAGACCGTACTTCTGCCCTACATCGTAGTCCTCTTTTCCGTGCCCGGGCGCTATATGAACTGTTCCTGTGCCTGATTCAAGGCTGACAAAAGGCGCCAGAATTATTCGACCTTCCCTTGGCATAAACGGATGCTTGTAAATCATACCTTCCAGTTCTTCGCCTTTCACCTTGCCGACGCGTTCATACTCTCGCAGACCTAACTGCTCCATCACGCTATCCACAAGTTTATCAGCGAGTATAAAAATTTCAGGACTGGAAGGCACTCTCACCGCAGAGTAATCAAATCCCGGGTTGAGCGCGACCGCAACGTTTGCGGGCAGAGTCCACGGCGTTGTAGTCCATATCAGGATACTTACAGGAATTTTCTCTTTTATTCCGAAGGCGGCTGCGACAGATTCTTCAGCGTGAAAGCGAACCCATATTGACGGTCCTTCTATCTCCTCGTATTCAAGTTCCGCTTCAGCCAGTGCGGTCTCGCAGGAGAAGCACCAGTGAATCGGACGAAGGTCGCGGTACACATACCCGTTCTCCACTATTTTCTTCAGAACAGTCAGCACACCCGCTTCGTATTGAGGAGTCATCGTAAGATATGGGTTCTCCCAATCGCCGAAGACTCCAAACTTCTTGAACTGCTCGCGCTGGTACTGGACATATTTGCGCGCATACTCACGACACAAGCGCCTTATCTCAATCTTGGTCTTTTCGCGCAGTTTCTCACCCAGTTCCGTCATCACCTTATACTCTATTGGCAGCCCGTGACAGTCCCAGCCAGGCACAAACGGCGCATCATAGCCACACATTGTTTTGAACTTCACCACCACATCCTTTAGCGCTTTGTTCATCGCTGTTCCAAGATGCAGGTCGCCTGTCGCATAGGGGGGACCATCGTGAAGAACATAAAGTGGTGCACCTCTGTGAGCCTCGCGTATTTTTTTATAAATATCAAGCCTATCCCACTCCTTCTGAATCTTTGGCTCTTTCTCGGTCAGGTTCGCCTTCATAGAAAAAGTGGTGGTCGGCAAATTGAGCGTCTTTTTGTAATCCATTTCTCTTCCCACGCGTTAGCCTATCTCTGTTATAATTCTTCTGAAAATCCTGTTCAGTTTTGGCTGCGCTTCGTTAGCGACCCTTATTATCTCCTCTATGCAAGCAGGCTTCAGTCTGTCAGGAAGGCACTCATCTGTTATGACCGAAATCGCCAGAACCCGCAGTCCTGAGTGGATGCCGACAATAACCTCGGGAATAGTTGACATCCCGACCGCGTCAGCGCCTATGGTTCGCAGAAACCTGTATTCTGCACGCGTCTCAAGACAGGGTCCGGGCAAAGCGACATAGACACCTGTATAAGCGCAGATTCCCTCAGACAGCGCGATTTTTTTCGCGAGAGCGATAAGTTCTCTATCGTACGGCTCGCTCATATCAGGGTATCTTTGACCAAGGCGAGAATCATTCGGTCCGACAAGCGGCGTCGTCCCTAACAGGTTTATATGGTCTTCAATTATGAGAAGGTCGCCCGGCGTATGCTGCGGATTCATTCCGCCCGACACATTTGATATGAGCAGAAACTCTGCGCCCAACGCCCGCATCACGCGCACAGGAAAGGTTATCTCTTTCACAGAGTAGCCTTCGTAGATGTGGAACCTCCCGCTCATAGCAACAACGTTCTGCCCTTCCAGGCGTCCTAAAATGAGATGCCCCTTGTGGGTCTCAACTGTGGACTCCACGAAATGAGGGATTTCGCGATATTCTATCACGGTCGCTTCCTCAATCTCATCTCCCAGCCGCCCGAGTCCTGTGCCGAGAATGAGTGCGAAGCGCGGAACCAGTTCGGTCTTTCGCCTTATCGCCCGAACCGACTCCTGTATCTCGTCATACAGAGAAGCCATTCAGTTCCCTTTCAACGAAGACCTGCATCACAGCAAGGTTTCAAATTATACTTTTCTTGGCTCTCAAGTCAAATACGATTTCCGTAGCGCAGAAACTCCGTGTGTGCCAGAGTTTTGTCGCTGCTTTTCTTTGTCCGGGTTGACATAGGCGCGCTGTGCGCTGGCATAAGATAAATCCGAAATCCGAAGCATGAAATCCGAAAAAATCACGAATGAGCCACGGTTTTTGGTGGTTTGGATTTTGGTCATTTGAATTTGTTACAGAAACCACAGGTAAACACAGAGAGGAAAACCTTACATCTCCGCATTTATCTGTGTTCACCTGTGGTTTCATAATGGCGCGGCATTTGCCGCTTCTTGACTGGAACAGCGGTGATTGCTAAATGAAAAACCTGTATTTTGCTCTATCTATGAGTGCGCACTCGCCTGATTTGCGAAGTTGCCGCAGCGCAGAGCGGACGCGATGCTCCCATCTCCTGTCAGTCTTGGAACCCTTACAGAGTTCCATATCGTTTGGACTAACCAGATTGTTCTGGCGTCTGTGAAGAAGAACCAACTCTTTTATCTTGGCGAGGCTTGCCACCTCTATCTTGTTCTTTATGACCACGGTTCTAATGCTTTCAGCGTAGTTTTCCTGCGCCATAATACCTCCTCTACTGTTTATCATATTTTGTAGGTATGATTGTGTCAAGTCACCAGTTTGCCCAGGATGGATGTCAGGTGCGGAATTTTTCAGTTGTTCAGCAAGTTTTTTGTGGTTTTTTCGGACTTTTGCGTGTAAGTTTTATTTTAGCAGTTCGCCTTGGAAGAGCGAACAGCAAGTCACGACATTTTCAGTAGGTGACCTGATGAGTATGAGAACCTCCAGTCTCCCGTTTATTTTGGCGGTGGCAGCGCTGGTTCTGAGTGCGCTTTTTGCTGTAACTGAAATGTTTGCAGCGCCGCCTGCGCACAGCAAGGAGATAGTCCTCAAATTTGACCGTAGCGTGCTCAAAACTGTCAAGAACGATGGCAGAGACTTCCTCATCCTGGAGCGCTGCGCCTATCCGCCTGATTCTGTGGGCGCGCCACAGATTCCCGCATACTTCGCGCGCGTAATTGTGCCGCGGAAAGCGAAGTTTGAAAAAGTCACTGTAACCGACTCCCGGAGCGAAAAACTTCCCGGCACATACTTGCCTGATTTTGTTCGTCCGCCGTGCCGCCCTGGTCAAAAGCCTTCTCCCTCACAGCCTGACGCCGGGATTTACGAAGGGCAGAATCCCTACCCCGCCGAAACAGTTGAGTTCCTGCGGGAAGGAACAATGCGCGGACACAGGATTCTTTTTTTCCGCGTCAACCCGATTCAGTATCTGCCAAAAAGCAAAGAACTGCTTTTTTACTCTCAGATTACTCTTCGCATTGAGTATTCTATTGACAGCGGCAGAGAGTTGACTATCAAACCAGCAAGGAGAGGCGAACCGTTCTGGCGGATAATCGCTGATTCGGTTGACAACCCCGCTGATATGGACAAAATCAATGAGCCGGAGGCGGGTGAGGAACCCGCGCCTCAAGGAGATATTCAGCCGCTTCCAGCCGGGGCAGGAACTGTGCAATACCTGCTAATCTGTCCGAGCGCTTTCCAGAGCGACTTCCAACCGCTTGTGGATTGGAAAAAGAAAAAAGGCGTTCCCTCAAAAATAGTGACGACAGAATCAATAAACACAGATTATTCGGGCACGGACACACAGGAAAAAATCAAGCGATGCATAATTGACTACGTCGCCAATAACGGGACGCTTTACGTGCTTCTCGGCGGAGATATGGACACTATACCGGACAGAGATTGCTATGGATACGTTCCGTCTGTTCCTCCCACCTCGGACCGGTACATCCCCTGCGACCTGTATTACTCCGGGCTTGACGATATCAACTGGAACGATGACGGGGATAACAAATGCGGCGAAGTCGGCGACGACACAGTAGATATGGAGCCGGACGTCTTTGTTGGCAGATATGCTTGCAGAACTGTTGCTCAGGTCCAGGCATATGTCAACAAGGTTATTGAGTATGAAAAGACCGCTCCAGCGACAGGATTCAGCAAGGAACTGATACTCAGCGGAGTTATGTGCTGGGGTTGGTTTAACCCGTCCACTGGCCAGTACACCGAGGGGTCCTGCCCGTCTGGCTGGGTAAGCGATTCCGAGTACTGGTCAGGCAAGATGTATAATGACTGTATTGCGCCTTACTGGTCGCCAAATAGAACCAACTTTTTTGACACCACGCCCGGTCTGACCCTGAGTGCAGCCGTGCTGCAGTCCAAATTGGACGATGGATACGGCATCCTGAATATGAAGACTCACGGCAATGTGACGATATGGGGTATGGAGACAGACACATACTCCACAAATAATGCCTTTGCCCAGATAAACGACAACGAATACAGCATAATTTATACCGATGCGTGCTATGTCAACGCGTTTGACGATACGTATGTATGCCTCGGCGAGGCTCTTACGCGAAACGCTGGTGGTGGTGCGATAGCGTTTATCGCTTGCAGCCGCTACGGCTGGGGCAGCCCCGGACACCCAACAGGTCTTTACTCAGACGAGTTCAACAGAGAGTTCTATAAGAAATTACTTGGCAGTGGACTATACCATCTCGGCGAGGCTTTCGCTATGCATAAATATACATTCGCCCCTCTGTGCAGCTCTTATGATGACCCTTACAGGTGGCTTCAATTTGGAATAAATCTCCTTGGCGACCCCGAACTCCCGGTATGGACTGATAACCCGCAGACTATGAGTGTAGTTCATCCTTCAACCATCGGCATAGGAACCCAGACCGTAAACATCAATGCACAGCCTTATTCGCATATCTGTCTATGGAAGACTGTAGGCTCAACTGACGAAGTTTACGTTTACGGTGACGCCAACGCAAGCGGAGATTACTCAACTACCATAAATGTCCCAACGACCGGAACACTCCGGCTGACCGTCACAAAGCACAACTTCTATCCATTTGAGGCTGATATAATCGTTCAGGGAGTATCTGTCACAGTTCAAACTAATATCTCTGGTTTGACAATTACTGCTGACAGCGTTGACTACACTTCGCCGCACACATTTTCTTGGGCGGAAGGCAGCACTCACACAATCAGCGTCGCTTCACCGCAGTCAGGCGGGTCTGGAACTAACTACTTGTTTGAGTCCTGGAGCGATGCAGGTGCGCGGACGCATAGCATAATCGTGCCCTCCAGCCCCACAACCTATATGGCAACGTTCAATACCCAGTTCAGGCTAACGACAGCACCGAATAACCCCGCTTACGGCTCAGTCACCCCTTCAGGTGAGAACTGGTACGACCAGAACACTGTGGTAACCTTGACCGCCACGCCAAACCCGGGATACGGATTCGCTAACTGGTCAGGTGACGCAAGCGGAACCACAAATCCACAGAATTTGACTATGAATAGTCCGAAAAGCGTGACCGCTAATTTCGCTCTCATACCGATCGCCGACTTTGTCGTCGCTCCGACAAGCGGGAACGCTCCCCTTACTGTCCAGTTTGCGGACGCATCAACCGGCGATATTACGTCTTGGTTCTGGAACTTTGGTGCAGACGCGACCCCACCTACTGCTAATACTCAGGGTCCGCACTCCGTCACCTACAACGCTCAGGGGCTAAAGACAGTTAGTATAACTGTCACAGGTCCAGCAGGCTCTAACGCACAGACCAGAGTTGACTGCATAAATGTCCTGCCACCACTGACAGAAGCGACTCTCACAGTCAGGTCGCGATACGGCTCGCCTGACCCGCCTGTAGGAGCCTGGACATATCCGATAAATGCTGAGGTTGCGGTGAGCGTCGTAACGCCTGTCTCCGGAACCCCCGGAATAAGATACGTCTGCACAGGCTGGAGAGCGAGAGGTTCGCCAGAAACTCTTCCGCCGACAGGAACAGGAAACTCCGTAACATTCACAATCACAATGAACACTACTCTGACCTGGACCTGGAAGACGCAGTATCTTCTCACCACAACCGCCGCTCCTGAGGGAAGCGGAACAGTTGGTGTTTCGCCGACAAGTCCTGACGGATACTACGACGCGAAGAGCAATGTCACCATCACAGCGTCCGATAATACCGATTACGATTTTGGTTACTGGTCAGGCGGCTTGAGAGGGACAGCCAATCCGCAGAACCTGCTGCTTCGCGGTCCCAGAAACGTCACCGCAAACTTCGTTCTGGAAAAAAGGTATCTTACTGTAAACTCTGCTCGCGGCGAGCCTGTTCCCGCTGTCGGCGCACACGAATATGATTACGGTTCCGTCGTCAACGCAGGCTGTGGATCAACCCCGTATTCTGGCGGAACAGGGATTCAGTATGTCTGCACAGGACATCTCGGAACAGGTAACCTGACAGACGGTTCGGAAACAGGCGTATCGTTTGTGATAACACTGGACTCCTCCGTCACCTGGCTCTGGCAGACTCAGTATAAGTTGACCACTGTGGCGAATCCGCCTTCAGGTGGCACAGTAACGCCTTCAGGTGAAACCTGGCACAACGCCGGCGCTACAGTGACCCTCACCGCAACCGGGAATCCCCCATACGGATTTCTCAACTGGAGCGGCGACCTGACAGGTAACGAAAATCCAAAAGAGATTACTATGAACGGCGCCAAAAGTGTTATAGCAAACTTCCTTCAGGTGATTTTTGCGGGATTCAGCGGGAGTCCGAGAAGCGCGGTTGACCCGTCACTCACTGTTCAGTTCGCGGATGAGTCCGTAGGAAATATCACTTCCTGGGAATGGGACTTTGACAACGATGGGACACCTGATTCTACAGAGC
>Ga0315282_10013016_pt1 | contig 12621 bp, 13 predicted proteins | sample YL17G07_20_MG_FD_203693 | JGI IMG/M metagenome (GOLD analysis project Ga0315282, IMG submission 203693) | Sediment microbial communities from Yellowstone Lake, YNP, Wyoming, USA - YL17G07_20 | ecosystem: Environmental > Aquatic > Freshwater > Lake > Sediment | place: USA: Wyoming | collected... | reverse complement strand
TACCCACCTTCTTCCGGGCGCCCGCGAGGTCCTGGAGGCGCTTCATGGACGGGGCATCCGGCTGGCCATCGCCACGAACAAGCTCGGGCAATTTGCCCGGGAGCTCTTCGAGCATTTCGGATTGGACGAGCTCTTCGCGGTCATCGTAGGAGATGAAGATGTTTCCCAGAACAAGCCCGACCCGGAAATGCTCCTGCACGCCATCGAAAAAATGCGACTGAAAAAAGAGGAAGTCATCTTCGTCGGCGATTCTCCGATCGACATCCAGACCGGGAAGAACGCCGGGGTCCGGGTCTTCACCGTTCCCACGGGGGTGACCCAGAGGGAGGACCTGGAGAAAGCCCAGCCGACCTTGATCCTGGACCGCCTTGTCGACCTCTTATTTTACTTTTAACGGGGGAGCGGCTGGCGGCCTCACGGGAGTAGAGTACGTTTTGCGGTGGCCCGCGCAAAGGCCAGACGAGGCGAATCATTCTATTGACCCAGCAAAGGTTTGGAGCTTAAAATAATACAGAATCCGAAAAAAGGGGGTGGTTCAACACACGTTGGGACAGCTTAAAACAAACTTACCGGAGAAGGAGGTCGACCATCATGCCCCTTGACGAATTACTGCAAAGGTTGATTCATGTAACTCCTGGGCAAAAAACTTTCCTGTCTGTTTATTTGGACTTACGCCCCGATCAAAGCGGTAAAAAACGACATACCATCTTTCTCAAGAATCGCCTGCCGGAACTTACGAACCTTCTCCCCGCACATTCAACCGAGCGGTCTCTGCTGGCCAAAGATATTAAACGCCTCCAGAAGTATTTGGAGGAAGACCTGGACCCTGCCTGGAAGGGCTTGGCCTTGTTCACTTGCGCCTCCGATGATTTATTCGTACCCGTGTCCATGCCTTGGCCGCCGGAAAATGCCCTGGACCTGGCTCCCCATCCCTACCTTTTTTCCCTGATCCGCCACGCGGACCTTTACCAAACCCATGCGGTGGTCGCGGCGTGCTCCCGCAACGCCCGCCTGTTCCTCGTACGCCTGGGACGCCCAGAAAAACAACTCACCCTCTCCTGGGAAGATAAACACACCACTCGCTTCGGGCGCATGGGTTGGTCATTACCGAGATTTCAGCGTCATCAGCAGGAGCACATCAAGCAACGGGCCAAAGAGATGCTGGAAAATTTGGAAAAATTGATCAACTCGGGGAAGACCGAATACCTTTTTGCCGTTGCGGAAGAAGGGATAGAGGCCGAGTTTAAAAAGCAGCTATCCACGGTTTTGAAAAAGAAGCTGATCCCCCTGCCCTCCGTCGAGCCGCATGACCCAGACCACAAGATTCTATCGGCCTCGATTGCTGCCCTGCAAACCATCTCCCGTCAGAAGGCGGAAGCCCTGGCCCGGCAAATCCTGGAAGAGGCCGAGCCCCTGGGTCAGGCTACGGCTGGGCCGGAGCCCACCCTGAGTGCCTTGCAGGACCACCAGATTGAGCGCATGGTCCTCGACGCCCGCTTCAAAGCCACGGGCTGGAGATGTCCAAAATGCAGCTCTCTGGGCAGCGGCGGGTTGCCCAGTGCCTGCCCCTATTGCCAGGGTGAAATCGGCTCCGCAGACCTGCGCGAAGGGATCATCGCCAAAGCCAAATCCCAGGGGGTGGAGCTCTTCTTCACGGAAAATTTTTCCCCCCTGATGCAGGCGGGAGGAATCGGGGCGTTGCTCAAGTACAAAGCCTCGAAAAGAATAAAAAGATGACCCTTCGCCCTCCGCAGAGTCTTCTTGATAATTAACCTCCGGATGGATATAATGGGCGAACTTAGGATGAGAAAATGAAACGGGTTCTGATTTGTGTTTTTGGCCTTGTCCTCGCCCTTGAGGGGTGTTATTACACCTTGCGTTCCACAGAGGGAAATAAAATCTCTGCGGCCCAAGTCCAGGAAATTAAATTGGGCAAGACGACGGAAATGGACCTCCTGAACATTTTGGGTCCGCCGTCCAAGAAGGAAGTCAAAGCGGATGGAACGGAGGTTCTCCGCTACATCCATACAACCTGGGAAAACCCGACCCTGCCGGGCGGATATGTGATGTATGGCCTTTTCGATAGGGAAACGGAAGAGATTTTTGAGATCATTCTCAAGGATCATGTCGTCCAGAGCTACCATTTTTTACGACAATGAAAAGGAGGAGATGGATGAAGAAAAATTTTGGGCGTTGCTTTTTCGTGGGGATCACAATCCTGAGCCTTTTTTTCCTGGGGGGCTGTGCCGGCAGCAAGACCTACCTCCTCAACCTGCGTTATGATACTTCGAAAACCACCCCTTTCCTGAGCGGGGCCACCCAACCCGTGACGTTGGCACTCTATACCATCCAGGATGCGCGGCCGGACCGGATGTACCTGGGCCGCTGGGTGTACCGGGACGGCACGGTGGATTTTTTTAAGCCGGATGCCGGAACCGTCGAGCAAGTCGTTACCAAGTCTTTGGCCAATCTCCTGGAGAAATCCGGCTTCAAAGTGGTTCTGGTAAATCGCTATTTAGACCCGGCCAAAGAAGACTTCAAGGACATCCCCGCAGATACAGCTTTTGGGGGAAAGCTGGAGGATCTCTGGGTGGAGGCCAAGAAAGAACTGGTGGCCACGGACTCTACCGCCAAGATGCGCCTGCGGGTTCATTGGGGAGTGGTAAAAACCCGGACCTGGATGACGAAAACCATCGAGGCCGGCGCGCAGGAGTCCAACCGGCCTCTCTATGGGGCCCCACATGCTGAGGCCATGATCAACGATGTTTTTAAGGACGGCCTGGACAAGCTGCTCAAGGACGAGGCGACGCTGCGGGGAATCTTCCTGAGCAAATAACCCAGATGATCTGCGTGGCTGCCGCTCCCCCGCCTCCGGCGGGGCCGTAATTTATCGTCAGCTGAAGCCGCCGGGTTTGGGGCCACAAGCTGAAATCGAATCGGCATCTGTACTCTTGCTCCCGCCGCAAGAAAACAGGGAAACGACTCGTTCCGGCTGCGGATCGCCACACTTCGGGCAGATGATCTTCAAGTCTCTGTCAGAAGACCCGTGGATGATCTCAAACCGATGAGAGCACTTGGAACATTGATACTCGTAAATCGGCACGCTGAATACCTCCCTTCAAAATAGCAAGTTGTGAGTGGTGAGTCGTCAAAAACCACCCATTGTGAATTGTAAATGGTCAGGAATGCGTCGTGAGGTGTTAGCGACTTGCGCCTTCCGCCTCACGACTTACGTTTTCTTGGCCTTACCCTAAGGCCATCATCAACCCGATCATCGCCCCCAAACCGGTGCTCAGATAAGGGTTGCAGGTCAGACCTCAGGTACTGCCCAGATGAGCAGAGAGCAGGCTGAGTCCATAGCCAATCCCTGCTCCCATCGCCAATCCCAGAAGAATTTTAAACCCCATAACCGTCTCTGCCCTTTCAAACTGCTTTCTTAACGATGTTTTCCAGCTGGCTTCGGGGCACCGCGCCCACGATTTGATCAACCACCTTCCCGCCCTTGAACATGATTAAGGTAGGAATCCCCCGTACCCCATAATTCGCCGGAGTTCTGGGGTTCTCATCTACGTTAACCTTGGCGAACTTAACTTTCCCGGAGTATTCTTTCGAGAGTTCTTCGAAGACAGGGCCGATCATCTTGCAGGGACCGCACCAGCTCGCCCAGAAATCAACGAACGTCGGTCGTTCCGCCTCCAGGACTTCTTTCTGGAAGGTATCGTCTGTGACGTTAAAAAAGTTCTCTCCCTCAGCCATTTTCTCCCCCTCCTGTCGGTGATCTTAGACCATTATAACAGTAAAATAGATCGTTTTGCAAAAGGTCAAAAAATTAGATGCGACTTTTCCAAAAAAGTTTCATATAATTTTATCCATGAGAAGCAAGTCTGTGGCTTTGTTAACTGCTGTAATGTTTCTAATCGTCTCTTCCGCCTGCTCCCACTCTCCCAGGAAGCCGTCTTCGCCCAATCCCCGCGAAGAAATTTCCTCCTCCGAAGAGGCCCGTCCCGCTTCGAGCGCTTCCCCGGAAGAGTCCTGGTGGAAAAGGGATGAATATCAATGGCTCATTACCTTTCTAATCGTTCTGGGAGTCGGCCTGGCGATTGGGGCCACCATCTATGTCGCCTCGGGAGCCAGCGGCCTTACCCTGCAGATAAGGAAATAAAAACAGCTCACCTATTTTTTTGCCCTCCCCCCGAAGAGCTGGGGCATGCGTGCCAGTACATTCATGTCCCCCTTTATCTTATACAATCCCTGTATCAAAGCCTTCGGCCGATCGATCTCCCCCCGGGCGATCTTGACCCATACATCCCCCGGCGATTCTATGGTCAGGGCCGGTCCAACCGCTTCTCCGCCCCGAACATCGCAACGCCCTCCGGCAATGGAGATGACCCATTTCCCTCCCCCCTCGCCGGCAATGTCGAATTGTATTTCCGTTTGCAGGTCTCCGGCGGCAGCCGGGTCAAAGGCTGCGGGCATCCCTTCGATCAATTCTTTGGCCGTATCCGGAATGGCCGCGGCTGCCTCGGGGCGGACGCGATATTTCCTCCGTAAGTAATAGTCCGGATATTTCTTGGAAAATACCACCCCGATTCCTATACACAGGGCGAAGGGGACGAGGATGGAATATGGCGGCTTGCCCTGCCCCAGATAGCTGGACAGGAACGAGGCAAAGAATACCGCGCTCCAGACGTAGGTGATCCGATAATTAATGAGTCGAAAATCAGGTGTTCCCCAGACTGACTCCGGGTACCATTGCTTGGCGACCGCATAGGTAAAGGGTTCGTAGCCGAATACTTGCGGCAATAGGGTCATCAAAAAGAGCGTGAAGTAAAGCAGGGCTACGGAAAGGTCCACGAAAAAGTGGGCCCAGTTTGCCGGGAAGGCATAAACCCAGATCGTCCCAGCGAGCAGAAACCCCAAGAAGGCTTTTTCCAAATAGGTGTTGTAATGGAGGATCTTCCGGGCGCTGACATATTGAATCGTCGCCAGGATGAGGCCGACAAGTACGGCTATCTTGGCCTGGCCCCAGGTGGCCTCGCCTAACCGGGCAATGGTCTTGAAGGTGGCCACCGGTATGAAAGAAGTAACGAAAAGAAGTTTATCCAGCTTTTTACTCATGCGGACGTAGCCCCATGGTCGTTACGTTCTGAATCCTTTTGGCCAAATAGCCATCTAAGGATAACAGAAGAAAAACAACCAAACCACAGAAAAATGATCCTGCCAAAATGGACCCAAGAGAAGAAGTCAAGAAATTGCTCAGGGAGATCGAAATTCTAAAGATCGAACTCCAGGAGAGGGAAAAGAGCCTTCCGGCCCATTCCATCCGGCCCCATCAGCTTTTAGCCGTCGAGGATCTCGAAGAAAAAATCCGTACTTTGCAGGAAAGGGTGAAGCAACTGGAATCGCCCTCGGGGAAGGAAAGATGAATTGCCTCCATCACCCCGACCGCCGCGCCATTTCCATCTGTCAGAAATTCGGCCAGGGATACTGTGAAGAATGCTGCCGCTGCACCGATCCCCGCGGATATTGTAAGTTTCGCTCCCAGTGCATCGGCTGGCAGGTTTGTGGAAAGGCCAAAAAAATTTCACCGCAGAGTCCGCCGAGAGTCCAGAAAAGAAATCCCAATTTCTAAATTTAAAATCCGCAACAAATAACCATGCCCGCTATTTAAATAAGTTATTTTCAGGTTTCGTATTCAAAAGAATTTACCTCTGCGACCTCTGCGACCTCTGCGCTCTCTGTGGTGAATCGGTCCTTGCGGCGGACCGCCGCGTTTCTTTTTATCCTCAGCAACCGAAAGAGCGGTTGCGCAGCAGTTCATTCAGGTAGTCCTTCATCCGTGGAATCCGTTGACTTTAGAATGCCAGCCAACCTATAATCATGTAAAGATTTCTTGGATCGATTCGCCATGACAAAGATCAAAACCGTCTTTGGATGCCAGAATTGCGGCTATCAATCGCCCAAGTGGCTGGGCAAGTGTCCGGATTGTGGCTCCTGGAACTCCCTGGTCGAAGAGCCTTTATCCACCTCATCGGAACGAGACGCCTATTCCATCGCGATTCCCGGCCGCGACCTTCCCCCCCAGCCCATCACAGCCATTGAGACCACTGACGAGGGAAGGTTGAAAACGGAGGGGGCCGAATTCGACCGCGTCCTGGGCGGGGGGCTGGTCGTCGGGTCTGTGGTCCTCATCGGTGGCGACCCGGGAATCGGTAAGTCTACCCTGCTCCTTCAAGTCCTGGACCGCTTGGCCCGAAGGGGTGTGAGCGTCTTTTACGTATCCGGGGAAGAATCGCTCCGGCAGACCAAGATGCGCGCGGACCGTATCGGGATCTCCTCCAAGGATCTCTATGTGCTGGCGGAGAACTCGCTGGAGAAGATCATCGACGCCATCCAAAAACTCAAACCCAGGGTAGTGGTCATTGATTCGATCCAAACGGTCTTTACCTCCCAGCTCCAGTCCGCCCCCGGCTCCATCGGCCAGGTCCGGGAATCCGCCGGAAAGCTCATGCTTCTTTCCAAGTCCACCAACCTCTCTACGTTCCTCATCGGCCACGTGACCAAAGAGGGGGCGATCGCGGGCCCCCGCGTTCTGGAACACATGGTGGATACCGTTCTTTACTTCGAGGGCGACCGGGGTCACCCGTACCGCATCCTGCGGGCCGTGAAGAATCGCTTCGGTTCCACGAACGAAATTGGTGTTTTTGAGATGAAGGACAGCGGCCTGGAAGAGGTGGCCAACCCTTCGGAGCTTTTCCTGGCCGAACGCCCCCTCAATGTTTCGGGTTCGGTGGTCATCTCCAGTATGGAAGGTTCCCGGCCGATCCTCGTCGAGCTGCAAGCCCTGGTGACTTCCACTTCTTACGGAATGCCCCGGCGTACGGCGATCGGCGTAGACCCCAACCGACTCTCCCTGCTGGTGGCTGTTCTGGAGAAGAAGGTGGGGATGAATTTGGCCCAGCAGGACATCTTCGTCAACGTCGCGGGCGGCGTACACATTGAAGAGCCGGCCGTAGACCTCGGGGTCATCTCGGCCGTGGCCTCTTCCTTTCTGGATAAACCCATCCCGGCCCGGACCATGGTCATCGGAGAAGTCGGTCTGGCGGGTGAAGTCCGGGGCATCCATCAGGCCGAAGTGCGCCTGAAAGAGGCATCCAAACTGGGCTTCAAACGGTGCCTCTTGCCCATGAGTAACCGCTCGAGGATAAAGCTCGAATTCGAAGGGATAGAGCTGACGGGCGTCGGCTCAGTGGAAGAGGCTTTGGAAACCCTTTTTTGATGAAATGAGCGTCGAGGCCGGGGAGCGTCCGGCCGGATCCGGCGCCGCTTTAAAGTTTTCGAATATTTTCTCGATGTTTGTACCGTAAGAGGAGGAGGTGCGCTTGCAGAAATTTCTTCTGGCAACGCTGCTGATTTTAGTCTTTCCATTATCTCTCTGGGGGCAAACTCCTACATTTGACCCCAACCGGTCCATCGCCCTGGTCTTTTCATCCAGCGTCTCCGGCGAAGTCGAGCCCTGCGGCTGAAGGGATAATCTGCTTGGCGGTCTGCCCAGGCGAGCCACTTTCATCGATGAGCTGCGGCGCACTCGGAAGGGGGTCATCCTCGTGGATACGGGGGGTCTGCTCTACGCCCGCACTCCTACCCCAAGCCCCAACGTGCAAAAAATGGGCGAACTCAAGGCTGACCTGTACATGAAGACCTACAATCTCATGGGATACGACGCCTTCACGCCCGGAGAGTTTGACTTCTCCTTTGGCGTAGGTCCGGTCTTCCAAATGAGCAGGCAGGCTAGTTTTCCCTTCCTGGCCGCAAATCTGCTATACGCCGAGTCCAAAAAGCCTGTTTTCAAACCTTATATAATTAAAGAAATCCAGGGGGTCAAAGTGGGTCTCCTGGGATTGATCTCCAACCGGCATCCGCTGGGGGGGCCGCCCGAAGAAAAGGGAAAATATTATCTGGCCGACCCGATTGAGACCGCCAAAAAGATCGTCCCCCGGTTAAGGAAGAAATGTGATCTGATCGTTGCCCTGGCCCACATGGAACCGGATGAGCAGCGAGGGCTCGCCCAATCCGCCCCGGACATTTTTTTTATCCTGAGTGGACACAACCCCACCGTCCAGCCGAATCCGACAAAGGCTCACAACTCGTCAATTTTTGAGGCCGGGTCGCGCGGCGAGCAAATGGGGCAGGTGGATTTCTACACCGAGGGGAAGGATCTGTTTGCTCGCTACGAGATCAACAACCTCACGTTTAAATACGCTGACCATCCGCAGGCCCTGGTACTGCTCAACCTGTACAAGGCCGGCCTCCGGAACCTCCTGGGACTCCCACCCCAGCCCGCACCCGCGCCAGAGCCCGGGGCAGCCGGTCCGCAGACGGCCACCCCTCCCTCCGCCTTATTCGTGGGTGAAAAAGCCTGCCTTCCCTGCCATCAAGAACAGCATAAGAGCTGGCAGGAAACCGCCCATGCCCGGGCATACCAAACCCTGGTGCAGCAGAATAAATCTTCCGACCCCGGTTGCCTGCAGTGCCACACCACCGGCTACGGCGAGGCGAAAAAAGACCTGGCCGCCGACTTCCAAAATGTCCAGTGTGAAGCCTGCCACGGCCCCGGAGACGGCCACCCCGAGCCGCGCAAAACCCTCTCCAAGGTTGGCGAAGACCAATGCCGCAAATGCCATAATACCGCCAACAGCCCGAACTTCAATTACGCCGCCTATCTCCAGAAGGTCCGTCACGCGAAATGAGAGAACCGCGGAAGGAAGAATGATGGCATGAAGATTACCGGCATCATTCTCGCCGGTGGAAAAAACCTCCGGATGGGGAAAAATAAAGCCTTCCTTGAGGTCAACGGCGAACGGATCATCGACCGCACAAAAAAACTCTTCCTGGAGCTTTTTGACGAAGTCCTTCTGGTGACCAATTCCCTGCCGGATTACCTGGGTCTAAACCTGCGCATGGTGGCCGACCTTCACCCGGGCAAGGGGGCACTGGGAGGAATTTACACCGGCCTCTTTCATGCCTCCCACTCCCATGCTTTTGTGGCGGCTTGCGACATGCCCTTCCTGAACAAGGACCTCATCCGACACCTGATCGACCTCTCTCCCGGATACGACATCGTCATTCCGAAAACAGAGGATGGCTTGCAACCCCTGCACGCCATCTACTCCCAAAAATGCTTACCTTTCATGGAAGACCTGATTCGAAAAGATAACCTCAAGATCATCGATTTCTTCCACCGCGTCAAAAAGAGGGATGTTCTCACCGAGGAAATCCTTCCCTTCGACCCGAAGCTCACCTCTTTTCTAAACGTCAATACCCCGGAAGATTTGGCCCGGATTAAGGAGTATCTCGTCAATTAATTTTTTCTCACTCACCTTCTCTTGCCACCCCCCAGTCTTAGGTCGCAAGATGAGTCGTGACCCAGGCGCAGGGACGATGCGTGAAGGCAACATCGGCCGGGAAAAAACTCTTCTCTCTCCGCATGCCTCTTCTCCGCACCGGACGGCGGGGTAGAAGGCTCTCAAAGGAAACAGATTCGTAGAGAATCTAGTCTCATCATCTAGATCCATCTCCCCGCCCCATCTATGGAAGAACCACCGCCTTATGGTGCCGAACGCAGCGGCCCTGCGCCTGGGTCTGGGCACACCGCGAATGCTCCTTCATCTCCTTAGAAAAGAATGGGGGTGGCAAGCCCACCTTCTCCCTTGCTCATCAGGAAATCTGCTGTTAAACTAATTACGAAGCCATTCAACGCCTTAACAATTGCCCCCTCACCCTCCCCCACGGGGGGGAGAAGGATGGGGTGAAGGGAAATCTATTGAGGAGGGAAAAATGCTCGAAGCTTTAAAAAGTCCTATCATGATTCGCAACCTGCAAATCCGCAACCGGGTGGTCATGTCGCCTGTGACCACGCGCTTTGCCTCCGAGAGCGGGGCCGTAACCAGGCAACTGATCGACTACCACGTCGAAAGGGCCAAAGCCGGCGTGGGGCTGCAGATCCTGGAAAACGTGAGTATCCAGGATCAGCCTCCCCCCTACATGCTGCGGATTCATACGGACGGCGTGATCGCGGGCTTCAATGAACTGGCCGAATCCATCAAAGGATGGGGAGCGAGCGCCGGCGTTCAGCTCAATGCCATAGGAGCGATCCGGCAGGGCACGGACGTCAACCAATTAACCACAGAACAGATTTTCAGCGTGATGGATGATTTCACCGCCGCCGCCCTCAGGGTGAAAATAGCCGGCTTCGACCTGGTGGAGATCCACGGTGCGCATGCCTATTTCATCGCCCAGTTCACCTCTGCCCGCTCCAACCATCGCAACGATGAGTGGGGGGGAACCTGGGAAAAGAGGGCCAACTTCCTCATTTCCCTGATTCGCCGCACCCGCGAAAAGGTTGGGAGCGATTTTCCCATCTCCCTGCGGATCAGCGGCGATGAGTTCATCGAGGGCGGACGCACGATAGAAGAGACCGAGCGTATGGCTCCCCTTTTCGAAAAGGCAGGGATTGACCTTCTCCATGTATCCGGCGGGGGGCCGGAAACTCGTGAATGGACCGGGTTGCCCATGGCCTTCCCGCAGGGGACCCTGGTTTATCTGGCCGAACGCCTGAAGAAATGTGTAAGCATTCCGGTAGTGACCGTGGGCCGGATCAATGATCCTCAACTGGCCGACCGCATCATTCGGGAAGGAAAAGCGGATATGGTCGCCTTCGGAAGAGGCCTGATCGCCGACCCCTACCTCATCCAGAAAGCTTTCCAGGGGAAATTTCAGGAGATGCGCAGATGCACGGCCTGCATGGATTGTCGCATGCGCGTGGTGGACCTGGGATTGAGGATGAAATGCTCCATAAACGCGGAAATGGGGAAGGAAGGAGAATCCGCCCTCCTGCCCGCCAGCAAGCTCAAGAAAGTGATGATCATCGGCGCGGGGCCGGCGGGCATGGAAGCCGCGCGCATCGCCAAGCTGCGCGGCCATCGCGTTTCTTTGTATGATCAGCAAAAGAAACTGGGAGGGCAGATAAACCTTGCCGTCATTCCGCCGCACAAGGAAGAATTGAAAAATATCCTGGATTACCTTAGCCACCAGATGAAGGCCCTGAAAATTCCGGTGAAGCTGGGGGTCCGCGTGGATTCCGGAATGATTCAAAAAATCAAGCCGGATGTGGTGGTCATCGCCATCGGTGCAAAACCTATCCTGCCTTCATTCGAGGGTAGCCTTCCTCCCAAACTTTTGACTCCCCAGGAAGTTCTGGAAAGAAAGCTCCCCAAAGAGGAAAGCTTCCTGGTCATCGGCGGCGGAAGCCTCGGCTGTGAGCTGGCCGAATACCTGGCCGAAAAGGGGAAGAAGGTCTCCGTGGTGGAGATCCTTGGCCAGATCGCCTCGGACGCCGAATCCAACGCCCGCAAACTTTTGATGCAAAGGCTGGCCGGAAAGAAGGTGCCCCTCTACACCCTCTCCCGGGTGCAAAAGTTTGAGGGAAACAGGGCCTTCGGGGTCAATGAGAGCGGAGAAAGGTTTGAGGTGCCGGCCGATGTCGTGGTCGCAGCCATGGGCGCGCAGTCCTGCGCGCTGACCATCAAGGGCCTCGAAAAGATGAGGCCGGCTCCCGAGATTTATACGATCGGCGATTGCCGGCAGGCCGGGAAAATCATGCAGGCTATTCACGACGGCAATCGAGTCGGGCGTATTATTTGAAAATGGGAATCTCCGAAATTGGTAAGCCACAGAGGTCACAGCGCGGCAGAGCCGCAACCAAAAAACTTTAGCCACAGAGGTCACAGAGTTCACAGAGATATTAGCAAAAGACGATGCGGGACATGGATAACCAATGATAAACACAAAACAGATTCCCCAAGCGTTCGCCTTTTCCTTTTGGTTTTTGAACGTAAATCCCTCTGTGGCCTCAGTGATCACGCGCAGCGCGTGACAAATAAGTTTCTAATATTTTTGTCTTTTATTCTTTTTCCTTTTTTTGGCTAAACTGTTTCGAATCTCCGTATTCTCTCTGGTTTAAAAAAATCGCTCAATTCAGGTGTTAGATTATCTTCACCATGATTATACCGGAATACATCAAGGCTAAATACTGGTTGAAATCATACCCCCGGGATCTCGCCCCAGAGGTCTTCATCCCCAGGGTTTCTCTTGCGCAATTCCTTGAGGAAGGGATGAGAAACAACCTGGATCGGGTCGCCATGGTGTATGCGGGAAAACAGATAAGCTACAGCGAAATGCAGGGCAGGATCAACCGCTTCGCCAGTGTGCTCCACAGATGGGGCGTGAAGAAAGGTGAAACCGTAGCCCTCTTCCTATCCAATTGCCCTCAGTTCGCCTACGCCTATTACGGGGCGCTGAAAATAGGGGCAATGGTCACGGCCCTCAGCCCCCTTTTCATGTCTCCGGAAGTGGAATTCCAGCTCAGGGACAGCCGGGCCCGGACCCTGGTCGTCCAGCAGGAATTCTGGCCGAGGCTGGAGCCGGCGCTCCCTAAGCTGGATCTCCAGGAGATCATCTTCGTCAACCTGCGGGGAGAAAAGCCTGCGCTGCCGAAGTTTCCCAAGGTGTATTTCTTCGATGATCTTTTAACGGGGAATCCCCCCTCGCCGCCGCCGGTGG
>Ga0315282_10013015_pt1 | contig 12621 bp, 10 predicted proteins | sample YL17G07_20_MG_FD_203693 | JGI IMG/M metagenome (GOLD analysis project Ga0315282, IMG submission 203693) | Sediment microbial communities from Yellowstone Lake, YNP, Wyoming, USA - YL17G07_20 | ecosystem: Environmental > Aquatic > Freshwater > Lake > Sediment | place: USA: Wyoming | collected... | reverse complement strand
TGCTGGCTCAGCTTGGCGGACGCGGCAAGACGACGCGTACCTATCTAAGCGCCTCGGCTTCCCTGAACGAGGCTCAGAAGCAGATTTGCCTGACCCTAGTCAACCAGCACCTGACCGAGCCAATGGAGGTCGAGATCCAAATCCCCGGGCTGGATAGCCCCGGAGTCCGCGGGGGCACACTGCGAGAACTTACTTCGGGCAACGTCCGGGATGAAAACACGCTGGACAAGCCGGATGTGGTCCACCCGTCGGCACCAAAGCAACTTTCAGTCCAGGGGAACAAATTCACCCACGTCGTTCCACCGCACGCTGTGCAGACGTTGGTGCTCCAAGTCGGCTGAGGACTCCGTACCGAGGCCCACGGAGGCGCGGAGTCTGGAAGCGGAGGGCTCCTCCTCGTCTCGAGAATCCCTCGAGCCAATGATGAGGATTATGCGGCGCTCGGGGAAGGTCCGGAGGGGAGCTGTTTGGCGAAGGCCTCAAAGAATTGATCGATGATCTGCTTGGTGGCACCCAACATTAGGCGCTGGCTGACGTTGGCGTTTGGGCCGCCCGCTTGAGGGCGAGCGCGACGGATTCATCCTTTCGGCCGCCTGCAGGGTCTTCATGCGGAAATGCGACGTATAGCGCCGCCCTTAGCGGCACATACCGGGCTGAAGCCCGGTGCTACTTCTCTCGGATGCCTTCGACGACGAGGCGGCGGAGCGTCTCAATCCCCTGGGGAGCCCGGCGAGCAAACCACTTCTCGAATTTCTCGCTGGTGGCCTCGAGGTTCTTCCAAACGTGAGGATTCGCAAACTTCTCTCGAGTCTCCGGGGCTAGGTGCTTTATCTTCTGCCACACCACCCAGAGCTCGTTGGTATTCTCGAAGAAGAGGTCCTCGTTAATCAGGCCGTGGTTCACGAACGAGGCAGCCATCTCCCAATAGCTGGCGACCATGCGAAAGAAGGCGTTTTCCTGGGAGCCCCGGGGAAAGCGCTTCGCCAGGTCTTCAGGCGAATCGGCCTTGAACTCCCGAAGGAACCACTCGCGTGCCTGGCGCAGCTTCGCCTCGCGGCGGAGGTCGTAGAGGCGCAACAGGAGTTCGGCATCGTAGTGGTCGGGGTGCTCGCGCATGTATTCCTCCGGGGAGATTAGCCGGGTGAGGCAGGAGTCGTCGGCAATGGGGCGGCGGCGACGCGCTGTCGGGCCTTCAGGTTCTCCAGGTCGCTGGCGAGGTCGCGCGCGCGTTGATAGCGTTCGTCGGGCTTCTTCGCCAAGCAGCGCGCAATGACAACTTCCATGTCGTCGGGCAGGTCGGCATTCAGTTGCCGGACGGGGGTCGGCGTCGCGTGGACGACCTTATAAGCGACCTCCGTGATGGCCTGGCCGGCAAAGGGCTTGGTCCCGGTACACATCCAGTAGAGAACGATTCCGAATGAGAAGATATCGCTGCGCGCGTCGATCTGCCCGCCGGTGATCTGCTCCGGGGACATGAAGGCCGGGGTCCCGACCAGCAGTCCGGTGTGGGTCATCTGCGTGCCGACCATCTTGGCGATGCCGAAGTCGGCGATTTTCGCCTTGCCCTCGGGGGTCACGAGGATGTTGGCTGGCTTGATGTCGCGGTGAATTACGTGGCGGCTGTGTGCGTAATCGAGGGCGTCGGCAACCTGAATGGCAATGTCGAGCGATTGCTTGAGCGGCCGCCCGGTCGACGCCCGGGCGGGCCCCGCGGGGGCGAGGAGCTTTTCGAGCGTCGTGCCCTCGATGAACTCCATAACGAGGTACGGCTGCCCGTACTCGTCCTCGTTAACGTCATAAATGGTTACGATGCCCGGGTGGGACATCTGCCCGGCCGTTTGCGCCTCGCGGAAGAAACGCCGCTTGTACTCCTCCAACTCTTCCGGTGTCTGATTGGCGGTCACGATCATCTTGATGGCCACCGTGCGGCCGATTTGCGGATCGCGGGCCTTGTAGACCGCGCCCATCGCGCCCCGGCCCAATTCGCCGATGACTTCGTATCGGCCAATGCGCCAGGTCTCGGTCTGGCCAGGGGCAGCCACCGGTGCGCCCGCCGGTGCGGCGGGAACCGGAGGCCGACGGACTCCGCCGGCTGTGGCTTCGACGACCGCCCGTTTCCGGCGCGGCTCCGCCGACCAGTCGAAAACCTCCAGCCCGTCCACGACCTGTCCGGTGGGATGGAAGCCGGACTTGTCGCCCAGCAGGCTGTAAATCTCCGCGCCCAGGCATAGCGTGCCCGGGGCGGCTTGCTTTTGCATGTGGCCCGCCACATCGATCACGTGGTCCGCCACTTTCTCCAGCTTGCTGTCTTCGTAAATCGCCACCTCGCCTTCGTTCAAGCCACAGCGGACGCGGAAGGAGGTTCGCAGACGGTTCTCCGTGGCATTGAATTCCTTCAGGCCCTTGAGGACCGCCTGCCCGGCGGCGAGGGCGAGATCCAATTGCAGGAAGCAGACCATGACGCCGTCCGGCGTCCAGGCCACCTTCCAGGCGCCGTGCTCCTCGAAGACGTGCTTCAGCAACTCTTCGTAAGCCTGGAAAGTCGCCGCGATGTCGGTTTCCTCTTCTCCTTCCTTCATCTTGGTGGATCCCACCACGTCAATGGAGAGAAAGGCGCAGCGCTTGCGCTTCGAGGATTTGAGCGCCGACTCCAGCTCGCGGTAGCGCTTCAAAAGTTCTTCGCGCGATCGCTTTGAGTCGGGCTTCATCCCGGGGAGGCCGGGGAAGAGTGTTCCCTCCTCTTTTTCTTCCTTCTTTCCGGCGAGGATGTTGCCGACCGTCTTCAGCAGCCATTGGAAGCCGGCGTCCGAGGCGACTTTCAGCCCCCACGTTGCGAGAGCGAGGACCAGAGGAAGAAAGCTAAAGGAAGGCTCTGTAGGCCAGGCCACCCCGACCCAGGACCCGACACTCTGGAGGAATGGGTCCCCGTACTGTCGCAACTTCACGATGACCCACAGGGTATCGAGCTTGGGCGCGTGGGAAAACTGCAGGCCGAAGAGGACCACGAACCCCCCCGTCCCCAAGAGGAGTGCCCAGCCCAAGAGCCGACGTATGGCTTTGATGGGAAAGAGGAGGGCAGTGCGCCCACTAGCTGCCAAAGGCCCCGCTCCTGTTCTTCAAAAGAAGTCGCAAGGTTATATGAGTTTGCGCCTGCGCAGCCGGAGCCAACAGGCTAAACGCCCCGGCCCGGATTTCCACTACAATCCGCGCCCGACAGAGGGCCTCATGATACCACAACTTGTTGAATCCCTCCGGTCGTCTGGGAATTGGTTTTGCCGTCGGACTTGAGGCGGGTCGCCGAAGGCAGCGCCGGAGGGCGGAATCACCGGACGGCGACCGCCTTCACCCAAATCTGCTCGGTGGTGCTGCGCCCCAAGTGGTGCCGCCGTCGGCCCACGCGGACCGTCATGGTCTCGTCGAAGGTTTTCTCGCTTACGCGAATCTGCGCCCCCGGCCGCAGCGAGAGGCGCTCCAGAAACGCCAGGAAGCCGTAATCGCGCTCGCTGACTCGAATCACCGTCAGAAGCTCGCCGGGCTCGGCCTGGCGCAAAGGCTTGGCCCCCAGACGCCGCAGCTTGGCCACCCCACCGAAGAAGGGGTTCCCATGCGGGCACGAAGAATCGCGCCCGAAGCGGTCGAGGAGCCGCCGCTCGAGGTCTTTGGAGATGGCGTGCTCGAGCTTCTCGGCTTCGGCGTGGACGACTTTCCAATCCATGCCCAGCACGTCCGTGAGCAGGCGTTCAATCAGTCGGTGGCGAAGGACGAGACTCTGGGCAATGCCTCGCCCCTTGGGAGTCAACCGAATCCGCCCACCGTTTGGATCGACACGCACATGTCCGCGGCGCACCATGCGTCGCAGGGCCGTCGTCACCGCCGGGGGCGTCACCCCCAGGGCCTCGGAAAGCCGTGCGCTGATCGGCTCCTGAAGCTCCAACTGCATTCCGTAAATGGCCTTCAGGTAATCCTCTTCGGAGACACTCACCTGACGAGACCCGCGCGACGCGATCTTCTTTTCGAGCTTCGCAGGGGACATGCCTTCTGCCTTCCCTCAGCCTGCCGCCCCCGCCGAATCGGCCTGCTCGCCCTCCGCCGACCGGTCGAGGTCACTAAGCAACGCGATAACTTGGCGTTGGATAGAGTCCCGCACGCTGCGGAAGAAAGAGAGTTCTCGACCGTAGGGATCAGGAATATTCCACTCGATCACCCGCCCTGTGAATCCTACGGGCACCGGACACGCCACTTCGCATCCCATTCCCACCACGACGTCCATGTCACCCACGGGAACATCGTCCAGTCCTTTCGACTTGTGACCTTCCAGCGAAATCCCCTTTCCCTGCATCACGTCGTAGGTTTGAGGAATGATCTCTCCCAGTGGGCGCGAGCCCGCGCTCCAGGCCCGCACCCGACCCTTACCGTAGTGGTTCGCCAGCGCCTCCGCCATCTGGCTGCGGCAGGAGTTACCGACACAAACGAAAAGAATGTTCAAGGGCCGACGCCCGGCAGCCTCAGCCATGGCCACTTGATATCACAAAAGGCTGATTGAGTCATTTGGCGAATCGGGAGGCCCTTGTCTGACCAGACGATTCAGCCGCCATCCGTAGTCCGTTGCCAGTTGTCAGTTGCCTGTAGTCCATGGCTCAATAGCCCAGTCCGGTGGCGTCGAGAGCCTCGACTTTGCTTCTGGTTGACTTGCCGATTGCGCTGGCGTATGTAGGCATCAATAGGCGTGCAGACGATCCGTGTTCATTCGCTGCCGTGGAGGGATAATGCGATGAAGCGAGCTACCTTGTTAGGCTTCCTAGCAACGCTGTGGCTGGCGTCGGCTCTTGTCGCCCAGGAGGCGACCGAGGCGCTCCGGCCGGCGCCCAAGTACAACCGCGCCAGCGAAACGGTGGCGCAAGGAACAGTTGAGGAGATCAAGGCGTACGCTGGCCCCGGCGGCTTGATGGGCACCCATCTCCTCCTGCGGAGCGGCAACAATACCGTGGACGTCTATCTGGGATTGCCGAGCCTCCTCGGAAAGGACAAGGTTGCGTTCGCCCCGGGAGATCAGATCGAGGTCCTCGGGTCAAGAGTGCCGTACCGGGGCCGTGAGGCGCTGCTGGCGCGCCAGATCAAGAGAGGTGAGCAAGTTCTGACTTACCGTAACGCCCAGGGCATCCCGCTGCGTGCGCGGGGCGGTGGCCAATACCCCAGGGCCGGACAATCCTCGGTCGGGAGGAGGAGGCAATGAAAAAGATAGTGATGCTGTACACCTTACTGGCCTTGGGACTGACATCTTGCGGCGGCGGGGGCGGGGGCTCAGCCCCTCCCTCACCGGTTTCCGTGACCATCTCGCCAACCACGACGTCTGTGGAGATCGGCAATACGCTTCAGTTTACGGCGACGGTCCGGAACACGACGAATGCCGCCGTGACCTGGCAGGTCGACGGCGTGTCGGGCGGCAACGCCACCGTGGGCACGATCAGCACCAGTGGCCTCTATACCGCGCCCGCCACCGTGCCGAATCCTAACTCGGTGACCGTCAAGGCAGTCTCCCAGGCGGATGCTACCAAGTCGGCCTCCGCCACAGTGACGATTACGCCGATCATTACGGTTACGGTCTTGCCGACGTCAGTCACAGTCCTCGCGGGCGCCACGCAACAGTTCACCGCTACCGTCGCGAGCCCGGTGAACACGGCCGTCACCTGGCAGGTGAATGGCATTGCAGCAGGTAGCTCGACGGTCGGCACGATCACGACGACCGGCCTTTACACTGCCCCCCCGACCCCGCCGCTTTCCGGCACGGTAACGGTGACCGCCGCCTCGGTGGCCAACCCGGTTCGGACCGGCTCTGCCACCGTCACCGTCGTCTTCTCGAACGCCACACTCAATGGCCAGTACGCGTTTGGCTTCAATGGATATGATGCCAATGGCTTTTTCCTGGTGGCGGGAAGCTTCGAGGGCGATGGCAACGGCGGCATCACGAACGGTCTTCAAGACCTAAACAATGGCACGGGCGTCTACCCGAACCTGACCTTTACAGGCAGCTATTCAATTGGCCCTGACGGACGCGGCAGCATGAGCCTCGCGGACTCGCAGGGGGGGACCTCAAACCTTCGACTCGTCATGGCATCCAACAATGAGGGGCGGGTCATTGAGTTCGATACCTATGCCAACGGCACCGGCTTTCTCGAGAAGCAGGACCCGTCCGCCTTTATGAACTCCGCCCTGACCGGTGGCTACGCGTTCCACTTCGACGGGGTGAGCGCCACTGCCGAGATGTCCGCAGCAGGGAGGTTCAGCGCCAACGGCGCGGGGGCAATGACCGCCGGCGTCGAGGATATCAACGATGGGGGCGTCGTCTCCCCCAACGTGGCGTTCACCGGAACATACGATGTCGCCTCGAACGGTCGCGGGACTGCCACGGTGAACAACCCTGATGGCACCTCGCAGTTCAGCTTCTATGTGGTTTCCGCGAGGAAGTTGATCTTTGTCTCCCTGGATTGGGTCCCGGCCTTCTTGGGCATCGTCACGCAGCAGACTCTGCCTTCGTTTTCCACCGCCTCCCTGATGGGCGATTACGCGTTCCTCCAGACCGGCTACAGCTCAACCGAAGTCGCGTATACGGCTGGCCGGTTCACGGCGGATGGCCTCGGCGCGATATCTGATGGGTTTAAAGACGATAACAATACTGGCGCCGTGACCGAGAATGTGTCTTTTACCGGGACGTACCTGATCTCCTCCAACGGTCGTGGGACGGCAACTCTGTCAAATCTCACGACACCTCCTGATACTACCGACATCGCTTTCTACCTAGTGTCGCCAGAAACGGCGTTTTTTGTGCGTACCGACTCTGGCCCGGTGGCTAGTGGCAGCCTGTTTGCCCAGCACGGCGGGCCATTCACCGCCGCTTCCCTGGCGGGTAGTTACGCTTTCGGCTTGACCGGGTTCACGAGCACCGGGGACATCGACTTCTCCGGCCAGTTCACCGCCGACGGCGCCGGCAACCTAGCCGGGACCGACGATATAAACGACTACGGGTCGCTCTTGCCAAACCTGCAGCTCACCGGCGTTTACACGGTCTCCCCGAACGGCCGAGGCACGATGGAAATGACCACCGGCGGCGTGACATCGAACCAGCGCTTCTACCTCGTCTCCCCCTCGCGTTTCGTGGTGGTCGGGATTAACAGCTTCGAGGTGCTGATTGGAGGTGGCGACAGACAGTATTAGGCTTGAGGGCGTGAGGGATTGACTCCTTGAATTATTGAGTCATTGAAGAATTGGGAAAGTGAAAAGAGCCTGCCGTGAGGCGGGCTTTTTCTTTCCTGCTGTAAAGGCGCAACTACAACTTGCGCAGTAAATAGCGGTGGATGGTTTCGTCTTCCGTGAGTTCGGGATGGAAGGTCGCAGCCAGGATGTTTCGTTGCTCCACCAGGACCGGCAATCCGTCGCAGCGTCCGAGCACGCGCACGTCCTCACCCACGCGCCGGATGATCGGCGCGCGGATGAAGACCATGTCGACGGGGTGACCGCTCAGATCGGGGCACTCGCCTCGTCGCACGGTGCTGTCAATCTGGCGCCCGTAAGCGTTTCGCTCAATCGTAATGTCGATCAGGTCTAGATGGTCCTGGGGAGGATTCAGGACTTCCCGGGCGAGGAGGATGGCTCCGGCGCAGGTGCCGAAGATCGGCTTGCCTTGCGCGGCAAAATCCTTCACGGCAGCGCCAAGACCTTCATTCGAGAAGAACTTGAGCATTGTCGTGCTCTCGCCCCCCGGCATGATGAGGCCGCCGACCTCGTTCAGGTCGGAAGCATGCTTGACGAGCTTCCAGGACGCCCCGATGCGCTCAAGCATCTTGGCATGCATTTCGAAATCGCCCTGCACGGCGAGTATTCCAAGGACTTCAAAGGTGTTTTCAATCATTCGCTCTGGTCTTCCTAAACCTGCCGGCCTGACGGTCAATCCTTTCCAGTAAGCTTCTTCGCGCTCGGATCGGAGGGTGCCTTTATGGTCAACCCGACCACTTTCTTTCCCACCGACTTCGGAAAACCGTTTGCGACGCCGGGGGCAATTACGACGTATTGCCCCGCGTGCAAGTCAACCATCTTTCCGTCGATCAGGCCAGTTATTTCCCCCTCAAGAATCAGCGTGCACTCCAGAGTCGCCGAAGTCTTTTCTGGGTGGTTTACATCACCCTCGTCATACTCCCAATATTTGAACTCGACTTTGTCAGTCTGGCGTGGTGGACGTGGCATGAATTTCCCGACAAACCATCCCGGCTGGATCCATTCCCTCGCGTCGTTCCTGAACTCACCGATGTACACACGATTCCAATTCATGCGTTCGCACAAAGACGTAATATGCGCCGTGTGGTGCCGGCCATGCCAGGCGTAAAGTCCCAAGAGTCTTTCGAGCGTGATCTTGCCGTGCTCGGGATGCGTGAATTTGCGGTTGAAGTCAGCCCCACTCATTGATCGCAAGAGCACGGACCATCGCTGGTGCAGCGATCCGAGCAGCGTGAGCGAAAACTCCGCGGGCGCGGTCTTCGCGTCGGGCGTTTCAGCCCAGAGCTGCTGCTCGTAAGTCTTGATCGTGGGCTCCTCCTCCGTCATCGCGAGCTTGAAACGAACGTAGGCGTTCATGTGGCTGTCGGCGAGGTGATGCACCACCTGCCGCACTGTCCACCCGCCCTCGCGGTAGGGCGTGTCGTACTGCTGCTCGGTGAAGCCCGCCACGGCGGCGCGCACCCTGGCCGGCGCCTCGGCGATCTGGTCAATCAGTTCGCCTCGCCTTGCCTCGCTCAGATCGTCCTCCCACTGGAACTTGCCGATGGGATACCTCAGGTCACTCATCTCTGCCTCCCTGTAGCGGCGCTCTATGAGCGCCGGTTATCCCGCAAGCGACGGTCATAGACCGCCGCTACGCTGGGAAGGGGAGCCCTTTGGGCTCCCGGTGGAGGGCAAAGCCCTCCCCTACCATCCGCGCGTCTGCAGCATCTCCTTCGGGTCGAGCTTGGCGACGTCGATGCCGCGCATAGCCTCGCCCAGTTCCTCGCAGCACTCAGCGACGACGGCTGGCTCATTGTAGTGCGTCGTGGCGCGGACGATGGCCTTGGCGCGCTTGTCGGGGTCGGAAGACTTGAAGATCCCAGAGCCCACAAAGCACGCCTCGGCGCCGAGTTGCATCACCAGCGCCGCATCCGCCGGGGTGGCGATTCCGCCCGCCGAAAAGTTCGGCACCGGCAGCTTGCCGTGCTGGCTCACCCATGTGATGAGCTCGTACGGAGCGCCGTGTTCCTTGGCCTTGGCCATCAATTCGTCTTCTCGAAGCGTGGCGAGCACGCGGATCTCGCCGGTAATGGCGCGGATGTGCCGCACGGCTTCGACGATGTTCCCTGAACCCGCTTCCCCCTTGGTGCGAATCATCGTCGCGCCTTCGCCGACGCGCCGCAATGCCTCACCCAGGTTGCGCGCCCCGCAGACGAACGGCACCTTGAACGGCCACTTGTGGATGTGGTGCTCTTCGTCGGCGGGGGTGAGGACTTCGCTCTCGTCCACGTAGTCGACGCCGATCGCTTCCAGCACCTGCGCCTCGACGAAGTGGCCGATGCGCGCCTTGGCCATCACCGGAATCGTCACCGCGTCCATGATCTGCTTGATGATCTTGATGGACGCCATGCGTGCCACGCCGCCTTCTTTGCGGATGTCCGCCGGCACGCGCTCGAGCGCCATCACCGCGCAAGCGCCCGCATCCTCGGCGACCTTGGCCTGCTCGGCGGTGGTGACGTCCATGATCACGCCGCCCTTGAGCATCTCAGCCAAACCGACTTTCAGTTTCATCTGTTCATCGTATTGCCACATTGTTGTCTCCTTCAGATTCGGTCGAAAGTTGACAGTTCAAAGTCCAAAGTCAAAGGCCGTTCGAGGCGGGTTTCTGACTTTCAACTTTCAACTCTCGACTCTCAACTTTGACCTCTTGACTTTCAACTTTCGACTTTCAACCTCCAACTCTCACACCAGCGCCACGCCGGACCCGGCCGGGGCGGGCTACCTCCGAAACTGTCGCCGCACAGCCAGAAGAAACAAAGCCACCAAGGTGTATGTCAGCAACAGTTGCAGCCACGAGACGAGGCGGCCCCACGGGTAGCTCGGCGCATAAGCAAGATCCCGCTGGAAGAACGCCACACCCACCGTGGTCATAATGCCAGGGCCCGCGTAAGCTTCCGCCAGCCCCACCTGGCCGCTTCCCTGCTCGAAAGACGCTGCCGCGATGTGCCCTACGGTCGCACCCGGGGTCAAACCCGCCAGCGGGTATACCAGGGCAAAAGCCAATAGGAGCACCACCAGCCAGAGGACGGGTAAAACGTAGTTCTCCCCATATTCACTGGCGTACTTGTACCAAGCCACCAGCCCGAGATTGCGGTGGAGCCAACGGAGCACTTTGTTTCGTCGTGGGCTGGATAGCCGCTTCATCTCCATCTCGCCGTAATGGAAATCGCCCGCGGTCCAGTAATCTCGCCGGTCGTCGTAATTCTTTTTCAACTGTTGGTAGAGCTCGGCTATCACGATATAGTTCCGCTCGTCGGGAGACGACGGGTCGGGCCGCAAACCGAAACCTGCAGCCTGGTGGCTCAGGTCCACCACCTCCTCGAAAGCCACGGCTTTCCGGTTTTCCCTTCTCCTCCAATGGACATTGGAGAAGCCGAGCTTGGAGACGTCGCACCTGTAGAACAAGGCTTCACCTAGATAGGTGTCGGCAAATATCGTGTCCTCTGGTCTTTCGAAGCGTGCCCTCGCAAAAGCAGGCCCTGGTTGTCGACCTCCGGCTCTCCGGAATTGGGTCTGATGGAACTCGACCGCCCCGTGGAAGGAGGCACGGGAAAAGTTCGCTTCCTGCGTAAAGCTGCCCCCACTGAAGTCCGCGCCTTTCCTGAACGTTGCCAGCAAGAATGAGGCATCGCCTTCGAATGTTGCGTCCCTGAAATCCGCGTCGAGGACGAACATCGCATCTTGAAAGTCCGTACCGACCATGAACCTCGTTCGTATGAAGTGGGCCTCCTCACTGAAGATTGTCTGTTTCAAGTTGACTGCGTCTTCGAACTGTGCGTCGTCAAACTCCGCAACATGGCCGAATTCTACTTTCTCGAATGACACAGGTTGGGTGAAACGAACGAGCCGGAATTCGGCGGTCTGCGTGAACCTAGCTCCGATGAAGTTAGCTGGCCCTATGAACTTGGCGAGCTTAAAGACTGCATACTCACGGAATACGACGTTGTTGAAATAAGCAACAGCCTGGAAAATGCCCTCGTTAAAAAGTGCATGCCCATTAAAGGCAGCATCCGCGAATTGGGCGGTGGCCCCAAACTTCGCGCCGCTGAAGAAGGAAATCTTTAGGAACCTCGCCGCGCTGAATACCGCGGCGCCAGCGAATATACATCCACGAAAGTCCGCGCCTTCGACGAATGTTGCTTCCATGAAGTCCGCGTCCGCCTCGAACGCCGTCCCGACCAAAAGAGCTCCGTGAGAAAACACCACGCGCCGGAACCGGGCGAGCTGGCGAAACACTGCCCCGCGAAAGTCGGCTGTCGCCAAGAAGGCGGCCTCATCAAACACACACCTCGCGTCGAACGTGCGCTTGGTGTAATTCGAGCTTGGAAACACAAAGCCGGTCAAGTCTGCGATGCCCCGCCCCGACTGCCGAAGAACCTCCTCGAGCTCGCTCTGGAAGGCCGTGTCGTCCTTATTGGGATTCCTGGAGTGCATCAAGCACACAGGAATCTTGTCCACACCCGCAGGCGCGGTGTATATCGCTCGGCCGCAGGGCCGTCGCTCCCGCATTTCTACCGGACACCTCCGGTCCCTTGCTGTAGCGCCGCTGGCCTCACCCGCGCCTTGCCTCACGTCAGGTTGTTCCGGTGTGTGGTCGTCCGCCATTCTCATGTGTCTCAACCGCCAGCGTCCTCACCTGCGAGGTTTCTGAAGCGGCGGCATGCTCGCAGTCGGATTCTCCTCTGCAATGAGGCATCGCCCCTGTAGCGGACCACCCTCAATCGGCGATCCTCAGACAACAATCGGCAACCATCAACTGCTAAACGAGCGCCACGCCCGATTCCACAGCCACCGTCTTTCTGCCGGCCTTGCCGCGGCGCACTTCCGACTTCAGCAATTCACCGAGAATGCGCACGCCCTTTTCGAGCTGCTCGTTCGTAACGGAGGTAAAGCACAGGCGGAAGGCGTTGTGCACCGGGTTCTGGAAATAGAAGAAGCGCGAGGGGGCGAAGATAACGTGCCGCTCCCGCGCCTTCACCAGCAACTCAACTCCGTCCAGATCCGCTGGCAGCTCCACCCACGCCGCCATGCCGCCCTCGGGGTAATTGACCTTCACTTCCGGCGGGAAGGATGCCTCAACCGTGTGCCGCAGGATATCCAGTTTTTGCTCGTAAACTTTCCGTGTGCGGCGGATCAGCTTGTCGAGCCAGCCGCGTCGCCCGAATTCCTCGAGCATCGCCTGCCCGAGAAGATTAGTGTGCAAATCGGCGCGCTGCTTGGCGGTGCGCAACCGCTCCATCGCGCGCCGCGAGGCCACCATCCATCCCACGCGGAATCCGGGGAAGCCGATCTTCGAAAAACTGTTCAGGT
>Ga0315282_10013014_pt1 | contig 12621 bp, 12 predicted proteins | sample YL17G07_20_MG_FD_203693 | JGI IMG/M metagenome (GOLD analysis project Ga0315282, IMG submission 203693) | Sediment microbial communities from Yellowstone Lake, YNP, Wyoming, USA - YL17G07_20 | ecosystem: Environmental > Aquatic > Freshwater > Lake > Sediment | place: USA: Wyoming | collected... | reverse complement strand
AGGAGGAGGAGAGGCGCACGCCCTGGGATCACCTCAGGGCTCTCCTGAGCAGGGGCTTCACCTCTACCCGCACCCTCGACGAGTTCTCGGACTTCCCGCCGGGCTCCTTCGGGGCGGTGATCTTCGGGACGTACCGGAGGGCAGGCTGATGAAGCTCAAAGGGTTCCTCTCGGGTGTTCTGGCGGGGGCGGCAACCGCCTGCGGCGTGATGTATGCCCTGAAGAAACGCCAGCCGCAGATCCGCGGCTATCTCGACTTCATCGACCTGACCGAGGACCAGCGCCGCAAGGTGGAACGAATCCGGGAGAGCTTCCTCCCCCAGGTGGCTGGCATCCGGCAGGAGCTGCGTGAGCGGCGCATGGAGCTGGCCGACCTGCTCTTCGCCACGCCCCCGGACCGCGATCACGTCAAGGCGGCCGTCGAGGCCATTGCCGGCCTCCAGCTCAGGCTGGAGCAGGAGGTCATCGACCACATCATCGAGGAGAACGAGCTGCTCACCCCCGACCAGCAGCGCCAGTTCCATCAGGTCATTATCGGCCAGTTCCGCGGTGGCGGGCTGGGTGTCCACGACGTGCGATGACAACGGTAGGGCGAAGACCCGGTGCCTGAGAGCCCCCTCTAGCCCGCGGCGAGGAGCGCCTCGCCAGCCAAGGAGGACGCAGATGTTCAAGCGGATTCTTTTCCCGACCGATTTCTCGGCCCACGCGGAGAAGACGATGGAGTGTCTCGGTGCCCTGAAGGGCGCCGGGGTCGAGGAGGTTGTCCTGGTTCATGTAGCCGACGTCAGGCCCCTCACCGACTGGCTGGACCTGGAGGGCTTCGAAAAATGGCGCCAGGAGTCCGCAGGCCAGCTCCAGGAGGCTGCCCGCAGGCTCGAAGCGGAAGGGTTATCGGTCAAGCGCCTGCTCAAGACCGGCCCTCCCTTCCTCGGCATCGTCGAGGCGGCCAGGGAGGAGGACGTCTCACTCATCGTCATCGGCTCCCACGGCAAGGGCTACGTCAAGGAGGTGCTCTTGGGCAGCACCACCGAGAACGTCCTGCGCCATAGTCCGGTGCCGGTGCTGGTGGAAAAGTTCAAGACGGTCGAGGTCGCTGGCAAGGCGGCCTGCGAGTTCATGTCGCAGCGGCTGTTCGCCAAGATTCTCTACCCGACCGATTTCTCGCAGCCGGCCAGGCGGGTCCAGGACTACATCGCGCATTTGAAGGCGGCCGGGGCCGAGGAGGTCGTGCTGCTCCACGTCCAGGACATCGGCCGCCTGCGCCCGCACCTGTCCGAGCGCATGGCCGAGTTCAACCGGATCGATGCGGGCCGGCTGGAGGTCATCAAGGGGGAGCTTGAGGTGGCGGGATTGAAGGCCAAGATCGTGCTTCGGGAGGGGGTGCCCTTCCGGGAGATCATGAAAGTGGCCGACGAGGAAGGTGCGTCACTCATCGCCATGAGTTCCATTGGCCGCAGCATGGTGAAAGAGGCGCTCATGGGCTCGGTCAGCGGCAAGGTGGTCCGCATGGCCGCCCAGCCCGTGCTGCTGGTCAAGTAATAGGCCGGTAGACCCTTCCTCGTGCCGGCGACATGGGGCGCGGGGCAAGAGCGGGCTCACGGACCGAGTGTCACTGGACTCACTCGCCTGGCGAGACCAGGCCCGCAACAAGGAGGATGCAGATGTTCAGGACGATTCTTTTCCCGACTGATTTTTCGGCCCAGGCCGAGAGGGCTATGGATTGCCTCAGTGCCCTCAAGAGCACCGGTGTTGAGGAAGTCGTCCTCGTCCATGCGATCGATACTCAGCCGGCCATGGATGTCGACGGGTTGGGCCTTGGAGTGCTTGAACGGTGGCAAGAAGAAGCTGAACACAAACTTGGAGAGGCGGCCGGCCGGCTCAAGGCCGAGGGCTTGATAGTCAAGCGGCTGCTCAAGACGGGCCCGCCCTCCCTTGCCATCGTCGAGGCAGCCCTGGAAAACGGCGTTTCTCTTATCGTCATCGGTTCGCATGGCAAGGGGTACATCGAAGAGATGCTGCTGGGCAGCACCACCGAGGAGGTCCTGCGCCGCAGCCCGATACCGGTCCTGGTGGAGAAGTTCCGGAGCGTCGAGGCGGCCGGCAAGGGGGCCTGGAAGCTCGTATCCCAGAAGCTCTTTACCAAGATTCTCTATCCGACCGATTTCTCGCAGACGGCCGAGCACGTTCAAGACCTTATCAAGCACCTCAAGGGCGTCGGGGCCGAGGAGGTGATCGTGCTGCACGTCCAGGACTTCAACGGCCTACGCCGCTATTTGCCCAAGCGCGTGGACGAGGTCAGCCAGCTCAACTCCGGCCGGCTGGAGGCCATCAGGGGCGAGCTCGAAGCGGCGGGGTTGAAGGTCAAGACCGTGCTGCGGGAGGGCCCGCCCTTCCAGGAGATCATGAAGGTGGCCGACGAGGAAGGGGTATCGCTCATCGCCATGGGCTCCACCGGCCGCAGCATGGTGGACGAGGCGCTGATAGGCTCGGTCAGCGGCAAGGTGGTCCGCATGGCCGCTCAACCCGTGCTGCTGGTCAAGTAGGTCCGGTACAGCTGCGCTAATGCCTGCGAATGAAGCGCTGGGGCGCGGTACACGCGAGGAGCCGAGATGGAAGCCTTTGTCCTGACGGTCGTGCTGGCAGCCGCCGCCGGCGCCGTGGCCGGAGCGCTGGCATCGAGGCTCTTCGCGGCGCGACCAGCGTCGCCTCGGTCAGTTCTGGCCGAGGAATTCCACCTGGTGGACCGGGATGGCACCCGCCGCGCCGGGCTCTTTCTCGAGTCTGACGGGAGCCCCCGCTTCATGCTCTATGATGGCGGGGAGAAGCCGCGCCTGACCTTGGGACTAGGGTCCGACGGTGAGCCCACCGTCGATCTGGCGGACAAATCGGGTAGCTCCCGGCTGGTCATGTTCCTCGCCGCCAATGGCAACCCCTTTTGGGCCCTGCGTGACCAGGAAGGGAAGGTGCGGGCCGCAATGGGGGTTGGAGCGGACGGGGAGCCATACGTCACGCTCCTCGACAAGGGCGGGGCTCCCCTCTGGTCCGCACGCAGGTAACGGACGTGTGAACGCTTGACATTGGCGCGCACAGAACGTTAGTATGCGCGCGGCTACTTAATCAAACCGAGGAGTCCCGCCCATGAGCGACCCGAGAGAGCTGGCCTGCGTCTTCAAGGCCCTGTCGGTGGACACCCGTGTCAAGATCGTTCAGTTGCTAAAGGGCGGGGCCCTGTGCGTCAACTCCCTGGCTGCCCGCCTGAACGTCTCGCCGGCCGCCGTCTCCCAGCACCTGCGGGTCATGCGTGATGCAGACCTGGTCGTGCCGGACAAACGCGGTTACTTCGTCCATTACCGCCTGAACGAGCAGACCTTGGCGAGATGGACCGTCCTGACGCAGGGGCTTCTCAGCCTTCATCCCCCGCGGCCGTCCATCGTGATCGACCCGAAATGGCCTGGAGGCGGGAGGTAGCGGGATGTCGGACAGGGCGAGAGAAGAGGTGAGGCTGGGCGATGCGGCCAACGGTGGGCAAGAGGTGACGATTGAAGGGCACCGCCCCCCGCCATCCCTGCGCGAGGTTTTCCTGGCCTTCTTGAAGATAGGCACCTTTGCCTTCGGCGGGGTCTACTCGATGCTCAGCTTCTTCGAGCGGGAGCTGGTCGACAAGCGGCGCTGGCTCACCCACGACGAGTTCATGGAGACCTTCGCCATCGGCCAGATGACGCCGGGCCCGCCGATTATCAACACGGGCATCGGGATCGGCTACAGGCTCCGGGGGCTGAAGGGTGTCGTGGCGACTACCCTGGGCCAAACGCTGACCGGCACCGTGCTGGCCATCGTCCTGGCCGCCTTCTATCTCCAGACGAAGGGGAACCCGCTGCTGCAATCGGTAATGCACGGGGTGGCGGCCGCCGTGGTGGGGCTGTTCGCCTCGATCATCTACAAGATGGGCCGCAAGCTCCTCACCAGCTACATCAACGCGGCCTTCTGCGTCGGGGCCTTCGTGGGCCTGGCCGCCTTCAACTTGAACCCTATCGCTTTGATCCTTGCCGCCGGGGCACTCGGCGTGGCGATCAACTGGAGGCGCCAGGATGGAGCTGCTTAAGCTGGCCGCCATACTGTTCGTGGTCAACGGCCTGACCATCGGTGGCGGCTACGCCATGGTGCCCCTGCTCCAGAAGGAACTGGTCGAGAACCACCACTGGCTGACGAACAAGGAGTTCATCGACGCCATCGCTATCGGGCAGGTGACCCCAGGGCCTCTCACGGTGATGAACGCCTTCATGGGCTTCAAGGTGGCCGGGCTCCTGGGGGCCATCGTGGCCATGGTGGCGAGTTACCTGCCCTGCGTGCTCATCGTGACCTTCGTCACTCACCACTACCTGGCGTATCGGGAATCCCGAGTCGTGAAGGGGGGCTTCGCCGCCATCAAACCGGCGGTGGTGGGGCTGCTGGCCGCCGTGCTCATCTTTCTGGCCAAGACCTCGGTCGTGAGCCCCCTCACCGGGGCCATCGCCGCGGCGAGCTTCATTCTGCTGACCTTCACCAAGCTTGACCCCAGCCTCCTCATTATCGCCTCCGGCCTCCTTGGGGCATTCCTGCTCTGACCAGAGCGGCGCACTTTGGGAGAAAGTCCAATTATCAGGATGGGGAAGACGCGGAAAAAGAAAGCCGGACTTGTGGTGCTGGTATCGCTGCTCCTCTGGGCCCCGGCCCTTCCCGCGGGAGCGGAGCCCCCTGCCCCCAATCTGAACTTGGCGCAGGCCGTGGAGCTGGCCCTCAGGCAGCACCCCAGCGTCAAGGCGGCCGCAGAGCAGGTCAAGGCGGGCAAGACCAAGATCGGCCAGGCCCGGTCGGCCTATCTACCCCAGGTCGCCCTGTCCGCGGGCTACCTGCGGGCCAACAACTTCCAGCCGCAGTTCGGCAAGCGCTTCGACTACTACGACTACAACGCCAGCCTCAACCTCTCTCAGAACATCTACGACTTCGGCCGCACGGCCGGGCAGGTGAGCGCCGCCCGGGGCAATGTCGGCTCACTCCAGCAGGACTACCAGCTCTCCCGGCAGACCCTCGTCCTGCGCGTCAAGAGCGCCTACTGGGGGCTGCTGGCTACGCGGCGCGTCCTGCGGGCCACCCAGGAGGCCGTGAGGGACCGCGAGGCGCTCCTCCGGCAGGCCTCTGAGTTCTACGCTGAGGGGGTCAAGGCGAAGCTCGACGTCACCAAGGCGCAGGCCGACCTCGCCTCGGCCCGCTCCGATCTGATCAAGGCGGAGAACGACGTGGCGCTGGCCTGGGAGGAGCTGCAGAACAGCCTCGGCCAGGAGCTGCCGCCCGAGACAGTTATTCAGGACGAGCTTGAGGCGGTGGCACCCAGCCCGAAACTGAGCGCCGCACTCGCGCAGGCCTTCGATCGCCGGCCGGAGTGGCTGCGGCTCAAGGCCCAGCGCCAGGTGGGCGAGGGGAGCCTGCAGACGGCCTTTGCCGGCTACCTGCCGAGTGTCTCCGGGTTGGCCAGCTACGGCTACATCGAGCAGGCCCTCCCCCCCGAGGAGCGCTTCTGGACGGCGGGGGTGACGGTCAACCTGCCGCTTTTTACCGGCTTCCTCACCCGAGAGCAGGTGGCCGAGGCGCGCACCAACCTGCGCGTCCTCGACGAGAACGAGGCTGACACCCGCTTGGAGATTACCAAGGAGGTGAAGGAGGCGGTGCTCAACGTGACCGACGGGGAAGGCCGGGTGGTGGCCGCCAGGGAGGCGCTGGCGGCGGCCCGGGAGAACCTGCGCGTGGCCGAGACGCGCTACCGCGAGGGCATCGGCACGATCATCGAGGTGACCGATGCCCAGGCTCAGGCCTACCAGAGCGAGACCGCCTACGCCCAGGCGCTCTATAACCTGAAAATTTCCCAGGCCGCGCTGGACAAGGCGGTCGGGACGCCGTACTAGGCCAAATGCGTTATGCATAGTGGGGACAAGAAGTTCTGGAAGAAGCACGGCAAGGCCATCCTCGTCTGGGTGCTGGTGCTGGCGGCGCTGCTCGTGGCGCTCAAGATGACGCTGCTGGCGCCCTACCGGGTGCAGGCAGTCTCCCTGACGCCCCGCGACCTGCAGGCCGAGGCCTTCGGGGTGGGCACGGTGGAGGCCAAGGTGGTGGTCAGCGTGGGCAGCAAGATCACCGGCCGGCTGACCACCCTCACGGTGGACCAGGGCGACCGGGTTAAGCGAGGGCAACTCGTGGCCACCCTGGAGAACGACGACTTCCGGGAGCAGGCAGGGCAGGCGGAGCAGGACCTGGGGCGTGCCGACGCCGACCTCGTCGCCAACCAGGCGGCCACCCGGCAGGCCGAGGCCAACCTGGACCTGGCCCGCAAGAACTTCGAGCGCTACCGGAACCTCTTCCAGAAGGACGTCGTCGCCCGGCTGGAATTCGAGCAGAAGGAGAACGAGTACATCGTCGCCCGGGAGGCCCTGAAGTCCGTTCAGGCCCAGCGCGTGTCCCTGGAGAAACAGCGGAAGCGGTCGGTGGCGAGTCGCGGTTTTGCCAGGGCAAAGCTGGCCGACACGTTCATTTATGCCCCCTGCGACGGCGTGGTGGTGAGCCGCGAGGCCGAGCTTGGCGATGCCGTGGTCGCCGGGGCCCCCATCCTGCGCATTGCCGATGCCGAGGCACCGATCTGGGTGGTGGCCCACATCGACGAGACAGTGGCTGGCGGAATCCGGGTTGGACAGCCGGCCAGGGTGGTCCTGCGCTCTCGGCCGAAAGAGAGCCTGTCTGGCCGCGTGGCCAGGGTGGAGGTGGAGAGCGACCGCGTGACCGAGGAGAAGGCGGTGGACGTCACCTTTGCCCTGCCTGCGCACGTGCCCCCCATTGGGGAGCAGGCCGACGTCTACGTGGTCACGGCGCGCAAGGCCAAGGTGCCCGCCCTGCCCAGAGGGGCGCTGGTGCCCGTCGGGAAGAAGTTCGGGGTCTGGCTGGTCAGGAACGGCCGGGTCCACCTGCGCGAGGTCGAAGTGGGCGCCTCGGACCCCTCCGGATGGGTCGAGATTAGGGGCGGGCTGGCCAAGGGCGACAAGGTCGCCGTAGCCCCGCCGGAGGTGATGGCGCAACTCACCGAGGGGGCCAAGGTGTCAGTCCCGTGAACCTGGCCGTCCGAGACATCCGCCACAACAAGGGCCGCTTCGTCCTCACCTGCGTGGGCCTGGGGCTCCTGCTGGCCGTGGTCATGGCCATGGGGGGCATCTACCGGGGGCTCATCGCCGACGCCACGGCCGTGCTCCAGGCCGAGGACGCCGACATCTGGGTGGTGCAGAAGGACACCTTTGGGCCCTTCGCGGATGACTCGCGCATCCCCGAGGACGTCCAGTACAACGTCCAGGCGGTGCACGGCATCGCGGAAGTCGGTCCCATCTCGTTCCGCAACATGCAGCTCGACTGGTACGGCCGCAAGCTGCGCTTCTACCTCATCGGCTACCGTTGGGACGCCATCGGTGGGCCGCGCCATTTGATCGCCGGCCGCCAGATCGCCCGCAAGCACTACGAGCTGGTGGCGGACAAGAAGCTGGGCCTCAAACTCGGCGACGTCCTCCACCTGGGCCTGCATGACTACACCGTGGTCGGGCTGACCGAGAACATGGTCTCGCCCTCGGGTGACCCGGTGGTCTATGCCTCCCTGGCCGACGCCCAGGAGCTGCTCTTCCAGAAGAACAACGAGGCCATCCGGAACGAGCGTGCCCGCCTGGCGGCTCAGCTTCAGGGATTGGAGAAGACGCAGCCCGGCCTTGGGCGGGGGCTGGAGGCGGCGGCCGATGGCATCGCCGGTAACACCCACATCATCAATGCCGTCATCGCCAGGGTCGAGCCGGGAGCGGACCCCGAGGCCCTGGCTGGCCGCATTCTGCGCTGGAACCACTACGGGGCGCTGACGAACGCCCAGGAGGAGGAAATCCTCACCAAGTCGGTCATCGAGAAACCCAAGCGGCAACTCGGCCTCTTCCGGATTATCCTGCTCGTCATCTCGACAGTGGTCATTGCCCTCATCATCTACACGCTCACCATCGACAAGCTCCGGGAGCTGGCCACGCTCAAACTCATCGGGGCCCCCAACCGGCGCATCGTCGGCCTGATCATGCAGCAGTCGCTAGCCATGGGCGCGGCGGGCTACCTCATCGGGGCCGCGCTCCTCTATGCCACCTACGACAAGTTCCCCCGGCGCGTAGTCCTCGTGCCCTCAGACCTGGGCGTCCTGTTTCTGATCGTGATGGCTATCTGCGTCCTGGCCAGCCTGCAGGGGGTGCGCACCGCCCTCAAGGTCGACCCGGCCGTGGTCCTGGGAGCCTGACATGGAGCCGGTGGTTCGGGTGCGAAACTTGACCAAAGTCTACGGCAGCGGGGAGACGGCCGTCACGGCTTTGGCCCATGCCAGCCTCGAGGTGCGGCCCGCCGAGCTGGTGGCCGTCCTGGGGCCCAGCGGCTCCGGCAAGACGACGCTCCTGACGGGCATCGGCTGCATCAAGGAGCCCACCAGCGGCTATATCGAGATAGACGGCCAAGTGGTCTTCGAGGATGGCTGGAAGAAGGTGGACCTCCTGCGGCTGCGGCGCGAGAAGATGGGCTTCATCCTCCAGTCGTTCAACCTCATCCCCTTCCTGACCACCCTGGAGAACGTGCTCATCGCCATGGACCTGCTGGGCAGGCGGGGCAAGGAGGCCCGCGACAAGGCCGTCATGCTGCTCGACTACCTGGAGGTAGGCCACCGGCTGGAGAACTACCCCGAGAACCTCTCCGGCGGCGAGAAGCAGCGCGTCGCCATCGCCCGCGCCCTGGCCAACGACCCCAAGGTCATCCTGGCCGACGAGCCCACAGCCGCCCTCGACACCGAACGGGGCAAGGCCGTGATGGCCCTCATGAGGACACTAGCCAAGGAGAAGAACTCGGCGGTGATCGTGGTCACCCACGACCGCAGGATGGTCGAGGACTTTGACCGCATCTACCGGATCGAGGACGGTCGGATAGTCAATCACGCATAGCCGGGAGCGCCTGCTAGCCGGGAAGATGATCGCCGCGCCCCAAAACTTGGTCGTTTGACCGCCGCCAGGCTCAGGCCGGCCTGACCGACTTCCCCCAGGTGAAGGCGTCGTCGCGGGCCGTGGCGTAGTTCGCGTCCAAGGCCGGCTCCAGGAGGATAATCGCGGCGAGGCGACGGATCATCGCCGTGACGTATTCGACCTCGTCGGCGCTGAGGGCGCGGCCGAGGACGAAGCGCTCGCGGTAGGAGAGCCACTTCTTTACGACCTGGTAGCCGCCGATCCGGTATTCCCAGACGGCCTGGGGCACGCAGGCCCAGAAGGCGACGTCGTTCAGGTAGATGTCCAGTGGCGGCCCGAGGCGGGCAAGCATGTCGTCGGGCGAGAGACCGGCTTCCTCCAGCGCCTTGCGGGTTGCCGCTTCGACGTCGGGCTCATAGGCCTCATGGCCCACGATTTTGCCTCGTCCCGGCATCACTGGCCCGTGGCCGTCGGACCGTCCCCAGCCGGCCTCTACAGACAAATTGCCTGGTTTCAGGGTGCCTCCGCCGGCGCGGCTGACCACGCCGAACAGGTTGAGCGGGGCCTCGATGGGCGGAGTATCCACCCCGTCGACGGCGGCCTCGGTGTCCAGAAGGCTCACGAGTCTCTTCCCCAGCGCGGCCGAGACATCCAGGTCTTCTTTCAGACGGGGTAAGGGAATCCGAGGGAAGTCATCCTGGACGGCGTCCCTGTTCTCCGTCAGGTACAACGGGGAGAAAGCAATGGCGAGCGAGTGATGCCAAAGGGCCGCCCCCGCATCGTCGTTATCATCGGGGTCGGGCATGCCGAGGCCGGCAAGATATTCACGGGCTGCCTTCGAGAGGTTAGGTAGAGACGCTAACAGACCACCGCCACCAGAGTCGGGAGCAGGCGCGTACCATCGAAATGGAATAGCGACGACGTTTGGCCGCAGGAGGTGGTAGTCGGGCAGCAGTCTGGTCACTAGCGCTGGCACGTTCTCGTTTGGTCGCTCGGCCACCATCCGCGCAATGAAAAAGCGATTTCCCTCACGGCATTGTTGAGTCAGCGCCGGGCGGGGCCGGTTCCAGAGGGGGGAAAAATCCGTATGGTAAGCCCACCGCGTGTCGAAGGGGAACATGGCATACGGCTTGATGGACGTCGCATCATAGTGCTCGCGGGCTAAAATGAGTTCTCTGCACTTCTTGGCATCAAAATTACCTGCGTTCCGAACAGGACCCGCACCCTCTGCCTTCACGGTTTCCCAGGAGAGGGAGGCATCGGAGTATTTCTGGATGCGGGCGGAGAGCTTGTCCTTGTCGATGTCAATCAGCGCCCCGAAACGCATCTCTTGCAGCCCGCTGATTGGCTCGGCCTCGCAGAGGTCGACCACCCGCGGCCAAGCAGCGTAGTCGCCGAAGGCGGCCCGGGGGCGGAAGGAGAACCGGTTGCCTTCGCCTGGCGTGGCGAGGGCATATGCCGAGTCGAAGGGAACGACCTTCAGGCTATCCAGCAGCTCTTCGCGCTTCGACTCGCCCCAGAAGTCCCGGTAGCGGACGGTTGTGGCTTGTGGGGCACCGGACTTGCGCACAAAGAGGCCGATAGCCGTCCCCAAGCGGATGCCCTCCCGGTTGAACTCGGTCGAGAAGATAGAGGGGTCCGGCTTGCCATCCGGGGTCAGCTTGCCGGTTTCCCGGCTGTCGCCGTTCAGGCCATCGACCCAGATTTCGTCGAACTCTCCGAGCAAACGCTGGCGGGCTACGACGAAGGACGGATCGCCCAAATAGGAATGGTTGGAGATGTAGCAGACGATCCCCCGTTTCGACTTCTCGCCGATCTGCCGCTCGGCAATACGCAGGAACCGGACATAGAGATCGTCGAGGTTGAACTTGCGGATCCTCCACCGGCTGACCAGGCCTTCCTTGTATGGCGCAACCAGCCCTTCCTCTTCCTCGGGGCTGGTGCCCGCGAAGGCGTTGTAGGGCGGGTTGCCCAGGATGACGAGGATGGGCACCTCGCGCTTGACGTGCTCGGCGGCGTCGCGCTCCTCTTCGAGTTCCGGGAACAGAAGGTGGGTCTTGGGCGCTTTGGGCGGCTCCCAGCCGGTCAGGGCATTGGTCAGGTAGACCGCGGCCCGCTCGCCCATGGCGCTGTCCAGCGGCACCCCGAGAGAGGCCAGGAAAAAGCCAATCTGCCAGTGGGCGATGACGAACGGGGCAGGCATGATCTCGAAGCCGAAGACGCGCTTCGTGGCCGCTTCCTTCAGCTTCAGCGCCAGGAGGGCTCCCGCTCCACCAGCCAGGTTCGCCTTGATCTTGTCGAGGACGGCGACAATGAACGACCCCGTGCCGCAGCAGGGATCGAGGACGAAGACGTTGGGGTCGGCCAGCCCCGCCTTGAGCCCAAGCTGAGAGCGGAGGACGGCGTCGACCCGCTCGACCATGTAGGTGACGACCTCAGGGGGCGTGTACCAGACGCCGAGGTCCTTGCGCAGCTGCGGATCGAAGGCGGCCAGGAACGGCTCGTAGAAGTATTGGACGGCTTGCCCGGCATCGAAGGCAGAGAAAAAAGCCGGCCGGTCGACCCGGTTCAGGGCGTCGCCGGTCCAGTTCAGCACCTCGGTGAGGCCGAGTGGCCCCAGGCGCGTCGGCGTGGCCACTTGCTCGTACAGGTTGCGAACCATCGGGACATGGAGGGACCAGCCAGCGCTGTGCCAGTCGAAGGCCGACTTACTGCCGGGCGGCTGCTCCTTGGACCACAGCACCCAGGCCGAGAACACGCCGTAGAAGAGCGTCTGGACGAGTGTAGACCGGAAGAAGTGCAAGCCACGCTCGCCCTCAAACTTCATGCCGAGGGCCTGTTCCAAGGCTTCCTTCAATGTTTCGAGCGCTGGGAGGTCGACCGCCTCGACCCTCGCCAAGGACTCCCGGGCATACGAGGCCAGCAGCCAGGCCAGGTCGCGGGGAGTGGTGATCGGCGCCTTGAGCAACAGGGCGCGGCGGAGGAACTCGACGAACCGAAGCCCCAGGCTCTTCGCGGTGGCTTGCGGCTTTCTGGTGGCCTCCCAGAAGGCGGTATCGCTGTCGAACAGGGTGAAGGATTCCAGCTTGGTGGGCTGCCCTCGGTCATTCGTCCCGAGGATCACGAACTGCCGGTAGTTCGTGACCAGGACGAGGCCGTACCGCTTCCAGTATCTCGACACCTGCTCGCCCTCGGCCGTGAGCCAGGTGTTGTCTGTCGCCGCCTTGACCTCGACGACGCCGCGTTCGGGGACCTCGCCTTGCCCCTTCTTCGGTTCCCCCTTGGAGCACTGGTCTTGGGTGTAGAGGCCGAAGTCAGGGAGGCCGGCACCCTGGTTGTGGATTTGACCGTTACAGACCACCCGAGGCTTGAGAGTCTTGCCAACCTCATTAAGCAGGGTTTCGAGCGCGCCGTAGTACGACGTTTCACCCGTCGCGGCGCCGGTGCTGCGGATTTCAGCCATGCGGCGCAGGTAATTCTCTACGGCACGATCCATCGGCAGTCCTTTGTGGTTCTCCTCAGCGGTGGGGCTGAGAGCAACAAGGCCGCCCGGCCGGAGCACCCGGCGTGAGCGGCCCGCGTAG
>Ga0315282_10013013_pt1 | contig 12622 bp, 26 predicted proteins | sample YL17G07_20_MG_FD_203693 | JGI IMG/M metagenome (GOLD analysis project Ga0315282, IMG submission 203693) | Sediment microbial communities from Yellowstone Lake, YNP, Wyoming, USA - YL17G07_20 | ecosystem: Environmental > Aquatic > Freshwater > Lake > Sediment | place: USA: Wyoming | collected... | reverse complement strand
GAAACATAGTTATTGACCGTTGTCCGGCAATAGTTATAAACCCTGATGGGAGTCCCGTCCTCTTTCAAAAATGTCCAGTGGTCGCCTTCAAAAAACTTTCTTAAATTGTCATAACCGGCTATCTTCTTGCCGGTTCCAACGGAGTTGTTTACGCCATTAACCCTGTCCCAATAGTCGGTCTCAAGATAAGTTGTCTGCTCAATCACAAATTGATTGAGCTGGTTCTCATCAAGGTTTTTTTGAACTAACGGGTTATAAGTTGGCATTTAATATAACCGGAGGGGATAAGCTTCAATTACGCTTTGCTTTTTATATTTATCAAGATACCACACAAGCTGGATAAGAGCCATAACCCAATCTTGCTGTATCTTGGAATCTTCCACTCTGTAAGACGAAAGTTGTTCTTCCAACTTGGGAAGATAATACGATTTAATTTTACCTGCGCTTGATAGTTCTGTCAAGGATATATCCTTTCTTACATTATTCCGCAATCTCATCTGGGTGTAAATAAGGGCATTGGTCTTATGTTCTATCCCAAAAGATATGGGTTTAAGGGCAGACAGCATCTTCCTGAACATTTCTCCCCCCATAGAAGCGGTATCAAGAATACAATCAGCATCATTATATTCCTGCCGCAAAAAAGATACCATAGCCATCAACTCAACCGGGTCGCCACCGGTTCTGGAATAATGATTAACTATCTCGGCATTCAGAGGCTCGGTAACATCGGCAACCAGCATAACCGTCTCGTCTCCGCCTTCGGCAACCCCCCAGTCAACGGAAATCGCATACTGCCTGTCCGGTTTGGAAACGGACGGTTCCCGCTTTCCGTTCCACATTCCCTCAACCGTTTCGGGCGGAAACATCCTTCTCTCCGAGGCCACGAACTTGCCCAATATAACTTGGTCATATCTGGTGGGAGAAATGTTAAATAACCGCTTTTTGTATTCCTCTCTTGTTTTCTCGGGAATAAATCTATTTTCGTCATAAATGCCCTCAATCAAAAACCAAGTTCCTTTCGTTCCTTTGGCCAAATGATTTTTTGCTTCGTTGTGAAGATGAAACCAATATTGCTGGGACTTCGCCATCTCATCGGGCGTCCCGCACAAATGAATCGGCGCCGACAATTTTGAACATCTGGAGAAAACTCTGGCGGGCAGTTCTTCTTGAAGGTGATGGCTTTGATTACACTCGTCATAAGTTATTAAGCCAAATTGAGCACCCTGCAAACCGGCCCCTTGGTCCTCGCCGGTTGACAAGCAAAACAGCGCCGAATTATTAGAAAAATCAATCCTGCCCAATGTCTCGTTCTTTCCTGCCCAGAACCATTCAATCAAGCAGTTATTAACCTGACGCCTGCCTTCTTCTTCCCAGCCAAAGGACGAGTGAAGTATCTCATCAACATACCGGAACGCCTCTTTTGCCTGACGGCTTATCGGAGAAATGTTAAGGGTTTGATAATAAATCTTTTCAATCAATTCGGGATTTCCAGTGAGACCCTTCTTGTAAAAATTCGTCCAGATATGTTCAACGGCAAGACCCACGGTCTTCCCGCATTGGTTGGAAGTAATCAACAAAAGCTCCTTCTCTTTCACACTGGCCCTTAAATATCTTGCCTGAAAGCCAGTAAGCTGAAGCCCAAGAAAATACTCAGCGAAAAATATCGGGTCGTTCTCGCCCAGCGCCAAAAGAAGGCTATTGCGCTCCTGCAGGTTCAGGCCCTGATTGGATAAGTTGGGTAATTCCATTTCCGACTTTTTGTTTTAACGCCTCCAACTGTTCGGGCGTAAGACGCTGATAAGGCAAGAAATCTCTGACCGTTTCTCGCTTTTCCTTGTGAAACGCTATATCCGTCCTTTTAGCCTGCTCCTCAGCGGATTTAATTATACTGTAAAGTCGTGAAACCTCCTTAATGTCAACATACTTTAGTTGTTTTGGATTTTCCTCGTAATGCTTCAGTATCTCGCTCAACATAATAATCGCCCTCTTGCGGCTTAAATCTAAAAGTTTATTCGCTTCCTCATCGGTAAGTCCGCTTGCCTTTTGGGTCGCTTCCTCCACAACCAATTCACCTTTCCAAGTCCTATAGTGGCTAACCAGCCACATCCACTCTTTTCCTCCCCAAGCAAAATTAAAATGTTCAGCGACTTGTTTCAGGTCTCTATTGGCAAGCCAAAACTCTTTTACCTCTTTTTCGTGCTCTCTGAGTTCATCAACCGTCATATACCCTAAAAATAAATCCAATAAATCGTTTTGTCAACTAATTATTGTGCGACGTTGTTGATAAACCCCCCTTGACGGCAGTTCCGGTTTTGCTAAAATAAAAGAACGGTGAAGACCCAAACCTTCACCTCTCAGGGCCTACTGGTTTGAAATGGCACAATGCGCATTATCTAGGGTTCGATTCCCTAGCGGCCCACATGGCTTACAGACTAAAAACAAAAACCCCCCGCTAGGAAGGTTTTTGTTTTGGCTTATAAACCTAGCAAGGTGCAGGGGTTAAATCCTGACTGCCTTGCGAGTTCTCTTCTTTTGTCAAAAGCCAGGAGACTCAATCCGACGGCGACGCCTATACTGGATATAATCGCAGAAGGCATTAAGTCAGCTTGAGAGCTCATTTTCAATTCTATACTGTGTCGCACAATATAGTCAAGAGCAGTTATCCACAACCCCCTTTTTAGAGAAGAAAAGTGCAGGGGGACTTTATCCTTCAGGCTCAGCCTGCCTGGATATTAGATTTAATTATGTTTTAATTATGACTGATTATCAAGTAAAAATAGTTCCGTGCAAAATTAACAAGAAATATATGGGTCATATGAAACAAATCGTAGTCAAGGACGGAAATATTATTGTTGGCGAACTATGCCACAAGTGTGGAATTAGAAGGAAAATTGATAAAGAAGTTGATAAATCTCTGACAGACAGTTCAGAAATTCAGATTTCTTTGCCAGTTTAGAGGGGGTATCCCTCCCAATTTACAAATCCAAAAGGAAACTACCCGTATGTCAAAATCAATCCGCTCCAATCCGCTCCAACAGAAGCGGTTATAATATAATATAATCCTATCCAATCCTATCCTATCGGGTTATATTGTGCGACATTAAGAGTGGGGAGGTTTACCCCGTTACTACTTACCCCATTACTATCATATATTACTTTATTATCTTACCCTGTCTTATTGTATCCTATTATATTATATTTAATTTAATCCTATTTAATCCTATCCTGTTACATCATACCACTACCGGTCGCTGTTAGTGTTTTGTTTATTTGGCGGGCTGTGTCGCACAATTAGTTATCCACAATTAAGCACTTGACACAGGGTGAGGGGGGAGTAAAATAAAGATATAACTGGCTTGTTTGTTTATAGCCGTCATCAGCGTAACGCTTGGATGAGGCAACAACGACAAGCCGGTTCAGAGAGAGCGACAAAGCCCAGAAAGCCCGTAGCCCGTCTGTCGCCTTGCGGTTACAAGGGGGCAGTCAAAGAGAATTAACAAAGCAGTCCGCCTGTTGCTTAACAATTAAAAATGCGACTTTACGGGACAATAACAAGCGAAAGAGCAAGTAAGGGACAAGGGGGACAAAAAGGATTAAGCATTAAGCTATCTCACGAAACGGCATATGGCAGTTGGCAGGCAATCCCTCGCGAAATTAACACGATTGATATAGAAATGCGGTGGAACGATGGTAAGCCGTTTATTCATGTTTATCTCCCGAAAACTTGGACAGAATATAAAGACATAAGCGGAGTCATTAGCTACGAATACAATCCGGAGAAAGACGACTTCACTTATCCAAAAGCCAAAAGGCAAAAAGGCGAGTAAAGCCAAAAAGCAAAAAGGCACAATTTACAGGCGGAATTGTGTTTTTTTGTTTGCTTGGTTATCAAAACAAGGCAAGCAAAAATCACGCCGAAGCAAAAACAAAAATGAACAAAAATAAGCAAAGCAAAATCCTAAAAGCATTATGGTTTATCAGAAAAGCCCGTTTTGAGTTTATGAGCAAAACAACTCTTGACGCGGCAAGCAAAAATACGGAATTGTTTGAGCTATATGATAAAATTGAGAATTACTTGCTTAAAAATCTTCAAAAATCTGCTGGATTTTAACTAAAAATCTGTTGTTGATAACTGCCTCTTGACAAGGTGTGTCAGGTAGGAATACAATTAAAGTATGCTATACAATAAAAACAATTTAGCCGTTGCCAAAATAGCGGCAAAAGACGGCAACAGCCGTCCCGAACTAGCCGGTGTTTTCTTTACCAAAGATAAAACAGCAGCTACCGATAGCTTCAAACTGATTGAGGTTAGCGTTGATAAAACATTAAAGCCGCAGGACTTCCCCGTAGTTAATCGCAAAAGAGCGTTGCAGAATTGCCCGCCATTTATTATACCGGCAGAAGAGGTTAAAAAGATAAAACTGCCTAGCCACGAGACCTTGCCCATAATTGAAAATCTGGCGATTGGCGGAGTTAATGTTCAACAGGTTGAGTTAATGACTACCAACCTTGAAAGCGGCGAAAGCAAACTGGTTAAGAGAATACAAGGTAGGTTTCCGGATTACGAAAAGATATTCCCGCAAGGCAAGCCACAAGCAGAAATAGATGTAAATGGCAAGTTTCTGCAAGAATTGTTATCCGTCTTGTCTAATTTCAATGAGCTGAACTCGGTTAGAATTAAGTTTTATGGCGATGGCACTCCGCTCACTTTGGAGGCAAGCAATCCAAACCAAAAAGCTCGCGCCTTGTTAATGCCGTTAAGAAAATGAGAGGTGGTCGCACTTGGGTAAAGTTAGTGCGGTAAGTTCATAAACTCCCCAGCCGTTGCAGAGCGTTGCTCAAAGCAGAGCGTTGCTCAAACAGGACGGCAAGATAAAAACCGCCACCCTTATAAGTTTGCGCTTTTAATCAGAACGGGATATAAGAATAGCAAAAAGTAAGCTGTTTGCTTTGGGGGTCAAGCCATAGCAACGGCAATTAGGGCTTGGCAATCCTGTCAATCAAAACCGCCCTGCCGTTTCTGCCCTAATCCAGCCGCTACTAACTTCCTCAAAGACATTGCAGCCCTTCTTGCTTATTGCTTATAATGCTGTTTTGATGAGAGGTGAAAACACATCAAGCCCGCTAGTAGGTTATGCTAGCCAGCGTCTAGCTGTAAAATAGAGCTTCAGTTTTTTATTATAGCGTAGGTCTGACGGGGTTTTACGGCTGTTTTACCCTCGCCTCGCTTTTTTAATTTTGGATAATCTAGAAATACTAGAAAATTTTATCACCGGATTAAGCAAAACTGATACTCACAGCTTACTAGTTGTAGGCAAGGCAGGCACAGGCAAAACCTCAACGGTAGTTAATACTTTGAAACAGCTCGGTTATAGGCAAGGTATAAATTACATCTATGCGGCGAACTATATTACTCCGGTAGAGCTTTATTTGCTCCTAGAGCAGGCTAATTGCCTCGCAGAGCCACAATTACTGGTCTTTGATGATGTAGAGGCCGTTTTGAGCGATAAGCGCATTCTGGGGCTGTTAAAGGCCGCTCTGTGGGCTTCTAACGGCAAGAGGACGGTTACTTGGATGTCGGGAACTTATAGAGTTAAGAATAAAACCATAGACGATTTTAGGGGTAAGGCCATTTTTATACTGAACCAAATCTCGTTAAAGAACCCGCTCATCCAAGCACTCAAAGACAGGTCGTTTTATTATGAAGTCAATTTTACCAATCAAGAAATTCTTTCCCTGATGGAGAATAGGATTAAGAAGGATTTTACGGATATTCCCTACACCGGCAAGCGCCGGGTGCTGGACTATATCCGCCAAATCGGGTCGTCTTCTCCGCAGTTGAGCTTACGAACCCTGCCATTAGCTATAAACCTATACAAGGTCTCACCGGAACACTACCAAATCCTGATTAGAAAGTTGTTTATATGACTTATTGTTAATACAAGTCAAAAGGAGGTGTAATATGAACAAAGAACAATTTGGAACAATCAATAAAAAACTTGACATAATAGAAGAGCAATTAAAACAATGGCAGGCATTCTTAAAAAAAGCGCAAGCAGACGGCAAGAAAACGGTTAAGCTTACTCCTACCGTTTCCTACGAGCCGGATGTTGAAGTTGAAGTCAAGAGAGAAGCGCAAGAACAGATTAACGATATAAAAGATGAAGCCGAAGAGATAAATCGGCAGATTGGCTATGCCGTAGAAGCAGGACATATTGATGCTGATGAAGCCCAGAATATGAGCATTATTGAACGAAAGAGTTGGTTGGAAAAGAACTGGAAGGATTATGACTCTTATTAGTAGAAGTTGATAACTCCCTCTTGACAAGGATGTGTCATTAAAAATATAATTAAGGTATGCAAGGCAAGGAGAATAAAGAATTGAATAGAGCAATTGTTGTCTTAATCAAAATTGGTTTTTCAAAATCGGAAGTTTCAAGATTATTCAAACTTGACAGGAGAAATCTCTGCCGGGTCTGGCGAAGAGATAAAAATAGATATAACTTAACCCAACCGAATGCGACGGTTGAAGTAAAATAACATGAAAATCGAGCTGGAGGGCTTCGTGGTAGGGGGGATTGATGTGGAACAGGACGATATTGTCCAACTCGTCTCTGAAGGCGAGTGGCGTCCCTTACCGCCTCATCTCCAAAAAGAAGGTCGTGAAAAAACTTTGGTATTCAAAGTAAAACTACCCAATGGAAAAGTTAAGGAAATTTCTCTTAACAGGACTACACAGGTTACGTTAGTTAGTCAGTATAGCAATGATAGTAAGAAATGGATGAACAGGGATTTGAAGGTTCATTGCGTTACCCAGAATGTTGCCGGCAAATTCAAGCAAGTGATTTATCTTACTCCGCCCGATTGGATTTCTCCGACCGAAAAGGGCAGAGACAAATTGGCCGAAGCTCTTGATATTAAGGACGAAGATATACCGGTTGTGGAATAGAACAGTAATTCCACTGGTAACCCGTTGTTTGCTGGGTAGGTGCCATACCAAAAGTCTAAATTTTCAACCTATCTTAATTTTACCTGTGGAGCCTACCTGGCAAATAGCGGATTACCAGTGGAATAAGGAAAAAGAAAAAGAGATCATTAGGACGTTATCGGCAAATTGAGGTCAATTTGGGCAAGATGGTATAAAGTATCAACTTAACCATTATCACCTCAAATTATATATACCGTCAGCCTAGAAACTATGCCTACAGAACAAATGTCAGAAGCAATTAAGGCAAGATTAGCCAAAATTCCCCAAAGTAGGTGTTTTGTCTGCAATTCACCAAAAAGTTACACTAATCCGGTTGAAAAATGTTTTGAGTGTAAAAGAAAGTTTTGCTATGACCACCTTTGGGGAGGACAGGTAAATGCCGAGATGACGCCCAATCAGCAAGTTAGGCAAGTATGCGACGAGTGCCGCAAAAAGCATAACTACAACACACTCTAAAGGAGTATTTCCTGCCCTCGTAACACGCTCTAGGCGGGCAGCGAGTGGGGTAAATTGGGGCGTTTGGTCTTAAAGCTATGGATTATACCAAAAAGAAAAACGAACTCGTAACAGAGTTTAATACAAACCAGCAGGTAGCCAATGAATTACTGGCAAGAAACAAGCAGATTATAGGGCAAATTCGGCTTTTGGAAGAACTAGAAAAAGAACCCCAGCTGCCGCTTGAACCCGTTAAACCCGAAAATAACCCGAAAGAAGAAGAATTGCCTAAAATAAATTATGATAGATAGATTATCAATAAAAAAATTATTGCGGAGAGATGTCCTGATTTTGAGGCAGGTTGTCTATAAAGCCCTAGTCGAACTCAAGGTAAAAAGTTGTACCGGTTCTTCGGCACAAGAAATAAGGGATATAATGACTCTTACATCCGAGGATAAGCAGTGGATAGACCAGCAAGTTGAGTTCTTTCTTTCTGATATGCCAGACCGCCTCGTGGATAGATATATTAACGAGTTCTTTCCCTATGCCAACGGGGCTAAATCCGATAAGCAGATAGAGCAGGAACGAGAGGTTGAGCTAGAGGAAGGACAAGAAGAATAACAATTAAACAAGTATTAAAATAAAAATCTATGAAAAAACTGATGATTAAGGAATTAAAATTAGAAGCAATCCCCTATTGTGGGGAAGACAGTATGGGGGCGAAACCACCGATTCCGGTTAGAAAAAGAATTTGCCACGATTGCGGCGCAAGATACGGTGAATATCATGAACCCGGTTGTGATATGGAAAGGTGTCCTCGCTGTGGTGAACAGTTAATTACTTGTGGATGTTTAGAGGCCGAGGCGAGATATTAAGGCGAGATATTAAAATGACCCGCAAAACAACAATTCAAATTGATACAACTTGTGATAATTGTTTACGGGAGCTTCCTATCGGAACGGATTGCCTGACCGATGACGAGAACAATCTTGTGTTTTGCGATGCTGTTTGCGCCGATGAGTATTATTCAATTTTAGAAGGTTCAGCGGGAGAATAATTTGAAAGGAGGTGAAATATGAAAACAACATTAAAAATAATATCAATAATGGCAATAGTAATAGGCGGTTTAGCAATACTGAACGGTATTGGAAAGCCAGACGGTTATGTAATAATAGGCGGGTTGCTTTTCGCAGGGCAGGGTATATTGGCTTTAATTTACATTGGGCAGAGGAAATAGTTATCCACTGGTGTGCTTATGCCAATATGATATAATATGGTTATGCAAGTAAGAATTAAAGACAAGAGAAGTAAGGGCTGGTTTTTCCTTGATAATAAGTATCTAAATGGCTATGCCAAGATTTTTGGTGCGGTTGGAACGGCAATTTATGTTTCTTTGTGTAGGCACGCTGATGCCGAACAAAGATGCTTCCCTTCCCAAGAACTTATAGCAAAAGAATTAGGAATAGCTACTAGAACGGTAAGAAAATACTTGAAAATGTTTATAGATTATAATCTAATTCAGGTAAAAAGAGAAAAATCGGCTAAAGGAAGATGGCTTAATAATGTCTATTATTTAATAGATAAAAGCGAATGGAAATCTGTCCAGAGGCAACAAGTGCCTGTGGACAACCAAACAGATGACCAGAGGCAACTGACGACAAAACCAGAGGCAACTGACGACACTATCCAGAGGCACTACGTTCCTACTAAGAATACTAATAAGAAGAATACTAATAAGAAGGAGTTAGCTAAAGCTAACGGCAAAGCCGAATATGGCAACCCAGAAGTTAATACTTTTCTAGAAACCCTTAAAAAGGAATTTGAACTCGGTTTATTGGACGGTTCTGCCGCCGAAAACCGGAAGTATGCTTGGCTGGCGATTAAAAAGTGCGGCCGATTAGATATAGCTTTGGCTGTTATTAAGGCCGCCGCTGCCGATGACTTCTACGGGGACAAGATAGCCAGCGCCAAAAAACTTTACTATCATATGGCCGAAATAGTCCAAAAGGCCAGAGGTAGAAAAAATAACTTTGTAAAAATATCTTGAACCTTGAACAACGAATTATCAAAAGACAATTATGTTTTACGGATACACGGCGGGGTTAATATCTACATTGACGAAGATGAATTTGATAAATTGAAGTTAATCTTAAAAGATAAATCTACCGACTGTTTTGAAATTAGAGGAAAGTTTATTATGAAATCCGCCGTCCAATACATTGTTCCGACCGCTGATATAGAGGTTGTTGAAAGAAAAGGTCGCGGAGAATGGCAATGCGAAAAAGGTCATTGGAATAGCAGGGGAGCTCAAAGATGCGATAAGTGTTATTATTAAGAGCGAAACCAATCCGGCAGAGGCGTGGTGGGTGTGGAGAAAAAAGTTCCTTGACCGTCCCTTGCGGCAGAAACCCTTGATTGTGGATAAGTGATTTGCAAAGGTTTATGTATAAGAATATAATGTAGTTATGGATAAAGAAAAAGCAAAACGCCTAAAGCGAATTTCCGAAAGAGCGATTAAAATAATTGAGATGTTAGAGGCGGGAATTCTACCCCAGCAAATCGTGGAAAAGTTGGGTTGCAACCGGCAATTAGTGGATTATTATAAAAATCAATTAAGTGAAAAAGAGTAACTTGAAGATTCCAAAGACATTAAAAATAGGAGGATTTATCTGGAAGGTTTTAGAAAATCAGGATGTTAGTAATGAGAGTGGCATGTTTGGCTCAACTCATTTTAAACAACAGAAGTTTTTTATTGAGCCGATTGCATCAGTTACCCAACAAAAAAGAGAACAATGTTTATTACACGAGATATTGCACGCTGTTTGGTGGCAAACGGGATTATTTGAGAGATATAAAGATACGCCCAAAATAGAAGAGGAAATAATACATACATTATCTAATGGCATTTACCAAGTTCTTAAGGATAATAAATTGTTAAAGTGAAAAAGATAAAAAGAGCCATTAAGGCCACAATCCTAGTAATCACATTACCTATTTGGAGTATTTCTCTTATGCTTTGGGAAATTTGGAAAGAGTTTTATAAAGAAGAAGATGACCAAAAAATATAGATTGGTAATAACAACCGTTAGGGATTTGACAGAAGAGGAATATCGGGAATATAAAATCTGGACGCCCCTACAGGTTAATTGGCGAAAACTTGAAGAGAAGGGAGTGGAATTTTTTGACCAAAAAGCAGATGGCGAGACAGAGACGGTTAGAACCAAGTTGGAGCTTTCTGAATAAAAATCAATTAAGCAAAAAAGAATCTATATGAGCGGCAAAAAATTTGGCGGCGACAAAAGAAAAAGGGATTTAATGAGCCGGAATAACCCTCGCGACAATAAAAAGGGCGGCAGAAAACGCACAATGAAAAAGATGTCGCCAACCAAAAAGTTTGAAACGATGAGGAGAACCAATCCTAACTACACAGGACTGGAAAGAAATCCCCTAAAGAGAGTTTGGCCCGATGACCCCGAAACCAGAAAGTGGCGAAAGGAAAATAAGCTTTTATGAAAAAGATAAAACAGAAATCAATTAGTTGGTTAAAAAAGGAAGCCGACAAAGTTTTTAGCCGGTTTATCAGGAAGCGAGACCCTCGTTGCATAACCTGCCACGCCCCGACAACCCAAGCAGGTCATTATGTTCCTCGTAGCTGGTTGGGACTACGATATGATGAACGGAATGTGAATGGCCAGTGCTGGCAGTGTAATGTCGCCAAGAAAGGCAATCTGGATGTATATACTCTTTACTTGATTAAAAAATACGGCAAAGACATTTTAGAAAGACTGAACAAATTAAAAGTTCCGACCCAATTCAGGTGGGCTGAGTACGAGCGAATTATCAAGAAATATAAAAGCAATTAACTATGAAAAAGATAATTAAAATTTGGTGGCAATTAGGAACATATCTTTTAAGAAAGGGTTGGATTTCAACAAAAAAACTTCCACCACTTGGAGAACAACCGCATTGGTTTTGGTTAAAATACCTCACTATCAAAAGAGAGAAAGATATATAACCAGAGAAATATAAAAGCAATTCTAAATATGAGAACCAAAAAAGAATTAAATAGCAAAGAGTTCCGAGATGACATGACCGACCTCAAAGAACTTTTAGATAAAGAAGGTATTAAATACTCTTTTATGAGGCACGAAGGAGCAAACCCGAAAGTAAAAGATTTAATTGGATATTACCCAACTGGAGAATGGCATTTACGGGTGGGCAAAAATTCTATTATTAGAGGCATGACTTCGTTTGGGGACTATGAAATAATGGGAGAAAAAGATGATGACCCGATTAGGTTTGAAACGGCTCAAGAAATGTTTGAAGAGATTAAAAAACGACTTTCCTAGAGAAATATAAAAGCAATTCTATATGGAAAAAGAATACTGGATAACACCTCCTGAAATATACAAAAAGTTGAATGATGAGTTTAAGTTTGATTTTGACCCTTGCCCATATCCTTATCAAGGATTTGATGGGACTGAAATTGATTGGGGGAATAGCACATATCTTAATCCACCTTTCCGCAAAAGTGATGGGAAAAACGGCAAAGGCCCAACGGCATTTATTCGTAAAGCAATAGAAGAAAACAAAAAAGGAAAAAATGTCGTAGTAATAATAAACACCAACGCCTTTATAAATATGTTGATTGAGGCGGGGGCGGAAGTGCGGTCGATGGGACGCATAAAGTGGTTAGATGGAAGAACGGGAGAACCTTGTAAGTCGCCAAGTTGCACTACCCTGTTCGTCTTAAAAGGTAACCCCCCTCGGCACTAATAATCTAGTAAATTAAAATCTGGGAGTGGCGGAATAGAAACAACGCACGGCTTGCTTAAATGGCAACGGTTATCTACTTAGAAAGTGAAATTATGTTGGACAATGCCCGATATAAAAGTAGCGATTATGAGTGCCAAAGTTTTGCGGGGTGACGAATAGCTGAAATGCAAAAAGAAATCCCTGCCTCCCAGATTCTAGTTTGGTAGAGAAATATAAAAGCAATTAAATATGAAAAAGAAAATAATAAAAGCGTGGGCAATAATCGGCAAGAAGAATCTTACTAAGAATCCCAAAATCAGAGAATACGGTGTTTTGAATATAGCGATTTTGGCGATTTTTAATAAGAAAAAGCAGGCGTTGGGAGATTGCAGCGGATATGAAAAAGTTGTTCCTGTTGAGATTGTCTTTAACTTCAGTTGATTA
>Ga0315282_10013012_pt1 | contig 12622 bp, 10 predicted proteins | sample YL17G07_20_MG_FD_203693 | JGI IMG/M metagenome (GOLD analysis project Ga0315282, IMG submission 203693) | Sediment microbial communities from Yellowstone Lake, YNP, Wyoming, USA - YL17G07_20 | ecosystem: Environmental > Aquatic > Freshwater > Lake > Sediment | place: USA: Wyoming | collected... | reverse complement strand
TAGTGACGAGCGAGGAAATGCTTGCCCCGCGACCGTGAATTCGGGAGACCTTGATGTGTAAGGGTGTACTGGTTCCAATCCTGATATGCCTGCTGGCTTCCCCCCTCTGCGCTCCGGCGCAAACCCCTGCGGGGAGCGTCACCGGCCCCTCGGCAAACACCGAGGCGCAGCGCCTGTTGGAGCTCAAGCGCCTGGACCTGGCCTTGAAGGATGCGAAGGCCAAGCGCGACCGGAAGAAGCTTTTGTACGAACAGGGCTTGGGACCGCAAGGCGACTACGAAGCCGCGGAAATCACCTTGCGGCAAGCGCAGGTGGACTTCCAGCAAGCTTTTCTCCGCCTGTTTGCCGAGACGCCGCGGCTGGACATTGTCTCCGCCATCAAACACCAGCGGCCCGACGGTTCAAAGTACGTGCGGGTGACAGTGAAGAATACCTCCGGCGTAGTCCTCGACTACAAGCTGTTTGGGATTTCCGACGCGGACGTCCAGTTGCCCGACCAGATGAAGATGCGGGAGCTTACCGACATCCGTGTGGGCCTGAAGGAAGCCTCCGGCATTCCCAACCCCACGGCCACCACTAGCCAGGGCGCCGGGATCGTCCCCGGAGCGGTGATTTCGGACCCGTACTCGTCTTTCATCTCCAAGCTCGAGGTCGGCCAGGAACAGACGCTTGACTTTGGCCTGCTCAAGGATGTGGACGCGCTGGTGGTGGGCCTATATTACAACGGGCGGGAAGAGGACCGGCAGATTTACTTGCAGAAGGACCCCTCGGCCAACATCGTCAGCATGAGTTCGGAGGAAGTCTCGCTGGAAGCGGACCTGGGCGGCCAAGCCACGTACAACCTGCACCTCGAGCAGTTCACGAAGTCCTCGAACCCATTTGCCCTGGTCACACTCAATCTTCCGCAGCAGATTGCCCGCGATTTTGTGGAACCCACCGCAGGGTCACGGCTGTACCAGGTCCGTTTTCCCGAAGGCGTCACCAGCCAGCGGTTGCAGCTCCGGTTGTACCTGCCCGACAAGGTGGATGAGCGCGTGGTGCTGGACAAGCCGCTGCCGTTTTGGGCTCTGGTGATGGACGCTGCCGAGGCGAGCCACCTGGACCTCTCCAAGACCTACGCGGACGCCCAGGTCGAGGCGCTCAAGTGCGGCAAGGTGCGCCTGCAACTTATCCCACGCGGCGTGGGCCGCATCGAGGTTTCGGCCCCAAGCCTCTATCAGGAGATCCGCACCAGTGAGACGGTGGACTTGAATCTGACGGTGCGGAATACCGGGACGCGCGTGGTGCACAACATCCACGTCTCAACCGAGAACCCACTGAACTGGCGCACGGCCATCACGCCGGCTACCGTGGCCCAGCTCGAACCGAACCAGGAAGAAGTTGTGCAGCTGAAAATCCTGCCGCCCTCGGATGTCGGGGTCGGCGATTACGAAGTGAAGATCAAGACCGACGCCATCTCCAATAACCGCAAGGTGCCTACCCAGGACCAGTCTGACCGTATCCACGTCATGGCGCCGCCGAATGTCAAGGCGACGGCTGCCCTGATCGGTCTGCTGCTGGTGGTGGTAGGTGGCATCGTGGTCTTCGGCATCAAACTGACAAGGAGATAGAAGCAATGAACGCCGCAATGATGCAAGCCATCAACCTGACGAAGCGCTATGAGGATGGGCTGCTCGCCCTCGACCACATCAACTTCGAGATCTATCCGGGCGAGGTCTTCTGCCTGCTGGGCGCCAACGGCGCCGGCAAGACGACCACCATCCATCTCTTCCTCGACTTCATTCCGCCTACCGAGGGCGAAGCGCGCATCAACGGCATCGACTGCCACCAGAATCCGCTGGAGGCAAAGAAGTATGTCGCCTACGTCTCGGAAAACGTCATGCTTTATGGGAATTTCACCGCCCGCCAGAACCTCGACTTCTTTGCCAAGCTGGGCGGCAAACCAAGCCTTTCCAAGAAGGACTATTACCGGGTGATGGCTGACGTGGGGCTGGAAGAAAAAGCCTACGAGCAACGCGTGAAGGAGTTCTCCAAGGGGATGCGGCAAAAGCTCGGCATCGCCATCGCCATGATCAAGGACGCTCCGGCTATCCTATTGGATGAGCCCACTTCGGGCCTGGACCCCAAGGCGGGCGCCGAGTTCCTGGAACTCCTCCAGCGGCTCAAGAGCCAGGGCAAGGCCATCCTGATGTCCACGCACGATATCTTCCGCTCCAAGGAGATTGCGGACCGGGTGGGCATCATGAAGGAAGGCAAGCTGGTGATGCAGCGCACCCGTGAGGAATTGGGCCACGAAGACCTGCAGAAGCTCTACCTCGATTACATGGAAGCCGGCGTCGCGGTCGCATAACCCCGCTGACATTGCGCTGGACCGCCCTGCGCCGCGGCTATAGGATCGCGCAGCGGTCAGGCGTTGCGCGAACGCCGGTAGAGCACCACATTCTCCGTACAGGATATTTCCCAAATCTGCCGCCACAGAGACACTCGCCAGACCGAGCAGCACCCGCACAACCGGTGTCAGGCAGCACAGCCCCCCGATCAGACCGGCCAGGGCTGATATGATGACGACCCCTTTGCCGTCGTCTTCCCTCAAGTCCTTCGCCACCCCATCACTTCTTCGCTTCCCTCTCACGGCCTACGTTCATATAGATGTTCTCGCTGCCCCTTTGGGTTTTTGATACTATCACGCGCCAGGAGTGAAAATATCCGTGGTCTTACTCTCCGATCCCAATTGCACAGGTTTGAAGCCTCTGTTCACAGTAGGCCACTCCAACTTGGACTTTGCGCAATTGGTCAAGCTGCTGAGGGATTGCGCCGTCGAGCTGCTGGTGGATGTGCGTAGCCGGCCCCAGAGTAGCCGCTTCCCCCAATTCAGCCAGCCTGGGTTCGAAAAACTGCTCGCCGCCGAGGGGATCGCGTACCTCTTCCTGGGAGAGGAGTTGGGTGGACGCCCGGACGATCCCGATGCCTACCGGCCCGATGGCTTGGTGGACTATCGCAGGCGACGCCAATCCTACGCCTTTCGGGCGGGTCTCGAGCGCCTCCGGAAGGAACTGGAAGCCCACACGCTGGCGATGATGTGCGCCGAAGAAGACCCGCTCGAATGTCACCGTTTCCTCATGATCTGCCCTGAGCTTGTCCGGGCAGGAATCCAGCCGCGGCACATCCGTAAAGGGTCGCGGATTGAAATGCAGGAAGCCGCCGAAAACCGGCTGCTGGAAGCCGCCGGCTTCGGAGCGGTCGCCGCCCACACCTTGTTCCCAGAAGCGCGCGTGGAGGCTTTGGAGAAAGCCTGCGAACTCCAAGCCGAGAAATCAGCGTTCCGCGTTGACCCTCTTGCCGTGGACCGCTGGTAGCTGCCTCCCATGGACTTCACCCTCTTCACCATCGGCTTCACCAAGAAGACGGCAGAAGAGTTCTTTCACCTTCTGCAAGAGGCGGACATCAGAAAGATTGTCGACGTCCGTGAAAACCGGGGCGGGCAGCTAGCCGGATTTGCCAAGTATCCAGACATCACCTTCTTCCTTCACCGCCTGCTCGGTATCGAGTACGTTCACGAACCGCGGTTGGCGCCCAGCCCGGAGATCCGCAAGGCGTATCGGAAAACACGCGACTGGGCACAGTATGAACGCTCATTCGTGGAATTGATGGACCAAAGGAAAATCCTCGAACAGTTGGATCCGCAGGCGTTTGAGGGGAACGTCGCGCTGCTTTGCTCCGAAGCCGGGCCCGAGAAGTGCCACCGGCGCTTGGCGGCGGAGAGGTTAGCGGCGCATTGGAGAGCCTCAGGGCACCATGTCGAGGTCAAACATTTGGTCGTGGATAGGCCGGTTCTTCGCCGAAAGCGGAAACCCCACGACAATGCTGGAACTGATCCTGTCTGACATCACGGTGATGGGGCAGGGCTATTGCGTCATCGGGCTGGAGCGAGTTTCGCCTGACTCGTACCGGTCGGTTCGGCCCATGCCCCCGCAGGCGTTTTCCTGGCGTGAACCGTTTCCTTACAACCGCGGCGATTGTGTCCGCTTCGACCCGGTACCGTTTGTTGTATCGCGGCCGCATCTGGAAGACCAGCAATCACGTGGCCTCATCAAGACGGGCCGGTCGTTGAGTGAGACAGAACTGGTCGAGTGCCTGCGCAAGGCCGAGGTGTCACCAGACCTCGAACACCTTTTCGACTGTCCGCTGCAACGGAGCACACAGGGCGGGAAAGCTGTTTGGGTGAAGCCGAGCGAGGCGCGCCGATCGATCTGCGGGTGCGAGTACGACAATGTCCTGTTCCGCCTATATCCGGAGCCCACGGGGTTCAGCCTGCGTGCCGAAATCCTGTTGCGGTCCAACGAGCGTTTGAACAGCATCCCGGTAGTCGATCGGGAGTGGCGCCGGTTTGCAGGGTGCCTCGTGCAGCGCATCCAGAGACGAGAGCCGCTTCCTTTGGCGCAGAGGTTCCTCAATTGGTCAGTCCGCACCAAGCTGCTTGCCCTGCCCCAGAGGTTCGCGCGGATCGGCCTTCCCCGACCCAAGGCCGACCAGCAGTGTTGGCTGATGCTGGACTCGCTCTTCCCCCAGCCCGAGGACTCTTGGTTGGACTTGCTCTAATGATACCGGGCTTCCAGGCTCACGTGAGGGAGGCTTTCGATGACCTCGCTGCAAAGCTGGAATGAAGCGGATGCATTAGAACTGGTTCGGAAATGCGTTTCACGGGAGATCCCGTCAGGGGTGTCGGTCCCCCATGACGAAGAAGATCTCGTCAAAACAGAGGTCATTGACTCGATGGGGTGGGTGGGAATTCTTTCCGCAATCGAAGAGGCCACAGGAATACGGAATTTCGGGAATGCTTGGCCCGCTGACCTGCCGCAGAGCATCTGTTCCCTGGCCGAGATGGTCTGCGGGAGCATCAGCCGAACCGCACAGGAGGGAGTCGGGGAGAATGTAGCATCGCCATCCGGGGCCACCGTGGAGGTGGCGCTTCTGGGCTGGGGATGTGCGCTCGGATCAGTGCATGTCGAGGCAGCCTCGATCGACCGGGAATGCGGGCTGGCACCCGGCACACTCGAAGAGCGTGCCGGAATCCAATCCGTGTGCCGCGCCGACGCTAACGAGGATGAGGTAACCCTGGGCCAGAAAGCCAGCGAATTGGCACTCCAGGCGGCCGGCTTGGAACCTGAGGAAGTGGACATGGTGATAGCCACCAGCGCGACTCTCCTTAGTTTCCCCTCTCTTTCCGCTCTATTACACACGCATCTTCTATTACGAGAGTCTTGCGGCACGCTCGACGTGGGCGGAGCCTGCGTTGGCCTCCTCCATGGGCTGGCCGCTGCACGGGCTTTCCTTTCTTCCACGCGACGGCGTGTGGCCTTGGTGGTGGCTTCGGAAGTGCACAGCCGAAGGCTTTGCTCCCCCCGAGTGCCGGGAGAATTTCGTGGGCTGTTTGGCGACGGCGCGTGCGCGTTGGTTTTGCGATGCTCGAATGACCGCACCCGGCAAGGTCACGTCCGGCTCGGCGACTTTGTCTGGGGATGCTCCGGTACCTTCGCATCCTCGCTCCATGTGGCCATGCGTGCGAACAACGAGCTAGAGGTTGATTTCAGAGGAGAAGCACTCGCCGGCGCTGCTCTCAGCCAACTGGCTTGCATCATTGATGACTTGGAAGGTCGAAGCGGTAAGCGCCGCGACGAGGTTGACTGCTTCGCGATCCACGAACCGAATCCCCGCCTCGTCGAACTTCTCGCGCTAAGGGCAAAGATCCCTCTGGAGAAAATCCCGCTGGTCTCGAGAACTTGCGGGAATCTTGGGGCGGTTACCTGTGGGGCCAGCCTGTGCACCGCCTTGAGCAGGATCGCGGCCCATTCCCCGGCGCCCCGCCTTCCCCTGATCTTCCTTGCGGCGGTGGGCCCCGGCCTCATCTGGGGCGGGACGTATCTTCACTAAGAACCCGCAACCATAGTGCTCTCCCCTCGTCTCAGCGAAGTGGACCCGACGGCGTCGCCGGCGCTTCGGGCAATATTTCCTCTTGACTTCGATCTGCCAGTTTGTATACTTACCGGTAGGTATGAAGAAGGAAAGCGAGAGCGGGCCGCGGCACGAGCCGGCGAAGGAAGCGATCCGCAACGCCGCGGCCGAACTTTTTGCGGAGAAGGGTTTCGCCGCCACCTCGACCCGCGAAATCTGCCAACGGGCGGGGATTACGAAGCCAGTTCTCTACTACTACTTCGACAACAAGGGAGAGCTTTACGAAGAGTTGGTCCTCGGTACGTTCAACGAATTCCAGAGAGAGTTACGGCGAGCCACGCACCACGGGCGCACTCCGCGGGAGAAGTTGGTCGAAGTTCTCACCGCCATATTCGGCTTCATGCGCCGAAATCGCGCCCTTTCGCGCATGGCTATGCGCATGGTCTTTGCTCCGGAAGGGGAATCCCCGGCTATTAACTACCTCGAGTTGGGACAGGTTGTTGAGAAGGTCTTAGCGGAAGTCGTGCGTGAGGGCGTGCGCCGCCGCCAGATAAAAGGAAAGGCTCGGGCCATAGCGGGGGCCATCCATGGGATTGCCATGGCCTGCGCCCAGGGCTTCCTGCTCATGGGGCAGCCGACCCTAGATCGGACGTTGGCTCGCAATGTCATCGATCTCATCATGGACGGGTGCGCTAGGAAGTCTACTGAACGGTAAACAATTATGCGAAAGCTGATCCAGATCGCGCTCATTTCTATACTGATCGGTATACTCTCGGGAACCTGCGGTCGGGCGGCGGAACTGGCTGAGAAAGCGGCCCTCACGCTGGAGGAAGCGGTGGCCGTGGCGCTCGAGCGCAATCAACAAGTGCTCATCGCCCGTGCCCAGGCCGACGTCCTGAAAGGCCGCTACCGCGAGGTGCGGGCGCAAGCTTTGCCTTCCCTCACTTTCAACAGCAGCGCGCTCCGCTGGCGCGACCCGTCGTTCCTGAACTCTTCCAGCTTCGACAAGATTCCGGCGGAATTCCGCAACGCGCTGCAGGTCACCCCCGCCAACCTGTTCGACTACAACGTTAGTGTTTCGCAGCCGCTATACACCTCGGGCAAGGTGGGGACCGCATTGAAGCTGGCCAGCTTGGAAACCGAAGGGGTGGGTGTGGACCGCGCGCGGGTGGAGCAAGACATCCGGCTGCGCGTGATTCGAGCCTTCTACGACCTGATCCTGGCCGCCCGGCTCCTGGAAGTCAGCCGTGCCACGGTCGAACAACGCCAGAAGCACCTGGAAATGGCTCGCACGCGATATGCCGCCGGGGTAGCGACGGAGGTGGATGTCCTGCGTTCCCAGGTCAGCTTGGCCAACGCCCAGCCGGAGCTGATCCGGTCGGAGAATTCCGTCCGCCACACCCGCTCCGTGCTCAACAACCTGCTGGTGCGTCCGGTTGACTATCCCACCGAAGCTTTAGGGGAACTCACGTTCGTGCCGCGGCCAAAGGAAGATGCGCAGCAAATTGTGCGGCAGGCCGTAGGGCACCGACCGGAACTCCAGCGCCTGCGCATCAACGAGTTGGAGGCAGATTCCCAGAAGAAGCTGGCGAACGCCGAAAGCCGGCTGCGGGTGGACTTCGATGGCCAGTACGGATTCTCTGCGCGCCAGCCTGCCAACTTGTGGAATAACAACTTCAGCCGCTGGATGTTCACCGTGAGTGTAGCCTTGCCGATTTTCGACGGAGGCCGGCGTTCGGGACTCTTCCAGCAGGCCGTGGCCCAGCGCAAGGTGGCGGAACTGGCGCGCGCCGAGCAGGAAAACGCCGTGCGCCTGGAGGTGCAGACGGCGCTGGACGAGCTGGAACGCGCGGAAAAGACCGTCGAGGCCGCGCGGCTCAATGTACGCGAAGCCGAGCGAGTCCTGGTGATGACCGAGGACAACTATCGTTATGGCGCCGCCACGACGCTGGACGTGCTGGACGCGCAGGCCGCGCTGACTGCCGCCCGCTGGAACCTGTTGCAGGGACTTCACGACCACGTGCTGGCGCGGGCGCAGCTCCGCTGGGTAATGGGCCAGGATCCGCTGGAGAAGACAGAGCCCACATCGGGGGAGGAGCATGGAGGGAATTAAACGTCACCGCCGCCTCGGCCTGATGCTGGCCCTGGGGGCCGGGCTGATTTCAGCTCTAGTCCTTTCTGCCTGTTCGAACGAGGCGGCAAAGTCTACGGCAGCAGCACGCTCGCTCACCGTGCGGGTGGTTAGGGTCGAGCTCCAGCCGCTAGAGGAGGTGCTGGACGTGACGGGCTCGCTCGTCTCCTCCGTGGCCGTGGACGTGAAAACCGAATTCGCCGGGCGCTTGTCCACGCTGCTCAAGCAGGAAGGTGATCGGGTCGCAAAGGGTGAACTTCTGGCAGGGCTGGAGGAGACCGATGCCCGCCTCGCGCTGGGCCAGGCGCGCGCCACTTTGGACGTTGCTCAAGCCACCCTCGACCGCGCCCGGGTGGGGGAGGAGCACGCGCGGCGAGAGCAAGAACGGGCCCAGAACCTTCTCCGCTCCGGCGGCATCACCGACCGAGATTTCCAGGCGGCAGAGATGACGGCACGGGACGCGCGCGCCCAGGTGAAGCTGGCGGAAGCGCAGGTGGAGCAGGCCCGGCAGGCAGTCGCCGTGGCCCAGAAACGTCTGAGCGATTGCCGGATTGTGTCCCCCATCAATGGGGAGGTCGAGCGGAAGGTCTATAACCCCGGGGGTTGGGTGGACGGCAACGTCCTTCTCTACAAGCTCGTGGACAACCAGCGTTTGGAGCTGGAGACGAACGTTGCCTCTTCCGAAATCGCGCGTCTGGCCGAAGGGCAGAAGGTCCGCTTCAGCGTGGCCGCATTCCCCGAGGAAGAGTTCGCGGCCAGCCTCCTGACCATCAGTCCTGCCGTGCAACTCCAGAACCGTTCCGTAGCGGTCCGCGCCGCGGTGCCGAACCCGGGCGGGAAACTGAAGGCGGGGATGTTCGTGAAAGGTCGGATCATCATCGGGGTGAAGCCAGCCGCCGTGGTGGTGCCGCTCGACGCGGTCTGGCGTCGTGTGGGACAGGCGTCCTTCGTGTATGTGGTGGAGCAGAGTCGGGCGCGCCGGCGGGAGGTCAAACTCGGGATCGAACAGCCGCAAACCATCGAGATCGCCGCGGGTCTCCAGGCCGGCGAGGTCGTGGTGGCGGAGCAGAACCTGGAACTCGCCGACGGAGTCAGCGTGAGTTCGCGGCCGTAGCAAACCATGTTTCTTTCCAACCTTTCCATTCGTCAGCCCGTCTTTGCCACGATGATGGTGGTGGCGGTCGTGGTGGTGGGGATCTTCTCCTACGTCGAACTGAAGATTGACCTCTTCCCCAATATCGACCTTCCGATCATCAGCATCACGACGACTTACCCCGGCGTCGCGCCGGAGACCGTGGAGACGGAGGTCACGAAAAGGATCGAAGAAGCGGTCAACACCATTGGCGGGATCCGGCACACCAGCTCGACTACCACGGAAGGCATCTCGAGCGTGACGGTCGAATTTCAGCTCGAGAAGAACATCAACACGGCGCTGCTGGAGGTCCAGAGCAAGATCAACGGCATCCGCAGCCAGTTTCCCACGGAAGTCGAAGAGCCGGTGATCCAGCAATTCCGGATTGAAGACTTGCCGATTCTCTCCGTCGTCGTGCTCTCGCCGAACCTGGATGCTAAGGCGCTGACCACGCTGGCGGAAAAAATCTTGAAGCGCCGGTTGGAGAATGTCTCGGGCGTCGGCCAGGTACGGCTGGTGGGCGCGGCCCGGCGCGAAGTCCAGATCCTGCTGGACCGCAACAAGCTGAAAGCGTTCGGCCTGACTTATCCCGAAGTCCTCGAAGCCCTCCGCCGGGAGAACCTCGATGTGCCCGCCGGCAAACTCGACCAGGGCACCCGCGAATCGCTGGTGCGCGTGGCGGGACGCGCCAAAGACCCGCGCGACTTCAAGCAGCTCATCGTCGCGGAGAAGAGTGGTGTCCCCATCACCCTTGCGGCGCTGGGCCGGGTCGAGGACGGCATCGAAGAGCAGCGCAGCTACTCACTCCTGGACGGCGAGCCGGCCCTGGCCCTCCAGATCCAGAAGCAGACCGGCGCCAACACTGTCCAGGTGGCTGACAGCATCAAAGAAGGAGTGCGGGAACTTCAGGCACAGATGCCGCCCGGCGTTGAACTGCGGGTGGTGCAGGACAACTCGGTCTTCATTCGCAACTCCGTGGAAGATGTGCGCACCACCTTGATCCTCGGGGCGATTCTGACCGTCCTGGTGGTTTTCGTTTTCTTGAACAGTTGGCGCAGCACGGTCATCACCGGACTGACGCTCCCGGTGTCAGTCATCAGCGCCTTCATCATCATGCGGGCCCTGGGCTTCACCCTGAACGTCCTGACGTTGATGGGCCTGTCGCTCGCCATCGGCATGCTGATTGACGACGCCATCGTGGTACGCGAGAACATTGTCCGGCACATGGAACACGGCGAGGACCACATGTCGGCCGCGATGGAAGGGACGGGGGAGATCGGGCTGGCCGTCATGGCCACGACGTTCACGATCGTCTGCGTCTTTGTGCCGGTGGCCTTCATGGGCGGCATCGTGGGTCGCTTCTTCTACCAGTTCGGCATGACGGTGGGTTTCGCCGTGCTGGTGTCGCTGTTCGTGTCGTTCACGCTGGATCCCATGTTGTCCTCGCGCTGGTACGACCCTGCTATCGAGGCCGGCCGGCGCCGCGGCTGGCTCAGCCGGCTCCTCGAGAAGGTCAACCAGAAACTGGAGGGGCTGAGGGAAATCGTAGCTCAATCCCTGGAATGGTCCTTGCGGCACCGCGGTGCCGTGGTGGGCATCGCGGTGTTTTCCGTTGCCGTGAGTTTCGTGATCTTCGGCCGCTTGGGCAGTGCCTTCATTCCCGATTACGACCGTGCGGAGTTTCAAATCAGTTTTAAGATGCCTCCGGGCACCACGCTGCGCGAAACGGCCGCAGTGGGCCGGCGCATTACGGACATGCTGAAGCGCCAGCCGGGCACGGCCTACTCCTTTGTGACCATCGGCGCAGCCGGGACCACTCCCGTGAACGAAGGTGCGGTCTACGTGAAATTGAAACCGCGCGGGGAGCGGAAGATGACAGACACGCAACTCCGCCAGGCCGTTCGCGAGGAACTGGCGCGCTGGCCCACCTTGCGCGCTGGCGTGGAGGAGGCTCAACAGATGGGCGAGGCGCGGCCCATTCAGATCAGTGTCCGGGGAACCGACCTCGAGGCGCTGAACAACGTCGCCGCCCAGGTGGTAGCTCAGGCGAAGGGAACCCGTGGCGCCGCCGATGTGGACTCCAGCCGGGAAGACCCGCAGCCAGAACTCCGTGTACGCCTGGACCGCAAAGCCGCTTCCGATCTCGGCCTCGACCTGGGCACGGTCGCCTCGCTGGTGCGAGGGCTCATCGCTGGCGAGGTGGTTTCGCAGTACCAAGACCCTGACGGCGACGCCTATGACGTGCGGCTGCGTCTGGAAGAGGACCAGCGCCGCCTGCGGGAAGATCTGGCAGATATCTATCTGCCGGTAATGAAGGGCCTGCCCGGCTCTGGTCAAGGCGTACCCCTCACCCAGGTGGCTGCCCTGGAGGATTCGGAAGCTCCCTCCATCATCCGTCGCTACGACTTGATGCGCGAGGTGCGGGTGATGGCATCAACCCAGGACCGGGCTCTGGGCGACGTGGTCAACGAGTTGCGCCAGAAGAACAGCGCGCTCAACCTTCCCCCAGACGTCCAAATAGACTACACCGGGGAAGCCGAGAACCTGCGAGAGACCTTCTACTACATCTACCGGGCCCTCATCCTCGCGGTGATTCTCATTTACGCGATCCTAGCCTCGCAATTCCGCAGCTTCTTCCACCCCCTGGCCATCATGCTCACGCTGCCGCTGTCGCTGGTGGGCGTGGCGCTGATGCTCTGGGTGACCGGTGGGACGCTCAACATCATGTCGATGATCGGGCTCATCATGCTCATGGGTCTGGTGACCAAGAACGCCATCCTGCTGGTGGACTACACCAACCGCCTGCGGCGCGAGGGCGAGGCCCGCTCGCGTGCTCTGGTGCGGGCCGCCAGGGTCCGCTTGCGGCCCATCGTCATGACGACGTTCTCCATGATCTTTGGCATGCTGCCCCTGGCCTTCGAGATTGGCGCGGGCTCTGAAATGCGCTCCCCCATGGCCCGCGCGGTCATCGGCGGCCTCATCACCTCCACCCTGCTCACCTTGATTGTCGTGCCCGTCGTTTACACCTACCTCGACGACTGGGGGACGAAGCTGCTCGCCTGGTGGCAGGCCGGGAGCCCGGTTGCCGCCGCAGTCCCCGTCGAAGAAGAGAAACTCCCCTGAAGCAGCGAACCTCTGCGAAGCCCCCCTTCACCCCGGGCCCGGGGCGAGACCGGCATTCAAGAGGCAGATGTTTTGTTAGGGACAGAGAAGCCGCAGGAACAGGGTCAAGTAGCGCTTGACGTTGCTGGTAATCAAGAAGTGCTCGCGCACGTGCTCGTGGCCCTGCTCGCCAAGCCTGGCCGCCGTGGCAGGGTTGGAAAGCAAAAAACGAATCTGGTAGGCCGCGCCTTCCACGGAGTGCGCGAGCATTCCCGTGTGCTTGTGGATCACCTGGGTAGGAATGC
>Ga0315282_10013011_pt1 | contig 12623 bp, 8 predicted proteins | sample YL17G07_20_MG_FD_203693 | JGI IMG/M metagenome (GOLD analysis project Ga0315282, IMG submission 203693) | Sediment microbial communities from Yellowstone Lake, YNP, Wyoming, USA - YL17G07_20 | ecosystem: Environmental > Aquatic > Freshwater > Lake > Sediment | place: USA: Wyoming | collected... | reverse complement strand
TTGACGGACGAGCAGGTCAGGCAATTCCAACGATACCTGATCTACAATCACGCTGCCGGCATAGGCGATCCTGCGCCAATTGAGTACGTGCGAGGAGCGATGGCGAGCAGGGTGAATGTGCACGCGCGGGGAAAATCCGGTTGTCGCCCCGAAATAACCCTCACGCTCGTTGAAATGCTGAATAAAGGAGTAACGCCCGTCGTCTGCCAGAAGGGATCTGTCGGTGCCTGCGGCGATCTGGCGCCGATGTCGCAGATAGCACTCCTGATGATGGGGGAAGGTGAAGCGTATTATCAGGAAGAACGGTTGCCGGGCAAGGTTGCTCTCGAACGGGCAGGGATCCCGGTTCCGGGTTTGCAAGCGAGGGACGGTCTGGCGACCATCAACGGTTCCAACCTGCTCACGGCCATGAGTGCCCTGCAGCTCTATGACATCAATCGGTGGCTGAAACAGGCGGAGATCGCCTGTGCGATGTCGTTGGAAGCGCTGTACGCGAACATGAAACCGTACGACGTCCGCTTGCACGAGCTGCGGGGGTTCCCGGGTGCCATCCGCAGCGCGAAGTCCATTACGGCATGTATCAAAGGGAGCGATCTTCTCTCCGGGAAGATGAAGACGAAGGTGCAGGATGCGTACTCGATGCGGTCATCGCCGCAGGTGATCGGGGCTGCGCATGATGCGGTCGCGCACGCGAAGCGGCAGGTCGAGATAGAGCTGAACGCTGTCGCTGACAACCCGATCTTCCTGCCGGAATACAAGCTGACACTGACAGGCGCGAATTTCCAGGGGAGCCCGATCTCTCTCCCCATGGATATGGTGGGAGCGGCCGTCACGATGGTGAGCGTGCTCTCGGAGCGAAGGCTGAACAGGCTGCTGAACCCGGCGCTCAGCGTCGGCCTGCCGGCGTTTCTGACGAAGGGGGCCGGGATGTTCTCGGGCCTCATGCTCAGCCAGTACACTGCCGACTCACTGATCGTGGAGCAGCGGATTCTTTCCTACCCGGCGTCCACGGCCTCCATCCCCGCGGCTGCAGACCAGGAGGATTTCGTCTCGATGGGGATGAACACGGCGATCAAGAACGAGCAGATCCTTGACAACGCCTACGGGATCCTCGGCATCGAGTTCATCGCCGCGGCGCAGGCCCTTGACTTCCGTGACTTCACACCGGGCCTCGGCGCGCGGAAGGCCAAGGAGGTAATCCGGCGTCACGTCGAGCACCTCGATGAGGATCGGCCGCTCTACCCCGATCACACGCGCATGAAGGAGGTCGTGCGCTCTTGTGAGATCCTCGAAGAGGTTGAGAAAACGATCGGAAGCCTGGGGTGAGGTCGATCAGGCAGCGCTGAACCCGGGACTCATCAGCCCTCGGCTTGAAGCGCGCCGTGAGGGCGATGGGAGAGCGGCCCTGCTGCTCGCACCGGGAACCGGCAGGCAATTCTTACTGTAACACCAAGTTCGACCCAGTCCTTCCATAGTGTGGTGAACCGACTATGGTCCTGACCCCCGAAAGCCCGAGGAAACATAAGCTCTTCTTGTATTTCATCCTCGCGTATGCCGTTTCATGGGCTATTGAGATCCCTCTGGCGCTGAAGGCCCAAGGATTGGTGCGGACGGAGATTCCGTTTGCCATCCACTATTTGGCCGCCTTCGGTCCTTTCCTCGCGGGCGTCATCGTGACCGGGATGGAGGGTGGAATTCAGGGTTTGAAGGAGCTTCTCGGCAGAGTCCTCAAGTGGCGCGTCGGGCCCGTCTGGTGGCTGGTCGCGATCTCTCCCGTGTTGCTTTTTCTCCTTCTTGCCGTGGCGATCCGCCTCCTTCAAGGATCTTGGCTCGACTTCGGCATCCTTGGTCGAATTGACTTCCTGCCCGATCTCGGCATCGGTGCCATCTTCCTCTGGCTCATCACCTACGGTTTCGGTGAAGAGATCGGCTGGCGTGGATACCTGCTCCCAAGACTTCAGCGTGACCGCAGCGCATGGTCAGCCACTCTCATCCTCTGGCTGTTTTGGGCAATCTGGCACGTCCCCTCATTCTTCTATCTTCATACGGTTTCGAGCGCAGGGAGTCTCATTGGATTTCTTCTCGGCGTGTTGGCAGGTGCGATTGTCTTGACCTGGCTTTACAACAGCAGCCGGGGAAGTGTCCTCATGGTGGCTCTCTGGCATGGCCTCTTCGATTACACGACGGCGTGCGTCGAATGCAAGTCTGGACTGATTGCCGCTACTTTGAGCACACTCGTTATGGTTTGGGCGGTCGTTGTGGTCGTAGTGTTCAAGCCGACGAACCTTTCGCGCGAACGCAAGCATGTCTTGTGACGGTTTCCCTCGTCTCCACGTGCGGGGTATCCTGCTTCTGGTAAGCTACAGGTCTGAATTACCTTCAATGATGATTATCGTCTCTCAAGGTCGATGAAAGGCAGCCACCCCATGGCGAAGAACCGCTCCAGACTGATTCTGTTCTTCCTAGTATTGTTCGTCCCGCTGGTGCCTGCCTTCGGGCAGAACCCGGAAGGGGCAATGGCATTCACTGTTTCTACGGAAGCACCGAACACACACTACTATCACGTACTGTTCCGATGCAATCAGATCAAAGGGGAGACGTTGGATTTCAAGATGCCCTCCTGGACGCCGGGATACTACTGGATCGAGAATTTCGCCAAGAACGTGCTGAACTTTCGTGCCGAGGACGGGAATGGAGCTGCTCTGACATGGGAGAAGACAACAAAGAACACATGGCGGGTGAAGTCGGACAACGCTCCATCCATTACGGTGAGCTATGATGTGTATGCGTTCACCCAGTCGGTCGCCGATCCGTTTCTCGACGACGGGCGCGGATACATCTCTCCGGCCGGGATATTCATGTATATCGACGGCTACCTCCGACATCCGGCGACCGTGACGGTGATTCCGTATGAGAAATGGACCAAAGTATCGACCGGTCTCGATCCTGTCAAGGGAAAGCCAAACACGTTCTTCGCGGAGGACTTCGACGTCCTGTACGACTGCCCGGTCCTCATCGGCAACCAGGAGGTTTTGTCGTTCGACGTTCAGGGAATCCCTCATTCCGTTGCCATCGAGAATCCCGGCACGTTTTACCGGGAGAAATTCATCGCCGATCTGAGAAGGATGGTAGAGGCGGGGGTGGCGGTCATCGGGGAGATTCCTTATCGACATTATATAACGTCAAGTCGATCCGCCCCATTGCGCTCGTCCCCTTCGATTACCACAAGGAAAACTACACGCACATGCTCTGGGTATCTGAAGGGATCACAGTGTACTACGAATACCTGATCCTCAACCGGGCCGGGCTGATGACCCGCGACGATTGTCTCGAGCGGCTGCGCAGAAGCATCGCGAACTACGAGTACATCCCGGGGCATCTGTTCCAGTCGGCAAGGGAAGCGAGCTTCGATACCTGGATTCAGTTCTTCAGCCGGGGCGACAACGCCAGAAACACCACGATATCGTACTACGACAAGGGCTGTGCGCTCGGGATGCTGCTGGACCTGAAGATCCGGCACGAGACGCAGAACAAGAAGTCGCTGGATGATGTGATGAAGGCGCTCTACCGCCAGTTCTACAAAGAGAAGCAGAGGGGGTTCACCGACGAGGAATTTCGGGCCGTTTGCGAAGAGGTTGCCGGATGTCCGCTCCCGGAGATATTTGATGTCTATGCCTCCACGGTGAAGGATATCGATTATCCCAAGTACCTTGCTTACGCGGGCCTTAGCATCGACGTTGCCTACAAGGAATTGCCCGGCGCGTTTCTCGGGGCGACCACCCAGGAAAGAGGGGGAGATCTCGTGATCACGGGTGGCGAATGGGACTCGCCGGCCTGGCGTGCCGGCCTGAGCGCCCAGGACGCGATCATCGCGATCGATGGAGTCAAAGCCACTTCGCAGCTGTTCGCCGAGGCCCTGAAGTCGAAAAAGCCGGGAGAAAAGGTAAAGATCCTCATCTCACAGCGGGATTTGACCCGAGAATTTGAAGTCGTCCTCGGAACGAAGCAGGAGCGGAGCTTTCAGATGACCCCCATGGCGAACCCGAGTCCGCTTCAATCAGCAATTAACAGGGAGGCTTAGAGTATGGCCAGACTCGAACGAAGCATCGTAATCCAGGTGCCGGTCGAAGAAGTCTTCGCGTATGCAGCGGACTGGCAGAAATGGTCGGACTGGTTTGAGGGCGTCTCGGATTTCAAACCGACCACGCAGATCACGCAAGGCAATGGCGCACGATACGCATACAAAGCTCGCATGATGGGCGTTTCGGCAAAGGTCGAGACAGAAGTTCACGATTTCGTGAAGAACCGAGGATGGACCGGCGTTGCAACCAGGGGGATGCCGCACAGAACTCGATGGATCTTCGAACCGGAGGGCGGGGGCACGAAGTTCACGTACGTACTGGAGTATCGGCTGCCAGTGCCTCTTGTTGGGCCTTTGGTTGACTCGCTGTTCATGCAGCCGCAATGGGAGAGGATCGTAGAGAAGTCACTGGAGAACCTGAAGAAGCACTTTTTCGCCAGCCGATCCCGCGATTGAAGACACCAGCTCGGCCTTCGCATGAGGCGCGGACATGAAGCACATGACGAAGTTCTTCCTGAATCAAGTGGTTCGCCGAAGTCCGATCTTTTTCAAAGCCTTGGACGAATCAAGTACCCCCATAATAGAGGAGATCGCACGATGATGCGAAAGACAGCGCTTTTCATTCTTCTGTTCACGTTTATCGCCTTCGGACAAGAGGACGAGCTCTACCGGAGGCTCAAAGCCCTACCGGATGTCGTGGAAATCAAAACGATGAAGGTGGATTCGATGTTCAAGGAAGGGTATGAGCTCCGCGTGCGCCAGCCGCTCGATCATACAAATCCAAATGGGAGATCATTTCTCCAGTCCGTCTATGTTTATCATCTCGACTACGACAAGCCCGTTCTGTATGAAACGGAAGGGTATGCAGCGCGGGGTGGAGGGAGACCGAGAGAGCTGGCGTTGATTCTCAAGTGCAATCAGATCGTCGTCGAGCATCGGTTCTTCGGATCCTCGCGTCCGGATTCACTCGACTGGAAATATCTGACGACGAAACAGGCGGCAGATGATCATCACCACATCACCGTTCTCCTGAAAACCATTTATAAGGGAAAGTGGGTGAGCAGCGGAACTAGCAAAGGCGGTCAGACGACACTGTTCTATCGCTATTACTACCCGAACGACGTCGATGCCAGCGTGGCGTATGTCGCACCGGTGAACCTTTCGCAAGAAGACCCCCGCATTCTGAAGTTCCTCCGGACAGTCGGCACGGAGGAGGTGCGGGAACGGATCAAGCAATATCAGATTGCGATGCTCAAGAGGGAGAAGGAGATCCTTCCCCTGGTCGATTCATTGGCGGCGAAGAGGAAGTTCACGTTCTCCATCGGAAAGGCGATGGCGTATGAATACAGCGTGCTGGAATATCCGTGCGGATTCTGGCAATACGGAAGCTCGGCGGACGCCATCCCGCCGCCCGATGCTCCGGCGGACACCATGCTGACTTATCTGGACAGGGTCGCTTCGTTGTTCTACTACGCCGACCAGGGGATCAGAGCCTTCGTGCCGTTCCAGTATCAGGCGTACACCGAGATCGGGTACTACGGATACGACATCACGGATTTCAAGGGTTTGCTGACCGCCATCAAGGATCCCACGAACAGCATTCTGGCTCCGAGGAACACGCAACTGCAATTCAATCCGAACGTAATGTACAACGTCTACACCTTCTTGCGCGACTTCGGCAGCAACATTATCTATATTTATGGTGAGACGGATCTCTGGTCGTCGACCGCGATGGAGCTCTCCGGAAAGACGAACGCGATCAAGATTGTGAAGAAGGGGGGCTCGCACAGGACGAGGATCGGGAATCTCGATCCGGAGCAGAGGGAGCTTGTCTATTCGACGTTGGAAGGATGGCTGGGGGTCAAGATAGAGCGTTGAGCGATTTTCGAGGGTTATGGGCCTCCGCCGGAATGACAAATATGTGCAGCCAATCGACTTTTTCAGCGACTGCCAGCCGGACTCTATCATTCAGGCCCTCTCGGGAGAACAGCCGCCGGAGGACACAAGTTAAGGAGTGTACACTATGCATCGTCGAGACTTTTTGAAGGCCGCGCCCGCCGCGGCATTGATGGTCGCTCAGGCCGCGAAGGCCGGGACCTTTTCCCGCAGAGCGGAGGACTCGGCTGCAGCGATCAAGCTCGAGCCCTTTGATTATAAAGGTGTGCGTCTGCTGGAGAGCCGATTTCTCCAGCAGTATCAGCACGCGCGGGAGTACTACTACGCGGTGCCGGACGACGACATCCTGAAGGGCTTCCGCGCGGCCGCCGGACTTCCTGCGCCCGGCAACACCCTCGGAGGATGGTGTGAAAAGAACAGTTCGACGGTGTTCGGCCAATGGCTCAGCGGAATGTCAAGGATGTACCGCGCGACAGGCGACAGCGCAATGCGCGATAAGGCGGTGCGCCTGATGACCGAGTGGGCCAAGACCGTAAAGCCCGACGGCGACTGCGGCTTGCGCCACTATACGTACGACAAGATGGTCTGCGGGTTAGTCGATATGCAGCTCTACGCGGATTACCCGGACGCAATCCCCATTCTGGAGAAAATCACAGACTGGGCCAGCAGGACGTTCAGCCGGGAGAACATTCCGGCGAGAGCCAGGCCGGACGGTGTCTACCAGGGAAGGCCGAGTGAGTGGTACACGCTTTCCGAAAACCTCTACCGCGCCTATCAGCTCACGGGAAATCCGAAATTCAAGACCTTTGCCGAGGTCTGGTTGTATCACCCGTACTGGAACAAGTTCGCCGATACGGCCGCTCCGGCCGACGGTCACGGCGTCCACGCGTACAGCCACGTCAATTCTTTCAGCGGCGCTGCTATGGCTTACGCTGTGACGGGCGATCCGGTGTACTTGCGGATCATCAAGAACGCATACGACTACCTGCAGCACTTCCAGTGCTACGCCCCCGGAGGCTTCGGTCCGGCTGAGACGCTTATGGCACCGAACGGGAGTCTCGGTCGAGCGCTGGAGAGCCGTTACAACACCTTCGAGACCGGCTGCGGTTCGTGGGCGGGATTCAAGCTGTCGCGGTACCTGATGCAATTCACCGGTGAGGCGCGCTACGGCGATTGGATGGAGCGACTCCTTTACAACGGGATCGGGGCAGCCCTCCCCATCACGACCGGAGGAAAGAACTTCTATTACTCGGACTATCGGGTCGCCGGAGGGATGAAGGTGTACCTCTGGGAGTTTTACACATGCTGCTCCGGCACATACATACAGGACGTGTCAGACTATCACAACAACATTTACTTCAAGGATGACTCGGGCCTTTACGTCAATCTGTACGTCCCCTCCGAGGTTACGTGGAAGGGTCGGGATGGAGAGGTGAAGCTGATTCAGGAAACCCAGTATCCGGAGGAGGAGACAATTGCCTTGCGATTGGAGATGAAGCGTGGTATGAGCTTCCCGATTCATTTCCGGGTGCCGGGGTGGTCCCGCGATGTGTCGGCGAAGGTGAACGGTGCGACCGTGGATGTCAAATGTGCTCCGGGAACCTGGGCGACTCTTGAGCGCACCTGGAACCCTGGCGACAAGGTGGAGATACGGATTCCCCTGCGGATGCGGATGGAAGCGGTGGATCGGCAGCATCCGGACCGCGTTGCCATTGTGCGCGGACCGGCAGTGCTCGTGCTCGACTCGGATCATCATGAATCGGAATTCCGCCTGCCGAAGGAGGACGACGAGCTCGCCACCTGGCTCATCCCCGATACCCCGTCGACCGTGTTCCGCATACAACCCCCCGGTGGAGGCCGGATCGGTTCGAAGTTCAGGCCGTTCTACGCGGTCGGAGAGAATTATCCATATCAGATGTACTTCGATCGAGACGCGCTGCCCTACAGCCTGTGGTAGGCGAGGGTTTGAAGGAAACGAATGTGGAGAGCCTTGTAAGACGCAGAAAGCCGCTTCGCCTGAAGGGATATGACTATTCCCAAGCCGGTGCGTACTTCGTCACGATCTGCGCGAAGGATCGGAAGCATCTATTTGGACGCATTCTGGGTCAGAGAATGGAGGCAAACACGTACGGACGCATCGTCGAGGCATCTTGGAGGGATATCCCCAATCACTACCGAGGGATCGAATTGGATGAATTTATTCTGATGCCTAATCACATTCACGGAATCGTTGTCATTTTGGATGATTTTCCTACCTTAGGGGCGGGTTCGGAACCCGCCCCTACCAAACGTCATTCCTTGTCGGAAATTATGGGCGGATTCAAGACCTTTTCGGCACGACGGATCAATGAAATCCGGACGATCCCGGGCACGCCGGTATGGCAAAGAGGGTTCTTCGAGCACATCATCCGCAACGAAAAATCTTTGACGCACATCCGTGAATATATTGCATCTAATCCTCAACGTTGGATGCTGGACAAAGAGAACCCCGACCGCCAGGGTGATCTGACGGATTCGACGGAAGGTTTGTACTGATCAGCGGAGGACCTGTTCATACGAAGAAGGTCTGACCCGCCAAGCTGAATCTCAAAAGGGGGGAGCGACATGCCACAGAACATACCGGTCCTCATCGTTTCTGAAAGAACCCTCGCGCAAGCCTACGAAAAGGCGCTCGTGGAGCTCCATGAACACGGCGTCCGGTTCAAGACGCAGTACGACAAACCGGACGACCCGCCGAGCATCGACGCGACGATGGACATCACGATCCTGGAGCCCCTTGCTGATCCGATGATCCACAAGGCCTTTCCCGGCGGGATCGAGGACCTCAAGGAGTACACAATGGAGCTGCTGGGTGCGAAGGATCATTGGGTCAAGAACATCAACGACCCGAGCGACACACGGTGGGAATACACGTATCACGGCAGGCTTGCAGCCTATGGTGCCTGGCGCGAGCTGGCCGGTGGGAAGTCGCAGCAGGCCGGTTTCTTCAAGATCAACCAGATCGAAATCGTGATCGACAAGCTGGTAAGACAGCCCTTCACCCGCCAGGCGCAGATGATCACCTGGATGCCAAACCTTGACAACACCTGCTACGATCCGCCGTGCCTGCAGTCTCTCTGGTACAGAATCCTGGAGGATGAGCAAGGGACTTACTGGCTGAACTGCAACGTGCGATTCCGGAGCAACGATGCCTGGGGAGCCAGTTTTATGAATATGTTCGGCTTCATCCAGTTCAACAAGGAGATCATCGCGGCGGGCGTTGCCAACAAGACCGACAGGAGGGTGGAGTTGGGGAGATTGAACTGGCATGCCGATTCCTACCACATCTACGGGAAGGACATAGAGGGAGCCCGGCAGCTGCTCTTCGATCGTCTGGACAGGATTCCCTTCGAGGAGCGGACGTTCAACTTCCACGATGAGTTCATTCAGGAGATGTTCAACGGCGCCGAGCCGATCATCAGGGAGAAGATCACGAGCTACGACAGCAGCCATTGACTCTCGGCGCGGGAGTGCAAGAGCTCCGGCCGCGGAGCTTGTTCCCACGCTCCGTGTGGGAACAGGGGGGCTAATCAGCAGCCGTACTTCCTCACCTGCACAGTCGTCAAATGGTTTCCTCTCTTCAGAGACGCGACCATAGTGAAATTCCTGCTCGATTCCCTCCGGTTTCTCCAAGACGAAGGAGGGCTCGAGCTCTATGCCTATGTCATCATGGAGAATCATCTTCATCTTGTCGCAGCGTCAGACCATTTGAGCAAAGAAATCGGTAATCTCAAATCATACACGGCGAGACCAATCATTGATGACCTCAAGGAAAGAAAGCGGACGCGGCTGCTGTCTCAGTTGAAGTTCTTCAAGGCGGCACACAAGAAGGACAGGAGGTATCAACTTTGGCAAGAAGGAAGCCATCCAGGGCTACGAAATATTGAGTACATCCATCAGAATCCGGTGAGAAAGCGATTGGTGGATCGTGCTGAGGACTGGCCTTACTCGAGCGCGCGCAATTACGCGGGTATGAAAGGTTTGTTGAGGGTGAGAACAGAGTGGTAAGGTAAGAGCTTGTTGAGGCGCGCCCCCACGCAGGAGCGTGGGGGCGAGAGCTGCTGCGCGCGGCTCGTTCCCGCGGTCTGCGTGAGAACGGCGAGGAGTGCTGAGCTTCCCGCTCGTCCTGCCTCGTACATTCTCCAGAAAATCCCGATTGATAAGATCCAAGCACGGGAACAAGCCGGCTGGGATTTCTTGTTCTCTTTACATACCTTGCTTTGAAGAACAGACGACCTCAATTCCCAAAAACTCCGTGGAGGTGAACGGTGATGATAAGAATACGGCTGCTTTTCCTTGCTTTTCTCGGACTCTGGCAATTTACACTTGCCCAGCAGTTTGACCAGAGCTTGTACCAAAACATGCGGTGGCGTATGATCGGGCCGCACCGCGCGGGGAGAACTGTCGGTGCTACCGGCGTGCCCGGCCAGCCGAATCTCTTCTATATCGGCGTCAACAACGGCGGCGTCTGGAAGAGCAGCGACTACGGTCGCACGTGGGTACCGATCTTCGACGACCAACCGACGGGATCGGTCGGTGCGCTCGCCGTCGCTCCCTCAAATCCCGACATCATCTACGTCGGGAGCGGGGAGGGTTTGCAGCGTCCTGACCTTTCTGTCGGCGACGGCATGTTCAAGTCGACCGACGCCGGGAAGACGTGGAAACACGTTGGACTCAGCCATGCGCAGCAGATCGGCCAGGTCATCGTTGACCCCCGAGACCCGAATCGAGTCTTCGTCGCCGTCCTCGGGCATCCGTACGGGCCGAACGAGGAGCGGGGGGTGTTCAGATCAACCGACGGCGGTGGGACCTGGCAAAAGGTCCTCTACAAGGACGAAAATACAGGTGCGATCGAGCTTGCCTTCGATCCGAGAAATCCGGATGTCATTTACACCGATCTCTGGGCTGCACGTGAGGGTCCGTGGGAGAATGGTGCGTGGCAGGGAAAGACAAGCGGACTTTTCAAGTCGACCGACGGCGGTAACACGTGGCGACAGCTCACTGGCGGCCTGCCGACAGCCGAGCAGGGGCTGGGGCGGATCGGTTTCGGCATCGCGATGAGCGATCCTGATCGCATCTACGCTGCCGTGGATGACCGGCAGAAGGGGGGTATCTACCGTTCGGACAATGCCGGAGAAACGTGGCAGCTCATCAACACCGACCGGCGTTTGTGGGGGCGTGGGAGCGATTTTGCGGAGATCAAGGCCGATCCGAAGCATAAGGATATCGTGTATGTGGCGAACATTGCTTCCTATCGCTCGACGGACGGGGGCCGGAGCTTTACCGCGTTCAAAGGAGCACCGGGTGGAGACGATTATCACCGCATCTGGATCAATCCCGACAACCCGGACATCATCCTGCTCGCGGCCGATCAGGGCGCGACACTGACGGTGAACGGCGGCGAGACATGGAGCTCCTGGTACAATCAGCCGACTGCGCAGTTCTACCACGTTATCACGGACAATCAATTCCCCTACAACGTCTACGGCGGCCAACAGGAGAGCGGATCGGTTTGCATCGCCAGCCGCGGCAACGACGGCGAGATCACGTTCCGTGAGTGGCATCCGGTCGGTGCCGACGAGTATGCCTATATCGCACCCGATCCACTCAATCCCAACGTCATCTACGGGGGTAAGGTGACGCGGTACGACAAGACGACCGATCAGGTGCAGAACGTCGCGCCGGAAGCGATCCGCTCGGGCAAATACCGCTTCATCCGGACGATGCCCCTGCTCTTCTCGCCCGTGGATTCGCACATCCTCTACCTTGCTTCCAGCGTCCTGTTCAAGACGACGAACGGCGGGTACAGCTGGCAGATCATCTCGCCGGACCTTACCCGCGAGAAACCGGACGTTCCGGAGAACATTGGAATATTCCGCACGCCGGAGATGGCAAACCAGCCGCGCCGCGGCGTCATCTACGCCCTCGCGCCCTCCTACAGAGACGTCAACATCATCTGGGCGGGGACGGATGACGGCCTCATCCACGTCACATGGGACGGGGGCAAGCACTGGCAAAATGTGACGCCGCCTGGGGTCACCTCGTGGAGCAAGGTGTCCCAGATGGATGCCGGTCACTTTGACACCAGAACGGCCTACGCGGCCATCAATCGCATCAGGCTGGACGACATGCGCCCCCACATCTATCGAACGCACGACGGCGGGAAGACCTGGAAGGAGATTGTGAACGGCCTCCCTGACGACGGGCCCGTCAACACAGTTCGTGAGGACCCGGTTTGCAAAGGGCTCCTCTTCGCCGGAACGGAGCGCGCCGGATACGTCTCGTTCAATGACGGCGACGAGTGGCAGCCTCTGCGTCTGAACATGCCCGCGACCTCCATCCGTGATCTCGTCATCCACAATGATGATGTCGTCGTCGGGACGCACGGACGGTCGTTCTGGATCCTCGACGATATCACTCCGCTCCGGCAGATCACTGAGAAAGTCGCTGCGGCGGATGCGTTCCTGTTCAAGCCGCAGGTGGCGTTCCGCGTGCATTGGAATAACAATACGGACACGCCGCTCCCGCCCGAGGAGCCGGCAGGGCAGAACCCGCCCGACGGGGCCCTCATCGATTACTACCTGAAGAGCGATGCCTCCGAAGTGAA
>Ga0315282_10013010_pt1 | contig 12623 bp, 17 predicted proteins | sample YL17G07_20_MG_FD_203693 | JGI IMG/M metagenome (GOLD analysis project Ga0315282, IMG submission 203693) | Sediment microbial communities from Yellowstone Lake, YNP, Wyoming, USA - YL17G07_20 | ecosystem: Environmental > Aquatic > Freshwater > Lake > Sediment | place: USA: Wyoming | collected... | reverse complement strand
GGGGTATTGTGATTCTGGTGATTTAAGGCCCAGTTATATTCTGAAGTGAGCCCTTGGCTGGACCAGCTCCAGTATCTCCTCTTCCAGGCTGTAGACCTCCTCCAGTGTTGGGTAGGCGAGTTGGAACCTAGTGTAAGTATCTTGGTAGTAGACTCCAATTTTGAGATTAAACCTGGTGGCGATATTGATATGGCTTCGAGCCACTAAGAAAAATCTGGTAGCGATATCGCGGTAGAATAGCCCGAGCTTAAATCTGGTAGCGATATCGCGGTAAGTTAAGACTCTTAATAAAAATCTACTAGCGATGTCCTTATAGCCAAGGACAGCAAGCTGAAATCTTGTGGCGATGTCCTGGTAGTTAAGGGCGGTAAGGATAAATCTGGTGACGGTATCACAATAGCCTAAAACGGTAAGCTTAAATCGGGTGGCGATGTCTCGGTAGTTGAGTACCCCTAGCAAGAACCGGGTGGAGACGTCAAGGTAATTCTGGGCTGTTAGCTTAAATCGGGTGGCGATGTTCTTATAATTCTGGACTGTGAGCTTAAAGCGAGTGGAGATATTCTTATAGGCGGTGGTAGGCGCAGGCTGCTGTAGCTCCACCCCGATATAAAGTAGCGCTATGGTACCGGAATTTGCGGCGGTGGCGTTATAGGAAAAGTTAACGTTGTCACTGCTATTCACCACCACGGTATGTGTGGTATCTTCGAAGAAGCCTGTGCCGTTGACACTAATAGTTATTGCGGTATTCGCACCGTTCTGCCGAAAGTAAACGGGGGCAGGCTGGTTAAGGTTATAGGTCATACAGCTTGCAAAGAGGTTGGCCGCTATCCAGCTAAAGGGGGTAGTGACTTGAGCCGCGTACTCTCCGGTAGAGCCGAAGGTGTCATCGCCAATACCAACATAATAGGTAAAACCTTTATCTCGGGGGTAGCAAGTTGCATCCCCGGCACCGAGGTACTGACTCGCGGAGGCATATTTATACTGATGAAGGTTAAAGATTATAGAATTAGCGGGATTACTCAATGAAGCATCTAAGAGGGTGCCGATGGTGTTTCCGGCGGAGACGCTATCGGTGTGGGTGGTGTCCTCGAAGGAACCGGTAGCAGAAGCACCGATACTGAGACTTTGTTGGCCGTTGTTAGCATTGACCCGACTATAAACGGGGGTGCTCTGGTCAAGGGCGTTGGCAGATACATAGAGACGAAGGTTAGAGAGAGTTCCTGCCGTGCGAACCTTATATTGGCAATAGGTTTCATTGGCAACCGCCTGAAGCATACCTAGGATGTTGAGGTAGTATGGCGAACCGCCGGTTCCCACGGCAGAAGCACAAAAACTACCGAGGATTGGCACATTGCTTGAGGCATGTTGCAGTTGGTAGGCTATTCCTGATAAAGAGAAGTAGCCCCCACTCCCCGTATATATACCGCTGCAAACAAGGTCGCCTGAAACGAGACTATCGCTGTGCGTGGTATCAGAAAAGGTTCCCGTTGTGCTAGCAGGTATCGTGATTGTCTGATTACCGTTGACAGCATTCTTTCTACAATACAGATGAGAGGCAGTATCACTGTTCGTGGTAACCTTAATAAAGAGTTGGGAGAGGGTAAGGGTGTCACGGACGAGATATTGCGTTTCTTGCTCATACAGGCAGCTACTAGTTGGCAGACAACCAAGTAGAGGAAAGTAGGCCCACGACTGTGGGCCTACTGGAGAAGTCATATAACTATACGTTGAGACAAGGAACCAGTTTTTAGCCATCAGCTAACCTTTGTCAGGTTTTTCCCAATCTGGTTATCGCAGAGTGATTGTAGGCTAGTTTTCTGAGCTGTGGTAATAGCAACCCCGCTAAAGCTAACCTCTAACACTCTATTGGTATCAAAGCTCCATTGGTACATCGCCAGTTTCTTAGCATTCCCCACGTTATCACCGTCAACGAATTGAAGGGCGCTAATCTGAGCCTGAGCCAAAGAGAAGACCTTATTCTTCCTCTGATTCTCATTTTGCACGGTTGTTAGCAGTTTTGGCGCAGCACCGATTGAAGCATGAGCAGAGCAAATTACCGCTGGCGGCTGAGGGTTAGGGTTGGTGTTTGGAGTTTTAGCGGCTAGTCTAGCAGCGTGGATTGCTTGCGCTTGAGCTTCTGTTACATAAGTAAACACTCGCTGACTATCGGGCAGTGTGTCGTCATATGCCAAATGGATTACACAACCGCAGGTGTCAGGCATCCATAACATAATTGCGTTGTTGGGCATTTTATCCTCCTTACACTTTCAGTTGCTGAACCTCAAGAGATAACCGACCGATATTGCGGTATCTCATGTTAAAGATATTGTCTCTAAATTCAATAAGCTGATTCCGGGGAGCTGTTATCAGATACTCGGTATTATTAGGGATAGCGGAGGGACTACCCTTAATTGTCTCTGGCCACCTACCCATTATCGTGATGGTATCCTGGGTATTGCCCCAGATTTGCCTGCTTACCCCAAAGACATGAACGATGCCCCTCATCCTTAAAAAGAGGTTGTGTTCCCACTGCTTTATGTTATCAACGAGGTAGTTAGCTCCAACGGGGATAGTCTGGGTAGTTTTACCACGCTCCACTATCTCGTTGGTAGTTTCCCAGGCTCTACAGAGGCAGTTTCCTTCCGCGTCTATTATCACCCCGATGATATGAGCTTCCTGGATACGTTCAGACTGGTTGCCTGTAACCGTTCCATTAAACCTTATCGCGACGGTCTTTTTACCGACTTTGAGCTGGAAGAAACGGTGCCCCTCAGGAGCCTCGAGCTCCCCTGCGATACCGTTGGGGCAGAGGAGACGCAAGCCAACCATCCCCTTCTTAGGGATCTCCTCCCACCGACTGGATTTGCCATTACCACCGGGTAGCAGTAGCTTGCCGGTAAGGGTATCCCATTCAGAGAGCACCCGACCGTCAGAATACCTAGCCTGCCACCAGCTCCTACCTGATAGCCGAATCATGGTCGCGATGATTGGATCCATCTAATCTCCTATGTCCAGGTATATTTTAAGCAAAGAATGACCTGATATAACGCCGGCGTCTCATTAGGTCCGGTGAAAAGAGCAAATTCCAGTGACCAGGTATCAGCGGTAGTTGCCGCTGGGGTAAATGGCGCGGTGATATAGTCGCTATCGCCCATCAGGTCTTGGAAGTTGGCCAGCCAGTTAGCACCAGCCGCGGGTGAAACAGAGCCTACTGTACCGTCTGTTACCGCCGGGGCATTAGCCGGTCCAGCTCCAGGTGCACCACCGCTGCCCACCCTTCCCCAGGCATTACCCTTGAGGTAACTTTTTTCACTACCTCCAGCACCGGTGTCTGGGGTTTTGCCACCAAGCAGACTACCGTCACCTCGGGTGATAGCACCATGAGCTGATGATGGATAAGCGGTAAAGATAGGAGCTGAGGCAAAGGTGCCGAGGTTATCCCAATTCCACCTAGCCCAGAGGTAGTTATCCTTTGAGAAGGCGGGGCAGTTTACCGCCCCCTGGTTACTGATAAAGCCGTTACCGGTAGCGTCGGCGGTGTAGGCATAGGTATAGCTCACAATCGAGGTTGCTGCCGGTCGTGTCATCACCGGCCAGCTCGCCGAGGCGACATTCTTCTGGGTAGCGGAATCACTCCACCTAACCTCATGGGCGGCAGTCGGACCAACCTCAACCCAATGTGGTGAAGCTATCGTCCCGTCATTACCCTCCATCGTCAAGGTAGTAAAGTCAGCCATGTCTCCTCCTTTCGCTAGTATTTTCCGTTTACTCTTATTGTTGCACTCTGTGTCGGGTCAGTTTTGTAATAGATTATCTCGATCCTTCTCTGACCGCCAAGAGCGGTGACATCCTGGCTCTCCCCCTTATTTAACTTAAGCCAGGTGTCAGGGTTATTTATCGAGATGTAAGCTGGGTCAGGCCCATCATTGAAAAATGAGGCTGACACCAACGCGGTGTTTGGCGGGTTGGTAACCAGGTTTACCCACTGAAGCTGCGGTCGGGCATAGAGCACCGGGTTATACTCAAGTCCCACGAAGGTCTGTCCGGTGGCTGTGGCAGCTTGAGCTTGTATGGTAGGCAACACCGCAGCCAGGACAGCAAACATCATCATCATCAACATGGGTATGATCATGCTCTGTAAGTCAAATGGACTGTCAACTTTGGTAACTTCGTTTGCCATTATCCTCGATACCTCTCAGCTATCTCCGGGTAAAGGGTGAAAAGTGGGTTTGACCACTCAACCAGCGTAGCCCCTTTACCTTTTCTAGTCAGACGGTAATATTTACGCGCTGGACCAGCCGGGTAGTTGCCTTGCAGGGCTGACGACTCAGTCTCACCAGTCTCCTCAACCCACGCCAGGCGCTTCAGGAGCCCAAAATAGACCAGGAAGGAGTGGTACCTCATCCTGGTATACTTATGGGGTATCTTTTTAAGCTCCTCTTGGTAGATCTCCTCAGCTCTCTCCGGTGAGACTTCTTGCCCAGATTTCTCTAACTCCTCAATTAGCCTTTCAGCATTATCTCTAGCAAAAGCTCTGACTAAGGCTGCCTTATACTGGTAGTTGATATCAGCCTGGGGAGCACCTTTCTCAGGGTCAATCACCGGGGCTCCTTCAGGACCATGGCCCAGGAGAAACTCCCTGATAAACCAGCCACAGCCAAAGGGTCTAAGAAATCCACCCCTGGTTGGTCTGACTGCTGTTACCATCTATCTAACTCCTGCCATCTGCCTGCCACGCTCATATTCTCTTTCCACATATTTGCGGTAATAGTAAATAGCCTTGTCTCGGCTATTGGCGTATTGGGCAACCATCCGATAACTTTGTGCTTCAAACTTCCGATAAGCATTCCACATTGAGTGCTCATAATGTGCTATCGCTCCCTGTGCCTCCTCCCACGTCCCCGGCCACCACCCGTCAACCCATGACCCATGTTCCTGTCCAGTAGGGAAAGCCTCTTTTACCAGCTGGTAGGCAGCGTGCCACTCCTCATCCGTCATCTCGGACTTCGGACACCTAACATTCTCACTAGCGGGATAACCATGCTCAATACATAAGCCTTCACTTATAATACATGCCCCGATATGCCAGAACTTTGCTCCACTCTGTGTGGTAGTTCTCCCAACATGCATGACTTTGCCTAGCTCATTCTCCGGTGAGCTAGGATGCTCAGGAGACTGAGGATTTGGGTAGACGTCCCATGATCCATCCCAGTTTTCATAAAGCCTTTTTTTGCCATCTGCTGAGAGGTACACAGTGTACTCAGCGGTAGAATATTCCTCTACCCACTCTTCTCCCTGATACGTTATTTTGTCTCCAACTGAGTGATGCTTGGCCAATATCGCCAGCTTCCCCTTAAGCTCCTCAAGGTCAAGGGCTCTGATGTTATTGCCCTTCGCATCCCTGAACCAGTATATCGGGAACATCGATTTTGACTGCCAATTTTCTACCCTGACAAACTCCACCCCAGCCTGCCTTGCCATCTCCTTGCCCTTATTTTCAAACTCTACCCTTCTCTCCTCGAGCTCCCGCTCCGCCGTCTTAGCTGGCGGAGCCGGGGTAGGTGATGGTCTGGCTGGTGGAGGCAGAGTCGGTCTGGTAGGTGCTGGAGCTCTCGTCTGACTTACCGGAGCATACCGTGGCGGCAGTTGGGCTCCACCCCGCGTAGGGAATAGTCGACTTGTGATTGTCCTCATCACCATGAAGAAAACGAACATAATGAAAAGGGGCATGAAGGCACCCATGGTGTCAGCTAAATTAGTCGTGGTGGTTGGGGCGGGTGGGGTATAGCCAGTAAGGGTAACCTGGCTGCCGACCTGTATCCCGGCGGCTTCGCCGGCATTAACCTCAAGAAAGAACCTCACCGGGGTATTCTCGGTAACTTGGTAACCGGGGGCGATATTCTGGGATACCCCCACTACCGCCAAGGCCTGATTGATAAAGATGATGTCGATATTAAAGAGCATCGGCTGGGTGGTGACGGTTACTGCCTTCTCGCTACCCAGGTCAAAAAGCATCCCGGTGCTTGCTGGGATAGAAGCTACCCCACCAAGTCCAGCCTGAAGCTCGCCGGGGGTATTAGCGACGCTCACCGACCACTGATTACCTGATATTGTTACCAGCGCTGTCCCACTCATAGACTTACTCCTTCCACAGCTTATCGTACCAATCCTTCTGTTCCTCACCAGCTATCTTGCGATATTTCATTGTGGTCGCGATAGAAGCATGGCCGAGGTGCTGTTGAAGTAACCTGACTCCATCGGTTGAATCGTCAACCTTAACCGCCATCACCGCGAAGGCGTCACGTATCCGATGTGGGCTTACCTTTTGAATTCGGCCAGTCTCGGGGTTGACTAACTCGGGTAGCCCAGCCTTTTTAGCGCAGTTAGTAACTATCTGCCATGCCCGATGGCGATTGATACCAATTAAGAGTTGCTTTCCGCCCGATGATACCGGGCCACCTCGGTCAATATAATCCCTTATCATCTCCAGCGTAGCGATATCCAGGGGTAAAGTCCTTACGCGGCGGTGTTCCTTCTCTTGAGTGACTGCCTTCTCCACCTTACCGCCGCACCCTGAGCAGAACTTAGCTGCCCTGCTTAACCTGGTGCCACAATCCGGGCAGGAGAGTTTTAACCTCGCCTTGAGGTGCTCGATGGTGACCAGACCTTTATCAAAGTCAACGTCGCCTACCGCGATTCCCAGTGCCTCCGAGATTCGGCAGCCGAGGCGAAAGAGGAGCCTAATGAGCAGCTTATCTCTGAGGTACCCTGCGCTATCTTCTAGTAACTTAATTTCGTCTGGCTCTAGGTATGCCTTGCTCATAACAGCTACCTCGACATGGCAACTTGCGCCGATTTACCTCCACCAGTATCCCTAAACTCAACTTTGTAGGTATAACCCCCAGACGAGGGTCCATAGGGCCATCCGCAAAACCTATAGTGGTAACTTCCACCAGGGGCCAGCGTTAAGGTCATCCCACCAGGGTCTTTTCCCCCTGGACAATCCGGGCGTGAAGCGAGGTTACTGATACAGTCCCACCCTTCAGGCAGACCATAGTAGGTGCAGAAGACATTAACCCAGATAGCCACCTTGTTGGTTTGAGTAACGCTACCGGTATTGGTGATATCGCAGGAGATATCCCAGTACGGTATTATCGTCCCGGCGATAGTTCCAACTGCCACCACAAAGTTGGTATAGCTAAAGGTGCTGGGGGTTGCCACATCTAACACATTTAACGTCCCTAGGTAATATCCACCCGTTAGTTTCCCACCAGTGTAAGTTTTTAGGATAGCAGCGTAGCTCCCAGATGTGGTGGGTAACACCCCATCAAGACCTACTCCGTTAAAACCAGAATAACCTCCAGACATTGAGTAGCTCCAACTTACGCTACCAAACACCGTGCCACCCAATAACACCTGGGCTTGATACGAGCCATATTGAGATGCAGCTAGGTAACCAAAATAGCAGGAATGGGCTGAGCCGACTAGGAAGTCGCCGGCAACAGGTGCTCCGGCATCCCATGTCTGTCCGCTAAAGCTAACTATCGGGTCTGTTAGCTGGGTAATTACATCTTCACCCGGCATAAGGACAAGCTCCTGACCCCCAAGCTGAACTGACAACCCAACAGGATACAGTCCCACCGCAGGCATCACCACCGGGAAATTGACATCTAAGCTCTGCCCGGCAGGGATAAGAAAGAACTGCTCAGCTTTAACTGCCGCCGGTGAACCCAAGGAGAGTACCCCCTTATACGTCAAGTCACCAGGGGTGGGATTTATTATCTTTGCGGTGGCGGTATGTGTTTCTCCAACCTGAAATTTAGGCATAGCATACCTCAATCATACCCATGTTATCGGACCAACCTGAACCGCCTGCCCGATGACGATAGACAAACTTTGAGTGGCGGTAGTGGTACCATCAGTTACCTGCACCGTGAAGGTATATGTTCCGGTGGTAGTTGGGGTACCAGATATCACCCCTGCGGCGCTAAGTGAAAGCCCAGGCGGTAAGCTCTCAGGCGCAATCGACCAGCTGTAGCTACCGCTGCCACCGGTAGCCTGTAGTGTCTGAGAGTAACTAAGACCAACATAACCACCAGGAAGAGTGGTGGTAGCAATGGCAACTGGTGGAGCCTGAACGGTAACATCCTCGGTTGCCTGGTATAAAACAAGCAAGGTAGTCCCCGACCAGACACCAAGGTAGGCATGGTATGGCCCACCGGCACTTGATGGCATGGTAACCACATAATTCACCGTTAGAGATGCCCCAGGCTGCAAGGTAAACTCTGAGCTCCTACCTGAGCTAGCAACCTTGGTGACATCGATAAAAAGCTCGGTGGCGCAGGTAATAGGCTGGGTGGTATTATTCGTCAGGGTTGCCTTTGCGGTGTGAGTCTCACCACCATTAAATGTCGGATCTCTTGAACCCGACCAGCGCAATGCTTCTACCCTAACATTCCCTTCCATTTGGTCACTTCACTCCCATAGAATCGTTATCGGCTCCGTAGGATGAGCGGTGGTAAAGTGCTGATAGAGGTCACTATAGCTAGTGAACTTCTCCCCGCAGATAGGGCATACATATTGATTTGCGGGTGCGGCCGATGCGATGGTACCCATGAAAACAAGCATCATCATCATCGCAAACACCATCATTATGCCGCTCCCCGTAGTATTGCCCCAGTTCTGCTTTTGCTCAGCCATATTAGCTCCTCCTCGCCATATTCCTCATTGAGGAGCTCACGACCATTCCAACCATCCCCATCGCCATGATACCCACCATTGGTGCCAGTATCGATGATAAATCTACGGTTGGGACACCCTGCATTGCCTTTAGTATCAAGTCACCAATCGGCAGTCCATAACCATAGCTATTATCCTTCATCGCTGAAAGCCCGGAGGGCTTAGTTGAGATACGTGGGGTCCAGGTATCTAGCAATCCCTGGGCATTAAAGAGATGCTCTACCGTTGGGTCAAAGCCTTTAGGGACTCCACCAGGATAGGTAGCATGCCGGAGTATCCCCTCCTCAAACATTAGGATGATACCCGAGCCAAACGGGGCAGCAAAGCTGGTGCCACTCTTAACGACAACAGCGGTATCAGAGGTGCTACTTGCCATCGAGATAGACTCGCCAAATAGCACCGCATCAGGCTTGACCAGTCCCTCTAAGGTAGGACCGCGGCTGGAAAAGTTACTAACCGCAAAGGAAGAAGGCTGTACCACCCTACAGGATCCCACAGCCCCAACATACCTCTCACAGGCTGGGGTGCATATCGTGCCGGCTGCTGGACCACTATTTCCAGCTGCTGCCGCTATCAAAATCCCCCTGGAGATGGCCTCACGACAGGCTACCCGCAGGATATTATTCGGGTCACCATCATCGGCACCACCAAGGGAGAGGTTAATTACCAGCGGGGCAATCTGCGGCTGGGTATCATGGAGGCTGATGCAATCATCAATGGCCAGCACCACCGCCTCATCTGACCCGTCACCATTACGATCCAGCACCTTCAGGTTTAGGATATTAGCCTTAGGTGCTATGGTTGCGATAATAGAGGCGTTCCCGGTCCCGTGGTCAAAATCATCAGCCATCGCCTCGGAGGTATAGTTTTTGGAGTAGACGATAAGCCCTCTAACAGCCTCATGTGTCTCTCTCACCCCGGAATCAATAAGTGCGATATTCATGTTTTCCCCATAGAGCGGTGGGTCAGTTAGACCTCTGAGTTGCTCCAGACCGGCATAGGAGAGCAGGTCCTCGGCGGTATAAGCAACACCAGCGGTAATCGGGGTGATAGGGGTAGGCGGCGATATCTGGGGTGCAGATACCTTATTCACCTCTTTAATCTGACAGCCCATCGCTAGAAGCTGGCCTACCTGCGCCAGGGTCAGGGTGGCAAAGATAATTCCCATCCTGGTTGCCTTGATATCAGCACCACCCACCGCCTGGACCTGAGCTACGGTAGCACCAATGATTGAGTACCTCACCTTTCACCACCACCTCTTATAAAATTTGGCATAGACCATACCTCCACCGGCTAGCAAGACACTCCCCACAGTGATAGTGATAGCCCCTATCTCAGCCTTAAATGCCAGCTCTATCCCAATGCCAACACAGACAACGATGATACCTACCACCTCTAAAATAACCGTGGCTAGCGGTAACTTCATCTTCGTTGCCCTCCTATTTTGGTGTTTCCGGCGGCTGCCTATTCTGCCTCAGCCCAAACCAGAAGTTTAGAGTCGCTGTTCCTGAGCCGAGTACGAAGATAACCACTGTTTTAGCCATGTCAGCATCGGCAAATTTAATGGCTAGGTAAATCGCTATCCCTAAAATTACCGTGATAGTGGCATAGCTAATGTATGGCCTAACAAATGCTTTAATAGATTCTATCTTCACCGTCTCCTCCTTATTTGGTTACCTCTTGGAGGTAAGAATCCAAAAGTGGGACATTCACCGGGGATTCCGCCCCCAGCCACTTGTCCCGGTTGTCCACGATGCCCACCGCTATCACCACATAGGCATCCCAGAACCGCTTGGTCATCAATTGTCTTTTCCCCCAAGTCACGCAACCATAGAACAATCCGGCATTACTGTAAGCCGGGAGATAGACCCAATGGCCACCCAATGAGCCAGGCTCAGAGTCGGGACCACTTACCACATCCCAAGTTTCACCTTTCTCAAACTGGTCTCCCGCTGACTTCGGTAACGCCAAGCCCGCGTGTATACCCTCAAGAAGCGAGGCGCATTGCATGACTTCGGTACTATCTAGGTGATTAACCTGACCCCAGGCATAGATGGTATAAGTTTTGCCATTGAGCTTCCATCCGTTCTTCCGCCAGTCATTGAGCATCACCAGCGGATTTAGTCCGTTATCCGGGTGCTTATTCCAGCAGTGAGCGCCCTGAAGTTTCCAGTACCTCTTGAGGCAATCGTTATCGGTAGGCTGCACCACTAGCTTTTGCTCAAAGCCCTCCATTCGCATCAGGGCATTTGCCTGCCCCGCCACAACGCAGTCTCCCCACTGGTCGTTCCCGAACATAGGTGCAGGTAGTGTGAGGGGCAATAAGGTAGCATCAAAATCAAATGAGGGGGGTGGCGGCAGCAGCACCCTTAATACCGTCCTTAGTCGAAGATTCCGCTTATCAATCGGAATCGGTAGATTCATTCCGAGTTTGTATTCCATCGTCATTTTCCCATCCTAAATTTCTTCCAGATTCGTAAGGCAAAGCCACCAAGGTGTAGAAGCAGCCACGCATAGAAACCAACAATTATTATGGCGGCCGCCATGATAATAACCTTCTGCCAGGTCGCCGCATGACTGCACGGGAATAGCAGTAACCAGATAAGAACGCTGCCACCTATCACTAGCTTTAAGATAGCGACCCACCACCACTTTGCTACATACCTTCTCCACTCAAAGGTAAAAGGCTCTAGTCTACACCGGTAGTCGTGCCAATACCAATAGTAAGCCTTCGTTAACCAATCAAAGATACTCACCTTTGCCCTCCCTGCTGCGTTCCGCCAAAGCTCTGAGTCATGCCCTGCATCATCGGCATCATCATCCCCATCAGCATAAACAGCAGTAACATAGGCAGCATCCCCGTCAGGGTATCCCACATGCTGGCGGGATTGCCCGAGACGACAAGAAGATTATCCTGAGCTGCCCAGTCCTGTGTGGATGCGGAGAAGCTACTCCCGTCAACCCATACCATCAGTCCGTAGGTGCCGTCATCCATTCCACCCGATGCCTTGGGTGTTAACGGGAAGTTAATGGTGACCTGTTTTGACACCGGGGTCTGGGTCGCGGTGAGTTGAACGCTGGTGCTGCCGACACATGCCTGGATGATATTCCTACCAAAGACATTGGTATAATAGGGTCCAGCGTTAATCTTAATGGTGGTATTGACACCAACGGTGTAGCTAAACGAAGCGACCACCTTCACGGTATCGCCCACCGTAAAGTTCTGCTTCGTTAGTGTCAGCGCCCCTATCTTGATATCTAAGACCATCGCTACGCCTTCGCAAAACTAAGAATAGTGAAGTTGGTAATTGATGGGGTCACTCCAATGATATTAAGAGCCTGGTTATAGGCGAGGTCGTGCTGCCCCACGTCTGGGCTACCGCTATTGACCTGCACCAGGATATCAGCAAGCCCGGTAGCTAACCCGCTTGCAGGTAAGGTAAAGGTATAAGACTGCTGAACCTGCACCGGTGTCGATGATTGGTTGGCCGGGATTTGGAATGTCACCCATATCTCCTGCGTCGGTGCCCAGTTCCCTAGCGCGCCGAAATACCCCCAACCGAAATACGCCTGGGCGTTGGAGACTACAGGGCCAGTGTAGCTAAACCCCAGGGTGATCTTCAGGTTATCTCCCGGTGAGATACTCAGCTGGCTAGGCGCCGTCTGCCGGTTGAAGAAAGCCTGGACCGATTGCCCCCCAACGGTTAACCAGAAATGCGTCCCATCATAGTAGTATTTCTGGCTCCCGATTTGGTAATACCCAGGCGCAAGCGGGTCACCCTGTTGGAGTCCCTCGAGCTGTAGATTTAAACCGCTAACTTTCATCGCCCTCCTCCCTAAACTTTCTCATAGCTAACTATGGTAAAACCGGTGATACTCGGGGT
>Ga0315282_10013009_pt1 | contig 12624 bp, 9 predicted proteins | sample YL17G07_20_MG_FD_203693 | JGI IMG/M metagenome (GOLD analysis project Ga0315282, IMG submission 203693) | Sediment microbial communities from Yellowstone Lake, YNP, Wyoming, USA - YL17G07_20 | ecosystem: Environmental > Aquatic > Freshwater > Lake > Sediment | place: USA: Wyoming | collected... | reverse complement strand
GTCCTGGCGGACTATACGCTAAACGCTGTACGCTGAACGCTCGTAATGACCACCCAAACCGTCCTCCCAGTCCGCCACGACGTATTGGCGGACTCACCAACAGACGAATCGGCGCTGAGCGAAAAGAATGAATACAATGACTTGATAATGGTCGTTCCATATTCTCTCTCGGCATCGACGAGATACTTATCGGGGTGATGGTGCAAAACAACAGAATGTTGTTGAGCCCTCATGGGATAAGTAGTAATATGTCTACGCGCGGGCTGGGATTTTTTCTGATGAGCGTTCCTTTCGGCTCAGCCCGTTTCCAGATAAAGCTGTTGTTGACCGCTGGTGCGAAATTGTGTCCTGCAACAATTGAGAATAGCTAGTGCAAAATGTGAAGAAATCCCTACACGAGCGGCGAGACTGAACACAATTTGTGGTGAGGTAATATATGCGCCTATATCTTATAAACCCATGCAATCCGTTAGTGAGCATGATCAAGGTCAAAGAAAGCCGCTGGAACAAGTACCGCGTCTGGAAGCCACTCGGCCTCCTGGTTTTAGCCGGCCTAACTCCTCCCGAGTGGGACATCACGGTGGTTGACGAGAACCTCGGTGTGCCCGACTACACGGCTATGCCGCGTCCCGACCTGGTGGGGATCACCGCCTTCACTTCACAGGCGCGGCGTGCTTACGAAGTGGCTGCCGAGTTCCGTGCTTCTGGCGTGCCCGTTGTGATGGGTGGCATCCATGTTACCATGCGCCTGGCGGAGGCGTCGGAGCGGGTGGACGCCGTAGTGACGGGCGAAGCGGAGAGCATCTGGGGGCAGGTTTTGGAAGATGCCAGGCAGGGCGCCTTAAAGCGGGTTTATACTGGTACCCGTTTGGAAATGGACAGGGTTCCACTTGCCCGGCACGACCTGCTGCCGACCGGCTATCGCTTTGGGTCAATCCAGACCACACGAGGTTGCCCGCTCGACTGCAGCTTCTGCAGCGTCCCTGCGTTCAATGGAAGGATATATCGGCGCCGCCCGATTGAGAACATAGTGCAAGAGTTCAAATTGATTCGGGAGAAATATGTCCTCATCGTGGACGACAACTTCATAGGCACCCGTAAGGACCATATCGCTTACACCAAGGATCTGCTCCAGGCCATGATCCAGGCAAATCTTGGTAAGAAGTGGATAGCCCAGGTGACGATCAACATAGCGGATGACGAAGAACTGCTTAGACTGGCTGCGAAGGCCGGCTGCAGCGGTGTCTTCATTGGCTTCGAGTCGCCAAGTGTTGAAGGGCTGGTGGAGGTTCACAAGAAATTCAACATCCAGAAAGGCCGTGACTTCCAGGCCTCCGTCCGGCGAATACAGCGGCACGGCGTCTTGGTGGTTGGCTCATTCATCATGGGTTTGGACGTTGATGAGCCAGGCATCGGGCAGCAGATCGCCGATACAGCCAATCGCTACGGTGTAGACCTCCTCAACACGCTGTTTCTAACGCCGCTGCCCGGGACACGCCTGTGGGACAAGATGGAATCGGAAGGCCGCATCGCCGCCAACACTTTCCCAGAAGATTGGAAGTATTATACGCTGACTCTTCCAGTGGCCCGTTACAATCATCTGTCCTGGGCAGACATCCTCAGAGAGATGGAGTCCTGCAACCGGTGTTTCTATTCCCTGTCGCGCATTCTCCGCCGGGTGTGGGGCAACTTCTGGCGAAGGCGCAAGCCCATTATCGCGTTAGTGAGCAATCTCTCCGTTAGGAAAAACATTCGGCTAGACCGCGAGGCATACCGAGAACTCAACTTGTCGCGGAGCTAAGCCCAAATGAATGGGTGGGTGCATCTGCCCGGCGACGGGTTATAGACGAGAAAAAAGCAGGTAAGAAAAGTGAGAAAGTGAAGATGATACAACTAATCACGATAATCATAACAAGTCTACTACTTTTTTCTAAAATAGTGTGCGGTCTTTCGCCGAGGTACTCTGGGCAGAAATGCTGATGCGAGCAGAATTTACCCATCTTTCCTCCTTTACATTTTTGCATCCTCTCAATGTCAAAAGGATTATATCATAATCAGCAAGAATTGCAAAACAAATAATGCAATTATCTGAAAAGCGGCCTTCGGCGGATAATAAAAAACAAGTGTTTGACGGACGGGCGGCTGGCGGGTAAAATCGTGCCTCGTATATCGTATATCGTATTTCGTATTTCATATATCGTGCAGTTGGAGGTCAGGAGACAGGAGTCAGAATTCAGAAATCGACATTCTTAATTCTGCATTCTCCATTCTAAATTCTCTGCTTGTCTCTTGAGTCTTGTGTTTTGAGTCTTATCCGGCGGGGATGGGAGCCGATAATGCCAGGCAAGGAAACAACTCGAACGGCGGAATTATCCGGCAGCGCCCGCGGTCAGTCGGGCGCGACCGCCAACTTAACGGTGGTGCGGAGTATGCCTGAGTCGCCGGCTGCCGAGGCGGCGGTGCTGGGTTCTATGCTGATAGACGCCGAGTGCATCGGCCAGGTTGTCGAGATGATCGGGCCGGATGCCTTTTACCGCATCGAGCATCGCTATATATTCGAGGCGATAATCGCCCTCTATGAGAAAAACAAGGGGACCGGCATAGATGCCGTGCTGCTCCGCGATGAGCTGCAGAAACGCAAGCAGCTTGAAGCCGCCGGCGGCGTGGAATACATCGCAAAGATTTTAGACTCGGTGCCATCGTCGGCAAATGTCGGATATTACGCGGGGATTGTCCGCGACAAAATGATGCTGCGCGAGCTTATTGCGGCGGCGGGCGGAATCCTCGATGACGCATACAATCAGAACAGCGATACGCCGCAGTTGTTGGATGAGGCCGAGAGAAGGGTATTCGCCGTCACCGATAAAAGTATCAGCGGCTCCGCGGTGGGCCTGAAGGAGGTGGTTACTCACTCCTTTGAGCTTATCAGCAGACGTCAGGGCAGCCACGTTACGGGTCTGCCGACCGGCTACTACCAGCTTGATGAGTGGACCTGCGGACTGCAGAATGGGGAAATGATAGTCGTCGCCGGCAGGCCAAGCATGGGAAAGACATCGCTTGCGCTAAATATCGCAGAGCACATAGGGCTTGTGGAGAATATTCCGGTCGCGATATTTTCGCTTGAGATGGGCAGGCAGCAGTTGGCTGAAAGGTTTTTGTGCAGCGTCAGTCAGATTGACAGCCAGAAGATCCGCAAGGGAATGCTCGACGATGAGCACTACAAGCTGCTTGCCGATGCCTGTGCGGAGCTGTCCGATGCGCCGATTTTTATCGATGACTCCTCCACGCTAACGCCGCTGGAGCTTCGCGCCAAGGCAAGACGGCTCAAGAGTATGCACGACATCCGGTGCGTTATCGTGGATTATCTGCAGTTGATGAACATAGGGACAAGCAGGGTGGAGTCGCGTCAGCAGGAGATAACCGAGATTTCGAGGTATATAAAGGCGCTGGCCCGCGAGCTGAATCTGCCCGTTATGGTGCTCAGTCAATTGAACCGTGCGACGGAGGCCAGAGAGGACCACAGGCCCCGAATGAGCGACCTGCGCGAGAGCGGCGCAATCGAGCAGGATGCAGACGTGGTGATGCTGCTGCACCGCGAGGACTACTATCATCGCAGCGACAGTGATTACGAGCCGAACAGCCGGGCGGAGCTTATAATTGCAAAACAGCGTAACGGCCCGACCGCGATCGTGGAACTCGTGTTCAGAGAGAAATTCACGCGGTTTGAGAATGCCGCCCAGGTGAGCGAGCCTGCTTCAGAGGCGGTGCCGTTTTAGTCGATAGTGATTAGTGAATAGTCGAGGAAAAGTGGAAAGCAGGAAGGCAAAACCGGAAATAAAGAGGGCGAAGGCGGATAACCCTGCTTTCTCCCTTTTACCTTTTTCCTTTTGCCTTTTTACTTTCGCTCTTCTACTAAGCGGCTGTGCATCCACGCCCAAAAAGCTGGCGGCCCCCCTTTCTGTCTTCGACAGAAGGCAAGGGGGGCCGGCAAAGACCGGCAGAAACATCGTGCGGTCGATAGAGTTTGCGGGCAGCCGCACCTTCAAGGACAAGACACTTCTCAAAAAACTGGATTTCAAGGCGGGCGATTACCTTGACCCTATCCTGGCTGAATCCGGCAGAAGCGGCCTGGCCGAATTTTACCGCAGCAAAGGCTTTCCGGACGCCCGCGTGACGCTGGACGGCGGCACCCTGCCGGAAGGCAAGGTCATTTACAAGATTGACGAAGGACCGCGGGTCCGAATCAGGTCCATACGGTTCAAAGGCAATAAGGCCATCAAGACCGCCGACCTTAAAAAGGCAATAAAGACGCAGACACACGACTGGTTCTTCTGGTCAAGCTACTACACCGAGGAGAAAGTGGCGGCGGACGTCGAGAGACTGCGAGACATTTACTACCGCAGGGGTTTTCTGAATCACAGCGTCCGGGCCGAGGGCCAGTCTCACATCACCTTCATAATCGAAGAGGGGCCTCGCTATAAGGTCGGCAAAATCATCCTTACGGGCAATAAATACTTTGACCTGTCCGCGATAGAGAAGCTGCGGGCGGGGTTGAAACTCGAGCCGGGCGAGGTGTATAACCAGCGAAGCTCCGACTCGTATGGAGCAGCCATTCTGAAGCTCTACCGCGAGAACGGTTTTGTGGATGCGGACGTTGAGCGGCACATTGTGTTCGGCCCGCCCGGGACGGATGCCGTCGATGTGGAATATAGCATCACCGAAGGCAATCAATTCCGGATAGGCCAGGTCGAAATAAGCGGTAACGAGGTGACGCAGGACAGAGTCATCCGGCGAATATTGGACGAATATGGCTTTACGCCCGGCCAGTTGTATAACGCCGATATAGCCCCCAAAGAAGGCGGCGGGAAACTGGAAAGAGACCTGCAGAGGACGCTGCTTGCCGAGCAGACAATCATCAGGCCGGTCGGCCCCGCCGATGGAGCGACTGACCGCAAGGATGCACGGGTCGATGTAAAGGAGGGCCTGACCGGGATGTGGAGTCCGGGTGTCGCCGTCGGCAGCGACAGCGGCGTGATAGGCAGGCTGATTTTCCAGCAGCGCAACTTCAACATCACCGACTGGCCCGAAAGCTTCGGCGAGTTTATTACAATGAAGTCTTTCAAGGGCGCGGGGCAGACCTTGCGAGTGGCGCTCGAGCCGGGCACCGAAGTCAGCGAATATTCAGTTTCTTTCACAGAGCCCTATTTCCGCGACAGGCCCACATCGATGAACGTGGTCGGCTCAAGCTACACAAGAGGCAGAGATAGTTACGATGAGCAGCGACTCCGCTCATTTCTGGGATTCGAGCAGCGACTTAAAGGCCGCTGGCGCAGAAGTCTCGGTTTTCGGCTTGAAAATGTCGATGTCGAAGCAGTCGACCGCGATGCACCCAGGGAAATCAAGGATGTCGAAGGCGGCAACGCCCTGGCCGGCGCCAGATTTGGCATCGGCAGAGATATGACCGACGACAGGTTCACCCCCGGCAAGGGTTATACTTTTGAGACCGGTTATGAGCAGGTTACCGGCGACCACACCTTCGGGATATTGAAGGGCACCTTCGTATGGTACAAAACGCTCTATGAGGACCTGCTTGAGCGCAAGACCGTTCTGGCCGCGAAATTGCTGGGCGCCACCACGGCAGGCGATGCGCCGCCTTTTGAAAAATTCTACGCCGGGGGCACAGGCGCCTACGGTCTCAGAGGATTCGAATATCGCGGCGTAAGCACAAGAGGCCTGCAGACCGACGTGTCCACCACCCCGGAGCGCATAGACCCGATAGGCAGCGACTGGATATTCCTGGCCAACGCCGAGGTAACAGTGCCTTTGATAGGCGAGAACTTTTTCGCGCTATTTTTCGTTGACAGCGGCACAATCGACACCGGCGGATACCGCGCATCCGTCGGCACAGGCATACAGATATTGATACCGCAGTGGTTCGGGCCGGTGCCGATGAGGTTTGAGCTGGCCTCGCCGTTTATGAAAGACGAACAGGACGAGACGCAGGTGTTCAGCTTCTCGATAGGAGGGTTTCTGTTTTAGGACCGCAGCTCCTATTCCGCCAAAGACGTCGTGGCGGACCAAAGCCGGCCCCCGACTCGTCTGGGCGAAGTGCCCAGCCGTAGCCCGACAGAAATATTCGGGGGTGGCGGATTGCCGCGTAGCAGGATTCAAGAAAGGACCTGATTATGAAAGTCAAGACAATGGTTTTGAGCTGTTTGGCAAGCGCCGTGGTGCTCCTTGCGGGCTACCAGTACACCTGCGCCCAGACGAAGGCGGGTCAGAGCGCTAATTCAAAAATCGGGGTCGTAAATGTCAGAAAGGTCTTCCGCAGCTGCAAGAGAAATGCCAAATACCGGGAGCAGGCGATTGCCGAGCAAAGCAAGATAAAGGCCGAAGAGGAAAAATTGTCCAAGGAAGTCGAGGCCCAGGAAGCGGGACTAAAGGCCCTGAAGCCCGGCAGCACGGACTATATGACTCAGTATAAGGAGCTGCTGCAGAAGCGTGCGGGGCTTGAGGCCCAGGTGCGGTTCAACGGCCAGCAGAGGATAGTGAAGGACCAGCGGTGGACCGAGCAGCTTTATCAGGAAATCCTCAAGATGGCAGGCGAGCTGGCGCAGCAAAAAGGTCTGGAGCTGGTTTTGGATGTGGATGAGCCGGAGTTTCCCGTGGCAAGCGCGGATGAACTGATGATGACCCTCAGCACAAACAAGGTCCTGTATAGCGGCGGGTGCGCGGACCTGACGGACGAGATTGTAACCCGACTGGATGCGCAGGAAAGCGCAAACAAATAACAGGATTTACGATTTGCGATTTACGATTTACGATTTCAAATCGACAATCGGAAATCGGCAATTGAAAATCAGATTTGTCTTATGACACTTACTGTTGCACAATTGGCTGAGCGTCTTGGCGCTCAACTGGCTGCCGATGAGGCCGACCGCGGCAGGCAGATAAACGCCGTCGGTCCGGTGGAGACCGCCAGCGAAAACAGCGTTACATTTGTTGCGGACGACAAGCATCTGACTTCTCTTGAGAGCTCGCGGGCCGGAGCGGTCATTGTCGGCCGGCACATCGAGGGTTTTTGCGGGCCGCAGTTGATAGTTAAAAACGTCAACGCGGCCCTGATAGATGCCCTGAGCATCTTTGCGCCCAGGCTTAAGCCCGCGCCGCAGGGCGTTGACCCGACCGCCAGAATCGGCCAGAATGTCAAGTTAGCCGGGACCGCCGCCATCGGCCCCTATGTGGTTATTGACGACGGGGCGGAAATCGGTGAAAATACCGCCATCGGCGGCGGCGGCAAAATAGGCCAGAATTCACAAATCGGCAGGAACTGCCGGCTCGACAGCAACGTTGTTGTTTATCACAACTGCCGGATAGGTAACAATGTCATCATTCAGGCCAACAGCACAATCGGCTCGACAGGTTTCGGGTACGTGTTCATTGACGGCGCCCACCGGCTCATCCCGCACAATGGCGGCGTGATAATCGAGGACTTCGTCGAGATAGGTGCCAATTGCTGTGTTGACAGGGCCAAGTTCGGCAACACGATAATCGGGGCCGGCACGAAGATTGACAACCTCGTTCAAATCGCCCACAACGTGGTGATTGGCAAGTGCTGTCTGATAGCGGGCCAAGTGGGCATATCGGGCAGCTGCAAACTGGGTGACGGCGTTGTGCTGGCCGGGCAGGTCGGGATGGCGGACGGCGTGAAGATTGGGGACGGCGTTATCGTCGCCGCCCAAGCGGGCGTTATAAACAACGTCCCCGCCGGCAAACAGTTGGCCTGGTCGCCGGCAATCGACAGAAAAGACGCCCTGCGGATAATTGGACTGGTAATGCGGCTGCCCAGACTCGCTGAGCAGTTAAGAGAATTGGCCAAGAGGCTCGATAAACTTGAAGCTGCAAAAGACGATAAAAAGTGAGGGCAAAATCGCCGGCAAAGGGATGTTCGGAGGCAAGGACGCGCAGGTTACTTTTCGCCCCGCTTCCGCCGACTGCGGGATAGTATTCGTGCGGACCGACGTCCCCGAGCCCGTGCGAATCAGTGCAGTTGCGCCCAATATTGCCGAGCGGAGCCGCCGCACCAGCATAAAAAGAGGCCCGGTGAGCATAGAAACTATCGAGCACTGTCTGGCGGCGCTCAATGCAATGGAAATCGACAACGTTATTGTGGAGGTGGAAGGTCCTGAACTACCCGCCCCGGACTGCAGCAGCGCCGAATATTTTAAGCTGCTGAAACGCATAGGGGCGGTGGAGCAGGAGGCAGCCCGCAAAGAGTTTGTAATAAGAGAGCCAATCAGCATCACCGTCGGCGACTCATCCATTTACGCCCTGCCGAACTGCGACGACTCGCTGAGTGTCACATACGACCTGGATTACGGCGGGCACACCGGCATCGGCAGACAAATCTTTAGCTGCCGGGTGACGGCGGACAGTTTCGAGAGGCATCTGGCGCCGGCCCGGACATTTTTGCTTGAAGCCGAAGCCAAGCAGTTCCAGGCGCGCGGCATAGGCACGCATCTCAGCCCGCGCGACATCCTGGTCATCGACTCGGAAGGTCCGATTAAAAACAGTTTCAGATTCCCCAACGAATGCGTCAGGCACAAGATTGTCGATTTAATCGGCGACCTGATGCTTGTCGGTCGAGCGGTCAAGGGCAGAATCGTCGCCTACAAAAGCGGACACTCGCTCAATCAGCAGTTGGTCAAGAGATTGTATGACGCGGCCCGGCAGGAGGAGCGCATCCGCAAGTTCGGGACCGATGCGATTCTGGACATCCGCCAGATTGCAAAGATTCTGCCGCACCGGTACCCGTTTTTGCTGGTTGACAGGGTCATCGAAATCGAGGGCGATACGCGGATAAAAGGGATAAAGAACGTAACCTTCAACGAGCATTTCTTCCAGGGGCACTTCCCCGGCACGCCGATTATGCCCGGCGTTCTCATCGTCGAGGCAATGGCGCAGGTGTCGGGCCTATTGTTTGCGCAGAGACTGGAGCACACCGGAAAACTTGCGGTGCTGTTGAGTATGGATGACGTAAAACTTCGCAGGGCCGTTGTGCCGGGCGACCAGCTTGTTCTAACGGCCGAGGCCGTCCGTATCGGTAAAAAGACCGCGCAGTGCCGCTGCAAAGCGATGGTGAACGAAAGACTGGTCGCAGAGGCGCAAATAAGATTTATGCTCGTTGACGATGAAACGGTTATGAGGGTCGAGAATTAGGCTACATTGTATCGGCAATAGAAGAGATAAAATGGTCACTATACATCCCAGCGCAGTTGTTCATAAGAGCGCTCAACTGGCTCCCGATGTTACCGTCGGACCTCACTGCGTAGTCGGCGGCGCCGTCTCAATCGATTCGGGCAGCATCCTCGATGCCAACGTGGTCATTGACGGCAGCGTCAAAATCGGCAAAAACAACCACTTCTTCCCCGGCTGTGTAATCGGGTGCAAGCCGCAGGTGCTGGCGTTGATCCCGAATACCAAAATAGGCGGAGTTATCATCGGCGACGGAAATGCCTTCCGCGAATGCGTGACAATCCATCCGAGCATATCTCCGGACAGATTTACGAAAATAGGAAACGACAATTTCATTATGGTCGGCGCCCACGTGGGGCACGATTGCCTGCTCGAAGATAAGATTGTTATGAGCAACTGCGTTCTGATAGCAGGGCATTGCAAGATTGAGAGCGGTGTGTGGATTAGCGGTCTGGTGGGAGTTCATCAGTTTGTTACTATGGGCAAGTGGGCCTATGTCGCCGGTCTCGCCGGCATAAATCGTGACATCCCGCCATTTCTCATCGTCAGCGGGCACTATCCGCAGAGGATTCGGGGTGTCAATAAACGGGGCCTCCAGAGAGCTGGGCTTACGGGCGAGCAGCAACAGCGGATACAAGAGGCATACAAGAGACTCTACCGCCAGGGCGGAGTCCTGCTGGAAAATGCAAGGGCCCTGGAGCAGGAGGACGGGCTCGATGAGAACGTGCGGGCAATGGTCGATGCGATAACCAGAAGCAGCGAGCACCAGTTCGGCAGATACCTGGAGACGTTCAGGAAACACTGAGGCCGTATTTACGTCGCTCGTCGTTCGAGCCACGAGTCACGGGCAGGGGGCGGCATATAAAGATGGAAAATACAAAGATACGCACTGCTGTCGTTGGCGCGGGCAAGATGGGCACAATCCACGCCAAGGTCTATAGCCAACTGCCCCAGAGTCAGCTTGTCGCCATAGTGGATATTGACCTGCAGAAGGCACAACGGCTTGCCCAGGAGCACGATTGCCAGGCCTTTACGGGTTGCAGTGACATCCTCGACAAGGTCGATGCGGTAACGATAGCGACCCCCACGGTAACACATCTGGAGCTGGCGGAAATCTTCATCCGAAAAAATATCTCCGTGCTGATTGAAAAGCCGCTGGCGGCAACCGTCAGGCAGGGCAGAAAAGTTGTAGCGCTCGCAAAAAAGTACAACTGCGTCGTTGCCGTTGGGCATTCCGAACGCTGCAACCCGGTCGTTCAGGCAATGAAACGGCTGGACATCGAGCCCAAATTCATCGAGGCCAACCGCATAAGCCCGTATCCGTTCCGCTCCACCGACGTCGGTGTGGTGCTGGATGTAATGATTCACGATATAGACATAATCCTGTCGCTGGCGGCAAGCAAGGTCAAGAAAGTCGATGCCGTAGGAGTCAGCGTCATCGACGAAAAAGAGGACATCTGTAACGCCCGGATTGTCTTCGAGAACGGCTGCATCGCCAATATCACCGCCTCGCGATTGGCCTTGAAGACCGAAAGAAAGGTCAGGGTCTTCAGCCGGCAGGCATATCTGAGCGTAGATTACCTGAAAAAAAGCGGGATGGTCGTCAAGCCAAGCCAAAATATCAACGTAGTCAAATGGATAAAAGAGCATAGAGACGCCGGAGATTTCAACCTGCTGGCGGTCAACTGGCCGGACCTGCTGCATATAGAGCAGCTCGAAATCGACGATAAGGAACCCGTCCGTCTGCAGCAGGAGGCGTTTCTGCGGGCCGTTGCCGACAGTACCTTTGCTCCCGAGGTCAGCGCGGAGGAAGGTTTAGCTGCGCTGGAATGTGCCGAAAAAATCCTCGCCTCCATCAAAAAGCACAAGTGGGATTAAATTTTTGCTTTTCTACGCCCCTCGCCTTTTCACAACCGCCATTGCGCCCAGGCCCAGCAGCAAAAGCGTGCACGGCTCCGGGGGTGGGCGTGAAGGAAAGCTGGTCATACACGAATGCGCCGGCGCCGTCGGTTTCCCCAGCGTAGATTGAAACCTCAGTCATCAGAGAATCGAACAGGATCGTCTCAGGGTCCTTCGGCATTTTGCACCGTGAGACGGGTTAAGACCCGATATCCGGGCTGCGGGGTCGTTCACAGAGACCGCGTCTAAACCTTAGTCTGCTGACCAGTTGATGGGCCAGGCGGGCGGGTTCCGGCAGTCGATACCTCGGCGCACAGGCCAGGGTAATTCTTATCGCATCCTCCAGCAGGCACTTATTACCCACCGACACAAAGACCGGCTTGATGCCGGTGCGCGTGCGGACCACGGCACCGATTGTCTCGCTCCCATCTTTTAGAGGGCTGTAGCTGCCTCTTTGTGGGCCCGGCTCCTCGAAAGCGCCGAACAGCCTGCTTTTTGCGCAGCCGATGGTCGGCTTATCGAAAAACAGGCCCAGATGGGCCGCAAGACCGAGCCGCCGGGGGTGCGCGACACCCTGGCCGTCGATAATGAAGACATCCGGCTGTTTTTGCAGCTTCTCGACCGCGGCCACGCAGGCGGGGGCTTCGCGAAAAGACAATAGGCCCGGTATATACGGAAAGGTCACTTTCCCGATGCTCTCTGCCGTCTCAACGACCTCAAATTCAGGCACGTTTAACACGACCACGGCGGCAAAGATGTGCTGCCCATCTTTGCTGAAGGCGCAATCCACGCCCGCCGCCAGCCTGGGAGGTTTTCTTATCGGAATGAATTTCACCCTGCCGGCCAGCCGCCGCTGCAGGTCCCTCGCCTGCGAATACGATAAATCCCAGCTATGCAGGTTTTTCACCGATTGTCCGCCCGTAAACGCGATAATGAGTGAATGCGTTAATGCGATGCCATCTCACACATCCTCGCATTTACGCATCCTCGCATTCGCCCGTCAAGGCCCTTTTGGTGAAAAAACAGGGCGACCCAAAGACAGACCAAAAAGTTGCATTTGGCCCTTGTCCTGGACCGCAGGATATTGTATAGTTTGGCCTGTGTAAAAGTAAAAAGGACATTAAATTTTTAGGTGAGATGAAATGGCAGATTTGAAGATGTTGGCTGAAGCGATTATCGGCGGCAACCAGAACGCCGCGGTTGAGCTTACAAGGGCGGCCCTTAAAGCGGGCACGCCCGCCGGGAGTATTCTCTACGATGGACTGATTGCGGGTATGGACATCGTCGGCGGACGGTTCAAAAAGAATGAAATCTATATACCGGAGGTGCTTATCGCCGCTCGGGCGATGAAAACGGCGATGGAAATCCTCGAACCGGAGCTGGTCAAGGCCGGCGTCAAGCCCATCGGCAAACTCCTGATAGGCACGGTGCAGGGCGACCTGCACGACCTCGGCAAAAACCTGGTCGCAA
>Ga0315282_10013007_pt1 | contig 12625 bp, 7 predicted proteins | sample YL17G07_20_MG_FD_203693 | JGI IMG/M metagenome (GOLD analysis project Ga0315282, IMG submission 203693) | Sediment microbial communities from Yellowstone Lake, YNP, Wyoming, USA - YL17G07_20 | ecosystem: Environmental > Aquatic > Freshwater > Lake > Sediment | place: USA: Wyoming | collected... | reverse complement strand
TTCTGTTCAGCGCATGCGACCCCGTACCACGCTTTCGGGACCAACGGGCTGTCCGGATGGCTCTCGGAGAGGGTGCGCACCGTCTTGACCAGATCCTTGATGCTGCCGAGGCCACGCTGGAGTTCCGCCGCGGCGAGCAGAGCATCGTCCGCGCGCGCGTCGTCCGGAAACTCTCGGGCCAACCGCAGGTAGTGTTCGATTGCCTCCGGTTGCTTGCCGTCCTTGGAAAGACGCGTCGCAAGCCACCACAACGCCTCAGCCGCTTCCTCAGATCTGTGGAATGCATCGAGGAGGAGTTTGCAGACTGCGTTCGCGGCGTCAAGCGTGCCGGCGGCGGTCTGTGTGCGGGCGAGGTATGCGAGCCAGCCGAGCACCCACGCGTTCTCAGGACAATCGTGCACCAACTCGCGCAGCGGGGCAAGATCGGGCGTCGCGGGTTTCTTGCTCGACGGCAACGCGCTCGCATATCCCTTCCAATCGAAGCCTCTTAAGTTGCCTGTCAGGAACTCGGGGGCAAGGGACGCAAGGAGATCCAGCGCTTTCTCGCACTCGCCTGACTTGGTCCATCCCCACGCCGCAACGAGCTTGTCTTTGGGATCCGCTGATTTCGCGAGATGCTCAGCGGCGTCCAGTCGCGCCGGGCGGAATCGCGTGGTAGCCACAACGTTCTGGTAATAGGCGTATCCGCGTGAAGCCGCCTCTGGATACTGAACGCATGCATCGGCGGCCAAGGCATCATATCGATCAACCCACCACGGTTTGGGATCGAACACGAGCGCCTCCCCGAAAAGCGTTGTGGCTTGTCCGAAGTCCTTCTGCGCCGCGAGCAGCGACCCGAGGTAGGTCTTCGCCATCCGCACCCATGGCCCGTTAGGATAGGACTTCATCAGGTGCTGATAAGCACTCATTCCTGCCTCGTGGTCACCGGAAGCCGCCAGGCAGAACGCTTTGCGGAGTTCCGCATATGGCGCCAGAGGCCCTTTCTCTGCAGCACACGCCGCAAACGCGCTTATAGCATCGCCGTATCGGGCCGAGTTCAGGGCCTGGCGCCCCTCGAGGTAATCCCGGGCTCCGGGAACCGGTGCGGCCACACACAGGGCGAGCAGGCATAACCAGGATGACAACGTGATACTTCTCCTCGGGTTTTGGGCGTCCGTGCCGAAGCTCTCGGGCCACGAATTGCGGGTACTGGTCTTGCCTCGAAAATACGACGGTTTGTAGTACAGGCTTCAGCCTGGGGTTTGGATGTTGACCCTCACCCTAAAGGGTGTACTACGAACGTTTTCATCATTTGCGGGAGATGCTCCCGTTTCATGACGGGTCGTAATCATACTCGTGTTCGTAGTTATCGTCCACTCGTTCCTGTATAATGGAAAGTGGATCTGCATAAGCCGGTTCGTTCTCCCATCGCGGATTTCTGCAACCAAGCGCCAGGAAACGTCAAATGATGGTGTTGACGCAGGAGCAACGAAGCCGTTACGAGCGAAACCTGCTCATCCCGGGCATCGGCGAATCTGGGCAGGAACTCCTGGCGCAGGCGCGCGTGCTGATTGTCGGGATGGGCGGATTGGGCAGCCCGGCGGCGTTCTACCTTTCGGCGGCGGGCGTCGGCACGCTTGGCCTGATCGACTCGGATCGCGTCGAGCTGTCGAACTTGCAACGACAGGTCCTTCATACGGTTTCGCGGCTGGGCCAACCCAAGACGGTATCCGCCCTGAGCGCGCTGAAGGCATTGAACCCCGAGGTACAGATAGAGACGTTCCAAGAGCGACTGACGGCGGAAAACGCGCCCGAGCGCATATGCGGCTTTGACGTCGTTGTCGAAGCGTGCGACAACTTCGAGGCGAAATTCCTGATAAACGACGTGTGTTCAGATCTGAAGAAGCCGTTTGCGACGGCGGGCATTCTGGCGCTGTCCGGACAAGCGCAGTTCGTAGTGCCCGGCCAGACACCGTGCGTGCGGTGTGCATGGCCGGAGATTCCTGAAGGCGTTCCGACCACATCGGAACGCGGCGTTCTAGGCGCCGTGCCGGGGATTCTCGGGAGCGTCGAGGCGCTGGAAGTCATTCGATGGATCACGGGTTTCTGGAAACCGCAATCGGGGGGCGCGGGATTGTTGCACACCGTGGACGGCGAAACGATGCGGCTGCATACAATGCGGTTGCCCAAGCGTTCGGATTGCCCGTGTAGGAGGCTGGAGGCTGTAGACCGTAGTCTGTAGGTAGCCATTCGCTGATGGGTGAAGATGTCTTAGTAATAGCAGGGCGGCGGTTCCGTTCGCGCCTGATGATTGGCACCGGCAAGTTTCCGTCGGCGCAAGCGTTGCGGCTTGCCATTGAGGCTTCGGGCGCGGAGATCGTAACGGTCGCCCTGCGGCGAGTCGATCTCGGCAAGCCCGATGAACACGGGATTCTCTCGGCCATTGACCCGAAGAAGCAGTTGATCCTGCCGAACACGTCCGGCGCTCGAACGGCCGAGGAGGCCGTGCGCCTGGCGCGACTGGCACGGGCGGCGGGTCTCGAGCCCTGGGTCAAACTCGAGTTGACGCCGGAGCCGCGCTATCTGCTTCCGGACCCTGTGGAGACCTTGCGGGCCGCGGAAATCCTGGTGAAGGAAGGGTTCGTGGTTTTGCCGTACATCCAGGCCGACCCGATCCTGGCCAAGAGGCTCGAGGAGGCCGGTACGGCGGCCGTCATGCCTCTCGGCGCGCCCATCGGCAGCAATCGAGGGCTGAAAACCCGCGATTTGGTGAAGATCATCATTGAGCAGTCCAACGTGCCCGTGGTCGTGGATGCCGGCCTCGGCGCGCCATCGCATGCCGCCGAAGCAATGGAAATCGGCGCCGACGCCGTCCTTGTGAACACCGCCCTGGCCGACGCGAGTGATGCCGCCGCAATGGCGCACGCTTTCGCGTTAGCGGTCGAGGCGGGACGGATAGCGTACCGCGCCGGCCTAGGCCCCACAAGGGACACCGCGGAGGCGTCTTCGCCGTTGACGGGGTTTCTGGATTTTGGATTTTAGATTTTGGGTTCAAGATCAGAGACATGGTGCTCATGCTCGTGCTCGTTATCGAGAGGAGCCAGAGCAGTCGCTATGGGTCCCTCTGCGACACAATTCTCTTGGCCCAGGGTTTCCTGGTCGCTCGTGTGTGAAGCGTCAGGAGTTGTTTGAATGATATTGAGGCAGGAGTTGGAGGTTTGGCCGAGCCGACGCATCCTTGAATGCATCGCGCAGGCGCGCCTTGAGGATGTCGACGCGGCCCTTGCTCGCGAAGAACGGGGCCTCTCGGACCTCTTCGCGTTGCTCTCGCCCCATGCGCGGCCGCGGCTCGAGTCGATGGCGCGCGAAGCCCGCCGACTGACGCGGTGGCACTTTGGGCGGACGATTCAGCTTTACGCGCCCATCTACATATCGAACGTCTGCACCGCGGACTGTCCGTATTGCGGCTTCGGAGCGCATTCAGGAAGCACGCTTAAGCGCGTTACACTGGCCCACGACCAGATCCGCGCGGAATGCGAGGCCTTGTCAGGACAAGGGTTCGAGAATGTCCTCCTCCTTACGGGGGAGGCGCCCAAAATCGCCACCGTTGAGTACATCGCGGAGGCTGTGCATATCGCGCGAGAGTATTTCGCTTCGGTGTCAGTCGAAGTGTACGCCATGACGCGTGAGGAGTATCAGCTTCTGTTTGACAGTGGTCTCGAGGGCGTCACGTTGTACATGGAGACGTACGATCCGGAGAACTACGCCCGACTGCACACCGCAGGCCGGAAACGCAACTACGATTTCCGGCTGAACGCCCTCGAACGCGCCGGCCAGGCCGGTGCGCGAAGACTCGGCCTGGGCGCGCTCTTGGGGTTGTTCGACTGGCGGGCCGAGACCGTGTGGATGGCCCTCCACGCCCGATACCTTCAGAAGCACTGCTGGCAGGGCGCCGTCAGCATTTCATTTCCTCGGCTGCATCACGTGCCGGAGCGTTTCGATGTTCCGGCAGCGGTGAGCGACGCGGAGTTGGTGCAACTGATGCTCGCGCTGCGATTGATTCTGCCGGAAGCCGGCTTTACTCTGTCCACCCGTGAGAATGCGGCTACCCGGGACAGGCTCCTTCCCCTGGGGATCACGATGATGAGTGCAGGCTCCTCGACGCGGCCCGGTGGATACACGTCGTGTGCGAATGAGACGACCGCACAGTTTGAAACGGAGGATCGACGGAGTCCCCAGGAGGTCGTGCGGGCCATCGAACAGGCTGGTTACGACCCGGTATGGAAGGATTTTGATCATGCCTTCGGGTCTAGTGGCTAGTGGTTGGCGGCTGGTTACCGGTGACCAGCCACCAGCCACTAACGAGAAAAACGCTGGACAAAATGTTAGCATTATGCTAAGAAGCAATAGGAAGGGGCGCATCTTGCCCAAGAGCGCCTGACGAGAGGTATACTGTGTCCAGAAGCGGGTGTGAGAGGTAAGCCATCCCGCGAGGCAACTGTCTAGAGGCTTGACGTGACATGAGCGACAGTAGCTTGCGACCAAGTTCTCCCGTGGAACGGCTCGATGCTGATGCCGTGTGCGAGCAGTGTGGGACGGTCAATCCTGAAGAGACGCTGATATGCAAGACGTGCGGTAACAACTTGCGGGACCAGCGGGCTCGCCGTGCGCTCCTGGATCAGGTGGCTGAAGGCGCGGACCTTGGTCCCACGGGCGGCGTCTGGATCGGACGGCTGGCCGTCGTATTTGGCATCCTGGTTCTCATCTGGGTTGCCATCAATTTTGACCGGATTTATGATTTCATGGTCTCCGCCCAAACGACCACGCTTGGAAACGCTCGCGTCTTCTGGTCCGGCGAGAAGGGTCAGGTGTTCGATCAGATGGCCGCAGAACTGAAGGCCAATCCCGTGACGCCTCAGGAAGCGAGTCAAGCGTTGAGCCAACCTACCCCCACCGACAAGTACGATGGGCGGTACGTTCTTGTTCCGCGGGGCCAGCAGCAACGGACGCCCCTTGGTCAGGCAATCGTCCGCATGGAGGGTTCCACGTTACGTTTCGTGGCCGAGATCAACGGTGTGAAAGCCGAGATTCGCGGCGAAGCGAGACCGGAAGGCCAGGCCCGTCTCGCCGCACGTGACACCGCGGGCGTCTATAGGAACGGCGAGTACTACGGCGTGACGGGATTCGCGCAGATCCTCGACACGGGTGGGCTCGAGTGCCTCGGCCTCTGTGACCTCAACAACGACCAGACCTATTCCGCCGTCGCCTATCGCGTTCCCTGAGAGGGCCCGTTTAGGCGGCGTGGACCTTGTGGACGATGTGGACACTGAGAAGACTCACCCAAGAGGTTGTGTCCATTCTGTCCACAACGTCCACTTTGTCCAGTGGTTAGACAATTCCGTTTGGCTCTAATTGGCAGATCTAGGATAATATGGTGTTCCGTTGTTTAGCAGGGGGAGTAAAGATGATCCGCAAGTTGATGCCCATGAAACGGTACGCGTTGTTGGTTCTGGCAGGAGTGGCGATGATGACAGGTTGTGCAACGACATATCACCCAGGCGCCCCCAAAGGCGCCATTGACGTAATCGCGCATCGGGGCGCCAGCGCCTATGCGCCGGAGAATACGTTGGCGTCGTTCAAACTGGCCAAGGAAATGCACGCGGATTGGTTTGAGCTGGACTGCACGCCCACAAAGGACGGCCAGGTCGTCGTCATTCACGATGACACGGTGGACAGGGTGACGAACGGCAAGGGACGCGTGGCGGACATGACGCTGGCGGAATTGAAAGGGCTTGATGCCGGCGCGAAGAAGGACCCAAAGTTCGCGGGCGAACGGTTGCCGGCCCTGACCGAGGCATTGAACCTTGCCAAGGCCGAGCGGATCGGCGTCTACCTCGAGATCAAGAACTGCCATGACGACACAAACCTGATCAAGGATATCACGGCGATGGCCGAGGGCCACCAGCGGCTCAGTCCGAAGATGCGGCGCCGGATGATGTCAATGATCGAGAAGAGCCGGACGCGCAACCTTGAACTCACGGAAAAAGTCATCGGGCTTGTGCGGAAACGCAAGATGACGCGGCAGGTGGCGATCCAGTCGTTCTCCCCGATCATCTGCATGATCGCGATGGATCGTGCGCCGCGGATCCGAACCGAGTTGCTGGGAGCAAAGGATAAGGACGACCCGGATCGATGGCCGATGTACCTTCGGTGCATCGAGCTGATCGACCCGCCTGGGTTCAACACAAACCCGGACTCCTTTGATGAACAGTTGCTGAAGACGTGTCACGCGGAAGGCAGGACGATGGCTGTATGGACTATTGACGACGAGGCGGAGATGCGCCGCTTTGCCGGCCTCGGCGTGGATGCCATTATCACGGACAAACCCGATGTATGCCTGGAAGTCCTCAAGACAATGGGAAAGCGCTAAACGGCGCATGCGTCTTTCATAACTCCATGTAAATCAGCCGGTTAGGCATCACATAACACCACCCCGTACGGTCATTTGTGCCGTCCTGCCTCGTCCACAAGTTCAACTTGAGAACGAGGCGAGGACAGGCACATCTTCTGCACCTGACACGACCTCCCTCTTGACAGCACGATGGGGGTGTGTTAGGATGTGTGTCTGTTAGCACTCGCTATTAACGAGTGCTAACAAGGGCTGTCGTAATTCAGTTGAACCTGCAAAGGCCGCCCGGACAACACAAGACGGGTGGTAAGGGTAGGGTCTCTTTGTCGCGGACAAGGAGGCCAACGCGATAGGAGGTTAGGAAATGCCAAAACAACTACTTTTCGGCCAGGAAGCTCAGGCATCTTTGATTCGGGGTTCGGACTTGCTTGCGGACGCGGTGAAGGCCACACTGGGTCCAAGGGGGCGGAACGTGCTACTTGCGAAGTCTTTCGGTGCACCGAACGTGACCAAGGACGGCGTGACGGTAGCGAAGGACATTGAGCTGCCCGACCCGTTCGAGAACATGGGAGCGCGCATGATCCGAGAGGCGGCCAGCAAGACTCACGATACCGCCGGAGACGGCACCACCACGGCTACGGTGATCGCGCAGCAACTGATTCGCGACGGTTTCAGATATGTCACATCCGGGGCGAATCCCATGGGCCTCAAACGCGGCATGGAGAAGGGGCTCGAAAAAGCCGTCGAGGTGATTGCGGCCGCCGCCAAGAAGGTGAAAGGCCAGGAAGAGATCAAGCAGATTGCCGCCATCTCGGCCAACGGCGACCAGGAAATCGGCGAGATGATTGCCGATGCCATCGAGAAGGTCGGCAAAGACGGCGTCATTACCATCGAGGAGGGCAAGGGGCTGAAAACCGAGGTCGATACCGTCGACGGCATGCAGTTCGACCGCGGCTATCTCTCGCCGTACTTCGTGACGAATCCCGAGTCGATGACAGCCACGCTCGAGGACTGTTATATCCTCTGCATGGAGAAGAAGGTCAGTTCGCTCCGGGAGATCATCCCGTTGCTGCAAACGCTGGCCCAGACGGGCAAACCGATGCTCATCATCTCAGAGGACGTTGAAGGCGAAGCCCTTGCCACGCTCGTCGTAAACCGCCTTCGCGGCATCTTAAAGGTGGTGGCGGTAAAGGCGCCCGCGTTCGGGGATCGGCGCAAGGAGATCCAGCGGGACATTTGCACGCTTACGGGCGGCACGTACATCTCGGAAGACCTCGGCACGAAGCTTGAAAGCGTGACGCTCGATCAACTGGGCCGCGCGAAGCGCGTCGAGATAACCAAAGACAATACGACCATCGTGGAAGGGGCCGGGAAAAAGAAGGATATCCTGGGCCGGTGCGAGATGATCCGACGGAACATCGAAGCGACCACGTCCGATTATGACCGCGAGAAGCTCCAGGAGCGCCTGGCGAAACTGGCGGGGGGCGTCGCCATCATCCGCGTAGGCGCGGCCACCGAAGTTGAGCTCAAGGAGAAGAAAGCCCGCACCGAAGATGCGCTGCATGCGACCCGCGCCGCCATCGAGGAGGGGTTCGTCCCTGGCGGCGGCGTTGCGCTCCTCGATGTGCGAAAGAAATTGGCAAACCTTAAGGCCAAGGCCGACGAGGCCCTCGGAGTGACGATGCTCGCGAACGCCTGTGCCGCCTCCTTGATGCAGATTGCCGAGAATGCCGGTCTTGAAGGCGGAGTCGTCCTGCAGGACGTTCTGGCGTCGAAGCCGGGATACGGACTGAACGCCGAGACGGGGGAAATCGAGGATCTGGTCAAAGGCGGCGTCATCGATCCCGCGAAGGTCGTCCGATGCGCCCTCCAAAACGCGGTTAGCGTCGCGGCGATGTTCATCACAACCACGTGTCTGATCACCGACCTGCCCGAAAAGGAAGAGGACAAAGCGCCGGCTCACCCGCATCACCACTGAGTCGGGTTTGGGGTTTAGGGTTTAGGGTCTCGGGTGCGAGGCCCTGAAACCATTTTTTATTTCACATCGAGCGCGTACAGGCAAACGCTGAGAGGCGGCACTTTCAGCCGGTTCCCGATTTCGTTCACCGGTTCCTCTTCGATAACCACGCCCGGGCTCTTTCCTGGTTCGTTATACAGATTCGGGTTATCGCCGGTGATGAGGTAACGCGTTCCCTTGGCGGAGAGATCAGCCCCCGCGATGCTGAACTCGAGAGTTTGCGCTTCGCGCGTGGCGTTCACGATGCCAATGGTCACGGCCTTGCGATCCTCTCGCCAGGCGGCCGCGACATCCAACGGAGCCGCATCGCCCGTTACCTTGATCGGCAGCGATCCGAAGGCCTGCCGGTAGAGCTTGAGCACTAATCCCGTGGTCTCGAAGGCGGCGGCCGTCTTGCTCGTCTTGATCGCGCCGATCACGTTGACCGTCTGTGCGTAATTCGCCATGTAGAAGACGTCGCTGTCGCGGAAGTACTCGTGCAATCCCGCCGCAATGCCCAGCGCGTCCTTCAGGAAATAGCGCGGCCCGATCTGGCCGTAAAGCTCCGGCCCATACCAATAGTTCCACTCGTCGAGCGCAATCGGGATCTTCCTGTTCGCCAACGCCGAAATCTCACGTTGATACTTCCGGTGCGCGTCGGCCTTGAACCGGACATTGTCCGAGATCTGCCGAACGTGTGACATCAGGCCGGGCCGATCATGGCAGTAGAAATGCTCGCTCAAGAGGTCCATGTGCTCCGCGCAGCGAGCGAGCATCGTCCGGCTCCATTCGCCGGCGGCCCCGACGCCAATCAGCTTGATTGTCGGGGCGACGGCTCGCATCGCTTCGGCGAACTCATTGTGTTTCTTCACGTATTCATCAAGCGGCATATGCCCGAGCTGCCAGTCGCCGTACATCTCGTTGCCGATGCTCCAGAACTTGACCCCGTAAGGCTCCGGATGGCCGTTCTGTGCGCGGAGCTTTCCCATGGGACTATCCGCGGCCCCGTTAGCGTACTCGACCTCATCCGCCGCGTTCCTCGCATCGCCGAGCCCGCTGTTCACCGCGATGTACGCCTCAGTTCCAAGCTCACGGCAGAACGCCATGAACTCATCGAGGCCGAAATCATTATGTTCGATCCCGAGCCAAGCCGGGTTCTTCCGAGGCGGACGACGATCCCGTTCTCCGATCCCGTCACGCCAATTGTACCCGCTCACAAAGTTTCCCCCGGGCCAGCGGTACACGGGCGAATTGAGTTCCTTAAGCAGCGCGAGCGTGTCTCTACGCATCCCTTGGACATTGTCGGCGGGCATGATTGAAACCGTTCCGATGCGGAAGACGTTCTTGCCCACGCCTCCGATGGACAGTGTCGCATTTTCGGCGGTTTCGCGCGCGGTGAAGTCAAACGGCGTCTTCAGGTACTCGGCTGTCACTTCCATGCGCTTCAACACCTGCCTCTGGCTCTGCTCCGGGCCCCAACTGACGGCCACTTCGACCGGGCCGGCGCCTTGTTCCCCCGCGAGAATGATGTACCCGACATAGTCTCGCCCCTTTTGCAGGGCGAGGCCGTTCTGCGTGATTCCTGCCGTCGTGCGATCTAATCGGATCGCGGGTGTACGTTCGCCGACGAAAGGATCGTTCCTCGTCATCTCGACGCGCCCGGGATTCGGAAACGCGCGCCACGGGGATTCCTTCTCACCGACGGGAGAGAAGAATTTCCGATCTTCGAGCATCTCGGCCCAAATGCCGCCGTAGATGCAGCGCCCCAGGTGTTCGATAAACTGCCCGTAAATGTATTTCGAGATGGGCTCGCCTGTCTCCGCTGTATGGATCGAGATCTTGGGGCTTAGCTTCTTGGCCTCGACCAATTCCAGTTTAAGATCGTCGAACCAGGCCGTCCCCGTAACCGCGCCCCCGAAACCCAATCCGCAGTGAACAGTCACGCAGTCCTGATATGGCGTCTCAAAAACGACCTCCAGTTCCGTCCAGTCATTAGTCCCGGTCAGGAAACGCGACGGATGATCCCGCGATGCATCCAAAGCCGTCGTGCTTACGTTGAACGCCGCGCCCTTTCCTTCCTTTACAGCAACGTTCTCCGTCTTGACAAATCCAGTGAGACGGTACGTTGCGAACGGCTTGACGCCGATCGTGCAGACCCATTCCAGGTCTCCGCCCGTCTCGGAAGCGGCCATCACGCTGTGCGCGGCTCCGCGCCCAGTCTCGGCGTGGACGAGAGTGCCCTCCCCCTGCACCTTATGTTCTTTCCAGCCTACCACCCTTGTTCCATCCATTTCCTCGAAAGACCCATTCCGAAGCCCGTCCGGAGTTGCACGTTTCTTCATCGTTCCTCCTTGTTCATCGCAGTAAGCCGCGGCGCTCAAACAGATGACCGCGAACGCAACCACCCACAGGATCTCCCAGCGCTGCCGTTCACTCATGGTTCCCCTCCCTTTTCACGGATCAACTCTCCATATCATGGCCCATTCTAACGGCCACTACGGTTGCAGTAAAACGCACGCTGGTCTTGACGCTTACCACAAAAAAAGGACGCCGAAGAGGTGAGCCGTCCACCACCCGACGTCCTTACCTAAACTGAACTACCTATTCTACGGTCACGCTCTTCGCGAGATTCCTCGGTTGATCCACGTCGCAGCCCCGGTTCACGGCGATGTAGTACGCGAGCAGTTGCAGCGGCACCGCCACCACGATCGGGCTGAACGGCTCGTAGCACTCGGGAACGTAGATCACATCCGCGCTGTGCCTCTTGATGGCCTCATCGCCGACGGTCGCCACCGACAGGACGATGCCACTCCGCGCGCGGATCTCCTGAATGTTTGAGACCATCTTGTCGTAAACAGCGCTTTGAGGCGCAACGCACACGACCGGCAGCGCCGGCGTGACCAGCGCAATCGGCCCATGCTTCATTTCACCCGCCCCATATCCCTCGGCGTGGATATAGCTGATCTCCTTGAGCTTCAACGCGCCTTCCAGCGCGCTCGGGAAGTTATAGTTCCGCCCGAGGAACAAGGCGCTCTGCGCATCCCTGTACTTCGGGTCCTGCGCACATTTCTTCACCGTCTCATGGTTGTCCAGGACCCACTGGAGCTTGTCCGGAATCTCCCGCAGATGTGCAATCATCTTTTTCGCTTCGGTCTTTGACATGAGGCCGCGAATCTCCGCGAGGTAGATCGTGAACAGCGAGAACGCCGTTATCTGCGAGGTGTAGGCTTTCGTCGACGCGACGCCGATCTCGGGACCCGCCTGCGTGTAAATCACGCCGTGCGACTCGCGCGCGATGCTCGACCCGACCACGTTGACGATCGACACGACCTTGGCCCCTTTGCGCTTCGCGATGCGGATGGCCTCGAGCGTGTCCGCCGTCTCACCGGATTGCGTGACCGGAATGACGATCGTCCCAGGATCCACGATCGGATCGCGATAACGGTATTCTGAGGCAACGTCGACCTCCACAGGGACTTTCGCGAACTTCTCGATGAGATATTTCCCCACAAGGCCCGCGTGCCAGGCCGTACCGCACGAAACCACCACGATCTTCCGGCAATTCTTCAGTTCGGCGACGTCAAGGTTCATGTCGGCGAGTTGGACCTCGTCCGATCCCTCGTGTACGCGCCCGCGCAGCGTGTTCCGGATCACCTCGGGCTGCTGGAAGATCTCTTTCAGCATGAAGTGCGGGAACCCTTCCTTCTCCGCCGCGGCGTCGTCCCAATCCACGTGCTTCACATCGAGTTTCTGCGGGCGCCCGTCAACGTCCTCGATCTTGTAGCCATCGCGGCGGATCTCGCAGACCTGCCCATTGTCGATGTACAGCACGTCGCGCGTGTACTTCATGATGGCCGGGACGTCCGAGGCGATGTACGCCTCGTCTTTGCCCAAGCCCACGATCAATGGACTGCCGTGGCGCGCCGCCACCATGACGTCCGGATTGTTCTTGCACACCACGCCGATGGCGTACGCGCCTTCAACGTCCTTCAACGCTCGCTTCACTGCCGCGAAGAGGTCGCCCGCGTAATACTTGCGAACCAGGTGAGCGATAGTCTCCGTATCCGTCTGACTCCGGAACGTCACTCCTTCTTTCGTGAGTTGCGCGCGGAGCTCCTGATAGTTCTCGATAATGCCGTTATGAACGACGGCGATCTCCATGGGGCCGTCAAAGTGCGGGTGCGAGTTCACCTCGCTCGGCACGCCGTGCGTCGCCCAGCGCGTGTGCCCGATCCCGAGAG
>Ga0315282_10013006_pt1 | contig 12625 bp, 13 predicted proteins | sample YL17G07_20_MG_FD_203693 | JGI IMG/M metagenome (GOLD analysis project Ga0315282, IMG submission 203693) | Sediment microbial communities from Yellowstone Lake, YNP, Wyoming, USA - YL17G07_20 | ecosystem: Environmental > Aquatic > Freshwater > Lake > Sediment | place: USA: Wyoming | collected... | reverse complement strand
TTCCCAGAGGATGAGACGGAGGTGATCTGTTGAAGCGGCGCGCAGCATGCCCGAATAGTCTTGAAGGGATTCGATCTTTGAAACCACTCTCCTTCCGCATTGTTTGGAGGCCTCAACGGCAATTTTTTCCCATCGGTGATGCCGGTTCGGTCTTCTCGATTTCTCCAAAAGGGGAACCGACCGGGAAGAGAAAAAAGGGATGATCTCTTTGACGCCCAACTCCGTGGCCTTCTGGATCAAGTAGTCCATCTTCTCACCCTTGAGCAGGCTTTGGGCAAGAGTCACTTCAAGGGGGGAATCTCCCTTTGAGGAGAAAATGCCTTGAATCTTAACCGTGACAGAGGAGCGTCCTTCTTCAACAATTGTCCCCTCAAACTCCTTGCCCGAACCATCGAAGACAAGAATCTCATCTCCCGCTTTGAGACGAAGAACCTTTCGAATATGTTTCACTTGATCCCCTTCGATTTTGAGCAATCCATCTTGAATATGAGGGTTTGGAATATAGAATCTAGGCACTGCTTAGGCCTCAAATAGAATTTGTGGGTAGTCATTCCCGTGCAAACGGGAATCCAGCCATATCCTGTGAAAACAAGGAAGTACTATAAGCTGGATTCCTGCTTCCGCAGGAATGATTCCAAAGACTGAATTTTAGATTTCTCACCCTCTACTCATTTCTTTTTGAAGGTCAAACAGACCCACTCTCCTTTTTGAGCGGTTTTGATCGATCGTAGGACCCCCGTCTCCAAGTAGTAACGACGAATTTTTTCTTTTTCCTCCTCCAGTATCCCTGAAAGGATGAGAAACCCCTGGTTCTTCAGGTGGCCAAGAAGAGGTCTTTTCATCCTTCCCAAACTCTTGAGATCGATATTGGCTGCGATGACATCATACTTTTTTCGAAGACTCCCAATGCTTCCTTTTCTTATCTTGACGATTTCCGAAACATGGTTTTTCTCCACATTCTCTCTTGCATTCTCCACAGCCACGCTGTCAATATCTATTCCCCAAGCCTCTTCAGCTCCCAATTTGGCGGCGATGATGGAAAGAATCCCCGAACCTGTTCCCACATCAAGAACGGATCGCCCCCTCTTCTTGAGTCTCTCTTCCAACGCCTGGATGCAGAGAATAGTGGTGGCGTGTGTTCCTGTACCAAAGGCCATTCCCGGAGTGATATCAATAGGAATCTGGCCTCTTTTTAATCGAACCCTGGACCAGGGGGGCTTCACCAAAAACCTGGATGTCACCTGAACAGGTTTAAAAAACCTTTTCCAGTTCTCACCCCAATCCTGCTCGGGGAGAGAGGCCGTCCTAATTTGGGCACTGGGAATTTCAGGGAGAAGCCTCTTCAGTGATTTCAGATAGCGATGGAGACCATCAAGAATTCTTTTCTTTCTCTTATCCTGTGGGAAATAAATCCTCAGTCTTTCCCGTTTTAGATCTCCTTCGAGTTCTTCAATGCCTGCGGCTCCTTGCTCGATCAGAAAATTTGAGACTGCCTCCCCAAATTCTTTTGCGATCAGAAGGTCCACAACCAACCAGCGTCTCATAAATTCTTCCATGAAAGGGGTCCAGGGGTCAGGGGTTCAAGTGAAAAAATTTTTGGGATTAATATCTAAAACCCTAGAATCCTTGAATCCTTAACTAACTCTCTTATAAATTCTCTGATCTTCTCATTGAAAGCCTGGGACGATTCCATCATCACCATATGGCCGGCATCGGGAAGGACTTCCATCTTCGAACCCTTGATTCGACTGTGGAGGAATTGGGAATATTTTACAGGAGTGAGTTGGTCATCATCTCCATAGAGGATGAGCGTTGGGAGGACGATTTTCTCTATCTCATTCATGAGGTCGAATCGATCACAGGCTACGAAGTCTCCATAGAGCACTTCAGGCCGACATTGGAGCATCTCGTTGATGCCTCGCTCTATTAACTCCGATGAAGCCTTTGGAGAAAGGGTGAATGGGACGATCTTTCGGACCGTCTCCTCAAAGTTATTCCTGATCCCTTCCAGAATCATTGGAAAAACTTTCAGCCTCGCACCAGTTCCTACCAAAACAATCCCCTTCATCACTTCCGGGTGAGTCAAGGCTAATGTCTGAACAATTGCTCCGCCCATGGAGTGCCCGACAAGAAAAACTTTTTGTAAACCCAATGCTTTCAGAAAAGCATTTACGTGCTCGGCATACCTTACGATGTCCTCCTCCCCTTCTCCCTCGGATTCTCCATGGCCAGGAAGTTCAATGATGATCGGGTTGAATTCCTTCTCAAAATGGCCCTTCTGATAGCTCCAGGTATACTGCCCTCCTCCCGCTCCATGGATGAAGAGAACTGTTTCTCTCCCTTCTAAATTTCCTCTTCTCCCTGTCCAGTAGCTGATCTGCATTCCATTGATTGAAACGAACGGCATGAGGTCCTCCTTTGAACGAAATCGAAATAGGAACGGACGGCTTCCAAGAGAACATCCTCTTCTTTTAATCCTGATAATCTCGAATGGAAGGAGGCGCAGCCGGGAAAGCCTTTCGTATACCAGTAAACGTGCCTCTGAAATTTCTTCACCGCCCACTTCTCGCCATAATAAGTTCGTGCCAGCGCGAAATGATGACGAATCACGCTCTGTCTCTGGTCAAGAGGCGGAGCCATCAGTCCTTCCTCCCCGGGCTGTGAATTTTCAAAACTGAAGATCCACGGATTTCCCAAAGCCCCTCTTCCGATCATCACCCCATCACAACCTGTCTCTTCGAACATCTTTTTGGCCAAGAATGCTGTTGTGATATCTCCATTTCCAACGACAGGGATACGGATGGCCCTTTTCACCTCTCCAATCAGATCCCAATCTGCCCGACCGCCAAATCCTTGAACCCTTGTTCTGGGATGGATTGAAAGAGCATCGACGCCACAGCCCTCTGCAATTTTTGAAATCTCGGCCGCGTTGATATGTTCTCCATCCCACCCCGAACGAATCTTAACGGTGAGAGGGCTCTGCACTGCCCTCCTCACCTTCGTGAGAATCCCTCTCACCTTTTCCGGGAAACGCATGAGATCAACCCCTGCTCCAGGTCCAACCACCTGCTTCGCCGGACATCCCATATTGATATCAATGGCATCTGCTCCCATGGACTCGGCCACCTTGGCCGCTTCGGCTAAGACCTCAGGATTTGAGCCAAAGAGTTGGACGGAAACAGGATGTTCATCCTCTCCGATTTTTAAGAATGATTTCCCCTTCCGTAATAATCCCTCTGCGCTGACCATTTCCGTAAAAACCAAACTGCAACCGTGCTCCTTGGCTATCTGCCGGAAGGGGTAATCCGTAATCCCCGACATCGGCGCCAAAAAAATAGGATGGTCGAATTGAAGATTACCAAGTCTCATAACAGATTTCACATTTCGGATTTCGGATTTTTATTCCGCAATCCGCAATCCGCACTCTGCAATAGAATTTATTTCTTGCTTTCATCCCAGTGCTTCTTTATCGACTGAATTGCCTCGTCAATACGGAGGGGGTCTCCAAAATCGAGTCCTTCCTCTTTTAATCCCTTGAAGAGCTTCGTCAGGGTTGGCTCTTCCAGATTAAAGCTTTCCAAATCCTTGAATTTCCCGAAAATCTCATCCGGTCTTCCCCTCTCGCTGAGATCACCATGTCCGTGCATAAGGTAAAGGACGTCCGTCACCTCGGACACCAATTCGACCTCATGGAGTGTCATGATCAGAGTGATCCCTTTCTCCTTGTTCAAGTCATTCAAAATGTGGATGAGGTCTCTTTTTGACTTGGGATCCAATCCCGTAAAAGGTTCATCCAGGATTAACAGATCTGGCTCTAACACCAGTGCGCCGGCTAACGCCACTTTCTTTTTTTCACCGCCGGACAGGTAATGGACGATCTTTCCCTGGATCGACTCGATATTCAATCTCTCTATGACAGCCTTGGCCAGTACTTCGGCCTTGGGCCTCTCCATGCCGTAGTTTAGCGGGGCAAAGAGGATATCATCATAAACAGTGGGGCCAAGGATCTGCTCATCCACGTCTTGCATGACAACACCAATCCTTTGTCTGATCTCGGAATATTCCTTTCCGGGGTCCACACCAAAAACCCTCACGCTTCCATCTTTTGGCACCAGCACTCCCAGGAGATGCTTGAGCAGAGTCGTCTTTCCGCAGCCGTTGGCCCCCAGGATCCCGACCCTTTCCCCTTGGTTCACAATAAAGTCTAAACCGCAAATCTGCACCTTGGTCATATCAGGATAGACATGGGTAATGCAATCCACTAAAACAATCATCTCCCCTTGCTTCATCGCCTATTCTCCTCTGTAGTGAATCTTCCCCTTAAATCCCCGGAGCACCATGGACTCATACATCTTTTCACTCGCATCAATCCCCTGGATGATCAAATGGCCAAAGGCATTTGAAATATTGGTCAAACTCCTCCAGGGGTGTTTCCACTGAATCCCTCCTCTGAGATAGAGGGCATGTTGTGTATCTTCCAGGACGGCCAGGAGGATAAAGATCGACCGGTAGGTCAAGAAAAGAGCTATCACAAAAGAAGACGGAAGGACTCTCCCCAGGGCAGAAAAGATCGAAGGATAGGGCGTGGTAGCCAGGAGGAGAACCACTCCAGTGGAACCGCAGAGGACCTTCAAAAGGATAAGAAGAATAAAATAGATTTGAAATCCCGAAAGAAAGATAAAAAGAACGGCAAAGATGAGGGGATAGAGCGTGAGCGAAAATATCCTTACCGGAACCTTCGCCGTGAAATAAAGAGTGAGGAGAATGACGTAAAGAAGGAGAAGTCCAGGAAGATTCCTCACGGTGACGATGACGAATAAAACACCGATCATCCCGATGATTTTCAATTTTGGTGAGAGACGATGAAGGAAACTCTTTTTCTCCACAGCGATATAATCTAAATAGGAAAGCTGAATCATTGGGATTCCTTCTCTAAATGCAATAAATCCGGCCTCAGGCGCCGGATATACCGAGCGATCAATGCGGTGATTACTCCTTCCAGGATCCACCCAATGAAACCCAAAGGGAGAACGACGGCGATAAACCGTCTCAAATTTACTTTTTCTTCAGCGGTTTGGCCTGGATGATGCTCTTCCTTCTCTTTTCCAAACTCGAACCCGACGATTCCCTTTCCCTTCTCCTGATGGATCAACTCTTCATAATGGGAGGTCCCTAAGCTGACCACTCCGATCATGGCAAAGGTGGAGAAAATTAAGGCGATGAAGGTGGCCAAAAAAACGGCAGGGGTTAACCTTTTCAAGACCTTCCAGAAGAGGCGAAAAAGAAAATATCCCAATACCCCTTCAATCGAGAGGGTGAGTGTGTTAAGCCCGATGACAGTGATTCCACCATGCCCGAACAAGGCGAGGATGGTATTGACCACAAAGGTGGCCAGAAAGATGAGAGAAGGTCCCAATAAGATCCCGGAAATGACTGTCAGGTTGACATGATAAGCGATGGGAACAATCTCAACGGAAGCACCCAAGACCATGACGGCAGCCATCATTCCCAGTAAAGGAAGACGCCTTGTTAACTCCTCCTTTTTCATGGATCGCAAGAGAATCGCCCAAATTAGGATCACCACAATGAAACCTGAAGCCCAAAGCCAAACAGGCAACACTCCATCCGGAAGATGAATATGGGACATCGATTTCTTCCTTTAATATGAATCCAGAAGTCAGAAATCAGAATGAGAAGAAAATCCCCACTCCTTTTGTTTATGGATCAAATCAGAGGGTTAACCAATCTTTTGTTCTGGATTCTGACTCCTGTCTTCTGAATTCCACCTATTTAAGGCTTGCAGGCTTTGCAAAACCCAAAAAAATTCAATTGATGATCGACTACCTGATAACCTGTGGACTCCGCCACCTTTTTGGACCAATCCGAAATGTCACAAAAATTCAATTCGACCACATTCCCGCACTCCTTGCAGATGATATGGTGATGGTGACTCTCCAACTCACAAAGCTTATATTTAACCGCCGGCCCATTGGCGATTTTAAAAACAATTCCCAGGGACTCGAAAAGATCAAGGGATCGGTAGATAGAAGTCAGCCCGATTTTTTTCCTCTTTTTGAGAAGGTTTTGATACATTTTCAAAGGACTCGACGGGCTTAGGGCTTTGGAAAGCTCCTGATAAATCAGAAGCCTGGGATGGCTCAAACTGAGTTTCTTCTCTTTAAAAAGGCTTCTAAAAAGCGCTATATTCATGATAGGTTAAGAAAATAATGAAAATATTTTCATAAAGATAAGCGTTTCATTTCATCTTGTCAAGATTTGAAGGCGAATTGTTCCGGGGTAATTTGTATGAGAGCATATGTAAATGGGTACTGGATTCCTGTTTTCACAGGAATGACTTTGTCTGGTTTCCGAAGTCCGATGTCTGATATCTGAGGCCTGCTTCCAGAATTGCAGAAAGTACGAAATACAATCAATAAATTCATAGACAGCAGACCTAAGAAGTGGTAAGAAGACAAATCAAGAAACGCTGATTTTAAACAAATCGGAAACTCGTCTATTAATTGTTGGGCAGATTCATGAACAGAGAGTATCCGGCCCGACCCAAGGTGGCGGCGTGGGTTCGGTATCCCTCCACGGTGTTGGGCGCAGCATGCATTATTGGCGGGATTGATTCGTTGCGCTCCTCTCCGCTCGACCTCTTTCGCTTGTTAGGCGGTTTCTTGGTTGGCGGTGCATGGTTTGCCTTCGGCTTTGACGGAGGCCACCAATCCATTTGGTAGGATTTGGGTAAATCGGTTATGTGTGTTGTGCTCTCAATGAATAGTTGCCAAGTAGGAGCTTTTCGTTGACAGGGTTGAACCATGGTTTCCAATAGGGAACACCATCATAAAGTGGCGGGTATTGATCTTGCAGGTAGTCCGAAGCGTAACACGGGCATTTGCACGCTGAAAAAGAATCGCATCACTTTTTGCACGATACTCCATACAGATCGAGAGATTATCAGTTACATAGAAAAAGAGAATCCGACTTTGATTGCTATAGATGCGCCACTGAACTTGCCGCCCGGACGAAGATCAATAGAAGACAAAAATGGCGAACATTTTCGTCCGTGCGACCGCGAATTGCTGAGACGCGGCATCCGTTTTTTCCCCATTACGCTTGGTCCGATGAGATTACTTACAAGGCGAGGTATCCGGCTAAAAAGAGCTCTTAACGCACGTGGCTATGCAGTAATTGAGGTTTACCCGGGTGCTGCGCAAGATATATGGCATACGGGTCGCAAGCAAGACGGGTTGTCGAAATTGCGCAAAGGACTTGAAAAACTCGGAGTCAAAGGGCTAAGTAAGAAGATGAACGGGGATGAACTCGATGCGGTTACGGCTGCCCTCGTAGGGCGGTTGTTTTTGCGCGGGAAGGCAGAAGTTCTCGGTAATTTCAAGCGTGGCGCTATCGTCATTCCCTACACCAAAAAGATGGCCTGACCCTCGCTACGCCGGAATCCCTCGAAACTGTCGGGCTGCCGAGCGATTTCATCAGTCGCAAGAAAGGGCGACCATGATCAAGCGGATTTGCTCGGGTTTGCTGTGCATGAAGAATATGAAGTGGATCGTTATCATCAGTATCTTCACATTGGTCTTGGTCAATACCGCTTGTGGAGCTGAAACGTCTGCAACCAATCGTCCGGCACATTGGGCCAAACCGATTCAGATAAAAGGCGCTCTCCCAACCTTCACAAAGTCTCCGATACGCTCTATCGAAGCGCACAACCGTCTGCAGAGGGCATGAGAAACCTCAAAGCCACGGGAATTGAAACCGTTGTCGATCTGCGTTCATTCCATTCAGACCGTGACGAGATCGGAGACACCGGATTGGCCTATGAACAAATTTACATGAAGGCATGGCATCCAGAGGAAGAGGATGCCGTAAGGTTTCTGCAGATCGTCACGAATCCGAAATGTAGTCCGGTTATTGTCCATTGTCAGCATGGTGCAGGTCGCACCGGAACCATGTGCGCCCTCTACCGTGTCGCGGTGCAAGGCTGGAGCAAGAAAGAAGCACTAAAAGAGATGACGGACGGAGGATTTGGGTTTCACGGAATATGGGAAAATCTCATCCAGTGGATCAACGGGCTGGATATCGATAGAATCAAGAGAAAAGCAGGAATCAGGTAAGGCACAGAATCGCAGGCTGGTTCCTATCCTTCCAATATCTTCTTTAACTCTTCTTCATTCCTCACGGGTGGTAGGCAAGTAAATCCTTTACAGACGAAAGTGGTAGGAACCTCTGGGATCCCTTTCTCAGTGAGAAATGGAAACCATTTCTCTTTGATCGGTTCCTGAGGATCTCTTAGGTTCAGGATTTTGTTGGGGAGGTAGGCCAGGTAGATTTCTTTCAGCATGGATTTTGTCTTAAGATCGCTCTTTGAGCCGATGATCCCGATCTCCTCAGGATTCAAAAAGAAGCAGAGGCCGGATAGCATTTGGGCAAACCCAGAAGGATGTTGGTCAAGAAAGTTATAAAAAAGGTGAAGGATCTGTTCGGCTTTCTGCTTTAGAGATTCTTCTCCGGTAAGATGACCAAGCTTGATCAAATTAAATACAGCCACGGAATTCGCTGAAGGGATGGCATTGTCATAAGGGTTTTTCGATCGAGCGATCAGAGATTCGTTCTCCTTTCCCGTGAAGAAGAAGCCCCCACTTTTCTCATCCCAGAATTGGTCAATCATTCTCCGGTTGAGGTCTTCGGCCTCTTTCAACCACTCCGTCTCGAAGGTGGCTTCATAAAGATCGATAAGGGCCTGAGTAAGAAAGGCATAGTCTTCTGAATACCCCTTCACCTGGGATTTTCCTCTATTAAACACCCTCATCAAGTGGCCATCCTTCCTTATCTCCCGGATGAAGCGGGCTGCCTCTACAGCACCCGTTAGATATTTTTCGTTCCCGGTAACTCTAAACCCATCAACAAAACTGGAGATCATCAAACCGTTCCACGAGGTGAGAACCTTTTCGTCCCTACCGGGTCTCGCTCTTCTTTCCCTTTCAGCATAGAGTTTCTGCCGTCCCTCTATCAACACCTTTTCTAATTCTGCAACAGGCATTCCATATAATTCAGAAACTTTTTCTAAGGTGGAAGCAATGTTGAGGACGCTTCTCCCTCCCTCAAAATTTCCCTCGGTGGCCACCCCATAATAAGCGCAAAAAGGGGTCCCTTTCTCTTTGCCCAATACTCCTTTAATCTCGTCTCTCGTCCAGACATAAAACTTCCCTTCCTCACCTTCGCTATCCGCATCCTGAGTGGAGTAGAAACCTCCGTTCGGGCTTTTCATCTCACAAAGGACATAGTTGAGAATTTCTTCGCCCACGCGGCGATACCTCTCCTTTTTAGTCGCCTGATAGGCCTCAAAATAAGTTCTGGAAAGCAGAGCGTTGTCATAGAGCATCTTTTCAAAATGGGGGATGAGCCAACGTTCATCGACAGAATAACGGTGGAACCCACCTCCCAAATGGTCGTAGATCCCGCCATTGGCCATCTTCTCCAAACTCTTTTCCACCATCTCCAATGCTTTTTTGGATCTTGTACTCTTCCAATACCGGAGGAGAAAGGTGAGGGCCATGCTGCTCGGGAATTTCGGGGCACTCCCGAATCCTCCATAAATCGGATCGAATTGACTCTCAAGAGCATTAAAAGCATTTGACAGAACTTTATCGCTCACCGATTCCTGAGAAGGAATTACTTCAACGATCTGACGGAGAGCCTGTTTCAACTGAGCTTCCATCTTCTCCACTTCCTCTCGATGAGAGCGATAATAATCAGAGACAACAACCAGAACTTTTGAAAAACCCGGCATCCCCCCCCGATCTTCGGGAGGGAAATAGGTTCCCGCATGAAAGGGGATGAGGTCAGGAGTTAAAAAGACGGTCATTGGCCATCCGCCGGACCCCGTCATCACCTGAACGGCATTCATATAAAGTTCGTCAAGATCCGGCCGTTCTTCCCGGTCGACCTTTATATTAATGAAGCGCAGGTTCATGATTCCTGCAATCTCCTCATTTTCGAAAGATTCCTTTTCCATCACGTGGCACCAATGGCAAGAAGAGTAGCCGATGCTGAGGAGAATGGGCCTATCTTCCTTCTTGGCCCGGCTCAGAGCCTCTTCTCCCCACGGATACCAATCTACCGGATTATGGCCATGTTGTAAGAGATAAGGGCTGGTCTCATGAATCAGCCGGTTTGTAAATTTGTGTTCCATTTTTAGCCCCTCAGGCGTATTTATAACCATTGGGATGGAGAATGACAAGGAAAATCAACTTGACTTTTACGGAAGGATGAGTAGCATTATTACCCAAGATAAAGGGTCTCGGAAATGGAAAAGAACCTCAAATGATTCGTTTAGGCTTGTGGTCTGATGAAAAGAGAGCTTACATTTGAATTAGGTTTGTATGCTTTATGTATCGTATTGGCGGGATGGCTTTGGCCTAAACCAGTTACATTAACAATTTGTTATGCTGCAATCAGCATGGTCGCGCTTATTAAATGGCATAGGAAAAGTGATCTACTTTTCTACTTTGTAACCTTTGTCCTCGGCCCAATGGGAGAATCAGTAGCCATCTATCTTGGAGCCTGGAAGTATTCGAACCCCCTTTATTTGATTCCATTATGGTTACCTTTCTTATGGGGTATTTGCGCCCTGGTCATGAAAAACATTTCCGAGACACTGCTAACAAGGAAGATCAAACAGTAATCTCACGGCTGACTCTCGGGCAAAATAAACATACAGAGGTCGGGGCTATCTTTTCCGATTCCCATACCCCCTGACTCTTTTCAACCCCTACAATCTATCCATTGCACTGAACCAGAAAGACCGGCTTCGGCGTATGGCGCAGGACTTTTTCGGCTACGCATCCCCGAAAAAAATGCCTGACGCCTCTATGGGGACGGGTAGCCATGGCGACTAAGTCAATTTCTTTCTGGGCCGCATGATCCAGTATCTCCTCAACCTCATCCCCGTAACGAACATGGGCATTTACGTCAAACCCCTTGGCTTTGAGACGTTCCTCCACGCCATGAAGATATTCCTCTGCCTTGCGGACAACCTCCACCTGGGCTTCTGTTTGATCCACGCCCGGGAAAGTATGGGCTAACGCAACTCGCAATAGACAAATACCTTCTTTTTTACGTTCTGCCAGCTCCTCGACCTTCGGGAGAACATTTTCCGCACACTCCGATCCGTCGAGGGGCACAAGAATTCTTTCGCCTTTTTCCATAAGGATCCTCCTTTCCCCCTCTCCGATATAAAGTTAATAATTCTTCCTCTATCTGTCAAACAAACTTGGGCCTCTTATTCGATTCGAGGACCTTCTTTCTGATGCGCACGGAGTGTGGGGTCACCTCGACCAGCTCATCTTCTTTGATGAACTCGATGGCCTGCTCAAGGCTGAGAATCTTGGGCGGAATGAGCTGCAAGGCTTCGTCCGCCCCCGCTGCCCTCATATTGGTGAGTTTCTTCTCCTTTGTTGCATTGACATTCAGATCGTTCTCTCTTGAATTCTCGCCTATCACCATTCCTTCGTAGACAGGCGTGTTCTCCTTTACAAAGAGTGTCCCTCGGGGCTGGAGGTGATACAGTGCATACCCAGTGGTCTTCCCGGGCCGGTCTGCAATCAGAGTTCCGGTAGAGCGTTTGGTTATGGGGCCATGCCACGGTTCATAACCGTCGAAGATGTGGTTGAAAAGCCCTGTCCCTCTTGTATCCGTCAAGAACTGCGAACGGAAACCAATCAGCCCTCTGGATGGAATCCTGAATTCAAGGCGAACCCTGCCATGGCCGTTGTTGTTCATTTTCTCCATCCTGCCTTTCCGGATCCCTATCTGCTGCGTCACAACTCCAATGAATTCCTCCGGGACATCGATGACCAGGTGCTCCATCGGCTCGTGAAGAATGCCGTCCACATTTCTTGTAATGCTCTCCGGCATAGACACAGAAAGCTCATAGCCTTCCCTCCTGATCATCTCAATGAGGATTGCAAGCTGCAGTTCTCCTCTTCCCATCACCTTGAAAGAATCGGTGGAATCGAAGTCGACCTTGATCGACACATTGTACAGGAGCTCCTTTTCAAGCCGTTCCCTCAGGTTCCTCGATGTGACATACCTTCCTTCCTGGCCCCCGAAGGGGGATGTGTTCACGGAAAAAACCATCGAGATGGTGGGCTCATCCACCGCAATTCTCGGAAGAGGCTCCGTATTTTCAATATCGGAGATGGTGTCACCGATATTAATCCCTTCAATGCCGGCCAGGGCGACAATATCCCCCGCCCGGGCTTCTTTGATGTCCACTCTTTCGAGTCCCTTAAACCCGCAGAGAGAGGTAACCTTCGTCTTTATCGGTTCCCCTTTGCCGTCGATCCTCGATACCCAATCCCCAACTTTGACCGAGCCTGAGAAAATCCTCCCTATGGCGAGCCTGCCTACATAATCGTTATAGTCGATGTTGGTGACCAGAAGCTTCAGTGGTCCCCCGTCATCCCCTTCCGGTGGTGGAACGGCACGTAGGATAAGCTCAAACAGGCACTGAAGGTCTTTCGTATTCTCGTCAGGCCGTAGTTTCGCAATCCCGAGCTTTGCGTTGGTGTAGACAATTGGAAATTCGAGCTGATTCTCTGTGGCA
>Ga0315282_10013005_pt1 | contig 12625 bp, 16 predicted proteins | sample YL17G07_20_MG_FD_203693 | JGI IMG/M metagenome (GOLD analysis project Ga0315282, IMG submission 203693) | Sediment microbial communities from Yellowstone Lake, YNP, Wyoming, USA - YL17G07_20 | ecosystem: Environmental > Aquatic > Freshwater > Lake > Sediment | place: USA: Wyoming | collected... | reverse complement strand
CTTACGGTGAGGAGATAGGCTTAGGAACGAAGGAATATGAATTGATTAGAATTTAGCCATCAGCTGTTAGGCATTTATTACTCCTTTAGCTGATGCCCATCCAATTGATGATCGGGACTGATAATCAACCTAACGATTTGCATAACCTGCGCGGGCAACCACCTATGCCAAAATCGTGCCGCGTTTAATCCGCGTCAGGTTGATGCGGTTAGGCCATTTTTCATAATTCATTATTTGTCAGTCGAGATTTCCAGGTTTGAGGTTCTCGACTCAGATGCATTACTGCCACAATGAGTAAAGTCTCTGCTCTAACCTGATAAATAACTCCGTAGGGAAATCTATTGGTTCTACACCGGTGGGTACGTTTTGAGAGCTTAAACCATGCTTCAGGATACTGAATAATTCGTTCAATTGTCCTCCTTACTTCCACCGCAAATTCGTAACCAAGGCCCTCACTCTGCATGTTGTAATAAGAGATAGCATCCATAAACTCCGCTTGTGCGGGAGCGAGAAATACAATTTCCATCGTTATTTATTCTTCTCAATTTCTGCAAACACTTCTTTTGCTGGGATTGCTGCAATTTCGCCACGCTCGAATGCATCAATACGGTTTTCGGCTTCTTGCGCCCATAAAGCATCAATAGTTCTCCGAGAACGGAACTCGAAACTAGACAAAAGATTTTCGACGAGCTCTGCACGTTCCACTGGTGGTAATTTCAAAGCCTCAGCAAGAATCTGCTCCCTGTGTTTAGACATATATACCTCCCATTTACGTTGGTAATTTAATTATAATTTAGCACATTACAGAAATATGCTCCAATTCTTCTTTGGCCTAATGACCAAAATCAGCGGCGGCATGCACGCCGTCCGCTGAAATGGATTGGTGCAGGACTTCTTCTTGCATCCATGCAGTCAGGATCTAGGTCTTGAAATATCACTTTTTTCTTACCGCTGCCTTCGCTAGCACCTTGCTGACGGTAGTTGCGAATTGGGGACGGGTTCATATTTTCTTCGGCCTCCTACCCGCTCTTTTGAGCTCAAACCTTCTGCCTAATATATTCTCCATTTTTCCCTTGAACTGTTCATCTCCATAGGCCCAATTCCTTTGGATCGATTTTCGCACCATATCCCATTCACCCTTGGGTATGCTCTCACGAATCCATTTTTGATACTTCTTATGTCTCTCCTCTTCTGTTTTTCCCAAATCAAGATAGATTGGATCATAGTCTAACCATTTTATCTTTTTCAATCCTACTTTTGCCCTATAGCTACCGAAATCATATTCCTCTGGTCCTTTCACAATACCTGCTCGAACACAGTTCATTTCTATGTAACGGCTGCAGGCAACCAAATATCGATCTGTAGAAACAGCGCTGCTCTTATATCGTCCCTCCCATAATATGCCCGTTCGGCTATAGTATTTGTTTATGTATTGGCCATGCTTTTGAGAAATATGTTTCATAAAAAGAGGAAGATTTTGGCCTTCTCCAACGGGTTCAAGTAGAAGATGGATGTGTTAGGCATCAAGATGAAGCTGTAAATTTTACAAGGATATTTTCCTTTGGCTAATTCAATAGACTCAAGAAAAAATTCGTAATCGTCTTTGCGAAAGAAAATGTCTTGGTGATTATTTCCTCGGTTGATAATGTGATAGGGAATATCGGCAATAGTCTGACGGGCGTATCTTGCCATACCAGACATCTATCAAATTTGCATTCGAAACTCAAGAGAAATGTGAACCCGTCCCCAATTTATTAACTTAATACTTTACTTCTTTCAAAAAAAGCCCACGAGCGGGGGCAGTGGGACCTGCCATTTTTCTATCCTTTGATTCAAGGATCTTTTGAAATTCTTCAGAGTTGATTTTCCCCTTCCCTACCTCGACCAATGTTCCAACAATCGACCTCACCATCTGCTTTAAAAAACCATTGGCTTCGATCTCAAAACGTATGAGACCCTCTTGGCTTCTCTTCAACTCAGCCATTATCACTTTTCGGACTGCAGTTCGGGTTGGAGAGCCTACCGAACGAAACGATGAGAAGTCGTGTTCTCCAATCAACCACCAAGTTGCTTTCTTCATCTCTTTAAGGTCTAACTTTTGAGGAATATGCCATGCCGTCCCACGATGAAAGGCTGACCGAAGGTTCCGGTTCAGAATCCAATATTCATAGATCTTACTCTTGGAATTCTTTCTGGCATGAAAACCTTCCTCTACTTCTTCCACCCTTCGAATCACAATGTCAGGAGGGAAGAGACTGTTGAGCGCCTTCTGAAATGAACGGACATCCATCTGACTCTGTGTCTTGAAATGAGCCACCTGACCGAGGGCATGTACTCCAGCATCGGTCCTTCCAGAACCAATCAAATGAATGGTCTCCCCAGTCAGAAGTGCCAGTTTTTCTTCGATCGTTCCTTGTATGGTTGGACCTTTGGGTTGAACCTGCCATCCCAGATAATTCGTTCCATCGTATTCAATCAGGAGTTTAATAGTGCGCATCGCTCGCCTAAAACTGCATAGAGCATAGAACATAGCGTATAAAGGTTTTATCAACCACCTACCAGTATTTGATAGCGTCGGCATTTATTGCCGACGGATGGTTCGCCCCCCTGCCTTCGGTAGGCAGGCAATAAATTGGGGCGCTACATTACGACCTTCCACTTTCTACCTTCGACTGACTAATCTCAAGCCCCATCCCTGCTTGAGGGATATTGCTCCAGATGGACAAACCTCCTGACAGCAAAAACAACGAATGCACTTCCCATAATCGAACACTAAACCCTTTCCCTTCCTAGTCAAAGCCTTAGGGGGGCAGATCTCTACACATCGATCACAGACGTCGCATATCTCTTCTTCAACCGCTGGTTTGGAGGTTAGGGCATTCTTTAACGCCCTCTGTAAAAATCTTGGAAGGTTCCAATCGGGTTTGGATGGAGTGGGAAGCTTGAAATGAGGAATTCTAATTTCTTCCAGTCTTTCACCCACAACCTCAATTCCATCTCTTCCCATCCCTGCTTCAAAGGCTACTCGATTTGTCAACAAGGATTCCCTTGGGATTGCTAAAAGGTCGCATACGATCTGATCAATGCTGAGGGAATCTCCACTCGCCAATATTAATCCCAATGGAATGGGATCTCCGCTCCCAGGCCCATCTCCTTCCATCCCCAATATTCCGTCAAGGATAGTCAGAGAGGGTTGAATCGCCCGATATAGATCTACCATGATCTGCGCAAAGGCCTTTCGGCTTTCTCCTGCTTTGAGATGCCACAGAGCTTTTTTAGTTCCTGGGACACATCCAAAGAGATTCTTCACACCAAGTGTAAGAAGCATCATATTATGGGTTTTCCATTTGGGAAGATTGATGATGACATCTGCTTCTAAAACAGTCCGATCAATCTCCAACTGTTTAAAAAATTTCCCTCCTTTGGAAGGAAGGATGGGTTTGTTGAACTCCACGAGAGGGCAATTCATCTCGTCTGCCACTTCTTTAATCCCAGCCTTATCAGCTGCCCTGACTAAACTTCCGATCGATGGGCTATCCCCGATGAAAGGGATTCCCTCTGCTTCTCTTACGAGCTGGATCATACCTCTCACAATGGAGGGATGGGTCGTCACAACCTTTTCTGGAGCCTTTCCGTAGAGAAGATTGGGTTTGAGAAGAACATGATCCCCCTTCCTCACAAAGGTTTCGATTCCTCCGATGAGGTCTATGGCCTGGCGAAGACCTTTCAGGACTTGGTTTTCATCATAATTTTCACACTTAACAACCGAAACGAGAGATCTCATGGCAAATGAAAGGTTTTGAAAATGTAGGGTTCGCTCGCCGAGCGAACCGAATCTTCGGGCTGTTCGGGGAACAGCCCCTACAACTGGCTTAAAATTCTATCCCCTCCCCCTGCGAGAGGGAATTATCCCAAATTCTCTTTGCCACTCATTTCTTGAACCGCGATCTCGATCACAGCTGTTTTCTTGAGTGTCTCTTCTTTTATCCCTTCATAGCTCCCTTCTGGTTGATATTTCTCCATCAGCCTTTCGAGGATTTCCAATTTTTTGCTTTGGTTTTTCACTAAAAGAGCTTTCCCCTTGATAATAATGCTTCGATAATAATAACTGGCGGTACAAGCAGGACCTCTCGCAGCAATGTAGGCAATGGGCTCATCCACCTCAAAGCAGATGGGACTTCCTCGACGAATATCCCTGATTTTTTCTCCTTTCTTTGAGGAATGAATATAGATCTTTCCATCCCAATAAAGGAAGTTAACAGGTTTGATGACTGGATAACCACCTCGGTTGATGGTAGCCAACCGTCCAACTTGTGACCTTTCCAGTATGGCTTCAATGGCTCCTCTATTTTTCAATTCCCTCTCTGAACGCCGCATCGCTCTTCCTTCTTCACAACTAAATATAAGCGTGTTCCCCTCACCCTCCCCCTCTCCCCCTCGGGGAGAGGGGGAGGGTGACTCTAATCACCCCTTCTCGAAATATGGGAACGAGATGGGTGATATCGGTTCGGGCACAATAAAGAAGATCATCTTCAAGTCCTAAATGGATCAATTTCTTCCCGTGATTGGAAAGGTGAAATGCTTCTAATAGATTGGTTTCAAATCTTTTATATAGGATGTGGGCCGCACGGGAGGCATCGGTTAGAATAACACCCCTTTCACCTTTCTTCAAAATCAGGTCAATCAACATCCCTCCACAGACTGTATCTTCCAAGGAAAAATTCCCTTCATCTCCTGAGGGGAAAAGAAAGAGGTCCTTGTCCAATTCAAGACATCTCTGTGCCACAGTCCCGATATTAAAAAAACTTCCAACCATGATCTCCCTTCCAGAAGAGACAAGATGAAAAACCTTTGTTCCATTGGTCGTTCTTAGGATTAATCTCTTGCCTTTCACCTTTTCAGAGATATATTCCCTTGGGGAATTCCCCAGATCAAATCCCTTGATCCTACGGGTATCCTTTTCTCCACCCAAGAGTGTTGTACCGGGAGGAAAGGTCTTTACCAATTGAAAAGCCTCTTCAACCGTTAATACTGGAAATATTTCTAAGGCTCCTTGTGACATTCCATGGACCATCACAGAGGTTGCCCTGAGGACATCGATGACCACGACCACTTTATTTGAAAGAAGATTAGGTCTTGGAGGAACTGGTATGATTTGAATATCGATGTGCATGTAAGAAAATTATCATACGTCTTGTTCTATTGCAAGTTTCCTAATGGAATACTTCTGACGGATGATGAGCTTTTGAAAAATTTCACCTACTTTTGCAGCATGGATAGCCAAAAAATTGAAAAAGGTGGAAAGGGAACAAGAGTGAGTGGGGCTTCACTTTAGCCGCCATGAAGCATGGGCACAAATGTCACCTCATCTCCCTCTTTGAGTGCAGTCTCAGAACGCTCGCCTGGATTAACAATACGGCCATTAAGGATGATAACAATGTTCGAGAGGATCTCCTGTTGTTTCTCATCTAATATGGCTTTGCGGAAAACGCCATTCTCTGAAGCAAAATGGCGAATTAGCCCCACTACGGTCTCACCTTCTGGTATTGACATGATGATTTCATCGAAGCCGGTCTAATTGGCGTCCAAACCTTTGCTCAACCAAGAGTTGATTTTCAATTTCACCTTTAGCATAAGTCTTTACTCTCAATTATTCCATAGACAGACTAAAGGGGAGGGAGCATTTAAAACTCTCTCCCTTCCATCATCAAATTTAAAGGTCAGGAATGAGTTTCTCCAGCCCAAGGGACTTTAGAGTGTGGGGTAAAGGCTTTCCTGATGCTGGATCCCATCCATTCAATTCAAAATAGAAGCTCTTCATCCATTGGAAATAAGGTGCAACAGCCTTCCCCTCTGCTGGACCGTTGGTAGGGGTCATGCCATAGCGAAAAGAAGGAGCCTCAAGAGCAGGATCCAGCCCATGCCGGAAGTTAAACACCCGCAACTGGTTAATGATTCGACGACCAATAGTCATTACATCAGACAACGTAAATTCCCTCCCAGTCACAGCGTTCACACAGTCAATGGTCAAATCGGGATCGATGGTTATAAACCGACAGATCCCTAAGCAATCGACGAAGACCCACCAGCCATCTAACTTCGCATTTGCCCCAGCAACTTCCCATGGGGAAAAGGGATTGTTGACGGGTGGAAGGCCAAATTGAGTAGGATTGGTTAGGCGCGAGCCAGATTGAATGGTGCCTGTGGCAGAGACACAAGTTTCAAGCAACTCAGCCCATATGGCGCGGTGGTCATGCCCTCGGGGTGTTGCGCCCTTGAGAACATATACGCCCATTTTGGCAGCTTCGCCACCGATCTTTTCCGAAGCCCGCTTCACCCCCTCAGCCAGAAGGTTTCCAATACCCTCTCGTCGACTGATCTTCTCCAGCATAGCTTGAACGCCCTCCACATTGCCCCAGCGCATATCCAGTCCATCCAAATCTTCTCGTTTGAGAATTCCCTTTTCATAACATTCCATAACCCAGGCGATCGTCCACCCTGCCTCGTTAACATCCAGACCCAGTCTGTCAGTCAGATTGGAGAGTACCACTATAGCACCAGGATTCGTGTTGCCGATCACCGGTCCCCAGGCAGCAATACATTCGTATTCAGGTTCCTCTCCCTCATAACCTGCATAAGGCCCATCAGTAACCTTCATGTGCTTAGTGTGTGCCAACCCACAGGCCCAGCAGGGTTTTGAATGATACTCATAGTGTGTTCGTAACCACTGGCCGTTCATCTTATCATGCTCAGGAAAGATGTTGGTTGTGTAATTACGAACAGGGAGACTACCAGCCTGGGCATGGGTGGAAAATGCACCACCAGTACCCCATTTATACGTCAGACCTCCCCGGGCTTCTTTAGAAATTAAATCCAATGCCTTTGCTTTCTCAGACAAAAGCTTCTTATCATAGACGGAAACAGAACGTTTGTAACGGGGGATCGCAATGGCCTTGAGACGTTTGGAACCCATCACACATCCGCAGCCGTTCTTGGATGCAACATGACCTTCATCACCTGCCACAATTGCATATCGAACCAGATTTTCGCCTGCGGGTCCAATGCCGAAAACACTCAATTTCTGGGTTGCTCCGATTTCTTTTCGGATAGCATCCTCCATCTCCCAAGTATCCTTTCCGAGAATAGCGGAAGCATCCCGCAACTCGGCCTTTCCATCCCCGATGTGGAGGTGGACCCATCGAGGGGATTGACCTTGGATGACCACGGCATCGTATCCTGCAAATTTGAGAAAAGCACCCCAAAAGCCGTTTGCCTGCGTTGAGACAGCCAGGTTAGTCATGGGGCCTTTCGTTACCAAAGAGAATGTCCCAGTTCCCGACACGGTAGTCCCAGCCAAAGGACCTGGAGCCATGATGATGCGGTTTTCTGGGTCATCCCATTCCACTCCAGGTGGCACTTCTTTGTAAAGGTATTCCGCTCCGAAACCCGAGCCTCCTATATATTTTTCCACCAACTCAGATTCCAGTGGCTCCTCATGAATAGAGCCACGGGTTAAATCTACACGTAAGATTTTGCCCATATAACCCCAAAGTTCTTGTTTCTGCATAATCCCTTTCTCCTTTTTGGTAAGGGCAATAAATCTGTCCTTTGTAAATGGATCATCATTTAACAACCTCTCGATCCGATTCATTTAGGGGTCACTTCGATAAAAATCTGTTCCAGAGTTTTGGGTCGATCCCTCGTCTTTCCAATTAAAACTCCTCCCCCTTCTACAGAATTTTCAATGGCCCCCAAAAGGGTACAGGGAATTCCTTTGGAGGAAGGCCATAGCAATGAGAGCCCAATTAAAAAATGAATTATTGTACTCAACTTCAAGGAAAATTTTTTCATAGTATCACCATTATGAATTTTCTCTTCCTTTGTCAATCCCGGGCTCATCTAAATTAATACAAACGAAATAAATAAATTTACATAAATTGTAGGGTGCGTTCCCCGAACGCACCGTTTAAAGGCCTGATCGGGGATCAGGCCCTACATAATTCAAAAAAACAAAATGCGTTTGTATTAATTCAGAAAAATTCATAAAAAAGTTGCATTTTATCATTGAAGACGGTAAAATTTTGGCCTTGGTGAAGTACCCCGCAGCAGAGCTGCGGGGTACTTCACTCCCATTTACCTTTTGGTGAAATTCTATTACAGGAAAGAACCCCATTGGAAATTTATCGTTCCTTTCATCTTAATCTCCATCCCATGGGCTGTGGGGATTCACACCGTCACGGCCTTTTTCATCTTCTTCATCCCTATCACGCGGAAACGGCTGAGCACCCTCAACTTGGGTTGCCTTCTCATCATAGCAGGGGTCTGGATTGAGAAAGGGCCGGGTTTCGTCGTGCCGGGATTTGTCCCGGATCCCCTCGGCGAGATCTATGAGTATATCCCCAATCTCCTGGAACTGGTCGTGTCTTTCGGCATTTGGGCAGTAGGTTTCCTCATCTTCACCCTCTTGATGAAGGTTGCCATCCCCATTGCGAGCGGGGAATTCAGCCACTCAAAATATGAAAAACAATGAATGCCACAAGGATTGGGCTAAAGATGAAGTAGGATATCAGGCTGGTGTGAAAGCCTTTGAATCCCTCTTTGGAAAGTAAAACTTTTAGGAAGGGCTCTGATGTTAATCATGAAGGGACCTTCTATTTTTTACTCATCTCCACTCTTTTTTCCATTCAATTTTCTAAGAATTCCCTTAGAATTTCAAAAATGTTATAATGTCGAAATATAGAATCTAAAAAAGAAGGGGAAAACATGAAAAGTCCGAAATATGTCTATCTTTTTGAAAAGGCAGATGGAACCAATAAAAAACTCTTCGGAGGAAAGGGAGTTGGGCTGGCTGAAATGACCCATATGGGGCTTCCTGTCCCACCTGGATTTATTGTCACGACAGAAGCCTGCCTCCAATATTATGAGAACAAGAAAAGACTTCCCAAAGGCCTCATGGAAGAGGTGCAATCAACCCTCAAGGTGGCCGAGGAAAAAACGGGCAAGGTCTTTGGAAGTCCCCAAAATCCTCTCTTCGTCTCGGTCCGATCGGGTGCAGCCCTTTCCATGCCTGGAATGATGGACACCATCCTCAATCTGGGTTTGAACGACGAGACCATTGAGGGGTTGATTCAAATCACCTCGGATGGAAGGTTTGCCTTTGATGCCTATCGTCGATTTATCCAACTCTTCGGGAAAATTGCTTTGAGTGTGGATGAAAAGGAGTTTGATCAAATTCTTAATAAAACAAAAGAAAAATGTGGAGCCATTGATGACACCTCTCTCGATGCAGACAGCCTCAAGGACATTTGTAAACAATACCTGGAATTAATTAAAAAGAAGACGGGAAATCCCTTTCCTGAAGATCCAATGGTGCAACTGAAACTCGCCATTGAAGCGGTCTTCAAATCCTGGATGGGAAAGAGGGCGATCGATTACCGGAGAGAGTTCAAGATCACCTCTGAAATGGCTAATGGGACAGCCGTCAATGTATGCACCATGGTCTTTGGAAATATGGGCTTTGACTCCGCCACAGGTGTGGCATTCACGCGAGACCCTGGCACCGGAGAAAATGTTCTCTATGGTGAATACCTGGTCAATGCTCAGGGTGAGGATGTGGTGGCCGGGATCAGAACACCCAAACCGATTCAAGAGATGAAGAAGGAGATGCCCAAAACTTATCGAGAGTTGGAGCGGGTCAGAAGGACCTTGGAAGAACATTTCCATGAAGTTCAGGACTTCGAATTCACCGTGGAGAAAGGGAACCTTTACATCCTTCAAACACGAAATGGGAAGATGAACGCTCAGGCGATCGTTCGAACTTCCAAAGAGATGACCGCCGAGAAGCTGATCAGCAAGGAAGAGGCAGTCCGGAGATTGAAACCTCAAGAATTGGAACAACTCCTTCACAAGCGGATCGACCCAAATTTCAAGGGAAAACCAGTTGCCGTTGGCCTTCCTGCCTCCCCAGGAGCAGCCTCTGGAAAATCCATCTTCGATGCTGATGAGGCTGAACGGGTAGGGAAACTTGGGCATCAAGTGATCTTGGTTCGAGAAGAAACAAAACCCGAGGATATCCACGGCTTTTTTGCTTCTCAGGGAATCCTGACGAGCCGGGGAGGGAAGACCTCCCATGCTGCTGTAGTGGCAAGGGGCATGGGCAAACCTTGCGTCTCAGGGTGTGAGGCACTACGCATCGATGCAAAGGAGAGAGAAGCAACCCTCGGGAACGTTCATATCAAGGAAGGAGATTTTATCACCATCGATGGTTCCAGAGGTGAGGTCTACTTGGGAGAAATCCCCACTGTTGACCCAGAAATCAGTCAGGATCTCCTGACCATTTTGAATTGGGCTGATGAGATCAGAACGATGGGGGTTTGGGCCAATGCCGATACCCCAGAGAATGCGGTTAGAGCCAGGCAGTTAGGCGCAGAAGGAATCGGCCTCTGCCGAACAGAGAGGATGTTCAATGCCGTGGATCGGCTTCCTATTGTTCGCGAGATGATCTTGGCTGGATCGAAGGAGAAACGAGCCGAGGCCATTGCCAAACTCCTTCCCATGCAGAAAAGTGATTTAAAAAAGATTTTCAAAGCTATGGAAGGACTCCCAGTAACAGTCCGTCTCCTCGACCCACCTCTTCATGAATTTCTTCCATCGGCAGAAGAATTGGCCTCAGAGCTCAGGAATCTTAAGGAGGTAGAATATGCCTTCTCCTCCATGGAAAATATCTCCGAAGCGATGAAGTTTTTAGATCCCTCATTCCGAGAATCGTTGAAACCCCTTGAACATATGGCGGCCGACATTGCTGAGATTAAAGAGAAGAAACTCGACAAGAAACTGATTCGGAAGCAGCAAGAAACGCTCAGAAAAGTGAAGGAGATGATGGAGGTCAACCCCATGCTCGGCCATCGAGGGGTGAGATTGGGGATCACCTATCCCGAGATCTATAAGATGCAGATTCAGGCAATTCTGGAGGCAGCGGCCGAGTTGATTAAAGAAGGTGTCGACGTTCAACCCGAAATCATGGTTCCTCAGGTCTGCACAGCTCAGGAATTGAAGTGGGTTTATCAACTGGTCAAAAAGGTTCAAAAAGAGGCGGAAGCAAAATGCGGGATTCAGGTCCACTATCAATTCGGGACGATGATTGAAGTGGTCAGGGCTTGTATGAGAGCAGGAAGGTTGGCAGAAGTCGCAGATTTCTTCTCTTTCGGAACCAATGACCTCACCCAGGGTACTTTCTCTTTCTCGAGAGAAGATGCGGAGAATAAATTTCTTCCTCTCTACAATAAGCGGAAAATCCTCCAAGACAATCCCTTTGAGGTATTAGATGTCAAAGGAGTGGGAAGGTTGATGATGATCACCATTGAATGGGGAAGAAAGACAAAACCCGATCTAAAGATTGGAATCTGTGGTGAACATGGTGGCCATCCCGAATCGGTTGAATTCTGCCATTCTATCGGACTTTCCTATGTCAGTTGCTCTGTCCCGAGAATTCCCATTGCTCGCCTGGCAGCAGCCCATGCAAAACTGAAAGAGGAGGAAAAGAAAAAACCTATCGAAGAATACGATCCCGATTATGATTTCAGCCTCTTTTTTTAAAATCAACCCTTCGACTTTCTCCGGTCTAAAGCACGGGGTTTGCTCAGGGTTGATACTGAGCGGCTCCTTTGACCCCGCCCTTAAGAGCGGGGTTTAGTGCAGTCGAAGTATCAAGACTCCTTCCAATAAGACGCCAGGTATTTTGCATCACAAATGCCAATTTCCCTTTCGGAGAGAGAAATATGTAATTATGTATTACATAATAATTCTTGACTTACCTTATTAAATATGATATACACCCCTTAAAAAAAGTTACAAATGGAGGTTTGATGGAAACAGCAGTAACCATAAAAGGTCAAGTTGTGATTCCGGCAAAGCTTAGGCATCGCCTGGGAATCAAAAAAGGAACCAAGTTCTATGTGGAAGAGCGAAAAGGGGAAATTATCCTTCGCCCGTTGAACAGGGAATATTTTCAAAAGATGAGTGGAATACTCAAGGGAGGCAGGCTTGTCAATGCCTTGGAGGAGTCCAGAGCGGAGGATCTTAAGCGCGAGGAGGAAAAAGTTGGCCAGAGTAAAGGTTCTCGATAGCTGGGCACTACTGTGTTACCTTGAGAAAGAACCCGGATTCGAAAAGATAATCGAGCTCTTTGAAAAAGCAATGGAGTCCTCTAAACCTCTTCTAATGTGCGTTGTCAACTGGGGGGAAGTTTATTATCAAGTGGCAAGGCGATTTGGAGACTCAAAGGCCCAGGAGATCGAGCGTCTCATCCAAACATTACCGATCACAATTGCTGAAGCTGACAAAGATCTCACTCGTGAGGCAGCACGTGTTAAAGCTATAAAGCGTATGGCCTTTGCCGATTGCTTCGCAGTCGCACTCGCACGCTTAAGAAAAGCAGAGCTTTACACAGGGGATCCCGAGTTCAAGGCCGTGGAAAAAGATATAAAAGTTGTGTGGCTTTAAAAAGTGTGTTGTCCTGTTATCTATCAGGGATGGGACGTTGTTGAAAACTATCACTTCTCTATCCGACCCTCCAGCTTCTGAATGGCCTTGACAATAGCCGAAGTGCAAACACCCACATGTCTCG